>Ga0247611_10004274_pt1 | contig 19964 bp, 19 predicted proteins | sample 177DNAGHGhighgp2_FD_192422 | JGI IMG/M metagenome (GOLD analysis project Ga0247611, IMG submission 192422) | Sheep rumen microbial communities from Palmerston North, Manawatu-Wanganui, New Zealand - 1770 DNA GHGhigh gp2 | ecosystem: Host-associated > Mammals > Digestive system > Stomach > Rumen...
TTTAGGTGTTATATACACATTTGCTATAAAAAAGCCTACATATAAATCAACAGCGAGCGTAGTTGTAGTAATACCTACAGATAAGACTAAGGCTGTTGGGGCAGAAGGTAATTCAGTAGATGTTACAAGTTCTAGAAACATTACTTATACTGTTGCTTCAACTGTTACTAAAACTTCAATCTTAGGTTCAATCGCTGAAGATAATAATTTAACTTATACTCAATTAAAGAATATGGTTTCAGCCACAGCTGATACTAATACTTTTTTAATTAATGTTTCAGTAACTAATACTGATAATAAATTAACTAAGAAGCTAGCTAATGAAATAGCTGCTAAATTAATAAGTGAAGCTAATTCAGCAACTTCAGATAATCCTACAGCTTTATTTTATGCTAAAGGATATATCACTCAGGTAGATGAAGCATTAGATGGAGCTTATGCATCACCTAATAAAACTTTATATTTAATTGTTTCAGCTTTAGCTGGTATTGTTCTTGCATTAGTTGTTGTATTTATTAAAGAATTTGCTTCAAACAAATTTCAAACACCTGAAGATGTTAATCAATTAGGTTATCCAATATTAAATACTTTAATTGATGATAAATCAAAAGAAGAAAAGGATGATTCTTTAGTAGAACCATCTATTAGAAATTTTGAACCATATAATAGATTAATTTCTAATATTAAATTTTCTAATGTAGATAATCCATATAAAGTAATTTTATTTACATCTACAGTTATGGATGAATTAAAAACTACTGTATGTTCTAATTTTGCTTATACATTAGCTCATAATGAAAAGAAAGTAGTTGTTATAGATTTAGATACTAGAAAGCCTAGAATGCATAAGCCATTTCAAGTAACTAAAGAAAGTGGTATTGTTGAATATTTAGCTGGAAGTATTACTAAAGATCAATTAATTAAGAAAACTGATAAGGGTGTAGATGTTATTACAGTTGGTAAGGATGTATCTAATCCTGTAACTTTACTTGAATCACAAAAGCTTGCAGACTTAATTAAAGAATTAAAGACTGAATATGATTATGTAGCGATAGATACTCCACCTTTAACAGCTTGTAATGATGCAGCAATCATTTCAAGAATAGCTGATGGTGTTGTATTTAATGTAGCGATTAATCAAGGTAAGAAAAAAGAAATAAGATCAGCATTAGAGCAATTAAATGATGCTGACGCAAAGATAATAGGTATTAATATAACTAAAGCTAATATTAAAGATAGAGGCGGTTATTATTATTACTATTATTACGAATATGGAGATAAAAAATAATAATAAAATAATTTGTAAAGGAGTTGGTAGTTGTGGTTGATATTCATACTCATATTCTTTATGGTGTTGATGATGGTTCTGATTCTAAAGAAGTATCTAAATATTTATTAGATCAGGCTAAGGCTAACAATATTACTAAAATATTATTAACTCCTCATCAAAATGAAGAAACAAATAATATAGAAGAATTAAAATCTAAATTTGATTCTTTTAAAGAAGAATTCAAAGATTATGGTATTGAATTTTATTTAGGTTCTGAAATTTATTATTATGATAAGATGTTAGATGATTTAGATAATAATAAATTATTAACTTTAAATAATACTAAATATGTTTTATTAGAATTTTCTACTTTAATAGAAACAGATATTAAAGGAATTGTATATGATACATTTATGAGAGGTTATAATCCAATCATTGCTCATATAGAAAGATATACTTACTTAAAATTGGAAGATTATTATGAAATTAAAGGACAGGGAGCTTTAATTCAAGTTAATTCAAAAAGCTTTTTAAATAAAGCTTATAAGAAACAATTAAAATATTTATTAAAAAACAATCTAATAGATTTTATATCTTCGGATTGTCATGCTAAAAATAGAGATATTGATTTTGTTGAAGCGAAAGCTTTAATAAGTAAAAAATATCCAAATCAATATGATAGATTATTTAATGATATTCCAGAATTTATTAAATAATTAATCCTCAAAAGGAGGACTAATACAATGGAGTATAGTCAATCTAATAAAACTGAATATAGAGAAGTTCATCCTAAAAATGGACTAATATATAGGTTTATCAAAAGATTAAATGATATTCTTTTTTCTCTTTTATTTTTGTTATTATTTGGTTGGTTTATTTTATTATTAATGTTTATTAAGTTTTGTGAAGATGGACATAATCCAATATATACATCTATTAGAGTTGGTAGAAATGGTAAATTAATTAAATTTCATAAAATAAGAACTATGAAACCAAACGCAGAAGAGTTGAAGCAACAATTAATAGATCAAGGATTAAATGAGGCAGATGGGCCAGTATTCAAAATGAAGAATGATCCAAGAATTACTAAAGTTGGTAAAGTATATAGAAAACTCTCTTTAGATGAATTGCCACAAGTTTGGGATATACTAGTTGGTAGAATTTCTATAGTAGGGCCTAGAAGTCCATTACCAAAAGAAGTTGAATTTTATAATGAGTACCAAAAACATAGATTAGATGTAAAAGGTGGCCTTCTTTGTTATTGGCAATTACAAAAAAATCGTCATGATTTAAGTTTTGACGATTGGGTAGAATTAGATATCAAATATGTGGAAACTAGAAGCCTTTGGGTAGATTTCAAAATTTTAGTTAGGGGCTTCTTTTCGGTTTTATTTGATCATACAGGAGAATAGTATGTCCAAAAAAATATTGTTATTAGGGAACAGCAAATTAGTAATATTTGGTTTCCGTGGCGAATTAATAGAAAAGTTAATATCATTGGGTTATGATGTTTTTGTTTCATTCCCTAATGGACCTTTTGGCGAAGGAGAAGAAATATCAAGACAATATGGATGCCATTTTATTGAAACTGAAATCGATAGACGTGGGAAAAATCCTTTTAAAGATTTAAAAATTATCAAATTTTATAAAAAAATTATAAAAGATATTAAACCAGACTTTGTTCTAGCCTTTACAGTAAAATGCGATATTTATGGTGGAATGGTTACTAAAAAGTATAAAATTCCATTCATACCAAATATTACAGGTTTAGGAAAAGGATTATCTGAAAAAGGTTTAATTCAGGTAATAACAAAGTGTTTATATAAAAAAGGAATAAAAAAATCAAAAGCGGTCTTTTTTCAAAATGAGAATGATTTAAAATTTTTTAAAGATAATAAGCTTTACAAAGGCGAATGCGTTTTATTACCTGGTTCTGGTGTAAATTTGCAAAAACATTCTTATACAAAATTACCTACCGATGAGGTAGTTAAGTTTTTGTTTAGTGGTAGATTGATGAAAGCTAAAGGAATAGAAGAATATTTGTACGCAGCCGAAAAAATAAAAGAGAAGTATCCTAATACTGAATTTCATATTTGCGGATATTGTGAAGAAGATTACAAGAAAAAAGTAGATGAATTACATTCAAAAGGAATTATTATCTATCATGGATTGGTAGATGATGTAAAAAAGTATTATCAAGAATGTCATTGCGTAGTATTGCCTTCGTTTCATCCCGAAGGAATATCTAATGTTTTGTTGGAAGCAGCTGCGACAGGTAGAGCAATAATAACTACAAATCACTTTGGATGTAAAGAAACGGTAGATGATGGTGTTAATGGGTTCCTTGTTAATAAAAAAGATAAAGAAGATTTATATTGTAAAATAGATAAATTTATTAGTATGTCATTCGAAGTAAAAGAAAAAATGGGTATTAACGGTCGTCAAAAGGTCGAAAAAGATTTCGATAGAGAAATTGTTGTTAATAATTATTTAAAATACTTAGACTAATTAGTGGCATGAAGGAGGGAGAAAATTGATATTATATTTGTTGTTGGGTTTTATATTATTATTTTTCTCCATTTTTGGCAAAAAATCAAAAATTCTTTTACTTTTATTATTAGGTATACTTGTTATTGTATCTTCTATTAGATCTTATAGTGTTGGAGCCGATACTTTGATATATTTAAATGAATATAACTATGCATCGACTATTGATTGGGGAAATATATTTAGTGTTGATTATCCATTGTTCATTGTATATTGTAAATTTATTTTGATTTTTTGGGCTGATTTTAGAGCATTTATTGTAATTACCTCGATAATTATTGGATTACTATTATATTTAGTATGTAATAAAACTGATAATCCGGTTTTGACATTAACGATGTTTTATTTTTTAGGATTATATTTACAAACTTTCTGTATTTTAAGACAAAGTCTATCAATTTTGTTTGTGGCTATTGGTTTTATTTTTCTATTAAAAGAAGGCCTAAAAAATACTATAATTTATTATATATTCAATGTGATTTCTATTGGATTTCACATAGTATCAGTAATTATGCTCATTTTACCTATAGTTTATTTTATTTTCAAAAGGTTTTCTAGTTCTAGAAATAAGTATTTTATAATAGGTATTATTGGATTTATTGTTTTTTATATAATTTCCAATGAATTATTAAGTTATATAATTCCTTTTTTTTCTGATAAATATCAATACCTTTATTCAGAAACCGGTAGAAGGAGTTTTGATGGAAATATATATGGAGGAATTCTTTATACTATTTTATATTTGATTCTATATGCTATTTATTATTTGGAATTTGATACTCTCGACGATTTTCAAAAACGTAACATTGGTATATTATTCATTTTAGCTTTCTCGTTTAATGCTTTTAGTTATATTAGTGCCGATTTAGGAAGACTAAATTTGTATATTGAATGGTTATTGGTTTTTAATATGTCAAATATTTTAAATATTGAATATAGGAATAAAAATGTATTTTATTTCGTTAACTTATTAATCTTTACAGCATATCTTATTCTATATTTAAATAGAGATTCTATAGGTGTTGTTCCATATACGATATTTTTTTAAAGAGGTGTATTAATGCATAATTATAAATTTGTAGTTATTAATAGTAACGCGAATTATTACAACTTTTTCTCAGAAAATTGTAATAATTATGTAGTTTATATAAATAGTATGAATAAATTTAAAAAAATTATATTTCAGCTACATAATTCATGCAAATTTAATAAGAAAAGATCCCTTCCTTTTAGAAAAATATGGAAGAAAAGAATAATTAATAAAAAAATAATGTCTAAGTTGAATGAAAATGATTATGTATGTTTTGTGTTTTCTGTTTATGGAGATTATCCAATTAAAACGGGATTAATTGAATACTTGAGAAAAAAGTTTACAAACTCTAAATTTATTTTTTCTTTTAGAGATTTGATATCTTTATACGAAAATAATTGTAACGATTTTTTTTCAAGGTATAAAAACTATATTGATGTTTTTACAACATATAATGTTAATGATTCAAAAAAATATAACATTGTTTTAACTCCACCGAAGTTAATCGATTTTTGTTATATTCCTCAAAAAAGAATTGATAATGATGTGTTTTTTGTAGGAAAAAACAAAAATAGAATTTATGAAATTCAAGAGATTTATGATTTATTAAATTCAAAAGGCTATAAATTAAAATTTTATGTGACGGATGTACCTAAAAATTGTATAAGGAAACATGATAAAATAAAATATAATAAGAAGATATCATATAAAAAAGTTTTGAAAAATATTTCAAGCTCAAAATGTATATTAAATTTAATGCAACCTGATTGCAAAGGAATCACTTTGCGCGATAATGAAGCTATCTTTTTTAACAAAATTATTATAACAAATAATTCATTAATTAAAAAAATGGATTTTTACACGGAAGATAAAGTAATCCTTTTAAAAAACCTAAAAGAAGAGTGTTACAAAATTGATAATTATACACAAACAATTGGGTGGAAACAACCAAAAGATTGTACTCTAGATAAGTATTATGAGTTCATCAATAATAAATTAAACGAACTATAGTTTATTTGTATATGTTATAAAAATAAATCATAATTTTAGAATTATGAAAAATAAATGAAAGAGCGTGCGTGAATGAGATCTAAAAATGCGTTTAGAAATTTAATATTGTATTTCATATACGAAATTTTAGTATTTGCAATGGGTATAATATTTCCTAGATTTATTATTTTGACTTATGGCTCTGAGATTAACGGATTATCTTCAACTATAACTCGTATATTATCATTAATCAATTTAATTCAAGCTGGCGCTGTCGGTGCTGCCATTTTCCAAATGTTTAAGCCTGTTGCAGAAAATGATTATGAAACACAAAGCTCAATAATGTACACATCTAGAAAGTTTTATAACAAAATAACTATTGTTTATTTAGTTATTGCTACAGCTGTTGGCATAATATTTGCATTTAGATTGAATAATGATAACTTATCCTTTGTCTATGTTTTACTATCATTTTTTATTTTAGCGATTAATGGCGCAGCAATACTTTTTTTTAACTCTATATGTGATATTTATATATCGCCACATCAAAAAAGATATTTATTAACCATATCAAGTATTGCAAATCAAGTAGTGAATTATAGCATATTGACGATAGTGTTGATTTTTAAATTGCATTTTTTATTTATTTTTGTTGCTATATTATGTGGTGGTATTACATCTGCTATTCTTAATACTATTTTTTATAAAAAAATGTCTAAAGGTTTGATAAATAAAAATCCCGCAAATAAAAATTATAAGATTCCAGGCAAATCGTATTTGATGATGTCGAGCGTGGGGAGTGAGGCCATAACAGCATCACCTACAATTATAATTACAACTTTTATTGGATTGGCTTATTCGAGTGTATTCTCGATTTATGCGTTGATATACACATCAGCTAAAACAATTTTAAATTCTATTCAATTATCGTTTTCTGCTATATTTGGTAATCTAGTTAAAACGTCTAATAATGAAAAAATACGAGAGACCCATAGTTGTATAGAGTTGATGACATTTATAATGGGAACAGTTTTTTCTTGTGGCGTTGGCTTTTTACTAATCCCTTTTGTTAAATTATATACTAAAGAAGTAACAGATATTAATTATATTTATCCTTTGCTAGCTATTTTTGTAAGTATATATATTGTAATATTTACATTTAGGACATCATTTAGTTATGTAGCAACGGTTTATGGATTGTTTAAAAAAACATGTTACATTGTACTTTTTTTTGGCATATCAGGAATTGTAATTTCAATTGTTTCTGCACTGATTTGGGGTATGCCATTTGTAATGATAGGATTATTGTATAATCAGTTGGGTTGTTCAATTGCAACACTGTTTGTATTGAAAAAAGATGTTGGGTGGTTTAAATTTAAAAAATTATTTATTAGACTTTCTTTACTTATTGTTTTAACTGCAGTAAGTATTATTTTATATTTTGTTTTTCAACCTTTAATTAGTAGATGGCTTATATGGGCTTTATATGGAATTATATGTGTATCTATTACTTTTGTTATTTTATTGATATATTGTTCAATCTTTGAAAGAAAAGAAATAAAACTATTGTTTGGTTATTTTATTAATTTTGTAAGAAAAAAAAATAAAAATGAGGAAATATAATAGTATGAAAAGATTAAGCTATAGAGGAATGAGTAGATGTAAATTATTTGTATCAGAAAATAAAATATTTAATTGTTTTCGGAAATTGATCTATTTTTTTATGTTAAATAAATTTTATAAAAGAAAAAATCATATTTCTATTAAAGGATTTCATAGTGGTAACAAAGTTAAAATAAGAGGGAAAGGGAATACTATTATTTTATCTAAATATACAGTATTAAAAAAATGTAATATTAGGATTATTGGAAATAATTGTAAGATTATAATTGATGATGGATCAATTTTAAATAAAGTATCGTTGTCGTGTAGAGATGATAATAGCGTTATATGGATAAAGAATAATGCAGATATAGGTCCAAATACAAAAATTATTTCAATGGAAGGAAACAATATAGTTATTGGGGAAAATTCATTAATTTCGTATGATGTAGAAATTAGAAATTCTGATTCCCACTCTATAATAAACGCTGATGGTATAAGAATTAATAAGGGTAATCATATTGAAATTGGTAATAATGTGTGGATTGCAGGAGGCGCTATTATTTTAAAAGGATCTAACATTGGCAACAATTGTGTAATTGGTGCGCATAGTGTTTATACATTAAAAGAAGCAAAAAATAATTCAATATTTGTTGGTAATCCTGCAAAAATAATTAAAGATGATATTAAAGAATGGAATAAAGATAGATTATAAAATTAACACAAAAAAGGATAATCACAAAAATCAATTTTGTTTCTTAGTATGTGGTTAAATCTTATAAAAGGATGGTAAATTATAAATGAAAGGAATAATATTAGCAGGTGGTAGTGGAACTAGATTATATCCACTAACAATGGTTACAAGTAAACAATTATTACCAGTATATGATAAACCAATGATTTATTATCCATTATCAATATTAATGCTTGCTGGTATTAGAGATATATTAATTATATCTACTCCTGAAGATACTCCTCGAATGGAAGCATTACTTGGAAATGGTAATCATTTTGGGTTAAATCTATCATATAAAGTTCAACCATCACCAGATGGATTAGCACAAGCATTTTTATTAGGAGAAGAATTTATTGGTGATGATGCTTGTTGTATGATTTTAGGTGATAATATTTTATACGGGAATGGTTTAAAAAATCGTCTAAAATCTGCTGTGAATAACGCTGAGGAAGGTCGTGCAACGGTATTCGGGTACTATGTCCACGATCCAGAGCGTTTTGGTGTAGTTGAATTTGATAAAGCTGGTAAAGCTATATCAATAGAAGAAAAGCCTATACAACCTAAATCTAATTATGCGGTTATTGGTTTATATTTTTATCCAAAAGGTGTTAGTAAAAATGCACATTTAATTAAACCATCACTTCGTGGTGAATTAGAAATAACTTCTTTAAATAATATGTATTTGAATGAAGATAAGTTATCTGTTCTAACCTTTGGTAGGGGTGTTACTTGGATGGATGCTGGAACTCATGAATCTTTAGCTGAGGCAACAGCTTTTGTAAAGATGATTGAAGAGCGTCAAGGCCTAATGATTTCTTGTCCTGAAGAAATAGCATTCGATAATGGATGGATTAATAAAGAGAAGCTTCTTGAAATTGGTAAAAAAATGGCTAAGAATGCATATGGGCAACATTTAATCAATGTAGCTGAAGGTAAGGTGTTGAAATAATGAGTAAAACATTTGGTAATTTTACTTTTAATGAAACATCTATTGAAGGTGTTTATGTTATAGATGTTAAAAAATATGGAGATAATCGTGGTTACTTTATGGAAACATATAAGGAAGCAGATTTTAAAGCGGCTGGTTTAGATTATAATTTTGTTCAAGATAATCAATCTAAATCAAAAGCTGGAGTATTAAGAGGCCTTCATTTTCAAAAAACTTATCCGCAAGCTAAACTTGTAAGATGTTTAGAAGGAGAAGTATTTGATGTTGCAGTTGATTTAAGGAAGGATTCACCTACCTATGGTAAATGGGAAGGAGTAATACTTTCAGCCGAAAAAGGGGATCAATTTATGATTCCAAGAGGATTTGCTCACGGATTTGTAGTACTAAGTGAAACTGCAACATTTGCTTATAAATGTGATGAGTTATATCACCCAGAAGATGAGGGTGGTATTATTTGGAATGATCCTGAAATTGGTATTGAATGGCCATTTAAAGGAGAAGTATTATTATCTGAAAAAGATAAAAAGCATCCCTTGTTAAAGGATAGTAAAATAAAGTTTTAGAGGTGATTAATTATGTCAATACAAGTATTAAAGCCAAAATTTCATGTAGATGAATGTCTTGAGGCTGTAAAAGAATGTTTAGAAAAAGGTTGGACAGGAATGGGTTTTAAAACTGTTCAATTTGAAGAAGAATGGATGAAATATACGGGGCATAAATATGCCTACTATTTAAATTCAAATACAGTAGGTTTACATTTAGCTGTTAAGATACTAAAGATGCAAAATAATTGGAATGATGATGATGAAATAATATCAACACCAATTACATTTGTTTCTACAAACTTAGCTATAATGTATGGAAATATGAAACCTGTTTTTGCTGATGTTGATGAATATTTATGTCTTGACCCGATAGATGTAGAGAAGAAAATCACATCAAAAACTAAAGCAATTATCTTTGTTGGATATGGTGGACGAGTTGGTAAACTAAAAGAAATTGTTTCAATATGCAAAAAACACAACTTAAAGTTGATTTTAGATGCTGCCCATATGTCTGGCACTAGAGTTAATGGAGTATTTCCTGGAACATGGGATGGTGTAGATGTTACAGTTTATTCTTATCAAGCAGTTAAGAATTTGGCAACAGGTGATTCAGGCATGATATGCTGGGCTAACAAGGAAGCTGCTGATTTAACAAGAATGTTAGCATGGTGTGGTATTAATAAAGACACATATGCTAGAAGTAATAAAGGAACATATGCATGGAAGTATGATGTTGATTATGTAGGTTACAAGTATAATGGTAATGCCATTATGGGGGCAATTGCACTTGTACAATTAAAATATCTTGATGAAGAAAATCAAAGAAGAAGAGAAATCGTTAAGATGTATTCTGAAGGATTTAAAAACAATAAGAATATAAAGATAGTTCCTGCAAATTATTCTGATGAATGTTCATATCATTTATTTGAATTGATTGTTCCAGATAGAGAAGCTTTATTAAACTACTTATCTCAAAATGATATTAACTGTGGTGTTCATTATAGAGATAATACAGAATATAGTATTTTTTCATTTGGTAATGGAACATGTCCAAATGCGCATGAAGTTTCACAACATTTGATTACAATGCCATTACATATGTGGCTTACTGATGAAGATGTGAATAATATTATTGAAAAGGTTAATAAATTTTTAAAATAAAAAAGGTGGCTTATATATGAAAAAGTTTCAAAATAAAAAACTTTTGATACTTGCTGGACAAGATGTTCATAGAAAAATTGTTGAGGCTGCTAAAGAATTAGGTTGTTATACTATTGTTGCTGACTATTTAGAAAATTCATCGGCAAAAAAAATAGCTGATGAAGCTTCAATGATAAGTATAGTTGAGGTTGATCAAATTGTTGATTTTTGTAAGAAAAACAAAGTCGATGGAATTGTAAATTGCTGTAATGATTTAGCATCAAAAATAGTTCAGCAAGTTAATGAAATAATGGGTTGGCCAAATATCGGAACTTTTGAACAAGTACAAATAATGACAAATAAAGGTTTGTTTAAAAAAAAGTGTATTGAGAACAATGTTGATGTTGTCGAAGAGTATTCTGAAGATGATGTTAGAAATGGATTAATTAAGTTTCCTGTTTTAGTTAAACCAATAGATTCAAGAGGTTCAAGAGGCTCAACAATATGTGATAATGTTGAAGATTTAGAAAAAGATATTTTAAAAGCTAAAGATGCTTCATCTAGTGGTAAGGTATTAATAGAAAGATATATGGGTGGACACCAAGAACTATCTATTACATATATGATTATTGATGGTAATCCAATTTTAATTAGCGTTGGTGATAGACATTCTGGTCGAAGAGAAGATAATGTTGATAAAATTTTATCATGTATGATCCAACCATCATGGGCTATTGATTTATATCTAAAAAATGTCGACGAAAAAGTTAAAGGGATGTTAAAATCTATAGGATTAAAAAATACAGTTGTATTTATGCAAGGATTTGTTGATGGTGATACAATAAGAATGTTCGACCCAGCGATAAGATTTCCAGGTAATGAATACGAAAGAGTGTTTACGAAGGCAAATGGAATTAATCCAATGGATAGTATAATATCGTATTCTTTGACAGGAAAAATGGAAGACTTTAATGGCAAATACGAAGGATCTTATGATTTGAATGGTAAAGTTGCAGTTCAATATATGATTAATTGTAGGCCAGGGACTATTTCAAAATTCATTGGTGTTGAAAAAATAGAAAAACATCCAAATATAATTTATGTTGGTCATAAGTATGATATTGGTGCAGTTATAAAGAATACAGGCGATACAAATCATCGTGTTTTTGATATTTCTTTCCTTGTTGAAAGGAATGTTGATTCAGTTAATGAAGTTGTTGACTTTGTTAATGATACACTTCAAATTCTTGATGAAAATGGCGATGATATGATTGTATCAAAGTTTGATTTTAGAAACCTATCTATCAAATATGGATGGGCTAAATAATAAGGTATATTTAAAGGGGTAAAAAATGAACTTTAGGACATATTATGATTTAAACCATTTAATTTCATATGGTTTATATAAAATTCCAAAAGATATTGACTTAATTGTAGGTATTCCAAGAAGTGGATTAATGGTTGCATCAATTATTTCTTTATACTTGAATTTGCCATTAGTTGATTTAGATTCTTTTTTAGAGGGTAGAATGTTTTCTTGTGGTAATACTAAAAAAAGAAATGATTGGGTTGCAAATGTTAATGAAGTTCATAAAATACTATTAGTAGATGACACTTCTTTTTCAGGTAAAGCAGCTCTTGATGCTATTGAAAAAATAAAAGCATCAAATTATAAAGAAGAATTTGTTTTTTTGATTTGTTATGTAACTGAACAAACAAAGAATATCCCTAATATTTATCTTGAAGTGCTAGATTCACCAAGAATGTTTGAGTGGAATTATTTCCATCAAAAAAATATTGGCTATGCATGTTTTGATTTGGATGGGGTTTTATGTCTTAATCCTACGAAAGAACAGGATGATGATGGAGAAAAATATTTAGATTTTATACAAAATGCAAATCTTCGTGTTGCACCATCAAGAGAGATAGGGCATATTATAACATGTAGATTAGAAAAGTATAGAGAACAAACTGAAAATTGGCTCAAGAAAAATGGAATAAAATATAAAGAGTTGATAATGATGCAATATGATTCTTACGAGGAACGAAAAAACGCAAATAGTAACGGAAAGTTTAAAGGAGAAATATACAAAAATATTTCAGATTCTTTTATATTTTTCGAGAGTAGTCCTAATCAAGCAGAAGAAATTGCAAAAATATCTGGTAAGCTAGTATTTTGTACTAGCAATCATAAGGTTTATTCTTAATACTTGATTTTAGGAGGATAAATTTTATGTCTAAATTTTTAGTAACAGGTGGAGCTGGTTTCATTGGTGGAAACTTTCTTCATATTATGGTAAATAAATATCCTAATGATCAATATGTTTGTATTGATGTACTTACGTATGCAGGTAATATGGAAACATTAGCTCCTATTATGGATAAGCCTAATTTTAAGTTTGTACATGAAAATATTTGTAATAGAGATGCAGTATTCAAATTATTTGAAGAAGAGAAATTTGATTACGTAATCAATTTTGCTGCTGAATCTCATGTTGATAGATCTATAGAAAATCCTCGTATTTTTTTAGAGACAAATATATTAGGTACTCAAACATTAATGGATGCATGTAGAAAATATGGTATTAAGAGATACCATCAAGTATCTACAGATGAAGTATATGGGGACTTACCTTTAGATAGACCTGATTTATTCTTTACTGAAGAAACTCCTATTCATACATCTAGTCCTTACAGTGCTTCAAAAGCATCTGCTGACTTATTAGTTATGGCATATCATAGAACATTTGGATTACCTGTAACTATAAGTAGATGTTCTAATAATTATGGACCATATCATTTCCCTGAAAAGTTAATACCTTTAATGATTCAAAAGGCATTAAGAAATGAAAAATTACCAGTATATGGTAAAGGTGAAAATGTTAGAGATTGGTTATATGTAGGCGATCACTGTACAGCTATAGATTTAATTGTTAGAAATGGTAGAGATGGTGAAGTATATAATATTGGTGGTCATAATGAAAGAACTAATTTACAAGTTGTTAAAACAATATTAAAAGAATTGGGTAAACCTGAATCATTAATTAATTATGTTACAGATAGACCTGGACATGATTTAAGGTATGCAATGGATCCAACAAAGATTGAAACAGAGCTTGGTTGGAAGCCTGAACATAATTTTGATACAGGTATTATCGCAACAATTAAATGGAATTTAGAAAACCAAGAATGGTTAAGCCATGTTGAATCTGGCGAATATATGAATTGGTTAGATAAGAATTATAATAAGAGATAGGAGTTGATTAATATGGACAATAAACTATTAAAAGAACATTATATACAACATTATGGATCTCAAGATGAAATATTATATTCATATTGTCCATATAGAATATGTCCTATTGGTGCACATGTTGATCACCAACATGGATTAGTTACTGGTTTTGCTTTAAATTATGGAATTGGGATTTCATATTCAATTAATGATGATGATTTATGCCAAGTTGTAAGTCATAATTTCAAAATAAGAAAAAGATTTAGAGTAACTGAAGTATTAGAAAAACAAAACGATTGGGCTGATTATATTCGTGGCGGTGTTAAGGCACTTCAAAAGAATGGATATAATCTTAAATATGGTATAAATGCATATATGTATGGTGAATTACCTATTGGAGGATTATCTAGTAGTGCTGCTAGTATAATTAGCTTTTTAAAAGCTATTAGCAAAGCTAATGGTTTTGAATTATCTAATCAAGAACTAATAGAATTTGCTTATCAAGCTGAAACTGAATTTGTTGGTATGTCTATTGGTAAGTTAGACCAATCATGTGAAGTATTAAGTAAGAAAGATAAATTATTAGTTTTAGATACTAATAATGGAGAATATAAAACTATTGAATTAGGTAAGAATTCAATGCCATTTAAATTCTTAGTAGTTCATTGTGGTGCTGAAAGACAGCTTGCAGGATCTTATTACAATATTAGAGTAGATGAATGTAAGAGTGCAGCTTTTATTACAAATTCTTATTTAGGTGTATATAAGAAATTTAAAGATACGTATTTAAGAGATTTAAAATATGAAGATTTCTTAAAATATGAAAAGATGATGCCTAAGAACTTTGCTAAAAGAGCACATCATTTTTATGATGAATGTGATAGAGTAAGAAGAGGTGAAGAAGCCTGGGCTAAAGGTGATATTATTGAATTTGGTAAAATAGTATCTGAATCAGGTAAATCATCTATTGAAATGTATGAATCTGGATCACAATTACTAATAGATTTATATAATATAATGGTGAATACTACAGGTGTATATGGATCAAGATTTATGGGTGGAGGATTTAATGGGGCTTGTTTAGCTATAATTGATCCTAATCTAGAAAATGAAGTGATGGAGAATATTAAGAATGAATATTCTAAATTACATCCAGAATATGCTGAAAAGGTTAAATTATTTATTTGTACATCTGAAGATGGAGTTGGAAAATAATGAGTAAAATATATCGATATAGAATACTAAATAATTACTCGCTAAATGCCTTATCAAAATTTGAATTATCTTTTACATCACCAAGTGAATTTAATGATCCTTTTGATTGCTTTATTAAGTACAATGTAGATGATATCATTAAATATTTTAATGACAATTTGAATTTAAAAAAGATATTAATCGAATATGATTACTATTACTGTAATAAGAAAAAGCCGACATATGAAGAATTAAGTGAATATATTAGCAATTATAATCATAATCTAATATTTAAACCTTTAATTGAAGAATATTGTTTAAGTGCTTTAAAAACGGTAAGAGATTATTTTTTTGTGGCATGTTTTTCTGAAAATGTTAATAATACAGTCTTATGGGCATATTACGCAAACGATTCAAGAGGTTTTTGCTTAGAATACGATGAAGATATGTTATTAAAATTGATAGATAAATATTGTAAAAGCAAAAAAATTAGTAATGAATTTAATTATATTTTTAATGTTAATTATTTGGAAGAATTTCCTGATAGAACAGATTTAATGATTAAAATATTGACTAAATATGTAAAGTTTTTAAACAAGTCAATTGGTGATAATAGATATAAAAGAATTGATTTTGAACTAACTTTGAATGATATAAAGTCAATCTTTTTGAATAAAACTATTAATTGGAGGTATGAAGAAGAAAAACGAATCATTATACCAAAGAAAAACTTAGATTTAAAATTTGATTCTGTCGATATAATTGTTCCAACTTCTATTTATTTAGGAAATAAAACGGAATTTTGGGCAGCAGATTTTCTTTATTTCTTATGTCAAAATTCTAACATAAAACTATTTAGAATGAATAATGTTTATGGGAATAACATAGATTTAAAACCTATTCCAGTTGGAATTATGCCAAGAGGTAAATAATTATGAAATGTATTTTATTATGTGCTGGATACGCAACAAGAATGTATCCACTAACTGAAAATTTTCCTAAACCATTATTAGATATTAAAGGTAAAGCTTTAATAGATTATTTAATAGATGATTTAGAAAAAAATAAATTAATAGATGAATATATTATTGTATCTAATCATAAATTTATTAATCATCTTAATGATTGGAAAAATAATAATAAATATAAAAATAAAATATCATTATTAGATGATGGCTCAACTAATAATGATAATAGATTAGGTGCAGTAAAAGATATATGGTTTGCTATTGAAAAAGCAAATATAAATGATGATATTTTAGTATTAGCTGGAGATAATTTATTAGATTTTTCTTTAAAAGGATTTATAGACTTTAGTAAAGAAAAAAACAGCAATGCTGTTATGAGATATTATGAATCTGAAATAGAAAGATTAAAAAGAACAGGTGTTGCTATAGTAGATTCTAATGATAAGATATTAGAAATGAAAGAAAAACCATCTAATCCTAAATCTAATTGGGCTATACCACCATTTTATATCATTAAAAAAGAATATTTAAAAGAAATAAAAAATGGTATAGATAGTGGCTGTAAGACAGATGCTCCAGGTGGATTTATAGAATGGTTTAGTAATCGTAATGATGTATATGCTTATTTAATGCCTGGTAAGAGAATAGATATAGGTAATTTAGAAGATTATTATAAGATTAAATAATAGTTTCTAATAGTATAGTTATTAGTACTTTTTTTAAATTGAAAGGAATGGTTTATATTTTAGACAAGGATATAATCAAATATGATGTAAAAATGCCTGAAGTTGTTTTTAAGTATAGAAGTAGTAATTCACAAAATATAGATGCTTTAATGAAAAATATGTTATATGTTCCTAGAACGGATTATTTAAATGATGTTAGTGAATTATCCTTATATTCTACTGATAATTATGTCGAAATATTTGAAAAATTTATTTCACTTTTAAGAAAGGGATCATATATTTTATCGTTAGGTACCGAAAGTAATAATATGATTTTGTGGAATTTATATAGTGATTCTTTTAAAGGTTTTATTATTGAATATCAATTTGAAGATTTAATTAGTTGTATTAAAAAGCAGCGTGAAGGATGTAGATGTGGATATGTTACTTATTCAAACAATAAAAAATTTATTTCTTCATCATTTTTAGATCAATATAAACAAGTTCAGAATGATAATTGTACAATAGATTTTAATTCCTATAGTTTCATGTTTAACAAATCTTCTTCTTGGAAAGTAGAAAATGAATTTAGAATGGCTTTTCCTGTACAAGATTCAGATATAGAGTTTATTAATGTAAATAATTCTATAATATATAAGAAAGGTTTTTTTATTAAGGATATTAGACCAAACAGAATAGTAATTGGATATAAAATGGAATTGGTGACTAAAAATAATATTTTAAAATTTTGTAAAAATAATAATATTGTTTTGGAAGTTGCTAAACCTAATTTGTCTTCAAGAAAATATGATATTTTTTTCAAATCTATATATTGCCCAATTTAAATATTTAGTTGGGTGATATTGTTTTTATAGTTTTTTTCAACTATTAAATTTAATAGAATAAGAAAATGTTTATAAATTGGAAGGTATTTTAATGAAATATTTATCATTTGATACGAACTTTATAATTCAATATCGTTATAATTTTGATAATGATTTTTTTAAGCGAATTTTAAATTATGTAAATAAAGGTATTGTTAAAATTATATTAAGTAGTGTTGTGGATTATGAGATAAAAAAACATTTAACTGATCATTTATCTAAGGCAGTAAATGATTATAATAAATGCTGTGAAGATCTATCTTTTTTACAAGATACTATTAATATAAATAAAATGAATTCAGATTCACTGATTAAAGATGCTTTAATAAAATACGAAAATTTTAAAAAAGAATATTCGATTGAAATCATTGGATTTAATTATTCTAAGACTGAAAATATTTTTAAAGAATATTTTTCTAATTGTGGAGTCTTTAAGGAAGGGAAGAAGAAAAATGAATTTCCTGACGCTTTTGCTGTTGATTCAATTTTAAATTATGTTAAAGATGATGAAATAATGATTTTATCATATGATATGGATTGGCATAAAAAATTATTCGAATGTGGTTTTGAATTAGTAGAAGATGATCATGTTTGCAGTAAAAAGAACAAAATTTTTAAAAAATATCAATATATTTTATCTTATTTAGCAGATTTTGTTGTTAATAGTAGTGATGATGCTTCAAATTATTTCAAAGAACATCTTGATGCTTATGAGAATTTAGTAAAAGATGCTATTAATAGTACTATAAGCGAATTACAATATCCTCGAGATGATGCAGAAATTACTGATTATGGTGTTGAAGATCTATCTTTTGATTCATGTGAAACAGTTATCATTGATGACAAAAAGATGGGAGCGATTATATCACTTAAGATAACTTATTATATTATTTCTAGCTACGATGATTATGATAATGGTGCATGGGATAGCGAGGATAAAGAATATATATTTTTGCCACATTATATAACAAAATATGTTATAGAAGATACAGTTAATATTTTTGTTATATTTAATTACTCATACGATATCAATGGTAACTTGCTAGTATCAAATGAAACTTATGATGATGTAAAATATCATTTAACTGAATTTTATAATGTCATAGATACAGATGTTTTACATGATGGGTATGAAGACTAATTATTTTGGTCAATTATTTAAAATAATTTTCATTTTTATTAAATAAATTTAATAATTCCTTCAAAAATGCTAATATTATCTTAGTTTTTGTATCTGGAGGACCACCTAAAATGAATACAATAAAAATACGAAATGATTATAAAATTTATTCATTTATATCGATATTATTGCCTTAATAATGATAATATCTAACGCAATATCAAATATACTTAACCTAGGTAAAGTATTATATCTATATATTGCTACGGGAGTTATCATTATTGTGGCACTTTTTTTATTTTATAGCTTCAATTATCTATTCCTATCATAAGAAAACATTAATAGATAAAGAAGACAATAACCTAATATTTTATTCCTCTAATTATATAAAAAATCCCTTACTTAAAAAACTATCAATAATATTTGATTCATTATTAATATTATCCACATTATTTATAGCATATTATTACTATGGAAAAATGGAATTTTACAAAGTAGAAACACCATATATGTTATTTATATTATCATTTATAGTCTTTGTAGAATTCTATTTATTAATAGAAGATATAAGACTATATAAAGGAATAGATATAGGTAATTTAGAAGGTTATTATAAGGTTAAATAGAAGCTTCGTTTGAAGCTTCTATTTTTTTGAAAATATAGTATATTATATTGAAAAATTGATTTATTAGTTATATAATATATATGATAACTATTCAAAAAAATTGAATATTTGGAGGAATTATAATATGGCAATTTTAAACATAAAATTAGATAATGTATTATCATTTTACGATTTTAATGTAAATTTTTCATTCCCAAATAAGCTTAAGACAAGCATAATTGAAAACGAAAATTTAGAATTTGTACCATCTTTTAGATATAAGAAGTTAAATATATTTGTTGGCTCAAATGCTACTGGTAAAACATCATTAGTTAAATGCATATGTAAAACTTTATTATTTTTAAATAGAAAAGAAAAAATAATATTAGATGAAATTGTAAATAAAAATGATAAGGATTCAAAAATAGAAATTGATCTAGTAGAAGATAATGAGAATAATCATATCTTACATAGGTATAAAATA
>Ga0247611_10004275_pt1 | contig 19960 bp, 16 predicted proteins | sample 177DNAGHGhighgp2_FD_192422 | JGI IMG/M metagenome (GOLD analysis project Ga0247611, IMG submission 192422) | Sheep rumen microbial communities from Palmerston North, Manawatu-Wanganui, New Zealand - 1770 DNA GHGhigh gp2 | ecosystem: Host-associated > Mammals > Digestive system > Stomach > Rumen...
TTTTTCAATTATCAGACGACCCCAATCTCGAACGCTTAGAGGCATGGGAATTGGAGCGGTACTTTCATGCCAACAATCCATTTTGGGTTGAGGAAGGCGAACCATTAGAATTAGAAAACTTCACTCGTGAGGAAGCAATCAACATCCTTCAAACAGAGTTAGGCAATGGCTATTCCATCGATAGCGATACCGTTACCGTCACCGACCCCAAGCAATACATCCCCACCATTGTGAAACACCTTCAGGATGTTGCTTCTTTGGGTTTGACATCGGACTACCCTTTGGGGTGGTGGAAGAAAGAAGTATGTCAGTATAGAGGCATTCTCATACTTTTCAACGAGGAAATGATGACCTTGAACGAGTTTATGCTCTATGCTGTCAGCCTCCACAATGACGAAGTGTCCACCTTTCATATTGGTTCCATTTTCGAGTATTGTTGATAAACTTCGGACAGAAACAGCGCAGCAGAAGACGTGAAAACGCGGAACTTTTTATATAATTGTCTACATTATCAGAACGACAGCGAAATAGGGTGTATCTTTGCAAACAAATAAGGTCTATAGGTCAATTTCTTTGCGTCAGCATTTCCGTTTTTGACAGCTTCGCGCAGCCATCCCTTCACGGCATCAAGGGGCGCTCCGAATCCAAGGACGATAAGGGCGTAGGCAAACTGATGGGATCCGAGTATTTCGCCTGAGTAGATGTCCTCGTATAGAAAGTCGCCAATCAATGCCTCCGCAGTAGGACATTCGATTTTGCCCGTAGAGTACCATTGCAGCAGTTCCATTTCACCCCACAACGCCCCCATGTTTCCAAGCTCTACCACCTTATCGATAGGACACCACCCATCGCCTTTGAACGGACAGTCAGCCTTGCTCAGCTGTTCGATAGAGATAGCTCCATTGTCGGTATCAATCTCCTCTATACCTAAACTTTTGCAATTCTCAATAGTTCTCTCTATGGTTGACTTCGGCTTCGCTTCATTCTTCTCCCCAGAGTACTCTCCGAGTAGGTCGCTAATGTTCTTTGTGTTCATATTTTCTTATTTTTCTTGTTCTTGACACGATACACTCATATAATCGGTATATATATGGCACATTATTCTGTAATCCATTTCAATAGTGAGGTTTTGACAGCGTCTTGACAGCGTTTCGTCGTTTTGGACGGTGTTTGCCGAGATAATAATTTTGTTACATTCAAGAAAATATGTATTTTTGCATTTTCTTTTGAATAGAATACAATGGATTATTTGCAGTTTAGAGAACAATGGTTAGATGTAGGCTGTTTCAGTATCTACCAGCTCCGAGCGTGGAAGAACAACTTTGACCCAGGAGCCCTTTCAAGATGGGTGAAAAAGGGTTATATAACCAAATTACGCCAAGATTGGTATGCATTCAGCGAGTTGCAACGAGAGCCTGATATGGCACGGTTTATTGCAGGCAAAATATACTCGCCCTCGTACATAAGTCTTCACACGGCATTGTCTATCTACGGTATCATCCCTGAAGCAGTGACGCAAATCACTTGCGTAACCTCCAATCGTACTACGTCGTACAGCAACTCCTTTGGCCAGTTCTATTACCAGTCTGTTAAGCCTGAATTGTTCTTTGGTTACAAGCAGGAACCCGTCAGAAGGGGTGGCAGCTATCTTGTCGCTGAACCGGAGAAAGCCATCATCGATTTGTTTTACCTGTACCCTCAATATAACACTGCTGACGCAATGCTCGATTTGAGGTTTGACACTTGGTGGATGCATGAGGAACTAGACAAAGAAAAAAAAATGGCCTATGCAAAGCAGACAGCAAAGAGAACACTTAAAAACCGAGTTGAACTACTACTAAAAACCTACGACAATGATTGATATTAAACAGCTACTGCCTTATTACCCCAAGACAATTGCCGAGAACGCCTCTTTCCACAAGCATATTCTGAAAGAATATGTTGAGTTACTTACCCTGGAGCATCTGTCGCAAACTCATTATGCACCCAAGCTTGTATTCATCGATGGCACATGTTTGAGGCTGGTCCACGGTATCGACCGATTCTCCGAAGACTTGGATTTCGATTGCAAGAACCTTTCGTATGACGAGTTCATACTGATGACTGATGATTTGATTGACTTCCTGCGTGGTAATGGATTGACAGCAGAAGTGCGAGACAAAGAGAACGCCCGGCTCACCGCCTATCGCAGAAATATTTATTTTCCTGGCTTGCTGTTTGAAATGAACCTTACAGGGCATCGAGAGGAGCGTTTTCTGATGAAGATTGAAGCCCAGGACCAGGGGGTATCCTACGTGCCGGAAACAGCCATAGTCAATCGCAACGGTTTCTTGTTTACAGTCAGTGTGCCCTCCAAAAGTGTGATGCTTTCGATGAAACTCTCTGCTCTGTTGGCTCGTGGCAAGGGACGAGACTTCTACGACACCATTTTCTTGTGGCAACAGGCAGAACCCGACTACGATTTTCTTGTAAAGAGGTGCGGCATCAGCACACCAAAAGAATTGAAGGCATCCCTTGATGAGAAGATGGCAGAAACTAATCTCCACGACAAGCAAAAAGACTTCCAGCACTTGCTTTTTGCAGGTAATGCAGGAAATAGGATAATTCTTTTCAAAGATTTTTTTGAAAGTAAGTTGAACACGATGTTAAGTAAGTAGTCAAAATTAATGTGCATATTTATAAACACGAATTACCATTAATTATCCATTAAATATCATTAATGGTCAATTAGATGGAAATTATATGTAAAATATATTTGAGCAATTACTTATCAAAAAGAATGCGTATATAATTTTATTCCGATATACTCCACAAAAGAAGAGGTTCCAATGAACCTCTTTTTTTTGTTTTACCCAAACCGGTCATTGGGCATGCCTACAATGGAATTTCTGCCCGCTCCAATGGCTCTTGTCAGAGGGTGGGGAGGGGAGTGGCGTAATTATCTATGGCGGTATAATAAATAGAAAACCAGCGGTTTGTGCATGCTGTAATGATTATTGAAGTAAGCAAATTCGTATTAATTCAAAATAAAAGCGTACTTTTGCAGCGCAATTTAGTGAGAAGGACAGATATACGGGTGCCGTAATTGCCAACAGGGGTAGTAGCTCATCTGGTAGAGCATTTGGTTCGCAATCAAAAGGTAGTGGGTTCGAGTCCCATCTACTCCACAAAAAAAGAAAGAGCTCAGGCTCTTTCTTTTTTCTTTTGTAGCAGATGGTCCAAATGTGCGGGTTGTCGGCCGAGCCGACGGCACACCCCGAGTCCCATCTACTCCACAACAAAAGAAAGAGCTCAGGCTCTTTCTTTTTTCTTTGTAGCAGATGGTCCAAATGTGCGGGTTGTCGGCCGAGCCGACGGCGCACCCCGAGTCCCATCTACTCCACAAAGTAGCTACCTTATCCCTAGCTGCTCCTCTTTCTCGCTGTGTCCTCGCTAGATCCTTGTTACATCCTCTCTAGATCCTCATTAGATCCTCGCTTCAGCATCAAGTTTCTGGCAAGTACTTTCCTAGGCAGTGCAGCGCCTGAGCCCCCCCTGCAGCACAGCTGGTCGAGCGGTCGGTGCCGCTGGGCCAGCGTAAGCTTGGTTGTTGGGTCACTTGGATTTCTTCAAACGCCCGACACGATTGGCCACCACTGCGTCAGGAGCAGAATAGTGCGTTTCGCCAGCCCAGAAGTGCCTTGTTCCTATGGCGAACCTTTCTGGAAGAGCGACACGGTGTATGCCCCCTGCGGCAGTCACAACGAATTCTCCCGTGCCATCAACCATGGGGCGAACACCGTCTTTGCCGACTGGTGCGACGAGTCCATCGCCCCTAACGAGACACACTCATGGCTCAATCCCTATCCCAACCCCTGCCGCGGCACCCTCACCCTTGGCGGCCTCACCGACAGCCAGGCCACTGCCATCGTCCGTGACCTGACAGGCCGCGAAGTGCTGCGCCGACAGGTCTCTGCCGCGCAGCCTACCCTAGACCTGCGCCTCCTCCCCTCCGGCCACTACTTCGTCACCGTGGCCACCCCCCAAGCCACCTCCACCCAGAAACTGGTGATAAAATAAGTCCAATTTTAGCTCAGTTATAATCCCCCAATCGGTCATCAGGGTTTGAAAATGCCTCTTCTATAGGTCTTTTCATGCCATATCAGCATTTCTTTATGTTTCATGACGTTACCAAGGCTCGGCAGAGAAAGCTTGATTTCTCTGCCGAGCTTTACGCAACGTTTACCAGCGATGCGGCCAATCTTCTCGAAACAAATACTAATCTGCAATAAACCCTAATGACCGATTTGGGATAATTGAAAAAAAAGTTGTATCTTTGCAAATTCATTTTATGAGAATTGTGATATGAAAATAGCTCTATTAGGTTATGGCAAAATGGGCAAGGCCATAGAGGCCATTGCCGAGGACCGCGGACACGAGATAGGCGTTGCTATCGACGACGAGGATGACTGGATGAATAAGCTGGAGGCGTTGCGCGAGTGCGACATGGCGGTCGACTTTTCCACCCCCGCCACGGTGGTGGGCAACATTATGCGCTGTTTCGACCTGGACATGCCGGTGGTGGTAGGCACGACGGGCTGGTACGACCAGCTGGAGAGCGTGGTGCACGACTGCCAGCAGCGGGGCCAGGCCCTCTTTGTGGCGTCCAATTTCAGCATAGGCATGAACATGATGTTCGAGCTGAACCGGCGGCTGGCGCAGCTGATGAACCGCTACGAGGACTATCAGGTGGAGATAACCGAGACCCACCACGTGCACAAGTTGGACGCTCCCAGCGGCACGGCCATTACGCTGGCCAACGACATAATAGAGGAGTTGGACCGAAAGGAGGAGTGGCAGCTGAAGGACGGCGAGGGTCGCCACCGCCGCCTGAAGAAGGATGTGGTGCCCATCACCTCTGTCCGCGAGGGAGAGGTGGCCGGCATACACGAGGTGGTGTATGAGAGCGATGTTGACACCCTCACGCTGCGCCACTCGGCCAAGAGCCGCCGGGGGCTGGCCCTGGGGGCTGTGCTGGCCTGCGAGTTTATGAAGGGGCGCAGGGGGTACTATACGATGAAGGATATGCTGGAATAGAGCGGAGTCAGTATGCGGCGAGAAAGGCTGATAAGGCATGTGGGGCCGTGGTACGCGGTGCTGACGGTGGTGCTGTTGGCGGTGATGCTCTTCAGTGCCAGGGTGGGGGCGGTGCGTTTCACGTGGGAGGAGATGTGGCAGTCGCCTATCTTCTGGAATCTGCGTCTGCCCCGCATCATCCTGTCGGTGCTGGTGGGTGCGGCTCTGTCGGTTTGCGGCGCGGCCTACCAGTCTATTTTTCGCAATCCGCTGACCGACCCATACGTGCTGGGCATTTCGTCGGGCGCTTCGCTGGGTGCGGCTGTGGCCATACTGCTGGGGTTGCAGACCTTTCTGCTGGGCGTGGGTGCCTGTGCCTTGGCCACCGGCATACTGACCATACTGATTATCTACCGCATTGCCTCTATTGGCAACCGCATGCATGCCACCACGCTGCTGCTGACAGGGGTGTGCCTGACGTTTCTGATTTCGGCGGTCATTTCGTTTTTGATGGTGCTGCACCAGGACAAGATGGACAGTATCATTTTCTGGACCATGGGCAGTTTTGCCTCGGCGTCGTGGGTGGATGTGGCCTTTGTGGCGCCGGTGGTGGTGGCGGGGACGGCCGTGGTGGTGTACTACGGCCGCGACCTGAACCTGCTGCTGGCCGGCAGCGAGACGGCAAAGAGCCTGGGGGTGGAGGTAGAGAAGGTGAAGAAACGGCTGCTGCTGGTGACGACGCTGATGGTGGCCTTTTGCGTGTCGACGTGCGGAGTGATAGGTTTTGTGGGGTTGGTGGTGCCGCACTGCATACGCCTGGTGGCGGGACCGGACAACCGGCTGGTGGTGCCGCTGGCGGTGCTGGTGGGCGGGACGTTCTTGCTGCTGTGCGACACGCTGGCGCGCACCCTGATGATACCGGCCGAGCTGCCGGTAGGATGTCTGACGGCCTTGGTGGGCGCGCCGCTGTTTATCTATCTGCTGTATAAGAATAAGAAGACTTACTGACGGGGGGAGGGCTATGATAGAAGTGAAAAATCTTACCTACCGCTATGGCACCCGGCCGGTGCTGGAGGGTCTGAACTTTACGATTGAGGAGGGCGGATTCTACGCCGTGATGGGGGCCAACGGAAGCGGCAAGACCACGCTGCTGCGGCTGGTGTCGGGCATGCTCACGCCTCAGGAGGGCGAGGTGGTGGTGGATGGCACGAATGTGCAGCACTACAAGGCGCGCGAGCTGGCACAGCGCATGTCGTTCGTGCGGCAGCATCCGCAGACCGACTTTGAGTTCTCGGCGTTTGAGACGGTGCTGATGGGGCGCAACCCCTACCAGCGCCACCTGCAGAACGAGTCGGAGCGCGACTGGAAGATAGTGGAGCAGTGCATGCGGCAGACCAATACATGGCACCTGCGTTTTGCGCGGCCCAGCGAGATGAGTGGTGGCGAGCTGCAGCGGGTGATGCTGGCGCGGGCACTGGCACAGCAGACTTCCATCATGCTGTTGGACGAGCCGATTTCGAATTTGGACATCTCGCACCAGTTTGACATACTGGACCTGCTGCGCACGATTAACCGCGAGGAGCACAAGACAGTGCTGATAGTGCTGCACGACTTGAACATGGCACTGCAGTACTGCCAGAAGCTGCTGCTGCTGCACCAGGGGCAGGTGCTCTATAAGGGCGACATGCGCGAAGGGCTGACGGCCGAGCGGATAGCCACCGTCTTTGGCGTGAAGGCCGAGGTGGGCGAAGAGGGTTCCATCCGGCTCTCGCGGCTGTAGAGGGGGGCTGGCTGTTTCGGGTTGAGAAGAGGCGGGCGGTTGCTGCGCCCCTCGGCAAAGTACCTCAAAGCGCATAGATTCACACACACGCTTATTCTGAAGAACACTGAGGGTGTCTGCCACAGGGCAGGCTTCCACGGCGGCTTTTTGCCCGAAGGCGGCGGGAAGGGAGGCCGAGAAGGACTGATAGGGCCTGCCCCTTTTTTAGAAAAAGAGGGGGGCGGCGGGCGAAAAATGCGTTATGTCATTTATTTTTTATATATTTGTAATTTAATTTGCGCGAACAATGCAGTTTAAAGATATTGAGGGTCAGCGCGTTTTGATAAATCACCTGACCGAAATAATTGATTCGGGCCGTGTAAGTCATGCCCAAATGTTCCTCGGACCCAACGCCAGCGGCAGTTTGGCGCTGGCCTTAGCCTATGCCCAATACCTAAACTGCACCAACCGCCGCCACTACGCCGAGGGTGCGGAGCTGCGGGCCGACTCGTGCGGGGAGTGCCCCAACTGCCGCAAGTATCGCGAGCTGGTGCACCCCGACCTGCACTTGGTGTTTCCTAGCGTGACTACCCCGACGGCAAGCAGCACGGGGGTGAGCGCGGAGTTGTTTCAGGAGGAGTTTAGAGGTTTTCTGGGGCAGTACAGGCAGTGCGGCACGGAGGACCAGTGGTATGAATGGCTGAACGCTGCCAATAAGCAGGGCATGATTCGCGAGCGCGACGCGGCCAATATAGTCAAGACCCTGTCGCTGAAGTCATACGAGGGGGGCTATAAGGTGCTGGTGATATGGATGGCGGAGCGCATGAACCTTTCGGCTGCCAACGAGTTGCTGAAGACATTGGAGGAACCCACCGAGAAGACCTTGATACTGCTAGTGGCCGAGAGTCGCGACAGGATGCTCTCGACGATACTGTCGCGAGTGCAGACGGTGGTGGTGCCCGACATAGCCAGCGGCTTTGGGGCCGAGAAGAGGGCGGCCTTTGCGACGATGTTTGTGTCGTGGATGCGGCTGCTCTTTAAGCTGAATATGCAGAGCCTCTCGAACTGGGTGGACCAGACCCACGCCCTGGGGCGCGAGCAGCAGAAGCAGTTTCTGCAATATGCACAGGAGGCGGTGCGGGCCTGTTTTCTGAAGACGGCGGCCGGCATTACGCTGCCGGGCGAGCTGGACTTTGGCGACGAGAAGTTCGACAGTTCGTTCCCCGCAATGGTGACGACCCGCAATGTGGAGAAGATGAACCAGGCACTGACCGACGCCATTTACGCCATTGAGCGCAACGCCTACGCCAAGATAACCTTTATGCAGCTCTCGTTTACGATGAGCAAACTGATTAAAAATAGATAGTTCAACCTAATATTAACCGGCCTAGGCCGACAACGATACTACGAATAATAATTATATGAAAGAGCAGAAAGACACAGAGAAAGAATTGGAGAATCTCCAGCCCGAGACGGCCCAGGAGCCACAGGATGCACCGGAACCGACATCCGCTGCCGACAGCGGCGACGGCGACGAGGACGTGGCGACGGCGGAGGAGATGGAGGCCTTTATACGCGACCGCCGCGAGAAGGAACGTGAGAAGAAGGAGAAGCAGAACGACGACAAGACGGATGTCTTTGGCGAATTTGTGGCGCCAGAGAACTCGATAGACCCCTACCTGGACCCCGACCCGACACTGCCGTGGGTGAAATATGACGAGAGCCTCTTTTTGAGCCGCGGCTGCCGCAACTGCCCCCGGTCGTATGAGCCGGTGAGCAATATAGAGACCCACAGCTGCAGCAAGGTGACCTCGACAAACTGGATGAGCGGCATACGCCAGCCCGGAGGCACCCCGTTTGACTGCGTGGAGGTGCGTTTTAAGAATAACCGCAAGGACTTCTACCGCCTGCCCGACGGGCTGGAGGTGACGGAAGGCGACATAGTGGCGGTGGAAGGGATGCCGGGACACGACATAGGCATAGTGAGCCTGACGGGCGAGGTGTGCCGCATACAGATGAAAAAGCACCGGGTGGATCCGAACTCGGAGAATCTGAAGAAACTGTTTCGCCGCGCCAAGACCCCCGATATAGAGCGTTGGGTCGAGAGCCTGAAGAACGAACACAACGCCCTGCTGAAGACCCGCCAGATAGCCCAGCGGTTGAATTTGGAGATGAAGGTGAACGACGTGGAGTACCAGGGCGACAACTCGAAGGCTATATTCTACTACACGGCGGACGACCGCGTGGACTTCCGCCAGCTGATTAAGGTGCTGGCCGAGGAGTTCCATGTGCGTATAGAGATGAAGCAGATAGGGGTGAGGCAGGAAGCCGGCAAGGTGGGCGGCCTTGGCACCTGCGGCCGCGAGTTGTGCTGCAGCACCTGGCTGACGAATTTTAAGTCGGTGACGACCAGTGCGGCCAAGATACAGCAGATACTGCCCAACCCGCAGAAACTTGCCGGGCAGTGCGGAAAGCTGAAATGCTGCCTAAACTTTGAGTGCGAGGTGTATGCCGATGCTCTGAAGAAATTTCCGCCGGCCAACACGCCCATTCGGTTCCAGAAGGGGCTGGCCCTGTACAAAAAGACCGATGTCTTCCGCGGCATTATGTGGTATGCCTATGAGGGCGAGAGCGAGCTTTACGCCATACCGGCAGAGAGCGTGAAGAAGATAATTGAGATGAACCATAATCAGGAGTACCCGGAGAAGTTGGAAGACTTCCAGGTGGAGCTGATGTCGACGGCGGCCTTGGCACAGGAGACCAATGCGGCCGAGTTTGAGCGCGAGCTGCGCCGGATGTCGGACGATTCGGGCGACAACGGGGTTGCGAAAGAGGAGGAGTCGCCAAAGGCAGACCGCCACGACCGCAAGGGCGGAGCCCGCAAAGGCGGCGACCGTCCGCGGGGCAACGAGAAGAACGACCGCCCACGGAACGACCAGAAGCAGCGCCGCGCCGACCACACACGCGAGGAACAGCGGCAGCGCCTGAACGACCAGCCGCAGCGGGTGAACAATAACCGCCACAGCGGCGCCCGCAACAATCCCCGCCGCAGCGGAAATAAGGACAAACGCGAATAGGGAATGGCTTGAATGCGGCAGAGACGGCAATTCGTTAAAAAGATTGACACGTTTGACACATATAGACATTAATACAAGAATATGATGGACACATTGAAACGTTCACGCGTCCGCACACTCCTGGTGGTTATCCTGGGACTGATGCTGCTGCAGGGCTGCGACAAGTCGGTCTTTTATGCAGTGGAGCGCGATGTGGACGAGACGGGCTGGAACTTGAACGACTATTTGAAATATGACGTTGAGGTGGTCGACACCCTTCAGGTGTATGATTTCTACATCGACGTGCGCAACAGTGTGCAGTATCCGAAGGCCAATACGTTTTTCTTTATCAACACCACTTTTCCTGACGGGAGCGTGGCCTACGACACGCTGGAGTGTCCGCTGGCAGACGTGACGGGGCACTGGTACGGCAGGCGCACGGGACGCTATGTGGACAGCCGTTTCGTGTTCCGCCGCCATGTGATTTTTCCGTGCACGGGCAACTACCACTTTGAGATAGGCCACGGCATGCGCGACACTAATGTGGTGGGGTTGAAGAGCGTTGGCATTCGCATTGAGCGAGTAGGAAAGTAATTTTTAGAGACACCTAATACCAATTCGATATGGCTAAGAAACAGAAAAAACAGAGCGATGATAGAATACGCAAGGCCTGGAAAATATTTGCGGGCATTTGGATTTTTATCTTCCTCTTTTTCGCCCTGCTGTCGTTGGGATGGTTGGGTTTTATGCCTTCTTTTGAAGAGCTGGAAAATCCGCAGAGCAACCAGGCTACCGAGGTGATTTCGGCCGATGGGGAGATACTGGGCTTTATAGGGGTGGAGAACCGCTCTAACGTGAGCTACAGGGAGTTGTCGCCCAATTTGGTGAATGCGCTGATAGCTACGGAGGATGTACGATTCTACAAGCATTCGGGTATTGACCCACGGAGTCTTTTCCGCGTGTTTTTTAAGACCCTGTTGGGACGCCACAGCAGTAGTGGCGGCGGCAGCACCATTACGCAGCAGCTGGCGAAGAATCTGTTTCCGCGCGAGCACAAGGGCAAGATAGGCACTGTGTTCTCGAAGTTTAAAGAGTGGGTGGTGGCAGTGAAACTGGAGCACAACTATTCGAAGCAGGAAATCATTGCCATGTATTTTAACACGGTGGACTTCGGAAGCAACTCTTTCGGCATTAAGACGGCGGCCAAGACTTTCTTTGATAAGACCCCGAGCGATTTGTCGGTGACGGAGTCGGCCATGTTGGTGGGTTTGCTGAAGGCTCCTACGGCCTATAGTCCCATACTGCACCCCGAGAACGCGCTGGCGCGCCGCAACACGGTGCTGTCGCAGATGCATAAGTATGACTACTTGAACGACGAGGAGTATGAGAAATATCTTGAGGAGCCCTTGGATGTTTCGAACTATTCGCCTCAGAGCCACAATGACGGATTGGCGACGTATTTGCGCGAGTATATACGAAACTATATGAAGGATTGGTGCAAGCACCACCGCAACACCGACGGCGAGCACTACGACGTGCACAAGGACGGCCTGCGGATATATACTACTATTGACTCGCGCATGCAACGCTATGCCGAAGCGGCGGTGAGGGAGCACATGAGCAAGGAGGTGCAGCCCCAGTTTAACCGCGAGTTGCGCAGCCGGGGCGGCAACCCCTTCTGCGACATTGACGCCGCACAGCAGGAGAAGATACTGGTGCAGGCCATGAAGGGGTCGGACCGCTACTATCAGCTGCACCACAACCAGGGCAAGAGCGAGAAGGAAATACGCGCCATCTTTAAGGAGAAGGTGAAGATGAAGGTGTTCTCTTGGAAGGGAAATATCGACACGGTGATGTCGCCGTGGGATTCGCTGCTGTACTATAAGAAATTTCTCAATGTGGGATTGATGTCGGTGGAGCCGGGCACGGGCTATGTGAAGGCCTACGTGGGCGGCATAAACTACAGATACTTTAAATATGACAATGTGATGAGCCACCGGCAGGTGGGGTCTACGTTCAAGCCCTTTGTTTACACCATGGCGCTGCAGGATTTGGGCATGTACCCCTGCACGGAGGTGCCCAATGCACAGGTGTGTTTCGAACAGTGGGGGCAGCCTGACTGGTGCCCGAAGAATTCTACGAACGAGCGCGAGAACCAGATGGTGACCCTGAAATGGGCACTGGCCCACTCGGTGAACTGGGTGTCGGCGTACCTGATGAAGCAGGGGTCGCCTGAGCAGGTGATAAGCATTGCCCGCAAGATGGGGGTGACGAGCGACATAGACGCGGTGCCGGCCATTTGCGTGGGCACACCGGAAATCACTGTCTATGAGATGGCGGGAGCGATGGCCACTTTTGCAAACAAGGGCGAGTATGTGGAGCCGATATTCATTACCCGCATTGAGGACAGCAAGGGGACGGTGCTGGACCGCTTTACTCCGGAACGGCACGAGGCCATAAGTGAGCGCACGGCCTATATGATGATAGAGTTGATGAAGGGCGTGGTGCAGAGTGGTACGGGTGTGCGACTGAACTATAAGTACCACCTTAACGATTTCAGCAGCGCCATTGCAGGCAAGACGGGAACGACTCAGAATAACTCGGACTGCTGGTTTGTGGGGCTTACGCCGAAGCTGGCCACTGCCATTTGGACGGGAGGCGAGGTGCGCAGTATTCATTTCCGCAATATGACTTTTGGACAGGGCGCTGCCCAGGCGCTGCCAATCTTTGGGCACTATATGCGCAGCATATACAGCGACAAGGCCTTGAAGTTCCCACGCGGCGATTTCGACCGGCCGAATGTGCCGTTGGATGTGGAGCTGGACTGCGCTAAATTTCAGCAGGAGATTCAGGAGGAGGAGCCTTACTACGATTTCTAATTCTGAATAGTTATGCTGACCAATCTTTTTGGAATGTCGCTGGCCGAGCTGCAGCAGCTGTGCGCAAACGAGGGGATGCCCAGGTTTGCGGCAAAGCAGATGAGCGACTGGCTGTATGCGAAGCATGTTGACGAGATTGACGCTATGACCAATCTCTCGCTGAGGGCACGGGCACGGCTGAAGGAGATTGCCTTTATCGGCCGCCATGCGCCAGTGGACTGCCAGGTGTCGAAGGACGGCACTAAGAAGTACCTTTTTGCCTGCCCTGCCACTTCAAGCGGGCAGCAGCAGTATGTGGAGGCAGTTTTTATTCCCGACGGGGAGCGCGGTACGTTGTGTGTTTCGTGCCAGATGGGGTGTAAGATGGGGTGCCGATTCTGCGTCACGGGGCAGCAGGGCTTTCATGGTAATTTGGACGCTGGGGAGATTCTGAACCAGATTTTTTCCATTCCTGAGTTCGACCGCCTGACGAATATAGTGTATATGGGGATGGGCGAGCCGATGGACAATCTGGACACTGTGCTGCGTAGTACCGAGGTGATGACGGCCGACTGGGGACTGGGCTGGAGCCCGCACCGCATAACGGTGTCCAGCGTAGGCATCATTCCAGGTCTGCGTCGTTTCCTCGACGAGAGCCAGTGCCATGTGGCAGTCAGCCTGCACAATCCGTTTGCCGTTGAGCGGCAGGAGATTATGCCTATGCAGAAAGCCTATCCCATTGCCGAGGTGGTCGGACTGCTTCGGCAGTATGACTGGAGCGGCCAGCGGCGCATTTCGTTTGAATATACGATGTTCGGCGGCCTGAACGACGACACACGCCATGCAGCCGAACTGGTGCGATTGCTGAAAGGGCTTTATTGTCGGGTGAACCTGATTCGGTTCCACTCGTCGCCAGACACTCCCTTTAAGACTTCTTCGGCACAGGCGATGGAACGATTTAAGGACTACCTGAACGGCCACGGCATCACCTGCACCATACGCGCCTCGCGCGGCGAGGATATTATGGCCGCCTGCGGATTGCTGGCCGGGCAGAAAAGAAAGTAGGGGAAGAATTATGAACAATATTTTTTTGCAATTTTTTTTGACTTTGACATACTAAAAATACAAAAAATACGTAGAAAAGTTTTCTGAATGGAAAAAAATATGTATTTTTGCAAATTGAAATTGAGTAGAAACTAAAACGTCCGATATCGAAACATAATTATCAGTTCAACCCCCAAAAGCGAAACAAAATGATAGATAATTCATTGAGCACGCTCAGCGATAACGAGCTGATATTAGGTTATATGAACGGCAAGAGTGCCTGTTTTGACGTACTCCTTTCCCGTTATCAGGCCAAGGTCTACGGATATATTTTTTCTGTCGTTAAGGATAAGGACGTGGCCGACGATATCTTTCAGGATACTTTTTTTAAGGTTATTTCCACTATTAATTCGGGTGTCTACAAGGACGAGAATAAATTTATCCATTGGGTGATGCGCATTGCCCACAATCTGATAGTCGATTATTTCCGTCGCAATAACAAGATGCCGCTGGTGCCCAACCGCCCCGACTGCGACGTGGTGGATACGCTGAAACTGCACGACGAGAATGTGGAGCAGAGCATTATGCGCCAGCAGACGAGCCGCAATATTCGTAAATTGGTTCACATGCTTCCCCCGGAACAGCGCCGCGTAGTCATCCTGCGCCACTATGGCAAGTGCGATTTTAAGGACATTGCCGCCCGTACAGGGGTGAGCATTAACACTGCCTTGGGTCGAATGCGCTATGCTATTATCAATCTCCGCCGCCTGGCCGAGGAGCACAATATGTACATAGAGCTCTAGCATTGTGTACAGTGACTGATGCCACTACTCTGTTGTGTATTGTTCTCGACGCAAGGGGGACTATCCCAATAAATGTTAATTAACATTTTGCACACAATAAACAGGCCAGAATTGAGTTTATAGGGTGTAATTTCCTTTGAGGGAATTGAGAGATTAACCCTATGTTCAACTTAAACCTGGCGTGTATGATGCAGGACTATAAATTTAACGACAGCTCAAGTACATCCTCTGGAACTGCAAGCACGGTAGTACAGCCTTCGCCTCAAGTTGTACAAAACATCCTCCAGTATGCCAGATGTTTTCAGATCATTCGCATCGGAGACGTAAACATTAAAGTTTATCTCAACTAGTTAAAAAAAGCCCGGCAGATGTCGGGCTTTTTAATTCTAAATTCTGAATACTTTGTTTCAATAGCAATGCTTAGTATTTAGTTGGTGTTGAGTCGTTTGAAGTAGCGCCACCAGATGGCAGGAAGCTCGCCTTCCATGGCCAACTGGTAGTCGGCATAGGTGCAGGGGAGCATAAGTTGGTCGGAGTAGATTTCGCGGAGGTCATCTTTCTCGCAGGGTACTTTTATCCACCAGCGGTCGCTGAGTTTGCTTTTATAGAAGTGTATGTCCATGCCTTCTTTGGCTTGGACGAGGTAGTGTTTGCTACTTCGGGGATTGAGCATGGGGTTGTCGTGCTTGCGGTTGTAGAAGCCTTCGATGAAATACCAAATGCCTTGTGCCAACATGTTGGCGGTTTGGGCGTTTCGGTCGAACGACGGGTTGTACTCGAAGATGCCAAGGCAGCTTGCCTTGTCGCTCATGCCAGAAAAGCGCATCATTTGGCAGTACTCCTCTCCGTAGAAACCATGGGGGGAGGGGAAGCCGTTGCCAGGGGCGTCGCTCTGTCGGATGGCACTGACGTCGAGCGAGATGAGGTCGGCATTGCGCAGTAGGGATTCGGTGCGCTGCATGTCGTGACGGACTTCGCCCAAGCGGTAGGCGTCGAATTTGAGTTCGTCCATTAGTTTTACGTATGGTTGCCCTACAAAGTATGACTGATAGCCTACGTTGGTGAGGAAGAAGAGGTAGTTGGGACTTTGCATGATGATGTTACGCAGCCACGACCGCGATGAGGTTTCATCGGTGTTCTCTAGGTCGAATCGTGGGTCGATGGTGGCGATGTTCATAATGCGTTTGAGGTTCTCGTAGCCCTTATATGCGGCAAAGGTTAGGTCTTGGCTGCCGCCCAGCAGGATGAGAGTATTGCCTTTGTTGAGCACGGCGGACACCACTTCGGCCACGGCATAATATGTGTCTTCGGGTATTTGACCGATGATGATATTGCCGATGTCTACAATATTAGTGTCTTCGGTTGGAAGGGCCAGTTGGTAGAGGCAGCGCCGAATTTCGTTAGGAGCCTCGGCGCAGCCTGCATTGCTAATGGCCCCGCGGTCTTCCTCCACGCCCAACAGCACCAAACCTCTCTTGGGAATGGGAGGAAGGTTTGAGCCTGGGGTATAAACCTTGGTTTTGCTACCGAGAGTGACAGCATATTCGCTGGGGTAGAAACCGAGGTCGTCTGGGTTGATGGGAGAGAGATATTTCTTAATGCTGCTCATGGCCATTATCTCTCACGGATGATGTCGCCGTGGTCGTTGACAATCATCTTGTAGAACCATTTGGGGTATTCGGGCTGTGCAGGGAAGACGGCGTTGCCGGTCTCGGTGCGCTCAAAGCGGCCGTCTTTCTCTTTCTTAATGTTGCCATCGATGTATTTGACCAGTAGGTAGCGGTCGAGCTGGTTCCATTCCTTCATCATGCGGTCGGCCATGCGGATGGAAAAGTCGTTGAGCTGATGGGTAAGGGCTTCGTCATTGTCGGCGGATTTCTTGGCTTTTTCGTCAAGGCGGGCCACTTCCATAATGTAGTTTCTCTCTAAACGGTTCTGTACGCGTTGGAGGTCGACAATCATGTCGCTATAGCGGCTGTAGACAAAGTTAGTCACCCGGTTAAAGAGCCAGAATGCAGAGGTTTCACTGTAGGTGAGCATGTCGCCGTTGCCTTCGCGGAAGCACTCGGGAATCTTGGTGATGCCGCAATACATGGGGCAGTAGACGGTGCTGTAGGTGTCGTCGACTCCAAACCAGAGGATGCCGCCAATTTTATTGGGCAGCCAGCTGCGGCACTGGGCCACGAAACTGAAGCCGGTTTGCTGGGTGGAGGTGGCACGCTCGTGGACATATTTCTGTCCGTTTACCTCAAAGCCCATAGGACGCCAGCGGTAGGGGCAGGCGAAAGGACCGGCGCCCATATCTTTGGACATGTCCATGGCGGTGCCCTCGTAGTGGTCGCGCATGAGGTTCATAACTTCGTGTAGTTCCAGCTTGTGGTCGGGGAGAATCCACAGGGGTAAGCGCTCGGCTTTGGCATCGCCCATGGCGTATTTCTCATACTTGCGCATGCTGCGGTTGACACGGTTGAACATGGCGTAGACGCGGGCATCGCAGCCGCGGATGCCGCTGAAGGTAAGGGGGGCGTAGGTGTCGCAGAAACTGAAGTCGGCGTCCTTGCCGTCGAACCAGCCGCAGGCACGGGCGTAGGTGACTACGTCGGCCGCATAGACGCATTCCACCTCGGGTTCATAGAGGTAGTCAATATGGTTGCTGCTGATAGTGGTATGGAGGCCTTTACCCTTGGCTTTCTTGAATTTGCCTACTTCCTGTGGGAACTGGGTAATGCGGGCCTGATTGGCATGGCCGCTCACGTAGCCGTCGGGGATGCGGCGGGCGACCCACACGGCACCGTCGGTGTATTTATATTTGAGTTTCTTTGCCACGTCGGCCTTGACGGGTGCGCCACGCTTGCCGATGAGTTCGAGAATCCACACCTCGTTTGGGTCGCAGATGGAGAAGCTCTCGCCCTCGCTGCAGTAGCCGTAGTCGGCCACCATCTTGGTCATCCAGTAGATGGCCTCGCGGGCATTCTTGGCGCGCTGGAGGGTGACATAAATGAGCGAGCCGTAATCGATGCCCTTCACCTCGTCCTTCCAGCACTCCTCGCGGCCACCGTAGGTGGTCTCGCCAATGGCCAGCTGGTGCTCGTTCATGTTGCCCACCACGCTGTAGGTGTGGGCCACCTGGGGAATTTCAAACAGTTTGCGGCCGCTGTCCCAGTCCACCAGCATAAACATGGTGCCTTCGGGATAGTCGGCAGCCTTGCGGTAGTAGAGCTCGCCGTAGAGGGTGTGGCTGTCGGCAGCATAGGTAATCATGGTACTCCCGTCGCGGGTAGCGCCTTTGGTGAAAAGAAAGTTGGTGCAGGCCGTGGCCTCATAACCCACAGCTAACAGCACCGCCATTAGTGTTAATGATAGTGTCTTTTTCATGATGTAATTATTTGTGTTTATTATTATTCTCATTCTCAAACCTGTGCTCACAACTTGCCGCTGTGCGTGGCGGGTTTTAGAATTGCAAATTTACATAATAATTTTGGATTAAAACACAGATGGGTAAAAAATATTTTACTACGCAGTCAAAGTCAGGCTTAAAGAAAGCCGTACTATCGGGTTTCATATGCAAATGGGCTTGGTGTCCCAGCGATTTATTATCTAATTTTTACTGCAGTACGCCATGAAGACATACGGCATTGTCTTGAACGGTAATAGCTTGACATTCTTTTGCGCAGAAAAAATGTCAAGCTATTACCATTCAGGATTTTTCAATATGGGGGACGCGACCATAGTGGCTCATTCTTAGAGCAATCCCTAATAAAGAACGCTCCTCCTTCGGCCATCGAAGGGGGAGCGTGGTAAATGGGTTTGAATTGACAATTCCGAGTCTTACGGCTGCAACACGACGGCGGGTAGGTCATCTCCTCCGGTTGGTTGCTGCCAGCCTGGGGAGGCCGCCACTGCCATGGCAGTAGATGGCAAATCGTCAATTACAGCAGTTTCTTCTTGAGGTTGTCAATCATGTCGACGGTCATCTTCTCCAAGTCGTACTGAGGATTCCAGCCCCATTCGTTGCGGGCGCAGCTGTCGTCCATCTTGTCGGGCCAGCTGTCGGCAATGGCCTGCTTAATGGGTTCGGGCTCGTAGACCATCTCGAAATTGGGGTAGTGTTTCTTAATTTCGTTGTAGATGATTTCGGGGTCGAAACTCATAGAGGTGACGTTGAAGCTGTTGCGGTGAACCAGTTTGCTGGGGTCGGCTTCCATAATGTCAATCATGGCTTTCTGGGCATCGGGCATGTACATCATGTCCATGTAGGTGCCTTTCTTTAGCGGGCAGACGAATTTCTCGCCCTTGACGGCTGCGTAATAAATCTCCACAGCGTAGTCGGTGGTGCCGCCGCCGGGGAGGGTCAGGTGGCTGATAAGGCCTGGGAAGCGCACCGAGCGGGTGTCCACACCGAAACGGGTGAAGTAATAATCGCTCAGCAGTTCGCCGGTCACCTTGGTGACGCCGTAGATGGTGTTGGGGCGCTGGATGGTGTCCTGGGGGGTGTTCACGTGGGGAGTGCTGGGACCGAAGGCACCAATGCTGCTGGGGGTGAAGACGGCGCAGCCAAACAGGCGGGCCACTTCAAGGCAGTTGACCAGCGAGCCAATGCCGACATTCCAACCCAGCATGGGGTTCAGCTCGGCGGTGGCGCTCAGGATGGCAGCTAGGTTATAGATGGTGTCGATGTTGTATTTCTTCACGGCAGCGGCAATCTGCATAACCTGTGTGGAATCAATGCGTTCGATAGGTCCGCGCTCGTAGTCGCCGCCTTTCAGGGGTCGAAGGTCGCTACACACTACATTATTGTCACCATAAATGTCTCTCAGATTGCGCGTCAGCTCTGAACCTATCTGTCCGCCGGCACCAACTATTAGAATTCTTTTCATTGCTAATTATATTTTATAAACTATTAAAAAAACTCCTTTTTTAGATAATAAACAAAAGTTCAGATTATTGTGCATATTCAGCCTCATAATTTGAACAAGCAAATATACAAAAATATTCTGAAATGGCGTAACCATAGAGCGACAAAAATGCAAATCACATTTTTTTTCGTAATTTTGCCATCCTTAATTCAGAAAGAGAATAATGCACAACGATTGTAATACCAATATATTAGAATTCCACCCCCTGACCCTTGCCGACTGCGAAACGGTCCGCGCCGTCACCCTTGCCGCCGGGCATAGGAACTGCAACTATACTTTCGCCAACCTCATCGGGTGGCAGTTCTGGTTCCATACCGAGGTGTGTATCTGCCATCAGTGCGTTGTCTTCCGCTTCAATATCGAGGGTCGCCGGGCCTATATGCTCTGCTCCGCTGCCCTGCCCACCCTGGCCCTGATGGAGCTGCTCTGTGCCGATGCCGCCGCCGTCGGGGCCGACATCCTCATCACG
>Ga0247611_10004276_pt1 | contig 19956 bp, 15 predicted proteins | sample 177DNAGHGhighgp2_FD_192422 | JGI IMG/M metagenome (GOLD analysis project Ga0247611, IMG submission 192422) | Sheep rumen microbial communities from Palmerston North, Manawatu-Wanganui, New Zealand - 1770 DNA GHGhigh gp2 | ecosystem: Host-associated > Mammals > Digestive system > Stomach > Rumen...
GTAAGATGAAACAGTATCTTGACCTGTTGAGGCACATCATGGAAGACGGGGTGGTCAAGCATGACCGCACCGGCGTGGGCACGAAGAGCGTATTCGGCTACCAGATGAGATTCGACCTCTCCGAGGGATTCCCTCTCCTCACCACGAAGAAAGTGTTCCTGAAAGGGATTATCCATGAACTGCTTTGGTTCATTTCCGGAAGCACCAACATCAAGTACCTGCTGGACAACAATGTCCATATCTGGGACGAATGGGCGGACGAGAATGGTGACCTCGGTCCTGTTTACGGTCACCAGTGGCGCTCCTGGCCGGCTCCCGACGGCAGGTCCGTGGACCAGCTCGCAGGAGTGATTGACCTTATCCGCAACAATCCGGACTCCCGGAGGATGCTGGTGTGTGCTTGGAATCCTGGCGAAGTCGACAAGATGGCCCTGCCTCCGTGCCACTGCCTGTTCCAGTTCTATGTGGCCGAAGGGAAACTGTCCTGCCAGCTTTACCAGAGGAGCGCGGACACGTTCCTTGGAGTGCCGTTCAACATCGCATCCTATGCTCTCCTGACCATGATGATCGCCCAGACCAGCGGCCTCGAGCCGGGAGAGTTCATACACACCACGGGCGACACCCACATATACCTCAACCACTTCGACCAGGTCAGGGAACAGCTCGGAAGGACGCCTCGTACTCTCCCGAAGATGATCCTCAACCCTGAAGTCAAGTCCGTATTCGATTTCAAGGCGGAAGACTTCACCCTCGAGGGATACGATCCTTGGCCGGCCATCAAGGCTCCGGTCGCAGTTTGATACAAAGCCGTTTCAGAAAGATAAGATATCGTTGTTTATGGAAAAATGCATTATAGTGGCGATCGCCGACAACAGGGCTATAGGTAAAGGGAACGCCCTCCTGTGGCACATCGCGGAGGATATGAAGTATTTCCGCACGACTACTACCGGCTGTCCGGTAGTCATGGGATGGATGACATTCCAGTCGATAGGCGGCAAACCCCTTCCGAAGCGGGACAATATCGTAATCAGCATATTCCCGTGGCCGGACAAACCGGACGGAGTGAAGGTGGCTGGCAGCCTCGATGAGGCATATGCCCTGGTCTCTCCGGATGCGGGAAAGGTTTTTGTCATGGGCGGCGGCGAAACTTACCGCCAGGCACTCCCGACGGCGGACAAACTCTACATCACCCATGTCCATGCGACCATCGAAGATGCGGACACCTTCTTCCCGGTGATAGATCCTGCCATTTGGGAGGTTGAAAGCACGACTCCGGTCGCAACGGATCCGGAGACGGGTTACGGATACGAATTTACCATCTATACCCGCAAAAAGTAGCACCCGGGGCAGGAGATGAGCGGCAACAGGGAACATTTCGGCGGCCGTGCGGCCGTGATAATGGCTATGGCCGGTTCGGCCATCGGCTTGGGCAACATTTGGCGTTTCCCGTACATGACCGGGGAATATGGCGGAGCCGCATTCATCCTGATCTACATAGCATGCTCCCTGGTACTGTCCCTGCCGATCTTCCTCTCGGAAGCGGTGATCGGCCGCAGGACGCATGCCAACGCCATCGGAGCGATGAAACAGCTTGCTCCGCGGAGCGGCTGGATGGCATTGGGATACCTGAGCGTGATAACCCCGATAGTCATCGCCTCCTATTACTGCATCGTCGGAGGGTGGTCCATTGAATATTTCTTCAAAAGCTTTACTCTTAACTTCGGAGAATTCTCCCCTTCAGGCTGGAAGGCCCTGGCTTTCGACACCTTGTTCCTGGCCCTTTCCTGCGGCATAGTCGCCCTTGGGGTCAAGGGAGGGATAGAGAAGTTCAGCAAGATGTCGATTCCGGTGCTGTTCCTGCTCATAGTCATCATCCTGGTATATTCGGTGAACATGCCGGGAGCAAGGGCGGGCATAGACTATCTGGTCAAGCCTGACCTTTCGAAGGTTACCGGAAAGACATTCGCCTTCGCGCTAGGCCAGAGTTTCTATTCCTTGTCCCTCGGAATGGGCATCATCATCACGTATTCATCTTATGTCCGCAAGGAGGAGAATCTGGTTGTCTCCGGAGTCGGAACCGCACTTTCCGACCTGTTGTTCGCAATCCTGGCCGGCTTCGCCATAATGCCGGCGGTTTTCTCGGCCGGAATCAAGCCGTCGGCCGGTCCTGGACTGATCTTCGAGACACTGCCGGTCATTTTTGCCGGTATGGGAGCAAACGCGCCTTGGGTTTCGAGCGTGGTTTCGGCATTGTTCTTCCTGACCGTGACGGTGGCGGCGATGACTTCCTCGGTCTCCGTAATCGAAGTCGGGGTGGCATATCTTGTAGAAGAGAAGAATATAGCCAGGAAGAAGGCATGCCTGATCGTGTTCCTGGTAACCTGGCTGCTCGGTCTCGTAAGCGTGTTCTCCATCAAGTTGTTCGGTATGGTGGATGCGTTCACGTCCAATTTCCTCCTGACTTTAGGCGCCATCATGGTGGTGCTGTTCGTGGGGTGGAAGATGAAACGGGATGACGTCCGTGACGAGATCACCAACGGCGGAACCAAACATGCCTGGTTGTTCCCGGTCATTTATTTCCTGATAAGGTACGTGGCTCCGATAGCCGTCCTCGTGATATTCATTTCCAACTTGATACTGTAATGGGCGGAAGGGAGCGTTTCGGCAGCAGGGCTGCGGTGATCATGGCGATGGCCGGTTCTGCCATAGGCCTCGGCAATATCTGGAGGTTCCCTTTCATCGTGGGACAGAACGGCGGAGCCGCATTCATCCTGGTTTACATCCTTTGCTGCTTCCTGCTCTCACTGCCGATACTGTTTTCCGAGTCGGTGATCGGCCGCAGGACCAGCAGGAACACGGTCGGAGCGATGGAGGCTCTGGCTCCGGGCACTTCCTGGAAATGGCTGGGGCTTCTTACGGTAATATCTCCGATCATTATCCTCTCATATTACAGTGTCGTGGGCGGATGGTCTGTCGAATACCTGTACAAGTCCCTTACCATCCAGTTCCATCCCGATAACGTGGAGGCTGTTACGGGGATGTTCGGACTATTCACGGCATCCGGTTTCAAGGTCATAGCCTGCCTTCTGCTCTTTCTGGGAATAACGGCCGGGATTGTTTTCGCAGGAGTCAAAAAGGGCATAGAGAGATTCAGCAAGATAACCATACCGGTTCTCTTCGTGCTGATCGTAGTCATCGCATTATATTCAATGACGCTGCCGGGAGCAGGAGAGGGCCTGAAGTATCTTGTGCATCCGGACTTTTCAAAGCTGACCCCGGACGCCTTCGCAGCCGCCCTCGGACAGAGTTTCTTCTCCCTGTCCCTTGGGGTAGGCACCATGCTGACGTATTCATCCTATGTCAGGAAGGATGAGAACCTGGTGGCCTCCGGAGCAGGAACCGCGGTTTCCGACCTGCTGTTCGCAATCCTCGCCGGCTTTGCCATAATGCCTGCGGTATTCGCTTCCGGCATCGCACCTTCAGCCGGGCCTGGTCTTGTATTCGAAACCCTCCCTTACATCTTCGCGAAGATGGGAACCGGAGGTGTGGTCATAAGTGCGGTGGTAGCCATCCTGTTCTTCATAACCATCCTTGTCGCCGCTCTCACTTCTTCGATTTCGATGATGGAAGTCGGAGTGGCTTATCTCAGCGAGGAGAGAGGATTGTCCCGTGCCGCTGCGACTGCCGGTATATTCCTGTTCGCCTTGGCCGTGGGTATCATGTGCGCCTTGAAAGGAAGCGTGTTCGATTTCCTGGACAAACTGTGCTCCAATTTCCTGCTTACGCTCGGAGCCCTGCTGTTCAGTTTGTTCGTGGGGTGGAAGATGGAAAAGGAAGATGTGAAGGATGAACTCACCAACGGAGGCACCCTTCACACCAACGCGAAACTGTTCCCGATAATCTATTTCCTGATAAAGTACGTAGCTCCGGTCTCGATAGCCGTCATATTCATAAGCGGCCTTCTCGGATAAGCCTTATTTCTTCGGGACCGGGATTATGAAGTCTGCGACTATCGGATAATGGTCGGAGATGTACTGTACCCCGTATTTGTTCTCGTCCACCACGATGAATGATTTTGCCGTGGCACCGCGGAACATCAAGTGGTCCAGCCACATAGGCTTGCTGCCCTTTCTTCCGAAATCATTGAAGGTAGGAGCCGGGTCGGCCTTCCGGACGGATTTGGCGGCATCTTTCATATAATCCTGCAAAGGCTTGATCCCCTTCTCGGTGTCAGGCATGTTGAAGTCTCCTCCGAGGAACACCACGGCATCATCACCGGCGATTTCCTTGATCTTCTCGACGATGAGGACTGCACTCTGATACCTTGCATTGGCACCCCTGTGGTCCATGTGGACGTTGAAGTAGAAGAATATGCGCCCGGATTTCTTGTATTTCAGCTTGACCCAGGTGGCGTTCCTCACGCTTGCTGCATCCCAGCCTTTCTGGTCCGGGGTCTGGTCCTCGTTGAGCCAGAAATAGCCGTAGTCCAGCAGTTCCAGCTTGTCCCCGCGGAACATCACCGGGTTCTCGTTGTTCTTGAGCTCCAGGTCCGGAGTGCCTGGCTTTCCGCCACGGTCCACCATGACGTATTTCCCGAGGTCCTTCTTCAAGTCGGCCTTGTGGTACGGATATGCTTCCTGGAATCCGATCACGTCAGGTTTGTATTTCTCGATGGCTTTGATGCATCCGGCCTTGCGGGCTTCCCAGCTGAGTTTCCCGGTGTCGGCCGGGAACTGGAAGCGGATATTGAATGACATCGCCCGGAAATCCTCGCTCCTGGCTCCTGCCTTGAAGCAGAAGGAGGACATCAGCACGAGGACGGCGGTCAGGTATCTGAGCGGTCTTTTCATGGTCCTGAAATCTAAATTTCTATCCTGGCGGCCCATCCGCCGCCCTTTGCCATATGTACTTTCACGATTCCGTCGGCCGGAACGGTACCCTCCGTCCTGACATAGTCGCTGGCATTCCTGTTGGCGTTGATTCCATCCTTGAAGATGGTCATGTGCTTTCCGGCTCCGATAAAGCCGAGGTCAAGGTCCAGGTCGCGATCGTTCCAGTCGGTCAGCGCTCCGACGTACCATACGTTCCCCTTGCGCCTGGCCATTGCGACATATTCCCCGATCTCTCCGCAGAGAGGGACGGTCTCGTCCCAGACGGTAGGGAATCCGGCGATGAATTCAGTGCACTCAGGTTCCGCAAGATAGGCTGTAGGAGTGTCGCACAGCATCGTAAGAGGGGCGTCGAATATGGCATATTCGGCGAGCTGGCGGCAGCGGGTTCCCTGGCTCATCGGTTCCGAATTGATTGAACGGGCGTTACCCTTTATGGCATTCCGCATCGCGCCCTGGGTGTAGTCCATCGGACCTGCGGCCATCCTGATGAACGGGATGATGACGTCGTATGTAACCTGGTCATATTGCTCGGCACCCCACTTCATCTGCTCCAGTCCGGCCACACCTTCGAAGTTGAGGACGTTAGGATATGTCCTGTACAGGCCGGCAGGCTTGAAGGCTCCGTGGAAGTCCAGCAGGAGATGATACTTGGCGGCCGTCCTGGCCATTCTCTCGTAGAATTCCACCACAATCTGGTCGTCCCTGTCCATGAAGTCCACCTTGAAGCCTTTGATGCCCATCTCGGCGAAGTGCTTGCAGATACCGTCGATATCCTTGTCCATGGCCTTGTATCCGGCCCAGAGGATCAGACCCACGTTCCTTTCGGCGGCATAGGCTACCAGTTCCTCGAGATGGATCTCCGGAACGACGAGGTACAGGTCTGTCTTGTTATTCTCAGCCCAACCCTCATCAAGGATAACATATTCGATTCCGTACTTCGAAGCGAAGTCGATGTAGTACTTGTAGGTGGCATCGTTGATTCCGGCCTCGAAATCCACACCCCTGATGTTCCAGTCGTTCCACCAGTCCCAGGCAACCTTGCCCGGCTTCACCCAGCTCCAGTCCGTGTCTGCGGCAGGAGTGGCAAGTTGCCAGACCATGTCGAAATCGGTAAGCTGCCTGGCTTCGGGCACTACTCCTATGATCCTCCAAGGGAACTTCTGCCCGGCCGTCGCCCTGGCAATGTAGTCTTCACGGCTCTTGACCATGCCCTGGAGCATATGGTAGCCGCCCACTACGGTTTCTTTCGGATATCCGGCATAAACTCCCTTCATCCCTGTACCACCCTGGCCATGCAGGAACATGCCTGGATAATTATAAAGGTCTGATTCAGTGATAATTACCTTAATACCGTCTGGCGCGTCGACGACCAGAGGCAGGAATGCCAGCCTGGCCTGGTCCCACTCGGACAGTTTGATGTGCTGGTAATAATTCTCGAAGGAATTCATGAACTGCTCCTCGAACGTTCCCTGGTCCCTCTCGTAAGGAACCCAGGCCTTCCAGTCTTCAGGGAAGTTGAATTCAGCCTTTTCGCAGGTGACGTTGAAGTCTCCCTTGATCAAGGTGGAGACGAACCGGTAAGCTATTCCGGAGTCATATGCCCTGAACTCTATATTGTAGCCCTTATAATTGAGTGTGAGCCAGTTATAGATATTGTCAACGGTGGCTTTCTTATATGTTACGGTAGGAATGCCCTTTGTTGCGACCCGGCCTTTGGTCACCTTCCTGACCTTGCCTTCACCGAGCACGGTACCGTCCTCGAGAGTCATCGAGATGACCGAAGGGGCAAGGACCTGGGTTCCGTTGAACCAGACCGAATAAGAGACGTTGTTTACGGCAGAAATCTCAGCCCGGAGCTTTCCGTCAGGAGAAGACAGCGTGTAGCTTTTGGCGGCTGAGGACGCCGTCAGCGGCAGCACCATCGCCAGGACGACGGCTGCCAAGAGTGTTCTGAGTCTGATATCCATATGGTTTGTATTGGTTTTCTTGCAGTCAGTCTTGTAAAAATAATAAAAAATCAATGAATTCTTGTTAACTTGCATGCTATGATAACCACTTTGATGCAGACAGACGTGGTCTGGGCGGACCCCGAAGCTAATCGCAGGAAACTGGACGCGATGCTTTCCGCCTTGCCTGAAACGGACCTGGTAGTGCTGCCGGAAATGTTCTCCACCGGATTCATGCCGGATCCGGCAGGGAGGGCGGAAACGGACGGTGGCACCCTGGAATGGATGCTGTCCAAGTCAAAGGAATATGGTTTCGCAATGGCGGGGAGCATCTCTACCGAAGAACAAGGCAGGTTCTACAACAGGTTCTATTTCGTGGAACCTGACGGGAAAGTAACCATTTATGACAAACGTCACCTCTTCTCCATCAGCGGCGAAGACAGGATTTATACTCCCGGGAACAGGAGGGTTACCGTGGAATACAAGGGTGCCAGGATACTCCTCCAAGTCTGCTACGATCTCCGTTTCCCTGAAACCTGCCGCAATACCCTCCGCGAGGACGGAACCCCGGATTACGACCTTGCCATATTCGTAGCCAGCTGGCCGAGCCGCAGGGTAAGCTCCTGGAACACATTGCTCAAGGCCAGGGCCATCGAAAACCAGAGTTTCGTGATCGGAGTCAACCGCGTCGGAAGCGACCCGGAATGTGATTATCCGGGAGAATCTGTACTGTTGGATCCGATGGGAAGGACCGTCGTTTCCTGCGGCACGGGCTGTGAGGTATCCGTCACCGGAGAAATGGACCTCCGCCTCCTTTCCGCTTTCAGGGATTCATTCCCCGCTCTCAAGGACATTCTTTAAAACCAAAGAATATGAAAAGACAGTTCAAAGCTATAGCAGCCATCTGCTGCGCAGCACTCCTGACCACCAGTTGCGGTCTCCTCAACCTTCCGGTCGGCACCGACCAGGACGGAAACCCTACCGGCACCACCGCCGAAGACATCATCAACATAATCGGCAGCATCCTCGGCTCGTTCGGTAACACTACCGACCAGGCATCCATCCTCGGCACCTGGACATACCAGGAGCCTGCAGTCCAGTTCACGAGCGACAACCTGCTGGCCAAGGCGGGCGGTAGCATCGCCAGCGCCAAGGTAGTTGAGCAGCTCAAGCCTTATTACGAGAAGGTGGGCATCAAGCCTGGTAAGATGATCCTAACGCTGAACGAAGACAAGACTTGTACGCTTGCTGTCGGAAAGAAAACATATTCAGGTACTTATGAATTCAACGAGGAAGCCGGGACAATGGAAATCAAGACTTCTGCATTCAACCTTCCGACCGCTTATGTGTCTGTTTCCGGATCCCAGTTCGCACTTACTTTCGATTCCACCAAGCTCCTCGGAATGGTCCAGTCAGCCGGTAAGGTAACGGGCAGCGACTCCGCGCTTTCCCAGATCGCGGCCATCGCCCAGGCATATGACGGAATGAAGACAGGATTCCTGTTCACAAAGTAACCTAAAGCTTTTTTTCGTATTTTTGTTGTTTGCTATGGCCAAGGTAAAGGTTCCCGAAGACACTCCGCTCATCAAGCAGTTCTTCTCTGTGAAGGCCCAGCACCCGGAAGCGGTGCTCCTCTACAGGGTGGGGGACTTTTATGAGTCATATTCAGACGACGCCGTCCTGGTCAGCAAGGTTCTTGGGATAGTGCTTACCAGGAAATCCAACGGAGACAAAGGTTACGTCGAGATGGCCGGATTCCCGCATCACGCCCTCGACGTATATCTTCCGAAACTGGTCCGCGCCGGCTACAAGGTGGCGGTCTGCGACCAGCTCGAAGACCCGAAATTCACCAAGAAACTGGTCAAGCGCGGAGTTACCGAACTGGTGACTCCGGGCGTGGCCTTCAACGACCAACTGCTCGACCAGAAGGAGAACAACTTCCTCGCAGGTCTGACTTTCGAAAAGGACCAGTGCGGAGCCGCCTTCCTGGACGTGTCCACCGGAGCCTTCCAGGTGTCCCAGGGTTCCCTGGAATATATCGGCACCCTTGTTTCTTCCCTTAATCCCAAGGAAATCATCGTCCAGAGGGGTTTCGAGAAGGGCGTCAAGGAAAGGTTCGGAGAGAATCTGTATGTTTCCACCGTCGAAGAGTGGGCCTTCGTGTTCGACGCAGCGGTGGACAAACTCAAGAAGCAGTTCGGAGTGGATTCCCTCAAGGGATTCGCCATAGATCGTTACCCTCTTGGAATATGCTCAGCAGGAGCCTTGCTCGTCTATCTCGAGCAGACTTACCATACCGGACTGAAGAATATCTGTTCCATTTCCAGGATCGACGGAGACAAGTTCGTCTGGATGGACAAGTTCACCATGCGGAACCTGGAGATATTCGAATCAGCAGGCGGCGGAGAAGGCGTCAGCCTGGTCAGCGTGATAGACTTCTGTGTGTCTCCGATGGGATCCAGGCTTCTCAGGAACTGGCTTGCGCTGCCGGTGCTGGACATAAAGGAGCTGGACTCCAGGTACGATATCATCGATCATTTCATTCCGGATTCCGGAGACCTGGAACGGATCCAGGAGCATATCGGAGGAATGGGCGACCTTGAGCGCATCATTTCCCGTGCCGCTACCGGGAAGATCGCCCCGAGGGAAGTGATGCAGCTTGGCCGTGGCCTGGCTGCGATGGAACCGGTCTCCGCCCTTTGTAAAGGCCATGGCGTCAAGGCCCTTGACAGCCTTGTCGGCGGTATCAGGGACTGCTCTTCCCTGCTGGAGTCCATCCGCAGGACGATGGCACCCGAACCTGCCGCGGCAGTAGGAAAGGGTCCTGTCATAGGCCAGGGTGTGGATCCGGAACTGGATGAACTCAGGGAGATTTCCTCCGGAGGCAAGGATTATCTGCTGGACCTCCAGCAACGGGAGGCCGAAAGGACGGGAATATCATCCCTGAAGATCGGCTTCAACAATGTGTTCGGCTACTATATTGAGGTAAGGAACACTTTCAAGGACCTTGTGCCTCCGGAATGGGTCCGCAAGCAGACCCTGGTCGGCGCCGAACGTTACATCACTGAAGAGCTGAAGGAATACGAGGCAAAGATCCTCAGCGCCGAGGACCGCATCTATACCCTCGAGGCGAAGTTGTATTCCGACCTCGTGGAGCTTATCCGCAAGAATATCCCGGCAATCCAGACAAACTGCAGGATCATAGCCAAGCTGGATGTCTTGGCCGGATTCGCCAGGCTTGCCAGAGAGCGCTCCTACTGCCGCCCGGAGATGACGAAGGATTATTCCCTGGACATAAAGGCAGGCCGCCATCCGGTTATCGAGACCATGATGCCGCCTGGGGAGGAATATGTCCCGAACGATGTCCGTCTGGACGAAAAGAAACAGCAGATCATCATCCTTACCGGACCGAACATGGCCGGAAAATCGGCCCTCCTGCGCCAGACGGCCCTTATCGTGCTGCTCGCCCAGACTGGTTGCTTCGTGCCGGCCGAAAGCGCCAGGATAGGATATTTCGACAAGATATTCACCCGCGTCGGGGCTTCCGACAACATCTCCCGGGGCGAATCCACATTCATGGTCGAAATGCTTGAAACCTCGATGATCCTGCACAATCTCAGCGCCAGGTCACTTGTGCTTCTGGATGAGATCGGCCGCGGAACTTCCACCTACGACGGAATGTCCATAGCCAGGGCGATAGTGGAATACATCCACGAATATGGCCACGGAGCGAAGACCCTGTTCGCAACCCACTACCACGAGCTCAACGACCTTGAGGAAAGATACAAGAGGGTCAAGAACTTCCATATTGCGGTGAAGGAAGTGGGGACCCAGGTGATATTCCTACGCAAGCTTCGCGAGGGAGGAACCGCCCACAGTTTCGGAATCCATGTAGCCAGGATGGCCGGGATGCCGAAGGAGGTCATCCAAAGCGCCGAAGAGACTTTGAAAGCACTGGAAATAAATGATTCCCAGCATCTTGTAAGTTCCAGGAAAGGAGAGATCAAAAAGCCTGTCCAGACAAAGGCCGGCACAATGGAAAGCGACGGCACCCTTCAGCTTTCTTTCTTCCAATTGGATGATCCTACCTTGAGCTCGCTGCGTGACAAACTTGCCGGAGCCGATCTCAACAACATGACTCCGCTGCAAGCCTTCGACCTCCTCCGTTCGATGAAAGATGAGCTTGGAGTCTAATCCCCTTATGCGATGAAGAGAGTCCTGATCATAACATACTATTGGCCGCCTTCCGGGGGATCCGGAGTACAGAGGTGGGTCAAGTTCGCAAAATACCTTCCTGCGGCAGGCTGGCAGCCGGTAATATATACTCCTGAGAATCCTGAACTTACCACCATAGACAAGACCCTGGCCGAGGACATACCTCCGGAGGCAAAAATCATAAAGCGGCATATCACCGAGCCTTACGGGATCTACCGCAGGATCATGGGCAAGGGCAGTTCCACGGACCTCAAGACCTTGACGGGGGCTTCTTCCAACAAGGATGAGGTCAATCCTATCAACGGAGGAAAGAAAAACTGGAAGCAGAAAATCTCCCTGTTCATAAGAGGCAACTTCTTCATCCCGGACCCCAGGGTGATGTGGGTGAACCCTTCGGTACGTTTCTTAAAGGAATATCTGAAAGGCCATCCGGTGGATGCGATAGTGACCACCGGACCTCCGCAGTCGATGCATCTTATAGGTCTCAAGCTCAGCCGCGAGACCGGATTGCCTTGGATAGCCGACTTCCGTGACCCATGGACCAAGATGTTCTATTTCAAGCATCTGGGTCTTTCAAATCATTCGGAAGCAAGGCATCATGCCCTTGAAAAGGAAGTGCTTGACGGAGCAACCAAGGTCATCGCGGTTTCTCCTTTGGTCCAGGAGGATTTCCAGGCCATGACGAAGACTCCTGTTGAGCTGATAACCAACGGCTTCGACGAAGACGACTTCAAGCAGGAATTCGAACTGGACGAGAATTTCAACATCACTCACACCGGCCTGTTTGCCTCTGACGGCAATCCTGACATCCTCTGGAAAGTCCTGGCTGAAAAATGCAAGGAAGACGACGAGTTCCGTCATTCCCTCAGGATCAGGCTGGTCGGAAAAACGGACAAGGAAATTACCGAATCCATCAAGGAATATGGACTCGGATCCAACCTGTATAACTTCGGCTATCAAAGCCATGACATTGCCGTTAAAGAGCAGCGTAACGCCTCAGTCCTCCTGCTTCCGCTCAGGAAGGAACCGGAATACAATGCCGTCCTCCCGGGAAAACTGTTTGAATATCTTGCTTCCCGAAGGCCGATTCTGGGCATAGGTCAGACCGAGGGCGCCATGGCCAAGGTAGTAAGGGATACCGGGGCAGGGGTGGTTTACGACTGGGACGAAGAAGGAAAGATCAAGCAGTGGATCGACTTCTGCTGGGAGGAATTCAAGAATGACGAACTCGGGGACACTACCGGGGACATTTCCCGTTATACCCGCAGGTACACCACAAGGCAGCTTTCAAGCTTGTTGAATGAAATAACACGATAGAAATGAATAAAAAACTCAGGAATATCCTAGTCTATGCCGGCATCGTGGCCTTCTTCCTGGTGCTGGCTTATGCTTTCGTGCCGGAAGTGCTGTCCGGAAAGATTGTAAACCAGAGCGATATCACCGGATTCAAGGGAATGTCCAGGGAGGCTTCTGTCTGGAATGCGGCTCATCCGGACGACCCGGCCCGGTGGACGGATTCAATGTTCGGAGGAATGCCGACGACTTCTTTCATGCCATCTTCCGAAGGGGACTGGACCCAGGGACTGTACAACCTGCTGATGACCGGGAAAAGGCCGGCCACCTGGCTGTTCATTTCCCTGCTGGGTGCCTTCCTGCTTATGTTGTCGCTCGGAATAGACAAGTTCCTGGCCATCGGAGGAGCCATCGCCGTGACCTTCTGCTCGTATAACCTGCAGATTATCCAGGTGGGTCACAACACCAAGATGCAGGCACTGGCATTCCTTCCGTGGGTGCTTGCTGCGGTGATATTCACTTACCGGAAGGCATTGAAACCCAAGTCATCCAAGGGGTGGAAGAGCTGGCTTCCGCAGACTCTCCTGGGTGCGGTTTTGTTCGGACTGGCGCTGAGCCTCCAGATCAAGGCCAACCACCAGCAGATCACATATTACCTCGCGATAATGATCGCGATCTATGCGGTTGCTCTTGCAATTTCGCTGCTCTGCACCAAGGAGGGACGCTCTTCCATCGGAAGGTTCTTCGCAGCCTCCGCCCTCCTGCTGGTCGTCGGCCTTGCAGGAATAGGCACAAACGCCATCAAGCTCGCTCCTCTGTATGAATATTCCAAATACACGATGCGGGGAGGTTCAGAGCTTTCCAACCCTGCCGGAGAGCAGGTCAACAAGGACGGCCTGCAGCTGGATTATGCCACTGCCTGGTCCTACGGTTGGGAGGAATTGCCGAACCTGATGATTCCGGATTTCAACGGAGGCTCTTCCGCAGGAATCGTGAATCCTGCAAAGTCGGAGGTCGCCAAGCTGTTCAAGCAATACGGCCAGGGCGCACCTGAGAGGATGCCATATTACTGGGGTCCGCAGCCTTTCACGGCTGGTCCGATGTACATGGGAGCCATCAGCATATTCCTGTTCCTCCTTGGATTGTTCCTTTACAAGGGGAAGGAGAAATGGTGGATGCTGGCAGCGACCATAGTGGCAGTATTCCTTGCCCTCGGCAACCATTTCATGTGGTTCACGAAACTTTTCTTCGACTATGCTCCTATGTACAGCAAGTTCAGGACGGTGTCCATGGCCCTGGTGATCCTGCAGTTCACCCTGCCGATGCTGGGCTTCCTCGTCCTTGACAAGGTGCTGAAGAAAGAATATTCAAAGCAGGAGTTCCTGAAGAAAGGTTGGATAGCTCTCGCCCTTTCGGCAGGATTCTGCCTTGTGATGGCTCTGATTCCAAGTCTTGCTGGTTCATTTACGGGTCCTTCCGACGGCCAGATGCAGGATGTGATTGCCGATGCCCTGAAGGCCGACCGTATACGCCTTCTCCGCACGGACGCCCTTTGGTCTGCAGTGATCATCCTGTTGACCTTCTGCCTGATCCTCTGGTCTTACAGTGTTCCGAAGCAGGCACCGAAATCATACGAGAGCGACCCGGCCATAGGTGAGTCCCGGAGCAAGGTGGCTATGGCTGGAATATGCCTCCTGGTCCTCGTGAACATGTTCGTCGTAGGCAAGAGATATCTCAATTCCGGGGATTTCACGACTCCGCGCCAGTTCGACAGCCACTTCACCGCTCGTGACGTGGACAAGGCCATCCTCGAAGACGAGTCTCCTTCATTCAGGGTGGCAGACCTTACCGCGGACATATTCAATGACAATTTCAATCCATACTGGCACAAGAGTGTCGGTGGCTACAGTCCGGCCAAGCTCCAGAGATACCAGGATCTGATCGACAGGTATCTTGTGGGGGAACTTCAGGGGGCTATCGGGGCAGCCCGCGGGGCGAAGACGCTCGGGGACTTCCAGGAGGCACTTCCTGAAATGAAAGTGCTTTCTGCCCTGAACACCAAGTATTTCATCCTCGGAGCTGACCTTCCGCCGATCGAGAACAAGCAGGCTTACGGAGAGGCTTGGTTCGTTGATGGATTCGTTGAGGCTGCGACTCCGGACGACGAGATAGGCCTTATCGCTTCCATCGATCTCAGGAAGGAAGCCATAATAGGTGCGGATTTCTCAGAGGCAGTCAAGGCTGTCAATGTTCCGGCTGAGGCTTCCAGGGATTCGATCTGGATGACTTCATATTCCCCGAACGAACTGCATTACAAATATGTCTCTGTCGGAGACCGTCCTGTAGTGTTCAGTGAGGTGTATTATCCAGACGGCTGGAAGGCTACGGTTGATGGCCAGGACATTGCTCTGTTCCGGACCGACTGGATCCTTCGCGGGGCGGTTCTGCCTGCCGGAGAGCACGAAGTCACGATGAGGTTCGAGCCGAAGGTATATTCCCGGAGTGCCGGGACATCCAGGGCTTCAAGCGCAACACTTCTGGTGCTGTTGTTGCTTTCTTTGGGCGGGATGTGTATCAAAGAATCGTAGAAAATACTTATATTTACGGAAACAGTTGAATATTCAATAACTTAAAATTTATCATCATGGCAGAAGAAGTAAAGAAGACCTTCAAGGATAAGCTGCAGGAAGCAGCCGGTAAGGTAGCTGACAAGAGCAAGGAACTCTATGAAAAGGCAAAGGACAGGACTGAAGAAGTTGTTGAGAAGATCAACAGCGCCGATCTCGACGGAGACGGAAAGGTTACGTTCAAGGAGAAGGTCCAGTTCACCGCCGGCAAGGTGGCCGACAAGAGCAAGGCTGCGTTTGAAGATGTAAAGGACAAGGCTGCTGAGCTTGGCGACAAGGCCAAGGATGCTTTCGCCGAGGCTAAGGAAAAGGCGGCAGATGCCGTAGATACTGCAAAGCAGAAGATCCAGGAGAAGAAAGAGGAAAAGGACGCATAATCATGAAAAGGCACGGCTTAGCCGCGACAGCCATCCTGTGCTGTGCCTTGACGCTGTCCGGCTGTGGAATCATAAGGACCGCCAATGCAATCGGGTCCATATTCGGCGGACGCAAGAAAGTCAAGACTATCAAGAAGATAGTCAAGATCATCGGGTCTGTCCTCGGACAGTTCTATGACACGACCACCAAGAAGTCTCTCGTGGGCGACTGGACCTACGCAGAACCTGCCATCCAGTTCGAGACTCAGAGTTTCCTGGATAAGGCAGGTGGTGTCGTTGCCAGCCAGACCGTGGCCGACAACATCGCTCCTTATTTCAATATCCTTGGATTCAAGCAGGGCAACCTTTCCATTTCCCTTCGCGAAGACAATACCTGCACCTACACCTTGGGTGGAAAAACTTATCAGGGCACGTATGACTACGACGATGAGAATAAGAAGATAACCCTCAAAACTCCTCTGTTCCCGTTGCCGGCTGCTTATATTTCGGTGGCAGAGGACCAGATGGCTCTTACTTTTGATTCAAGCAAGATCCTGACTTTGATCCAGGCCTTGGGCATGGTCTCCAAGGATCAGACTCCGGTCTCCGCCGTATCGACACTGGCTTCCAGCTACGATGGAATGAAGACCGGATTCACCTTCGTCAAGGTGAAATAGGTAAAGGGAACCATTTGATAATCAGGCCGACTCACCCTTGAGCCGGCCTTTTTCCGTCATCCCCGGCACTGACTTCCTGTCATTCCCGGCCTGACCGGGAATCTCCTTCGCGTCAGTGGCTGCAACACCGGGCGCTTGCTGCTTCGCAGCCTTGTACGGGTAAATCCGCCCTAACGTTGCAGCCAACTGCCGTCAGCTGTCCGTCATCCTCGGCCTGACCGGGGATCCCATCAGGCCCGTATTCGCCCCGCCTTCCCTTGAACTGTCAGCAATCTTTCCAGGACACCCCACTGTCTCACACGGACACCGCTTTACTCGTTTCCACCTGGTACGTAAATATATTATAATCAGATGTTTACTATATCAGATGGTAGCAAAATAGGCACCATCTGATCAATCATCTAATTGAATATCAACACTTCCCATACCAGCCTCGAAATGACAGAAACCGCTTCTGGCAGCCGGGAAGGCGTGCTTTTCTCCTAGTAACCTTGACTTATTGTAATATAAAATCTGTATAATTGTAATTATCAATTAATAGATAATGAAAATATACTCTTATAGAAAGACATTATTCTTTCTTTTGAAGATTATTTGTCTTTCCTTGGTTCCTTCGTGTATGAGTCCAAAAGAAACGAGAATCAAGGCAATCAAGTATGAATATGAAGGACCGATCAATAGCGCGATAGGTTCGTTTATCGAAGCATATTATCGCTTGCCCAGCAGTCTGGAGGAATTGTCAGATTATTGCAAGAGATATAGTCAGAATCATCCTGAAGAGATTACCTTCATCGATCAGTTTATAGATCAGATGGAGGGGAATACCCCATGGGACTACTTCTCCAAACATTATGTATCCTTCGTTTCTTACGCTGATTCATGTTTCTTTTATGACAGGAAACATAAATACGGATGTTGCTTCTATGGTAACATTTGTTTCTGGGCAAATGCTGACTGGAGGAAAGCACGATCATACTCCCCTTCTTTTATTGATAAAGACGGCAACGTCCTCTATGCACCTAACGACGACTTTGATAAAGAGTTGCTTAGGTTAAGAAACTTGTTTGAAAACGTAGTATTAAGGGTTGAAAATGCTGATTCGATTCCTATTAGGTTCAAAAACCAATCGTTCAGCCTGTCAAGTAACGACACGACAGCGTATAACCTGGTTCTGAAGTACTCAAAAGCAAAAGGAATCGAACAAGTCTGCGATGTGAAATACTACGAAGGCCCTCTAATGTCAGTATCTAGGTCAGGGATAATTAGTTCTTTAAGCGAAGGTATCAACCTCGATTCTCTTTCTATACCGTATAAAGACAGTCTTACTAGTTCTTTACACAAGTTTTTATCAGATAACGATACCATTGATAAAGTGCTATTTATCACTCCGTTAGTATATTAGCACATACAAGAAAAGGTTTTCGTTACTGCTTTTGGCGGCGGCTGAATCCAGTCGCCGCCTTTGCTTTTCTCCTACAATATCCTTGACTTATTGGTCATTTGATAGTTTCTGTCCGATCCGGGCAAGGTCTATGAAAGCCTTGCCGTCAGGGCGGTCGCTGGTAGCTAAAAACGATAATAACCTACTTAAAACCAATTATCGGTCGATGCTCATTCTTCTTCTCTTCTATGCGGGAGGAGAGATCTGCTATAGCCAAGTACAGATTGTCTATGTCTTGTCGGACATCTTCTGAGAGGTCGTTGACAGCACCAAGGTTTTCCTCTTGTTGGAGTTGGATCAAATCCACTTTTGACCTTAGTTCTTTTATTTCGGCGGATACGGAAGATGCGACCATAAGGTACTCTCTAACTTGTACGAAGGCTCGCATAATGGCAATGTTCGCGGCGATGGCGACATCACTTCTCAGCAGACCCGATAGCATAGCCACCCCTTGCTCTGTGAAGGCAAAAGGAAGCGCAGACTTCGGTCTGTTTGATGTCATCACAATTTGTGATGAGTTAGCTGCCCACTCTTCAGAAGTCAAGTGGAACATAAAATCCGCAGGGAACCTTTTCAAATTTCTTTTGACAGACTGGTTCAGTGCGCGTGTCTCTACATGGTACAATCTAGCCAGATCAAAATCCAGCATTACCTTTCTCCCGCGAAACTCGTAGATGAGGTTTTGTACAAGAATCAAATCTTCACTCATAGTTTTCAGTTTAAGAATAATTACAATAGATAATATAGCTATTATCTCGCGACGTTCTGATTAAGCGTGGGTCGGGCTTTACACCATTCCGGCGACGGTCCGGGCAAGGTCCAGGAAGGCTTTGCCGTCCGGGCGGTCGCCGAGTGCTGCGGGCTCTCCTGAGTCGCCGCCTTCGCGGATGCTCTGGACAAGAGGGATCTGTCCGAGAAGAGGGATCCCGTATTTCTGCGCCATAGCTGCTCCGCCGTCTTTCCCGAATATATAGTACTTGTTGTCAGGAAGTTCCTCCGGAGTGAACCAGGCCATATTCTCTACAAGACCAAGGATCCTCCGGTTGATGTGTTCGTTGCGGAACATACTGACTCCTTTCTCGACGTCCGACAGGGCGACAGGCTGAGGCGTCGTCACTATGACGGCCCCTTCCATCGGGATGTCGTTCACCAAGGTTATGTGGATGTCTCCGGTTCCTGGAGGCATATCCACGAGGAGGAAGTCAAGCTCTCCCCAGCGCACCTGCAAGATCATCTGCTTGAGGGCGTTGCAAGCCATCGGACCCCTCCAGATCAGGGCCTGTTCCGGATCGGCGAAGTAGCCGATCGACATCCATTTCACACCGTATTTCTCGATAGGGAAGAATACTTCCCTGTCTTCCGCAACTTGCTCAGCTCCAGGTATTTCCTCCCCGGTGCCGGTCATAAGGGGAACCGAAGGTCCATAAACGTCGGCGTCTGCGAGGCCCACCTTGTAGCCAAGCCTGGCAAGGGCGACCGCCAGGTTGACGGCCACGGTGGATTTCCCCACACCGCCCTTGCCGGATGCTATTCCGATGATATGGCGGACGCCGGCGACCTCTTCCATGCCGAGATTGAGGCCCGGTTTCTTCTTCGGAGCCTCATTCTCCTTGACTATCGCCTTGACTTCGACCTTGGTCCCTTCCGGAGAATTGCGGATTATCGCAGCCCTGGTGGCCCCTACGAGATATTCAGTCAAAGGGTCCCTCTTCTTTGGAAAGGCAAGGGTTACGGTCACCGTTCCTTCCTCCACCGAGATGGAGTCCACCAGTCCCAGTTCGACTATGCTCTTGCTCTCACGGGCGGGATGGACCACCTCGAGGAGCATGTTCATGATGTCCCTTTCGCTCATTACTTGACGATATTCATTTCCTTGAGAAGGTAACCTGCGCCACCGAACTTGTCCATCATGAACAGGACGTAGCGGATATCGACGCAGATGCACCTCTGGAGGTCAGGCTCGAACATCACGTCGCTGGACATGGATTCCCAGTTTCCGTCGAAGGCCAAGCCGATGAGGTGGCCGTCGGCATTCATCACCGGGCTTCCGGAGTTACCTCCGGTAATGTCGTTGTTGGTCAGGAAGCAGCAAGGCAGGTTTCCGTCAGCCATTGCGTACTGGCCGTAGTCGCGCTTGAGGTAGAGCTGCTTGAGCTTCTCCGGAACGCGGAATTCGTAGTTGTCCGGATCTTCCTTCTCCATCACTCCGTAGATGGTCGAGTAATAGCGGTAAGTCAAGGCGTCCTTCGGGGAATATGATTTCACGGTTCCGTAGGTGAGCCTCATGGTGAAGTTGGCGTCAGGATAGGTGGCCTTGCCTTTCTGCCACTCCAACAGGCCGGCCGTGTAAGCCTTGGAGCCCTGGTCAACCTTGTCGTCACCCGAGCCGGATGCCATGGCAAGCTTGGAATATGCCATGAATATGGATGCCATCAAGGTGCTTGCCGGATCCTGGCGTATGGCCTCCATCCCTCCTTCCTCGATGGCTTCTTTCACCTTGTCGTAGGAA
>Ga0247611_10004277_pt1 | contig 19956 bp, 18 predicted proteins | sample 177DNAGHGhighgp2_FD_192422 | JGI IMG/M metagenome (GOLD analysis project Ga0247611, IMG submission 192422) | Sheep rumen microbial communities from Palmerston North, Manawatu-Wanganui, New Zealand - 1770 DNA GHGhigh gp2 | ecosystem: Host-associated > Mammals > Digestive system > Stomach > Rumen...
AGTTGCACAATAGGCTACCGTCTGGGTGCGAATTGCATTTGGGCATTCTCAATTCGCTAAGATCTTGGGATTTCTTCCAGGTGGATGACAGTATTAAGACCAATTGCAATGTCGGAGGCTTTGGTATAGATGGCGGAATGTCCACACTTATTGGAGCATCGCTTGCTAATCCTAATCGCCTCTATTTCGGTGTATTTGGCGACCTTGCATTCTTCTATGATATGAATGTCCTTGGTAACCGTCATGTTGGCAATAATGTGCGTATTATGTTGGTTAATAATGGCAAAGGTAATGAGTTCCGTTTGTCAATGCATCCATGTAATCAATTTGGTGATGATGCAGATGCTTTTATGGCAGCTGCGGGCCATTATGGAAACAAGTCAAAGAACCTAGTGAAACACTACGCTGAGGATCTGGGTTATAAATATATCACGGCATCAAGTAAAGATGGATTTCAAGATGCCATAGATGTGTTTGTGAATACTGATATCAAGCAGTCGATAATCTTTGAGGTTTTTACGGACATGGCTGATGAGCGTGACGCGTTAGATATGTTGCTTATGACCAAAAAGGATAAGAAAGTTGAAATGCAGATGAAAATCATCAATGCGGTCAAAGGGACACCTTTGGAAGCTGTAGTTGATAAAGCAAAGAAAATCTTACAATAATGAGAATTGGGATTTTGACTTTCCATTGGGCTACTAATTATGGAGCTGTCTTGCAGACTTATGCCCTGCAGACCTATTTGGAGAGTATTGGACATACAGTCAATATCATCAATTATAAGCCCAAGCTTTATGACGATACAATATGGTCTTTTGTCCGTTTGCAGAAATTTCGTAATGTTAAAGGCTACCTTTCAGATAAAAAGAAAGAGAAGACTTTGACCGAGTTCCGTAGTAAATATCTGCATCAAACTTCACGAGTTTATGGCTGTCAGGAAATACCCACTGTCATTGGAGATCTGGATATGGTGATATCAGGAAGTGACCAAGTCCTTAATCCAAGCTTTTTGATGAATGGAGATAACCCTCGAGTCTTAACTCCTTCATATTTCCTTGGATTCGCATTTCAGGGTAAAAAAATAGGATATGCTGTTAGTTTTGGCTGTACCCAATATCCTACAAACGAATTAGATGTAGCAACCCAATATATTAAATGTTTTGATAAGGTATCTGTTCGCGAAAATTCCGGCTTATCCATATTGCAAACCATGGGTCGTAATGACGGTGTTGTAGTTCCAGATCCCACTTCGTTACTCAATTCTCAAACTTATCAAGCAATTTCTGATAAAAGTAAGTTTGAACATATCAAACCATATACATATTGCTTTTTTATCCGACATTTTGAAGAACGTAAAGAACAAATCAAGATGACAAATGCAATATGGAATAGCGAAGATGGCAATTTTGGTTTAGAGGATTGGCTTGCGAAGATAAATAATGCTGAATTTGTGGTCACTGACTCATTCCATTGTGTTATGATGTGTCTCAAACTACACACTCCATTTGTCGTACTTTCTGAATGGGAGGGAAATGATGGTATGAATGATAGGTTGTTGACCATTCTCGATAGGGTTGGGCAAACATGCCGCTTATTACACTTAAGCAAAATTGGTGAGATCAATTCTATTAAAACAAAAGATATTAATTGGGAAGAAGTAGACTCCAAAATCGAGAAGGCGAATGAAGCTGGTGTCTTGTTTCTAAAATCAATATAGTTTAACTATAATTATTCAATTAGACATGAAAGATGTTATACATATTAATGGTAAATTACTAAGTGAAGTAAATGTGGCAGTCCTTTTGCTTTTCTTCACACGTACAGAACAAACCGTTCGTACATTTGAACAAATACGAAGTGCTCGTCCGTCTCGTCTTTACCTTTATCAAGATGGCCCTCGTCCTGGTCGTCAGGATGACTTAGAGAATATCGAATCCTGTCGGCAAGCTATTGAAAACATGATTGATTGGGAGTGCGATGTACACAAGTTTTATCAAGAGAAAAACTTTGGTTGCGACCCTTCTGAGTATATTTCGCAAAAATGGATGTTCTCAACAGAAGATAAGGGAATCGTCATTGAAGATGACGATGTTATGTCTGTTAGTTTCTTCAAGTTCTGTAAGGAATTGTTGGATAAGTACGAGAACGATACTCGTATCAATATGATATGTGGAATGAATCATCTTGGTGTTTATGAGGATTGTCCCTATGATTATTTCTTTTCACGAACTGGCGCAATCTGGGGATGGGCCTCATGGAAACGTGTAATAGATCAATGGGATAGTAATTATTCGGCAATGAGTGACGAATACACAATGAGACTAATAAAGGAAAATAGTAGTTCAGAACAAGCGTTCAATTCATTCATTTCAAGATGCAAAGCACATATGGAATCAGGTAGAGAGCATTATGAATCTATTTTTTCATGGTGTCATAAAATGAATGGCAGTTACAATATCATTCCCAAATATAATATGACGTGTAATATTGGAATTGCCAATGAGTCAACTCATTCTGTCTCTGATATCTCTAGACTTCCAAGAGCCGTAAGAAAAATGATGTATATGGAAACTTACGAGATGTCTTTTCCTATTAAACATCCTATAGCGGTACTTGAAGACAAACTATATTCACAGAGGTATTATCATTTATTGTATGGTTCCTGGTTATCCCGTCTTTTGCGATTAAGAAAGATAGAAACCTTTTTATATCGTCATTTTCCATTCTTGGGCAAATAATATTATGGTGATCCCCTTATATATGCCGCGGGTGCTAGATAAAAAGAAAGTTTCATGAACCAATTAAAAACTGGAGCAATCATATCCTACGTGTCTTTATTCCTTAATATTATTATAGGATTACTGTATACGCCATGGATGATTAATACAATAGGTAAGGCGGATTATGGGTTATACACATTGGCGATGTCTGTTATCTCCCTCTTTGTGTTTGACTTTGGACTCGGTAGTGCTATTACCCGGTTTGTCTCTAAGTATCTTGCAGAAGGTCGTCAAGACAAAGTTGATTGTCTGCTTGGGTTGGTTTTTAAACTCTATTTGATAGGTGACCTTATTATTCTATTGGGTTTAACCTTCATATATTTTATTCTACCATCAATCTATCAGGGGTTAACTCCCGATGAAATGGAGCGGTTTAAGGTGGTGTATATCATTGCGTCTCTGTTTTGCGTAATTTCCTTTCCATTCATTCCGCTCAATGGGATTATCACCTCATACGAGAAGTTTATTCAACTCAAGTCTTGCGACCTAATACATAAGTTGCTAATTGTTGCTTTGATGACGGGATGCCTGCTGATGGGTGGTGGACTTTTTTCGTTAGTGATTGTCAATTCTGTGGCAGGGGTAATCATTATCCTATTGAAGTTGGCCGTTCTTGGTAAAACGAGGATTGCCACTATCCAATGGCGTAATTGGGACAAAGCCGTTCTGAAGTCTGTATTGAGTTTCTCTGTCTGGATAACAGTCATACAGTTGGCTCAACGTTGCATATTCAACATTGCCCCGTCCATTCTTGCAATGTTTACTACTTCAACCGCTATAACTATCTTGGGAATTGCAATTTGTCTGGAGGGATATACATTCAGTTTTGCAAGTGCTATTAACGGGATGTTTCTTCCGAGAGTATCTCGTCTGGTAGCGAATGATAAAAGAAATGAAATTATGAATCTGATGATTCGTATTGGACGTATTCAAATTTACATCATTGGTTTTATATGTGTAGGTTTTATTTGTGTGGGTCGTGAGTTTATTCAAGTATGGTTGGGTGATGGATATGAAGATGTGTATATATGTGCATTATTGATAATTCTTCCATCCTTGTTACAGCTTCCACAAGAGATTGGCAATACTACCGTGGTAGCCGAAGGAAAGGTCAAACTTCAAGCATACGCCTTTATAATTATGGCGGCCGTTAATCTTGCTCTGGCATTTCCAATGACAAAATATTTTGGTGTAATAGGACTCTGTGCTTCAATTATGATAGCCTACATTATTCGGACCATTTTGATGGATGTTATTTTCTATAGGCAATTACATATTGATGTTTTTACATTCTTTAGAGAGTCTTACTTTAAAATTCTTCCCTCGTTAATCTTGGTGATAATTGTATGTTTTTGCATTTATAATTATACAAGTTTTGAAGGTTGGTTAGAATTCATTGTCAAAACCATAATCTGCATAATATGTTATGGACTATCAGTTTGGTTTTTGGCGATGAATAAAAGTGATAAAAAACTCGTTGTCGCACCCGTAAAAAAGATACTAAAGATAAATTAGATATGTGGGTTCAATTGTGTTTGTTTATAATCGCATTTATTGCGTTAATAATATTAAAATCAAAAGGGGTTACGGGGACAGTTCGTCATAATTACGTGACTTTTTTGATTGTTCTCCTTGTGCTACAGTCTGCTTTACGACATCTAGCAGTAGGTGAGGATACGTTTAGTTATTCAATGGAATGGCAGCAACATGGGGCTCAATTATGGTCTGAGATATGGCAGAATATAATTGTAACATACGTTTACGGTGAGGGCAAAGATGCCGGTTATGCTGTTGTAATTAAACTGTTAAACTATATTTTACCAAACTTCAGGTGGTTCTTGTTTGTTTATGCAATCGTTCTATTTGTATCGTTATTTAGATTAGTAGAAAGGCATTTGACAAGTTTGCCTCAAATCTTCATGGCTTTTTGCTTATATCAGGTCCTGTTTTACAGTTATTTTTCGACAACAGGTATGCGTCAAGGCATGGCTGCCATTGTCACATTTTGGTCCATCAAGTGGATTCAAGAGAAAAAGCTATGGCGATTTGTTATTGCCATATTATTGGCAAGTCTGATACATAAGTCGGTATTACTTTTTCTTCCTTTTTACTTTATTGCAAAATTCCCCAATAGTAAGTTGTTGTTGTTTGGCTCTTTAGTCTCATTGCCTATATTATTTCCTTTTGCAAGATCAATTGCAACCTTTCTTGTTGACTTTTCTGGTGCAGAGCAATATAGAATGTATGCTGAATCCGAAATGGAAACAGGCGGCGCTTTTAGTTTTTTGATGATGATTGTATTTATTGCAGCACTAGCATTATATGCAAAATTAAAGAAAAATGACAGCATCCCTAATTATATTATTAATGCTTTGGCATTGGCTGTCTTTTTCACGCCAATGATGTGGGTGGACACATCTTTGATGCGTGTAATCCAATATTTCTCAATTTTCTCGTTGATAGGATTGCCCCTTGCTGTGGAATATTTGCCGGTAAAAAAACACACACGTACTATTATGTATTTGGGGATTATGGCGGTTTTTGTATATACAACGATACGCCATAATTATGTGTACGGATTTTTTTGGGAAGACATGAAACTTCCATCTTGGTATTATTGATAATTTTATTACTATATGACAATTTTTCTTCCTTATTTAAGGCGTACTTACCACTTCATTAAGCAACTTTTCCCCAATCATGGAAAAAAGAATGTCATAAGAGGCATACGCAAAAAGAGTTTTGTCAGAGGGGGGGGCATTTTTGGCGACAACAATGTTTTGTTGTCGGAATCTATATTGGGAGATGTAAAAGTTCGTTGTTTTGGTGATGGGCATATACTATCCATTGGTAAGGATGTCGTTTTCAAATCTGGTCAGATAAAATTTGAGAATTCAAAATGCCAGTTGAAGATTGGTCCCCAAACCACCATTGAAGAAGCCCAGTTCTTTATTGCTGAAGATGGTATGTCTATAACAATAGGTACTGATTGTATGTTAAGTGGAAGGATTCGGGTTTACACTACAGACGGCCATTCAATTATTGATGCAAATACTGGAAAAAGGATTAATCCGGCAAAGAAAGTTGTTATTGGGAATCATGTATGGATTGGCTCTGATGTAAAAATATTAAAAGGGGTTGAAATAGGAAGCAATTCTATCATTGCTTCAGGTGCTGTCGTTACAGGGAAAATACCTCCAAACTCAATTGCTGCAGGTTGTCCGGCTAAAGTAGTAAAACAAGGCGTAACTTGGCATAGAGAAAGATTATAATTACTAACTCTTCTTCTACTATGAATCCATTAATCAGCATAATATTACCCATTTATAACGTAGAGAATTATCTTCCAAAGTGTCTTGACAGCTTGGTAAACCAGACGATGCGCGATATTGAAATCATTTGTGTAAATGATGGAAGTACTGACGGGTCGTTGAGCGTTTTGAATGACTATGCCTCCCGCGATAAGCGAATTGTAGTTATAAATCAAGAGAATTCAGGCGTATCTGTAGCGCGCAATAATGCCTTGGCTCATGTGAAAGGTGAGTATTACATGTTTGTGGATAGTGACGACTGGCTGGATTTGGAGACTTGCGAGGTGGTCTATAACCAAATAACCACAAATAACGCAGACTGTTTGATGTTTACCTATACGAAAGAATTTCGTAACCATAGTATCGTGAACCATACGTTCAGCCAAGATTGTTTTGTGTGGGGAAAGCCAGAGATACAGACTAATTTCCACAGACGATTGTTTGGTCTTATTGAAAAAGAACTTGCGAGGCCCCAAGACGCTGATTTGATTGTTTCAGCATGGGCGCAACTCTATAGAACGGACAAATATCGTCACATACAATTTGTTGATACTAAAATTATTGGTACGGAGGATTGCTGGTATCAGGTTCAGGTATATGAAGATTGTGATAAGTTTGTATATATAGACAAACCGTATTACCACTATCTCCGCACCAACGACGGTTCGCTCACTACAAAGTATAACCCCAATCTGTTTGCCCGTTGGCAGAATTTGTTTAGCTATATGGAGAATTACATTCAAGAGCATAACAAGGGAGCTGTTTACGCGCAAGCGTTGCAAAATCGTATTGCGATTAGTGTATTAGGTGCTGGCATCAATCAAGCACACTCCAACGATGGGGTCTTTGAGGGTGGGAGGCATCTGAAAACAATGCTTGAAACGCAAAGGTATAGAAGCGCTCTTGCACAGCTTAATACCTCAGTGATGCCCTTTCTATGGAAAATCTTCTTCTTCCTGTCGAAGCACAGAATGACCACATCGCTTTTCGCCATGTTAAAAACTATTGAATATATCAGAACGCATAAGAAATATAAATAAAAATGAATCCAACACTTAGTGTAATCATACCAGTTTATAAAGTAGAGAATTACTTGGAGCGATGCGTGAAAAGCGTTCTCAATCAAGATTTTCGTGATCTTGAAGTAATATTGGTGGACGATGGGAGTCCAGACCGTTGCCCTCAGATTTGTGACGATCTCGCAGTTTCTGATGAACGTATAACCGTTGTCCATAAGGCTAATGGTGGATTGTCATCAGCCAGGAATACAGGTATTGAGATGGCAAAAGGGAAATATCTTGCTTTTCTTGACAGTGATGACCAATGGGCAGAAGGGAAGTTAAAACCATTGATGGAGCAGCTTGTAACTTCAGATGTGGACATGTTGGTGTATGATTGCATCGATTTGTACCCCAACGGAGATATCCGGAAGAGGGATGATGGTGATTTCTTCAAAGAATCATTTCGCGTGTTGGATGTTAAGGATTATTATAGAGAGGTGGTTTCCCTGGGGAATTTCATGGAATCTGCCTGTACAAAAATGCTAAAGCGTGATTTTATCGTAGAAGATGGTCTGTTCTTCACATTGGGTCTCACGGGTGAAGATTCTGAATGGATGATTCGGTTGTTGCGTGTAGCTAAGAGTGTCGCGGTCTCAAGCATTGAGTTGTTTGTTTGCACATGCCTTCGTGAAGGTTCTATACAAAATAGTATTACGCCCAAGAATATACGCGACCTGATAGGGACGATTGATAAAAGTATTGTATATTGCAACGATCATGAAGGAGAGCTTTGTGAGTTGGAACTTGGTCAATGTTCTTATTTGCTGGCGAATGCAACAGGCTTACTATGCTATATAGAAGATAAGAAAGAAAAGAAGAGTATCATCGCGCTTTTAAAGGAGCGCACCTTTCTTTTTGAATATGCATTAAACAATAAAACCAAAAAAGTTAGAATGGCTTACAAACTGCTTGGTTTTAATTTGTTGGTTCGTTTGCTAGGGTTATATGTAATTTTGATGAAGAAGAACATTCTAAATAGCAAAAAGAAGATAAATGGATAGAAAAATACGAGTTTTAGTTGTTGCGGCTGAGGCTTGGCGGGGGGATGATTCTGGCGGCAACACCTTGAATAATTTCTTTGAGGGAATGCAGGGTGTGGAATTTGCGCAAATATACTGTGACGATAGGATGCCACAGAATAATGTATGCAATAGATATTTTCAAATTCCACAATCTGATGTAATTAAAGGAGCTTTGCTGCATAGGAAAGTTGGGCATGTTTTAAGTGAGGCAGAGTTTGCTCCCCAAAGCCATCCAGGTGAAGGCAACCAATTCAGTACAAGGGGGGAAAAGCAAACATTGAAGGAAAAAATCGTCAGATGGTGCAAGAGTCTCCGCCCAGAGATATTAATAACAGCTCGTATGCTTTTGTGGCAATGTAGTAATTGGAAAACGCAAGAGTTGGAGACATTTATTAGAGATTTTAATCCAGATGTCATTTATGCCCCATGCTATGCTTTCCCTCAACATTTGGCACTTGACAGATATGTAAAAGATTATACGGGTAAGAAAATGATTACTTGGTCGGCGGATGATTGTTATTCTCTTCGTCATTATAGCTTAGACCCATTTTTTTGGATAAACCGTTTCTGGAACCGTCATTGTTTGCGAAAGACTTATCCTTACTATGACGAGTTTTATAGCATCAGTGAGGAAGAGGCTGAAGAAATGGAACCTGTTGTAAGGAAAAAAATTGGAATACTGCGCAAGGGCGTTGTGGTACCAGACTCTTTCACACCTCGTGAAGTACACCAGCCTATCAAATTCATCTATGCTGGAGGTCTGTATCTTAACCGACATAGGAGCCTGATCGAAATCGCAAATACATTACGTAAGTTGAATGCTGATAATGAAGTAAAAGCGGAGTTGCATATTTACACAGGCAGTCAATTAAGCGAGAAGGATTCAAAGCTTCTGAATGATGGTAAAACCGCATTTAATCATGGTTTAATAAGTCCTGATGAGTTGGCCAATATTTATAAAGATTGTGACGTGGCAATTCATTGTGAGTCTTTTGATTTGAAGTACCGTCTGATGACACGCCTATCATTCTCCACCAAGATAATAGACTGTTTCCAAAGTGGATGTGCCATCCTTGCCATCGCATGGGAAGAACATACAGGTATCAAGTGTTTGAAACGCAATGATGCCGCAATTTGCGTGACGAGCGTTAAAGATATTGAAGCGACGGTCACTCGCATTGTGGAGAATCCGCAACTCATCAAGAAGTACGCTCTGATGGCATATGAGTGCGAGAAACGTAACCATCGTATTGAGGATGTACAGAAAACACTTTACGATGCCTTTGCCAGAAATAGCGAATAAAGAACATTCAATATGAACAACAGTTATAATGGACATCTCTGTATAGTCTTTGCCCTTGAACATTACAATCCGTTGAACATGATTCGCGCCTTTGGCGAGAACGGTATCAACCCTGTGTATATATCCGTGAAGCGTCGTTATGAGGTGGCTACACGCAGTAAGTATATCTCAAAGCTTCACCGTGTGGACTCTGTGGAGGATGGCTACCAGTTGCTGATGAACGAGTATGGCAACATTGCTGCAGAGACTGGCAAGAAGCCATATGTCGTGTTCTCGGATGACAAATCGGTAGGCTTCTTTGACTTGCACTATGAGGAGTGGAAGGACAAGTTCATTACCTACAATGCAGGCCGTAACGGACGCATCAACGAGTTTATGGACAAATATCAGATTCAGCAGCTGGCCAAGAAACATGGCTTTAATGTGCTGGATAGCTATGTGATAGGCAAGAATGATCCGTTGCCCGAAAACCTGTGGTATCCAATCATTACAAAGGATATTTCTCCCAACTCAGGCAGTTGGAAGTTTGATGTGTATATCTGCCAGAATGAGCAGGAACTGAAAGAAGCCATCCTGAAGATAGAGAGTCCGCTGATTATGATTCAGCACTTTGTGGACAAGCAGAATGAAATGGCATTGGAAGGCTACACCATCAATCACGGTAAGGAAATGCAGATCATCACCCAAATGAAATGGAAGTATCTGATTCAAGGTTACTACAGCCCTTATCACGATGTCTGCATGTTTACGGACAAAGAGATGGAGGCGAAGTTGCAAGCCATGTTTGAGGAAATTGGTTTCGAAGGCGTGTTTGAAGTGGAGTTCCTGATTGATAAAGATGGAACATACTACTTTATGGAGACCAACTTCAGAGCGTCTGCATGGAATCCCACCTGCAAATTTGCAGGTATGCCGCTGGATTATCTTTGGGTAAAGGGTATGGAGAATGGCTATATAGATCCTGCTGATCGTAAGGAGTTTGACCCGTTTACTAGTATGAGTGAGGTGATTGACTATGGTAAGCGTGTGGAAGGAGGGATGGTTAGTTTAGCAGAATGGCTTCGTGATTTCAAAGATGCTAAATGCGTCTATATCTATGATAAAGAAGACCGTGGCCCTTGGGATGCGGTGATTGAAAATTGGGATTCATTTAAATAAGATGAAAAAAGCGCTTATGCTGGCTCCCATGGGGTCGGTTCATCGTAGGTTTAACAAGGCAAACATTGAGGCTCTTAAGAGCCTTGGCTACCAGATTGAATTGGTTGCCAACTTTGAGAATGGTGACGGGCCGGAGGTGCATAACCAGGAGTATGTGGCGGAATGCACAAAGAATGGAATTGTTACACACTCCATTCCTTTTGCGCGTCATAGCCTGACGGGTAGCCTAAAGTGTTTGCCACAGGTAAAGCAATTGCTTAAGGAAGGACAGTACGACATTGTTCATGCCCATACAGAAACTGGCGGCTTGATTCTGCGTTTGGCAAGGGGAGTAAAGGGTAAATCCCGTTTCTTCTATACCCCTCACGGAATGTCTTTCTGGAAGGGCAGTTCCTTAAAATCGCAAGTGATATACCGCCCGCTGGAACGCTGGATTTGTAGCGGAATGGATATGAACCTGGGCATGAACCAAGAGGAGGTTGATGTGTTGCGAAAGTGGAACAGCAAAACAGCTGCTTATGTTCATGGCATTGGACTGAATTTGGGAAGATTTCAGAGAGTTGGACGTCCAAGAGAAGAGGTGCGGGCTGAGTTCGGTTTGAAAGAGGAAGATAAATTCATTGTTTCGGTTGGAGAACTGGATGACAATAAGAATCATATTACTGTCATTAAAGCACTTGCCATGCTGGAACAAAAGAATTTCAAGTATGTGGTTTGTGGTGTTGGTCCCAACAAGGAGATGCTTGAGCAATATGCACTGGAAAGAGGATTGGGTGATAAGGTGATTCTGGCAGGATATCGTTCTGATATCCCAGACATACTCAATGCCGCTGATATTTTTGTGTTCCCATCCTTCCATGAGGGAATGCCAGTTGCAGCATTGGAAGCTATGGCTTGCGGCTTGCGGCTTGCTTGCTCCAAGATCAGAGGCAATGTGGATATTGTCAAAGATGGTGAAAATGGTTTCTTGTTTGAGCCAGAGGATTTTATCACATTGGCTTTGTCGCTTGAGAAGTTGATAGGGAATCTACCTCAGTCAAAGCTGTTTGGTGAGAAGAATATGGATGTTGTTAAGTCTTTCTCGCAAGGGGCTGTAACTGATGAATTAAGACGGATCTATTCATTATAGGGTTGAGTTATCTTTGCGATTAAAATGTTTGAAGAATATGATGGAAATAGGTTCGTTTTTAGAGCTTCAACTTCCGAAAGGAAGAGAGTTATATAATCAAAAAACAGACATTGCCCGTCTGAACACGGGACGTATGGGGATCTGGCACGCATTCCGCGTGACGGGTTGCAAGCGTATCTGGATTCCTATCTATCAATGCGACTCCATACGTGAGACCTTTGAGAAGATGGGAGTGGAGATGTGCTTTTATCATCAGGACAAAGATTTCAATCCCATAGATATTCAGGCAAAGGATGATGATGCCGTACTGGTGGTAAACTACTACGGCATTATGTCGAGCGAGCGAATGGCAGAACTTGCCAAGCCCTACAAGCATCCTATCGTTGACTGTGCCCAGGCATTCTTCTGCAAGCCAGTGGAAGGAGCTTTGACCGTTTATAGTTGCCGCAAGTTTGTGGGTGCCCCAGATGGTGCCTACGTTGTGGGCAAGGATGCGCACAAGTATGTGGATGAATATCCCCAGTGCTATAGCAGCGATACAGCAGCATTCCTGCTGATGCGCATTGAGTATGGTTGCGAGGGTAAGGGTTATGAGGCTCGTGGGCTGAATGAGCATCGCATTGATGCGGAGGACTGCATGAAGATGTCCAAGCTTACCCGCACATTGATGGATGCAGAGGATTATGCCTACAACCAGAAAAAGAGGACAGAAAACTTCTCATACGCCCATCAATTGTTGGGTGACATCAATCAAATTAACCCTACTATGTATATGAATGAAGAGACCGTCCCGATGGTCTATCCCTTAGTAGTGGAAGATGATGAGTTGATAAAAAGACTGTTTGCGGCCAAACACTTCCAAGGGCACTGGTGGAGCTACATTTGCGACGAGCAGCCGGAGGGAAGTTTTGAGTATTGGATTAGCCGTTATGTGATACCCATCACCATAGATCAGAGATATGGTAAGGCTGAAATGGACTATTTGATAAACGTAATTAATGAGAACTAAACTATGGGAAAATTCATAAAAAGACTATTTGATTTAGTGCTGGCACTGATACTGTTTATTCCGGCATTATTGGTTTTATTATGTGGTGTCATCTTTGTTAAGATTGTGTCGCCTGAGTCATCTCCCATTTTCAAACAAACACGTGTTGGTTACAAGAACAAGCTCTTTATGCTCTATAAGTTGCGCTCGATGACAAATGAACGCGATGCGGAAGGAAATCTTCTCCCAGATGAAGTACGGTTGAAAAAGTGGGGTATGATTATCCGCAAGACCAATATGGATGAGTTGTTTCAAATCTGGAACATTCTGAAAGGAGAAATGTCATTTATTGGCCCTCGCCCTATCCTGCCTGAGGAAATGAAGGTGATGACGGAATCCGAGCAGATAGAACGCCAGTCTATGCGCCCTGGTATCACTGGTTGGGAAGCCATTCATGAAGGAGAATCCAACACTCGCAGAGAAATGGCCATGTTTGACCTCTACTATGTGAGGAACTGGTCACTCAAACTGGACTGGATCGTATTCTACAGAACGTTTGCTGTAGTACTTGGTTTCCAAAGGCCAAATGACTCAGTACGAGCCCCCAAGATGACGGATGAACAGATAGTTGACAAGGAATGATAATGTGGATTCTGTTTTTGCCATGGCTTCTTGGTTTTCTGCTAATAATAGCGTTGATAGCTATTGTGAAAGGTGGAATACTGCTGACGCTTTGTTTGTAGTTGTAGTGCTGTTGAATGTATGGGTGAGGTGTTTCCCTTTGGATATTTGATTTCAGTTGAAAGCTTGAGCGACCATGATGAACTGATGGCGACATCGCAAATTGTTGGATTTAATTGAGAAAAGCGTGATGAGTTTTGATATTAATATAAAAACGTTCTTTGCATTAATCAGGGCTGGGCTGTGGGAGAACTGTGAAGAGTTTACAGGTTACAGTTTACACATTACAGAGAGCATAGATTGGGAGGAGGTGTATCGGCTGGCAAGTGAGCAGTCGGTATTGGGGCTTGTGTTGGCAGGGATAGATAGTCTGCCAAATGAGCAGAGACCTCCCAAGCTGGAACTACTGCAATGGATTGGTGAAATCCAAATATTGGAGCAGCAGAACCAGTCGATGAATAACTTCATCAAGGAACTGGTGGGGGATATGCGCCAGGAAGGCATCTACACGCTTTTGGTGAAAGGCCAAGGTGTGGCTCAATGTTACGAGCGTCCGACATGGCGAGCAAGCGGGGATGTTGATCTACTATTGGATGAGGACAACTATGAGAAGGCTAAAGTCTTTATGGCTATGATAGCCTCTTTCATTGAGCCAGAAAGGGTTATAGCCAAACATATAGGCTATACGGTAGATCAATGGATAGTGGAACTGCACGCACCGGCACCAGAGAGCTTAAAGAGGCCAATATACGAGGTGATGAAGGATGTGTGGAAAAGCATCTTTAATATGGGTAATGTTCGGGTATGGGATAATGATGGCGTTCCGGTTTATCTTCCCAGCCCGGATAATGATGTTATCATAATCTTTAGCCATTTCCTTGGTCATTTCTGCTTTGGTGGTATTGGTCTTCGTCAGATTTGCGACTTGTGTCGCTTACTGTGGTTTTACAGAGATGAGATAGACCACAAGTTATTGCAAAAGCGGCTACAGAAGATGGGGCTGATGACTGAATGGAAGGTGTTTTCATCATTGATGGTTAACTGGCTTGGAATGCCAAAGGAGGCTATGCCTTTCTATACGGATTCATCTTGCTATAAGCGCAAGGCAAGCAGGGTTTGTGCCCGCATACTTCGCTCTGGCAACCTGGGCGTTAACGTTGATGACAGTTACCGCTCTCGCCAACCACAATGGTATGCGAACCTCATCACCTTCTGGCGCAGAACAGGTGAGTTCTTTGGCTTGATGACAATGTTCCCTCTTGATGCCCCCCGGTTCTTCTGGAATTATTTGGTGCAGAAGGTGAAGATAAAGGTGAAAGCTCAAAGCAGTAAAAGTAAAATTGAAAAATCTACTATCTAATGTCTAATAAGAATGCTACTGGCGGAATAAAGTGGTACGTAATAGCCGTAATCTTTGTTATGGTTATCATTTGTTATGTACTTTCGTGGATACTAACAGACCATTTTATTCCTACCCCCGAGTGCCGTGGAGTCTTTGGTGATAAATTTGGTGCTGTGAATGCCTTGTTTTCTGGTTTGGCGTTTGCTGGACTGATTCTTACGTTGATATTGCAGCGAAAAGAGCTTGCGCTTCAGCGTGATGAACTGGAACAGACAAGAAATGAATTTGTTGAGCAGAACAAGACGATGAAGCGGCAGAGGTTCGAGAATACGTTCTTCAACCTGATGTCACTACACCAGCATATAACTGATAATCTGGAATATGTATGTCCTGACGGTGCTGATTATTTTGAGGCGAAAGGGCGCGAAGTGTTTAAGAAGTTCTATTTGGAGAAGGATAACTTTAACGGGACTCGTGGCGTGAAAGAGTATTTGGCAGATAAAGGAATAGACCGGTTGTTCAACTATGCAGACTTCAATGTGTTCAATCACTATTTCCATTTCTTTGATGGGATAGTCAGTTATATAGACAACAGCGAATTGTTAGAGCATAAAGAACGTTACCAATATGCTGTGATGTTGAGAAATACATTGTCTGACAATGAGCGCTGTATGGTGTTCTATTACTATGCAGCTTGTGGAGGATGGCATAAACAGATGGCTGAGGAGTTTGCGTTGTTTTATGATGTGGATCTTAATTGTTTGGCAAAGGAAGATGATTACGGATTGTTCGAGGCTGGTGCTTACGATCATTACTTAGAAGCAGCAAAGTGAGATGACAGAGAAAAGATTATACAAAGGATATTGGTGGAAACCGGATTCGCCAGAACTGCTTGGCAACTTAATGAATAAGGGAATCTTATCCGCTCTTGAGAGAATCGTGCACACAGCTAGCTGTACGTTTTAACCTTTAAGGAGAAAGTAAGCGGTAGAAAAAACCGACAAAAAAGAGTGATGTTACAGAAAAATGATTAAATTTGCAGCACCTTTAGGATGAGCGAGTTAGAAAAGTTAACGGATATCCTCGTTTTGGATGGGTGGATGTCGATCGTTTTTTTGCAGAACTGAAGTATATCATTATGGAAGAGTTACTATGAATGAGATAATAATTGCTTTTTTGACTGCCTTAGTTGGCGGCTTGATTGGTACTTATGGAGGTGCGCGCTTTCTGAATCTGCGTGAGAACTATAAGATGAAGAAAGTGCGCGCCATTGCTATAAAGGCCTTGGATGTGATAAAGAAGTATTCAAAGCAATCGTATATGAACGCTGAGAGTGATTTTAACACGTCGCTTTCTATAACAGAAAAGCGCATGGTGATAGTGGCTCTGCATAAGTTGGGCATTCCAATGGGGGTGCCCGCCAATGAGGTTTTTGACATTCGTAAGATTCATTTCCTTGATAAGGTGATTGATAAGGATGAGATAGACGGCATTGTATTTCAGATTGAAAAGGGATACTGTGATAATTTATTCTATCAGGATCCAGATACGTACTTCGCTGTTAATTATACGATGTTCGCCATGCGAAATGCTGGCAAGAAGTATGTAAAAGAGATTTTGTCGAAGATGGTGATCAATCCAGAAACGAAGCAGTTTAAGGAGCCGATAAGTGACCTTAGCCGAATTTTTACACTTGGAGAATTCAAAGCTATACAAGTGCTGAGGGAACAGGTTCGCGACCAGATGTATTTTGATGAGAACGGACAGCCGATAAAGGAAAAGCTGGATACGCTTATTAAGGATATTGACATGGGACTGTGGGATTCTTATCTGATGTGGAATTATGAAGCATATCAAAGTGTGATGATGCAGATACGGATGGGACAAGCAATAGCAGGGGGAGCGCAGAGTACGGTTGCGACTGAGAAGGAAGATGTTTAAAGGATGAATTATGTTACAACGAAGAATATGAGTAGAAATGTCACTTTTATTATATAAACAAGACTATAATATAATATGTCAAAGATTGTTGCCAGAATTGAAGAAGCTTGAGAATAATTTGGAGCAATATGAAAAATTGGTCGCTTTTTTAATTGTGGCAGAAGACCACCGATATTACAAGCATATAGGCTTTGATATAGTGGGCATATGCAGGGCAATCTATAAAGACTTTTTTCTTGGAAAGCGGGAAGGAGCCAGTACAATAGAACAACAGTTGGTAAGATTGCTGACAGGAGACTACCGATATAGTATGAGGCGTAAAGTAAAAGAAATCTACTTGGCTACAAAGTTAAAACGACAAGCAAATAAATATACATTGGCTGCAGCCTATCTGGATTTGGCTAACTATGGAACTGGATTGTCTGGCTTGAATGCCGTACTGAAAAGGTTAGGAACTACACTTCAGAAAGATTTGAATGATGAAATATGTGCAGGGGTTGTTGCTCGATTGAAATACCCAGAACCTAAGCAAGCAAATTCGGTACGCATGGAGCGGATAGAACAACGAACAAAACATATTATACGCTTGTACCATCAATATGAAAGTAGAGATTATGAACGTAGGTGATTTTATTCATAAGTCAACGGCTCTCGCAGGAGTGAAGTCCGACTATATTAGGCCAAAAGATTTTTTGAATGCATATTCAACGCTTGATGATATTGAAAGGAAGTCGCTCGTGCTACATTACATCATGGATAATAGTCCTTTCGCCTTTGAAAAGGTATATGAGAAACCGTTACTCTTTGAACAGGTAAGACAATATATATCATATATACTGGAGGTGGATGTTAGCCATGTTAAACTGATTGGCAGCACAAAGACTGGCTTTAAGATGGATAGTGATAATTATGGTGTGCCATATTCGAAAGCCAGTGATTTGGATTTTATGATCATTGATAAAGGACTATTTGTTAAACTTGTGTATGAGTTTGACGTATGGAAGAAAGCCTATCAAGTAGACGGGAGTATGCATCCAAAAAATGATACAGAGAAAGGATACTGGGATGAAAGTATGGTAAAGCTTCCAAGAAATATTGCAATGGGGTATTTGGATACTTACAAGATTCCGAATAGACCAGATAGACTTCCTGTTAATTCTAGAGTAAACAATACGATGTCGAATGTAGTGAGGAACCTTAAGATTCATCATGGATTTAGTACAAAGAAGGCATCTATGAGGGTTTATAAAGATGTGGATTGTTTTTTCTGTCAGCAGAACAGGAATATAGAGCATATAATGGCTGCAATAGGTAAGTGAATTCCTGTGAGGACTTGAAGTATGATTTTTATCAGCTAGTTACTATCATAATTGCCTTGTCAAGGGAATAATAGGAAACGGAGGGGAGCGTCCCTGCGTTCACTTAATAATATCAGAGTTGCTTTTATATTACGAAGATGGACAAAGTGACAAAGTGCCCAGCTTATAACGTTGGGCTGTTTCTGGTAGAGTTGCCAGAAAAGACTTGGAACGGTTTGGATTTAGCCACCAAGGAGGGGCTCGTGGCGAAATGTACTTTGCTACATGAATATATCCACTTTATTCAAGACACGGCTACCTATTACGGAATGCTATATAGGAATGGCAGGTATAATAATGCAACCGATGGGGTGATGGCTCCAGAAGTTGTAGGGGCTAATATTGCTGAGACTGAAGGAGTAAACGCGACTGTAGCTTTGGAGAAAGGCCGAATGATGTTTGGTGACTTGGTGGCTGGGAGCGTTTTGCTGAAAGAGAACATGGCTGTGGCGGCACAGGAATATGCGTTTGAGGGTCGTGGCTCAGTCAACATACCTAAGAGTGACAACTATACGGCCATTACCAGATATGTATGGAGAGAGTTGCCGGCACTATGTTGTAGGTATCTGTTGACGTTCTCGCTCTATGATATGGCTCTATGTACGGAAGACCCCGTTGGTGCATTGCTCCATCTGATTGACTACTTCAAGACAACCAATATTGATAGAAAAGTACGCTATTATGCTGAAGAGGAGTTGATAGGATGGCTGTATGATGAGGGTGAGGCTTGTTTGGAGCAGAAAGGAATGGTTGACTATGCGAAGATAAGGGGTGAAGTTAAACTTGGCAACATGATGGGACGAAGTATTGAAGACTCGTTGTGTACGTTGCCATTCGAAGGGGGCCAGGTGGCAGACCATCAGCAGAAAAATAGGCTCTGTTCGTATTTCATTCAGAAGTCGTGCATGAACCTGGCTTTGAGGGTAAACAGACCAACGGTCATTGCAAGGTCGTTGGTGGAGTTCAAGAAATCGCTTGATATGGAAGTACTATATCCGAGGTTCGGTCAGCCATATATGTTGTGTATAGACGAGAACGGGAATGTAAATACGAATATTGGGGTGATAGTGAAATGACCAGGTGTTTGGAAACAGACTGAAATGATGACGATGGCGAGTGGAAGAAGATAGAGGCCAGCATGAACTCGATGTTCGGTAAGCCATTTTTAGCGGAAGATGACTGGAGAATTTGAAAAATGAAACAAGTTAAGGAAATGACACCCATAGAGAAGGAAGTGGAAGCCTTGCTGCAGCAATCCGGATTCTACCTGCAGACTTATCGTGCCATTGATGCTCAGAACGTGCTACAACAGGCTATGAGACTGATGGAGGGTGACAAAGTGCAATGGCAGATAGAGGCTGCGGTGTATAGAAACATGGGACAGGCACTCTTCCAGATGGGTATCTTTGATGATGCGATGAGTTTCTTCCTTCGGTCGTACGATGTGCTGGAGGATGAAAATGACAAGGCGGCAGCAGCAGGAATAATAGCTGGTTATTATCTGCAAGAGGGGAAGAAGCAGAAGGCCATGGAGTATGCAAAAAAGGCACTACAGACAGCCACTGCACCAGAGCTGATGTCGCATCCTTATCAGATTCAAGGTGGAATAGCCTTGGAGGATGGGGACTATCCTAAGGCCATAGAACTGTTTAACAAGGCTGCTGAATTGGCAGAATCCAACCATTGCACTATCGAACTGGCCATGATTGTCATGGACTTGTCAGTGGTCTATATCAGGATGGGGATGCTTGAGACGGCACTCAGTGAGATATACAGAGCTGAACGCTATGTAAAGGAATGTAGGAACCTGGATTTGTATATGCGCTGTGCCATCAGACGTGCCAAGATACTGTACTATATGGGTAGGGACGAGGAAGCT
>Ga0247611_10004278_pt1 | contig 19949 bp, 24 predicted proteins | sample 177DNAGHGhighgp2_FD_192422 | JGI IMG/M metagenome (GOLD analysis project Ga0247611, IMG submission 192422) | Sheep rumen microbial communities from Palmerston North, Manawatu-Wanganui, New Zealand - 1770 DNA GHGhigh gp2 | ecosystem: Host-associated > Mammals > Digestive system > Stomach > Rumen...
CCGCCTAAAAATGTTTTCGGAAAAGAAATACCTGCGGAACAACCCAAAACCGTAACACCGCCACCTGCAACGGTAGCACCGCCAAAAACGGCTGGTAGCGTACCGCCACCGCCACCTGCGGCAAGTGTGCCACCTACTGAAACAAAAACGGAAACACCTAAAAAGAAAAGCATAGAAAGTTTATACTAATGATTAAAGTTGAATTTAATACAAAAGATGAATGGTTAGAGGCTCGTAAGGCTTGTTTAACAGGTACGACAGTAAGGGAATATATAGGGGTTCAAAGCCCTTTTCCCCAAAAGTCGCCCGAAGAAATGGCGAAAAGCCCTGCGGTTCAATTTGGGGTAAATTGCGAAACATCAATTTTAACGATTTTCAAGAACTTACCCGAAATCGCAAAACAAACTTTGGTCGTGCCAACTGTCTTGCATACACTCTGGTATTCTGACGAAGACCCAAGAATTGCAGGTAGTTTTGACGCTCTTGCTTGGGAAAACGGAATGGCTGGGTTCTGCGAGTGCAAATCCACAGGGGCAGGGCTTTACAATTTAAGACAAAGGATTATACCAGATACTACTTGGTTGCAGATAATTCACTATTTCTGCGTTGATGATAGCCTACAATTCTGCTATTTAGTTGTTTGTAGTTATCCTCAATGGGGCAACGGTTCAACCAAAATAGATTGGTTAAGGATTTCAAGACAAGAGGTTGCCGACCGCATTGAAAATCTTAAAGGTTGGCACAAATATTTATTAGCAAAAGGGGTTCGGTAAAATGACTTTTGAAGATTATATAAAAGAATGTAAAAGAACTTATGCTTGGCAAGGTTTACCCGATATTGAAGTATGTATGTTATGCATGGGGTTAGCAGGCGAAACAGGCGAAGTTGTTGACTACCTTAAAAAAGTAGGATTTCAAGGACATGAACTAAATAAAGATAAATTAAAATCAGAAATGGGCGACTTGATGTGGTATTTTGCTATGCTTTGCAACTACTTTGGTATAAAATTTGAAGATGTTTTACAATGTAATATAGATAAATTAAAAAAAAGATACCCAAAAGGTTTTAGTGTTCAAAAAAGCAAAGAGAGGGCGGACTTGACTAATGGGAATAATCTATAAGGCTGAAAATCTGGTCACAGGGGAAGTTTATATCGGACAAAGCAAAAAGCCTCTCTGCGAGAAAAAGCGTGACCATGTTTACGAGGCTTTTAAACGGTACGCAACAAATAAATTTCATAAAGCATTGAGAGAGTTTGGCTTAAAGAACTTTGATTGGTCGGTTGTTGATGAATGTAGCGACTATGCCAGACTCTCAAAAATGGAACAGAAATACATCAGGAAATACGATAGTATTAACAATGGCTACAATACACAAATCCGTTATGACGCTAATGCTATTAACAGGATAAACAAAAATAACTATGTAAACAATTTTAAGAAGGAAGGTAAAAATGAAAATTAAATTATTCAAAAAACAGGAAAAGACAAAATGGGTAGGCATACATACATATAATTGGGGTACGACCGATTATATGGTGTTTGCGAGATTAAACAAAACGACAGGGTTATTGGACTTTAAAACAAAAGTAATGGCAAACGGTGTTTACGGAAGACTCGCCAAAGATATACCTTTGAATGCTGGAATGCAACTATCTAAACTATTTCAATAAGGTTGTGCAAACCTATCGTAAAATTATGATATAATGGAATTATAGAAAAGGAAAGACAAAATGGCAAAACGAGATAATCCGAGCATACGATACACCTTTTTATCTTTTAAAGATTTAAAAGAGATAGACAGAGGCAAATATATAGAACCGTCTTGGACTTGCACAAAAGATATGATTTTGCATTCAATATCGGTCGGGGCTATAAATGACATCTACAAATTTAAACACCCAAACAAGAAAATCGGCTATTGCTTTTGTATCGGCGGATATAATACACAAACTAAAACTTGGCATTCTTTCGTTGTTTACGACACAAAAGGTTGTATCAAAAAGGGAAATCTTTATACGATTATGGATTTCTTTGAAATTGACTCTACCGACAACTATTATAATGTTTCAAATATAGACGGAAAGCCAGAGTTATTTTTAAAGATTTACAAGGCAAATGTTTTGGTTAATACAAAGCAATTCACAAAGGGTTTAACAACACAAGAACTTGCAGATTACACTCTTGATGAGGCACTTAACGGCTCTGAATGGGCTAAAAATGTCCTTAAAAAGCCCGATAATCCTATCAAGATAGTTTGCAAAAGAGAAGGTATTACAAGACCGCAACTTGCAAGGAAAATCGGGGTTAAACTTACTTTATTAGAAAACTATGTAAGCAGAGGCACTTGCTCGGCTTGGCTAGTTGCGAATCTGCGAGAATACTACAATTATATTTAAAAGGCAAATTATGGCTAAAATACAAGATTTGACAGGTAAAAAGTTTAATAGACTAACTGTTATTACAAGAGCGGATAACACATCATCTGGTATGACTTGTTGGGTTTGTAAGTGCGACTGTGGAAAACAAAAAATAGTTGCAGGTAAACACTTAAAATCTGGTAAAATTAAATCTTGTGGTTGTTATAACCATGACGCTTTGATAAAACGCAATACAAAACATGGCTTAACTAATACCAGATTATTTCGTATTTGGGGCAATATGAAAGATAGATGTTATAACCCAAATAAAAGCAACTATTGTTATTATGGTGGTCGAGGCATAGTAATTTGTGAAGAATGGTTAGATAATTTTGAAAACTTTTATAATTGGGCTATGTCTAATGGCTATAAATCCCATTTAAGTATTGATAGGATAAACAGTAATGGCAATTATGAACCTGCAAATTGCCGCTGGATAACCCAAAAAGAACAAAATAATAATAGACGAGATAATAAGATTATAACATTCAATGGTGAAACACATACCATTTCAGAATGGGCGGATAAACTTAAAATAAATAAACACAGTTTAGCAACTGCAATATACCGTGATAAAAGAGATTTTAAAGAGGCAGTACAAAGGTTAGGTGGAACATGGATATAGATTTTGAAGAAAACCCAATAACTCTTGACGAGGTTACTTCTATATTAGGACAACCATTAAGAAAAAGAGGGGATAATTACGAATGGAAATGTCCTGCTTGTCCTAACGGCGACAAGGCTGGTGACAATTTAAAATTTAGTGAAACAAAACACATCATAAAGTGTTTTGCGTGTGATTTCGGGCAAGAAGTAACGGCTATTATTGCTCGCAGACGATTTGAAAAGGCACAAGGGAACGAAGAAGACACCCCAAAATCTTACGAGTTTGAGCGTAAAGCCCCGACTGTATCAGATGTGCCAGAACCACCAAAGGTTAAAGAGATACCGCAAAATAAATTGTCGGTTTATTATTGGTCTTGTCATGTGGCTCTTATGCAACGCAGAGATATTTTGAAAAAGATGTGGGAAAAGCACACGATATTACCAAGAACTGCGACCGAGTGTATGATAGGTTATGACCCGAAAAAGGATATGCTCGTATTTCCGTCAACGGCTATCGGGGCAGACCCGACACAAGCAAGAATGATTGAATGCGAGGATAACGGAGCGGAATATCGTGAGTATGAGGGTGAAAAGAAGGTTAGACGCATAAGCGGTTATGAACCGAGAATTTGCAGGGTTTGGAATGACTTTGGCGGATTTACAATGTGTGGCATTCTTTGTGAGGGTTATAAAGACGCTTACAATCTTTATCAACTACTCAAAATGATTGACCCCGAAAGATTATCATATACGGCTATTTTCACAGTTCAAAACGGCACAAATAGCATAAATACAAACGGTTGCTTACAAAAGGTTAATTGGAAACGCTTTGACGAAATGGGTATTTTAATGGATAACGATACGGCTGGCGACCACGCAACCGAAGTAGCCCAAGACCTGTTTCCGAAATTTGTTGATTTAAGACCAAAATATTTAAACGGTCTTAATGATGTTCAAAAGGTCTTCAAGGAAAATTACGCAGACCAAGTTGACATAGACAGGGCTATAAATGCCGATTGGATTAAAGATTACGATAAGGAAGAAATACTATGGAAATTTTAACTAAAAAAGACAATAAAGAAATCATCAAAACCCCTGTTTGCCCTCATTGTGGCGAACCTATGCTATGGTTTCAATTTTGTTTGCCATATTGTGACTATGTTTGCGTACCTTGCGGTGACGGTGTGGGAATGATGAAAGCTGACAAAGAGAGAGAATACCCAGCAGAAGAAATAAATGTTTTGCGTGAAAAGTATGCGGCAGATTTGCATAAAAGGTCATACGAAACGGCAAAGGCTGGTGGCGGCAGGTGTAGCACTTGCGGAACTAATTTTAATTGTGAAAAATGCAGAGAGGCAGAGAGTCATGAATATCAGTATTGGGGCAAGGGTAAGCAGACCCGATAAACCAAGTTGTTTTTGCCCTGCTTGCACGGTTGCAGAATGTAGAATGAAAAAAGAAGGGAAAAGAAAAATGGAAAAATTTAAAGAAGGTTTAATGTATGTGGCTTGCATAATTTTACCACCTATTATGTTGGCATTATTTATTTTTAGCATGGCGGCTATTATGAGTTGGGGATTTCATAATATCGGAACAAAAGAAGACCAAACCCAAGTAAAACAAGATGTACAGACAGTTCAAAAGGCTGGCAAAAAAGTTTGGTCAAAGTTTGAGAATTGGGCTAATGAAGAATAAACAGTATAGTTATAGACCGAAAGAATTTTGGGAAACGAGAGCGAGGGATTTGCCTCTGACTCTTGAATATCTTAAAACGAGAGTAAGCAAAGAGTTTGGAAAGCAAAAATGGATTGCTTTTTGTGAAACATTGATTGGTGAGGGCTTTTCACTCTCTTTGTATGAGGCAAAGAAAACTTACAGTAAATACATCACGGTTCGTGATGATATGCAACCGTTAAAGCCTTTTAGGGTAAGGTTTAGCAACCATAAACCTGCTTTTAAAAAGGAAAACCAGAAAGATTGTGACTTTTATGTCGGGGTCGGTAACAATGGTGTATATACAACAGAAGACGCACTCAAAGCGGTTAGAAAATTCTTTGAGTTCAAAGGGGGTAAAATTGAGTATGTTAATAGAAATGTTTCATAATTTTATAGCCTTCATTTTTATTGTGGCTCAATCGTTAGCAATCACTTTTATCATATTGGTTGTAGTCGGTTGTATTATAAGCAGGTATAGGGCTAATAAGGTTATATTAGTTGACTTTGACTCTTTGGTTGATATTAAACCAATTAAGCAGAGAGAGAGGATTTGGTACGACAATCACCCAGAAGACCGTGCCGATAGCCTTAAATATATGGTCGCTCATATATCAGAGCAAACGGTCATAGCAAACCAAATACTAAAATGCCGACTCTGGCAAGGCATGGGTTATAAAATGATTTATGTAAGCAATAGGCACGAAAGATTACGCATACCGACCGCAAGCATTTTAAATGAATGGGATTTAAAAGGCGAACTCTATTGCTCTGGCAACCAATACTACAAAGAATGCGAAATGAAAGATTTGTCTAGAAAATATAAAATTGCTGGTGTAATTACAACAGAAGACGAAGACGGTCGCAAATTTGCAGAAGTTATGTTGGGAAGTAAGAGGTTATAATGACAAAAGAAATCTAAAATATTTATGAGTGTCAATGTTACACTAAAAACGAAAACTTAAACAAGACTTGCGAGGGCAAGACCAGATGTGTAATTTATTATGATGAATATTGTTATAAATTTAAAAGACACACACAAACCCTAAAACCATGACCATATCACAAATCATTTAAAATCCCAAGCGAAATTGACCGCTATGGGATTTTTCTTATGGGTTAGGTATAATTTATCCTAAAAATATAAAACCCCCCTTAAATGACCTGCAAATGACCTCTCGTTGAATAAAAGAAAAATGCACCAGAGCAATAGTGCATTTAATAACTTACTACAATTTTTAAGCGCAAAAATGAAAAATGATTTCTTTTCACTCTCTTTAATACTATATCACACTTTTAACTCGATTGCAATAAAAAAGGTTGCTTTTTGTAGCAACCTTGAAATCCCGAAATTAAGAGTAAATAGATGAAAATAGCATGTTAGGTTATTAAGATTTCTTGAAATATATCGTCTATTGCTGGCATTTTCCTTACTTTTCTTAAAGCCCAGCCAGCGTTTAAATATACTGCACCGCCCATAATGTTTGCTTTTGCGGCTGGCACACCTGTTTTAATTAGCATTTCTTTAAAGAGTCGGTTATTTTCCGAAAACGATACATCAATAGTTGACAAATATTCTTTCGGAATGTCCTCGCAAACCATAACCAGAACCTCTGTATCGCCGTCATATTTACCAGCGTCTTTAAGAGCCTTTAAGAATTTACGCTCTCTTTCGGTAGCCTTCTCGTTTAGATGTAGCAAGCCTCTTTCAAGCAAGTCGTCTTCATCAAGATTTGAGATAATCAACTTATGGTATGCACAACCAATGTCGTGAATGTGACTTGCCCTAATATCAACAAAAGTATTGTTTATAAAGGTTATATTGTCTGTAAACAGGTAACGAGGGGCTATGACCGTGCCGTTAGCCGTTGCAAACACTTCATTGTCTATGAGGCAAAACTTATTAGTATCGCCTATTTGTTGAATACGACTCTTATAAGTCAATGGTTTGTAAATCGTTAAACACATCTTGTAAATTCCAATGCAAAATATCCCTTACTATTCTTACCCCAAACTCTGTCAGCCGTTGTATTGATAGCCCAAACTGTCAATATCTCGCCTTTGTGAGCCTGTCCGACAACGCTACCGCCGACACTTGGATTTTCCCTTATGTTCAAAGTGTCGCATAAAACGACCACATCATATGGCAATTTATCTTGTTCTGGCACTTCAAAAGCAAAAGGTTTAAAGATTTGCGGCACAATCTTGGCTGGATTTGATGCATAAAGCGGTCGCCAATCGTCACGGATAAAATCAGAACATAAATGCCCTTGACCGTCTGCAATTTCTATATGTCCGTAAGGGTGAGCGGTTTGCCTATCCCAAACAACCAAAGAACCAGCAGGTAGGTTATGAGTGTTATTACTTACACCTGCAAATTCCCAATATTTTTTCGTTGCACACTTCAACGGCACAAGCCAATGATAAGCATGCCCTCTGTATTTTGACGCAACCGCCTCGCCCAATACCGCCGAGAATGCGTCACCAACGGCTAATGCACATTTACCTGTTGACTTTTTATTCCCCATTTTTTGAGCGATTTTGTAAGCAGTTTGTCCTAATGCCTCACCAAATAACATTATTTACCCCCTATATTATCATCAAACTTTTTCTTATGTTTCATAAAATCCTTTTTATCATCTTTACTCATAGAGTCAACATATTTTGCGGCTATATCAAGTGCTTTATTTGCCTCTTGAATAGCTTTTGTGGTACGTTTAACGGCTTTATTTACCGTGCTTTCTGACTGTTTTTCAATAGCCGTATTTTTTGTTTTTGCAACTTGCTCAAACATATTGCAAAATGCTTGTAATGCCGCACTAATTGTCATCTTCAACCTCGTCTCCGTTTTCTTCCTCATAGTCTTCGTGATGATATTCGCCGTCAAAGGTTTGACTCAAAAACTTTTCAACTTGCCCCAAAAACCATTCTGCAAGCAAGTCAAACAAGCGTGAGCCAAGATAGCCAGATGTAATTCCGACCGCTATAAGAAAACCGCTTGTATTCGTCTTTTGCATAACAATAAAACAAACTATAATAGCCACCATAATTGATGTTACAACCATGCTCGCATAAGATTTTAAAGAGTAAGTTTTGCTATGTGTATGCAAATAGCGAGCTGTACCACCAAGCAATCCTAAAAAACCAAATATAAAAAAGTGTATTAAATCCTCAATCTTAAAGTTCATAATAACCCCCTTCTCGGTTATGACATTTTGTATAAATGTGTCTAACAATCATGCTGTGTATGAATACAAAAGGGATTATAATTAAGAAAAAGACACCAAGATTGATTAAAACAAATGCCGAGTGCGTGATATGGTGGTAAACTTCTATAAACCAATTTACCATAAGACAAAATGGCAACCATTTATATATTTCAAATATTTTTTCTCTAATTTTCATGATTTACTTTCACTTTTTATTTCTTTATATACCTTATTATTATCAAAGAGCCTTAGTATAGATTTAATCCATTTATTCTTTTTGGTAACATAATATAGCTTATGCATTATATCGCCAGTTACTTTGTTTTCTGAAATGTATACATCATAATCATAATCACGCATAGATTTTCCATGAATACATTTTCCATAAGAAGTTAATTTGACATATTGAACATAAGAATTTTTATTTTTAAAATTAGTTTGCGTAGGAGCAATTTTCATTATTCTACTTCCTTTATTGGTAGTTGTTTGTGCTCAAACAGATAATCCATATCCTGTGAAGTGTAACCTAAAAGCAATCCAACCATATCTACAATTCTGTTGCCGTTTTTATCTACAGCGCCACGGTAGAAGTTGTTTGCTCTAAATTCAATAGCTAACCCCTTTAAGTCTATTGTGGGCGCTTGTTCAGCTATTAAGGCTTTTAAATCATCAAAGTCCATATGAAGGTCTGAATAATATAAAGCACGTTCAACATCAGATGGTGTGAGCGTAAGATTATCCAACCTCTGTCTTTCTTTTTCCGCTTCTTCTTGTTCATAATTAGGATTTAAAATTAAACCCTTAACTGTAATCGTTTCTTTATGAGTTTGTTGCTTATGCTTAATAACAGTAATATTATGAGAACCTATCGGATTTCCTTCATCATCATAGTCAATAACTGTTTCAGTATCTTCATACTCAATCATTATTGGATTGCCGTCCTCGTCATAATCTGGTACATCAATTTCTTTTTCAATATCCCCAACTATAACTTTATTCGGATGTGCTTGTAATTCTTTCATAGTAATTATATTTGTTTGCAGACAAGTTTTATCGTATTCATACTCTGCATAATCATATAATTTATTTTCTTTAATTCTATAGTATAACATTATGCTTCTCCTTTACATGGTATAAAATTAAACGCAGATATAACGCCACCATTATCTATAAGTTGATAACTATCTCCAATATCCACAGGAACAAGACAACCAAAACCGCCAGAATCATCAGCTCCACTTGCTTCGCAATATGCAACTGCATAACCATTTATGTGTAATGCCATAGGAGGCTGAACAGTTGAAACAACGGCTTCTATCCAACCTCTTTGAGTAGCGGTATATAAGGTGCTTGCAGTTTTTGCAACTATCCTACTCCAATCTGGCATACCCCAAGCAATAGAATTGTCTTTAAAAGTCTGTGCAGGAGTTGTGTTTGATAAGTCAATATTAGATTTGTGTTCCAACATTCCATAGATTTCGCCCATAGGAAGTGTGAAGTTGCCATTTTCCTCATCAAGCGTATAGTAATTAGCATACCCAAACTGGTCTGCCATATCGTTTACACGGTCACGGTAAATTTCATTAACAATTTTAGAGCCTGTCTTTGATTCCGTATAAGGTATCTTCAAGCAAGGTTGATAAACTAGATTTCCGTCAACGTAGATTTTGAACGAGTTGAGGTCGATAGAACCAGTAAATGGCTGTGGCAAACTATTATCCCAATGGCTTATTCTAACCATTGAAGTATTTGAACCTTGTTCTACTGTTTGGTTTTGTGTTAAATTATATTCATTTTCAGAGGACTGTTTATAATAAAGTTTTATAGTTGTGTTACCATCGTATTCAGCTATAATATCGTAACTAGTATTGCTCGCTACCGCAAAGCCAACGTAATAACTAGAATTATAGTAAAAGCGACATTGGTTACCTTCTATCTTTACGTGAGCATTGTTCCATGCAGTTCCAACGAGAGCTTCTGTAGTATTTGCTATTGTTGAAGTTTTAAATGATAGTTTATATTTAAAAGGCTTAGAATTATTTAGATTTATGGGTGTTTGAATATAATTTCCACTACTAAACCCACTTGCAACCCCGTCCGCACTAATAGTAGGACTGCCGACAACAGTATAATCATCAGGCTTAATCGTATCTATGCCTGTTTTACGACCACTAAATACTTCTACTCCGTCAACAGTGATTGAGAATTGTTTGAGGTCGATAGAACCATTAAAAGCAATATAAGCTGTATCTGTATAAGTAGTTCCTAAATATATTGTTCCTGATGCTGGAGCTACTGAAGATTTTGCGCTTCTTTCAAAGATTTTAACACCATTTTCAGTAAATATTCTATAAAAATGTTGAGTTCCTGACCATTCATAAGTACATATATAATTTGTATTAGGTTGTATATTTTGTATTGTATTAGTATATGATTCGGCAATTAGAGTAGTATTATCACTTAATAGCAATGAACAAATAATAGTATTTTCACTTCTAAGTCTTAAAGCAATTCCTGCACTTCCACCTGCAAATATTGCTCCAGCACTTATAGTATTACCTGTGGTAACTCTTTCGATGATTTTACAAGGTTTGCTTAAATCTATAAAAGATGTTCTAATGGTTTTTGCAGTATTAGGATATGCACTAAACCCACTAGCAATCCCATCATCCGTAATATTAGGACTGCCGACTACGGTAAACTTAGAACGGTCAAAAGTGGAATGAGCCATTTCTTGTATTTGTGGCAATATTGAGGCGTTTTCTGATACTTCACCAGAATAGATTGCTTTTGAATTTTTGATATAATCAGCCGTTTGTGTAGGGTCAAGAACGCTTGCAAGTTCGTTCATAGCATTTACAACAGAAGATTTATCAGAAGTTGCAAGGTTATTTAAATTACCAACAGTAGCCTGTGTTGCAAACTTATTGTCAGCTTGCGAAATCGTGTAATAAGGACCTTCTTCGCCGATTAAAACCCATGCACCAACACCGCTAGTAATAACCCAGCGATAATATGTAGTTTCATTTTGTCTGCTTTCATCTTGTAAAACTTTAATAATGCTGTTATCGGGCAATTCTGTTGTATCATAAGCCTGTAACTCTGCATAAGTACCTACAATGTCGGTAACATCAGAAGCTGCTGTTATTGCATCAATCTGTGTCTGCAAATTGTTATCAGCATTTGCTCTTGCTGTTGCCTCTGCTGATACTGCATTGGTGCGGTTCGTTACTTCCGTTGTAAGGTCGCTATCAACTTCATTTATTGCGGCAACAAGCGTGGACTTGTTTGTTGTTGTTAAATTTGATAAATCGCCAATTTCAACTGGAGTATTGACCAATAATTTGTCATCAGTTCCTTTTGTAATCAAGTTACCATTATCTGTGCTTATTGAACTATTTATTAAATTTTCTAATGAAATTTTAGAACCATTGCCAACTGCATTATTGTCAATACCTAAAAGGTATTGTTCATTTTGCATTTCATCTAATTCTTTAAAGTCTTTTATTGGTGTTGTTTGAGTAATATTCCCTATTGGTGTGTTTATAGACATATCAATAACTCCTTTTTCTTTTATTTTTATCTTACACTTTTTTAAAATAATCTGCAAGTAATTTTACTTGTAAAATCATCACCGCTTATTTCTTCTATGTGGCTTATAACCATACTCAAAATTTCAGCCGTTCCAGCCATGTATAAATCGCCACTATAGTAAATTTCATTACCTTCTATGTTGTAAAATCCCGTGCCTCTTAAATAACTATTACTAGCCTCTATTGGTGTCGTAAACATTATCCTATGACTTTCTTCTTGATTTTCAATAAGACTGTAAGTATTGACGTTAAATCCTTCCCCGCTAATATCAACTGACCTTATAGTAATTGTCATATTTGGTTTAACCTTAAAAGGATTATTTGTATTTATACCAATTATTTGAGTCTTGGTTTCGTTGTAAATCAAACTTTCAATACTACCACTGACTCCATCCTCTATTCTTGTATAATCAGCTACAAGAACTCTATCGAGCACATCCAAGTCTAGAACTTCTCTTGCAACTTTAAAAGTAGCAGTTGTGTTCTTAACATTAGCGATTTCTAATTCATAAGCAATTCTTCTTTTAACATTATCAGCGTTTTTTATATATTCTAAATCCCTTTTTTCGGGCTTGTAGTAATCATCATCTTTACCTTCTTCTGGTTGCCAATTACATTGATTATTATACCAATAACCTGTTATCTCTTGTTCTGACCAAGTTTCTTCATCGATATAAGAACATCGCAAAGCCATTAACCTGCCCAATTTCCCTCTTGTTCTTGTTATTGATAAATCCCAGCTATTTTCTGCATTAAACAAAGCTTTAATCGGTCTTCCGTCTTCGTTTGTATCAACTTTTAAAACAACCTTGCCCCATTTATTCGGGATGAAGTAAAGTTGATTATTACTTGCAATTTCGTTAATTATGTTCTCATATTTAATTTCGCCAGTAACTAAACCGTCACAAAGACAATTATGGTCTTCACACCATCGTCTTGCTGTTAAAAAAGAGTCAAGGTCAATTTGGTCATCAGTCATAGGGTCTGGATTACTATAAATGTCTGTTAATAAGTAATAAATTATGTCAACAGGATTACGACTTTGTTCTAAATTGCCTGTCTGTAAATTCTTAATATAAGGGAAAACAATAGCACCTAATTCATCGACTTCGCCATCTAATTGAGTTGTAGCATTAAATGTGCAAGCTATTTGCGATACCGAAGGAAGTATTTTTGTGTCGATAACAGGCAAATTCGGCATTCTCCAAACAACCTCTGCCACATTAATTATACCAACCCAATAACTATCTTTGTTAAATACTACGGGCAATACTCTAATTTGATACTGCGAAGGTTCGGAAAATTGAATGCCAACACATTCATAAAATTGTGCGTCTGCATTATTTATGTCATCTGGAGTTCTAAAAGTAAACACATTGCCGTTCTTTGCTATTCTACTGCTTAATGGCTGTTTATTTCCGTTAATATCTCTTGTGTACATACTTATTTCCGTTCCAGCTAAATTATTCCAAGCAGTTTCGCCTTTTCTTCGCCATTGAACTTCTGCTTGAATTGTTACTCTTATTCTATTTCCGCTATTTTTATCAATAGAATAAAGCCCTTGCGGAAAAGAAAAATGTATATCACACTGGTTTGCCTCGGTTGGCGATTGTGAGATTATCTCGTTTCTATCTCCGTTATAACTATTAACACCTTGCTCGACTGTTTCAGTAAAAGATTGTTCGATGTCTTCTGTATCTGTAATCGTTATAGTTTCAGATGTTAATTGACAAATTAATTCACTTTCCTGCGAGTTTCCTCTTGTAGAACCGTTTGGTGAAGTTATCGTATAATTATATTCGCTTATACCCATTTCAGAGATATCAAAATCAACTGACTTAGTAGCTTTATATATATTAGCGCCTTGAAAAACTAAATCATTTGTCGTTATTTCTAAGCTTGCACTTAAAACTTTAGGAACACTGCGATAAATGTCTGTGCTTGGCAATTCATCATCATTAATCGGTTGTTCTGGTATAATGCCCTCATGTGCCATCCCTATCACTGCACTATCATAATGTAGTTCTAAGTCTATAATTTTATTAGTCCAATAAGGAAAGTTCACATTTTGAAACGTGTACTCTTGTGTAATGGTCAATTTTGCCCCATCGCCGCTATATAATCTATTATAATAAACAATTGCAGATTGATAAATCGCCTGCGATTGGTCAAAAGAAAGTTCCTTATTGAAAGTATCTGTTATAGCATTATCCCAGCCTATAAATGTATTTCCGCCATGTACTTGCCTTAAATCGTAAGCCGCAGACCTATAACTCGATATTGGTACTTCGCCCAATCTAAAATCAGAGTATCTTGCATTTTGATAACCTGCAATACTATAAGTTCTATATCTATTGCCAGAATAACCGCTCCTAACCAAAGGTATACAGAATTGAGAATAATTGAATACTTGCAAACTTCGACCAAAAGCAACTGGCACGACCCCTGTTTGCAATTCGTTCTTTGCCCCACTTAAAGAAGGGTGGTCAGTAGAAGGATATGTAGGTTTATCGACTCCGTTCGATTGCGGCATAGCAGGTCTGCTTGTCATAGCCGATAAATTTACTATGGCGGTTATAGCTAGGGCTGCAACACCTATTATTAATGCCGCATGTGACGCAACAAAAGTAGATACTGTAGCTAATGCTAATGATACGCCAAGTATAGCACTAAGAAATTTCGGCTTTTGTCTAATTTCAACAAAAGCATTTCTAGGTATTATCCAATGTGGCTTAAACCTTTTATTGTTCACATAAAGACGCTTATAATATCCATTTTTGTCGATAGGTTCGTTCTTAAAAATAAAGAAAGCTGGTAGCCAAGCTATATATTTTAACACGCTATAACTTTGCCCCATTTGTCTATAACAAATTGTAGCAGGGGCGAACAATTTTATTTTTAGTTTATTAATCCATTCTGTAAATTGCATAATTTCCACCCACATCTTTAATGTTCGTAACTCTTACACCATCTGTCGCAAGATGAATAAAATTAAACTTATCTATCATTATACCAGCATGTTGATTAGCAAACAAGGAAAATACTATGATGTCGCCAGATTGCGGATTTTCTTGTATTTTTTTATGTGGAATATTAGACGTTAATTTATTCTTAAACTCTGTTTGTATTTCGTCAACAGGATATTCGGGTAGTTCGATATTATATTCATCCTTATATACATCTCTCACAAAATCCCAACAAACATACTTATCGTCTATATATTTTTTTGTCTGCATATATCGTATAATTTGTTCTTCTTTCATAAAATTACCTGTGGTTTAAATTAACAAATATTGACGGATTTTTGCCTCTAAACTTTCCAGCATTTATTCCATAACAACTTTTCATAACGAGTTCGCCAGTTATCATTTCAACTGTTTCACTTTGTTCTGTATTCCATATATATCGCCCCAAATCAAGCCAAGTTGCACCACCATCATAATCTGCAACTATCAACCAACATTGAATAATAATATCCTCAAAGCTATTATCAGCCGCTCTTAGGATATTAGAACTTATAAGACCTACATTGGTAACACCAAATCCAGAATTATCGGTTTCGCTTTGAGAAGGTAAGTTGAAGCTAAAAGGACAAGAAATGTAAGTTTTTGTGACCCCATTACCCATATCCCTAATATGCGGAATAGTATCGTTACAAATATTATATTCGCCATTCTCAAATGAACTATGTTTTATATCAGCCGCTAAGCATAGCACTTTATTTAAGGTCTTTGTGGCACTTATCATCGGTAAAATTGGCATTAGTACATCACCTCGCCTAATGTCTGTATAACAAACTTATTATTTTCTGTAACGAGTCTTTCTGGTTTATTTTCTGTAATATAAGATATAGCTGGAACTGGCATAGTATGTGCAAATAACTTCATTTGTACATAACAACCTCTTTCACTTGTACCTGCTGGCGATAATGTTGGCTGGTCTAAGAATGTGCAACGCATATAACCTTGCAATCTAGCGTCATAAATCCAGCAAGGCATAGCACCGTTTAAACAGGCTTTCGCATACCAATGCCAGAATATTGGTTCATCTGTGACAAAAATTCTGGAAGACATTATCCTTCCGCTTGTAGAAAATTTTGAATGCGTAATTGGTACACCTGCGTCTGGGTCAACTCTTACGACTCCATCTTGTCGAGTGACCTCGTACCCATCATGTAGCAACCGCCAAGGCATAACATATAAACCGTCTGTTTCTGATTGAACAAAAAGGTTTTCCCTTATATCGAAAAGTGTTTTTTTATCTTCTAGCGTCATCCTATTTGCCTGCCATTCTTTTGTAAACGACTTTGTGCGTTTGACATACCTTTATTCGTTCTACTGCTTGATAACATTGTATTTAGTTCAGCAATCTTTATTTCCATACTGTTATCTGGTCGTTTTTTAACTTCAACTGCCGCATTTGTATAATTATTAACAATAACTTGTGGTTGAACCGCACCAATACCTACATCACCATTAGACATGCGTCTTGCAGGGGCAATAACTTCTGTGCCAGCCTCGCCAGCCAGACCGATATTGCCGCCCTGCATGGGAAACATAGTTGGTGAGGACACAATGCCACCCTTCGCATGTGGTACAACAGAAGTACCTTTTTGTAAACCGCTTACCCCAGAAAGTTTATTGCCAATCCCAGCCATAGCACCGCCAAGCATCTGACCGCCACCAGCCATCATAGCACCTGCGCCTATGGCTGCACCAGTCAAAGCCGTACCAGCCGCTACTGCCGCACCAGTTGCTAAAGCCGCAACAGGGGCAAGAAAGCCACCTATTAACGGTATCTGCGCTACGCTTTGAGCCGCAGTTGCAACAGCTAAAGCCGCCATTGAAGTTGCCGCAGTTCCAGCACTTGCGGCTAAACTCGCCATAGCACCTGCCATCTTAACTAATGCTGGAGCGGCAGAAGTGAAGGCTGTATTAGCCACCATCATTGTTGCCGACAAAGCACCCATTCCCGTAGCCGCAATTGGGACAGATACTGCCATACTAGCAACACTTTGTGCCGCTAATAAAGCTGGATTTTGCACTCCAGAAATTGCATTGACAGTATTTGCAACTGCTGGCACTGTTTGACTTTGTAGTGTCTGTGCCAAGTTTTGAGCTTGCTGTGTAGTAGAAGAAAGAGCATTGGTACTAGAGGACGCATTGGTTACACCTAAACCACCATTTAATGCTTTTCTTTGCAATAATGTTTGTATTCCATTAAAGCCGTTAATTATTTTTGATAAAAACCCACCTTGTCCTGTAATAAATCCACTTTGAAAACCTGTTGCGATATCTTGCATAAAACTCTTAGTCCAAGCGGCGGCGATTGATTTTAAAGCAGATATTCCAGCGTCTTTAAACCTATCCCAAAGCGTTTCCCCTTCTTTCAAGGGTTCAAAGATACCATCAATCAACTCGTTACTTAATTGTTGTGCGGAACGAGTTGATATTTTCATTAAATCTTCTCTATTTTCCAATCTTTCATAATAAGCGTTTTCTGCTTTTAAAATTTTCATTATAGCTTTTTGCTGGTCTAATTGAGATTGGGTATAATTGTTACCAGCTAAAACCATACCTTTATATTGCTTTTCAGCGTTTTGCAAGGCTTTCTTTTTATCTTCCCAAGTCTTAATTGCCCGTTCTGCGGCGGTCATATTAAGTTCTTTTTCAGCTTTATTTAACTCTTGTATCGCTTTTGTGACCCTATCTATTTCCGTTTGATTTTTCTTGTATTTTTCCTCTAAATCAGTTGTACTTTTATGAAGTAAAGTATTAACTCTAATTTGCTCGGTAATAGCCGCTTGTCTTTTTTGTAGCGTCTGCCATTCATCATCAGCCTCTTTTTTTCTATCTTTTACAGATTTTTCTTTTCCATTTTTAGAACCGTCACTTGTCGCATTTTGTAAACCTGTGACCGCACTTTGAGCCTGTTTTAGAGCGTCATAAGTCATTTTTGAGTTCTTGTTTACGACTTCAAGTTTTTTGATTGCATTTTGATTAGCATTTGACAATTTTTTATCGGCTACATCTATTGCAAAAGAAGTGTTTTTAGCCCATTCAACCGTTGCCGTACCAGCATTTTGAATTACGGTTTTAACCTTATTCATATTTTCGCCAAAATGCAAAACAAAATCAGAACCAGCCGAGAGGGCTTGCCCTGTTAATTTCATGTTTGTTCCAAAAACACCCATTTTATCGCCGACTTCGGTCATAACCTTGCCGACTTTACCTGTAAATTCAACAAATTTGACGGTAACATTTTTGATGAAATTGAAAACCCCTTTTACAAAGTTCATTATATTTGTGAAAACATCAACCACCGTAGCCCAGAGGATTTTAGCCCATTTGCAAATGTTACCCCAAGCAACTTGACAAACCGCCGCAAAGGTGGACTGCCAACTTGCTAATTCCTTTGTACGTTCTTCTAAAACCCTCATTTTAGCGTCATGCTCGCCTAATACTGCAATATGTTGAAGTTCTGTATCTGACAATTCTTCAAACTTCTTACCTGTTTCAGTTAAATATTGAGTCAACGAAGGGAAAGACTGCTTAAATTCTTCAAGTTTTTGCCTGCCTTCTTCTGTCGTACTATCAAGCGTTGACACTTCTTTTGTTAAATTAACAATTTGCTGGCTCAAACCAATATAAGGGGTTATATCCCCTGCCTTTTTAGCCGTATCAGCCAAGTTAAAGCCAAGAGCGGCTACACCTGTTACAACCGCACCTATAATAAGCGGTATGCCAGCCAATTCAGCATTCAATACCAACAATTCACTTATCAAAGCCCCGATTGCAGGTATTACAACCGTCATTATAGTTGTGCCAAAAGCCGCAATACCAGATACGATTGCACCCCAATTAAACGCTACAACCGTTGCTAACAAGCCAACTAATGCCCCTTTTAATAAATTTGAGGCGGTAGTATTTTCATTAAAGAATTGAGCCGTTTTTGCTAACGCATTTGTGACCGCTACAAGCCCATTTACGAGGGGTAAAAGTGCCTCGTTTACCATTTGACCTAAATTCATTTTTAAGAGGTCTGTTGCCGTTGCTAATCGGTTTATACTTGCGTTAAATTGCATTGAGGCAATATCTATTGATTGACCTAATGCCGCCTTAACAGTAGCCGCAAAAGCAGGTAAAAAGTCTTTTGAAAAGACTTCGCCCTTTTTCATTAAGTCCATAAGCCTTGCTGGTAGTATTCCCATAGACTCTGCGGCTAACTCAAACGCACCAGGCAAGGCATTTGACAACTGTCTTTTGAGTTCTTCGGCTTGCACCGTGCCTTTATTCGCCATTTGCTCTAACGCAACGAACACCCCCTGCATTCTTTCGGCTGGTAAGTGTAGCGATACCATAGCCGCCGACAGGTCTTCAAAGATTTGTCTTGATTGTGAAATTGTGCCACCAGACCTTGTGAATGATGTCATAAATTTCGCATAAGAGTCGGAAACATCACCGAAGGAAAGCCCTAAACGGTTTGACATATCAATAATCCACTTTATCTCACGACCGCCACTTTCCCAGCCACCTGTTGCGGCTAACATAGTATTCTGCAAAGCGTCTAATTCAATACCAGCCTTTGAAATTGAGGCGGCAAATTCTTTAAAGCCTTGTATAGCATTTGTTAAGAAATCTCTTGCAAGCATGCCTATAAAAGTGCCGAGAGAGGCTTTTAATATGTCTAAAATGTTCTTGTTATCTTGTTTTTGCTTGGTTAGTTCGGCAAATTTTTGATTAGTTTCCTGTATTTTTGTATTAAGACGAGTATATTTATCTGCCATTCTTTGTAAGGTAACTTCGTTTAAATTACCTGCGGCGATTGCGTCTTGAAGTTTTTGGGCTTGCTCTCTTAATTGTTGGTTAAGTTGGTTGTAAGGGCGAGCCGCCTGTTGTGCCTTTAAGGCTTGTTTTTCATGTGCCTGTGCAACTCTTAAAGCCGCCATTTCAGCCCTTGCGTGAGCGGTTGCGGTCTTTTCCATTTCGGTTGACAGTTTTTGATTTGCTACTGCGGTATTAGCCACTTGGGTTTTTGCCTTTTCAAGTTCCCTTGCGGTTCTACCTGCCTCTGTTGCAACTTTTTGATGTGCCAAAGCAACGCTCTCTGCGTCTTTTGCGGCTTGTGCATTCGCTTTGTTCAATGATGATATACCAGAGGCAACAGTCTTTGAAACAGAGGATAAATCACGCATATTTGCGGTCAAAATCTTCATAGCGTCTGCCCCATATCCTACATCTATAAGGTTTTCGCTAATCTCTTTGAGTTTAGAGTCTATATTTTTTAATGTACTCTCTGCGTCTTTTCCACCTATGACCTCAACAGGTATCAAAAACGGTTCGTAAGCGTCACTCATTGATTTTTACCCCATGTCAATACTGTCTTTATAAATCTTTTTTAGGTCTTTG
>Ga0247611_10004280_pt1 | contig 19942 bp, 22 predicted proteins | sample 177DNAGHGhighgp2_FD_192422 | JGI IMG/M metagenome (GOLD analysis project Ga0247611, IMG submission 192422) | Sheep rumen microbial communities from Palmerston North, Manawatu-Wanganui, New Zealand - 1770 DNA GHGhigh gp2 | ecosystem: Host-associated > Mammals > Digestive system > Stomach > Rumen...
ATACATTTAGGCATGAAGTTAAATTAGGAGACTTAGTTGTTACAACAGGAGCATTTGCAACAAACGTGATAGAACCTGTTGTAATTACCAAATTAGGATTTGAAAAAGATATACCTGAAGCAATCATTGTATATAATCCATATAAAAAACAAGATGAAAGAACTACATTGCCTTGTGTAATGAAAATCTTTGAACCAGAAAAATACTTGAAATGATGACTGACTTATATAACTATTTGATATTAGAAGGAAAAACCATTAAAGACTTGGGTATTGATCCTGAATTGCTAAAGCGCTTTATTGAGGAATGGGTGCTTTCAGAAGACAGTTACGATGCAAAGAACAAATCAGAAGAAGCAATGGATGTCTATAATGATTTGGCAGATGCGCTTCGTCCAAAGATCCGCAATTACAAGGACGGTATCAAAGCTTTGTACAAGTATTGTGAAGATTTCTTTGCAAAACTTAATGAATGTGGTTTGTATAATGTCACTGACGAAATTATGCAATTGCTTATTATGCGCATCACAGAAATGCCTGCTAATAAGCTTGAGAATTTGTTAGGTGCAGGAGAAGAAGGTATTGTAGTTCAAATGCACGACAAAGTAGTAAAGTGCTTCTATGGTGATAAAGTGCCTAAGAACAAACTAGACTACTTCAAAGCTTGCAAGTCTGGTAAGTACAAAGTATTTCCTAAAGTGGAGCGTATTGGTAAAGGTTATGTAGTGATGGAGAAATTAGAGATGTTCACTTCAAAATGTAACGAATATCAATATGTTATAGATAAAGTCTATTGGGATTTTGTAGATGGAACATACAATATCGAAGACTACAATGAACAAGAACAAGAAGTAATTCATTGGTTAGAAGAAGTTAAAAAAGCAATTGAAGAGACAACCATTTTTGCGGACTTGGGTGATTTAGATGAAAAGAACTTTGGAGAACGCGCAGACGGTACAATCGTATATTTTGACGTATGATAAGATTTGTTGATATAAATACTGGTAATGTGTACAACGGTGACAGACCTTACATCCACTGGTTTGATGGAAAGCAGTCTGTTGGATTAAACTATGACAAACAATTTGTAATAGTTACCGATGATCCTTTAGTAGAAGTTCGTTGTGATAGTGAGGTATTCTTTTTAGTAGATAATCACAAAATAGGATACTTCACTGATGACCAAGGACGTGAAATTACCAAAGAATTTTATGATAAAAAGTTTTTGGATTTGGATGTATTAAAAACAAATTATATCTATCATCCAAAAAATGAACAAGCCATGGAAGGTAATTACTACATGTATACATTTAACATTATTGCTTGTGGAAAATATGTAGGTGAAATTACCGAAACATTTTCAATCAATGGACAAGAGTTTACTGTAGGTGCAGACTTTGTTGATGAAAATGAAGCACTAGGTATCAACTTAACCAATTTAGGAACTGAACTTTCTAATGAAATACAACGCGCCATCTATGAAAAAACTATCAATGAACAAAAAGTAGACTGGGTATTGTTAAATAGAAAATTCAAAGAGCTTCTAAATGAATACATCAATGTAATTGCTAATAAAGGTTCTTATGGTTCTCTTATAAATTCATTGAATTGGTTTGAATATGGTGATCTGGTAAAGATTTATGAATACTGGAAACATGATGAACCAAACAAACCTTATCTTTCAAAAAGAGATTTAACCCAATATCTTAGTGATGAATTAGAATCATTGCTTTATTCACACAAAAAAACTACATATATTGGTATTAGTGCTGCACTGAACAAGATAAGAAAGATTACAGGCGCAGGGATAACTATCTTTGAAAGAAATAATGATGGAAAACCAGTTGGAGATGATACATATACTGTTGTATTTCCTGTTGAAGGTAAAATAGGTAATATTATTTATGAAAACAAATATGATGAACAATTTGGAAATGATCCTCAATTAGTAGATGAACCCAACCCTGAATTGGAACAAGTGAGTATGTTATGGTCTAAAGAAGAAATGTCTTTAAAAATGACATTATTAGGAAACTTCTTTGCTACATATTTTATGCCAATTCATTTGGATCTAATTCACAGTACCATTGAGAACATTGTTTTTGCACAAACATTGAAGATTTCAAGTTTTCCAAAGAATGAAAGAATTGATATATTTGATGAAATCAATGAATTTCAATGCAAACTAAATAAAGTGTATCATCTTTCAAATATTGAAACATATACCAACAGAGATACTTTATTTGGATTTATCAATAGAAATAAATTTGTTCAAGAAGACGAAGATACCGAGATTATTGGTGTTGATACAACCATACAAAGAATTGGTGTAAGTCCTTTAGATCAATTGAAATCTTATAACTTAAAACATTTTAAGGGTATAGGTACAATTATACCATTCGAATGTACTTTGTATAATATTACCGGTACAAAAACTATCACAGAAGCAAGTATATTCATTTACAAAAATGGAGAATTGCAAAAGTCTAGAAAAGATTACAATCTAAAGTACGAAATTGAAAATGATAAAGCAAAAATCAACTTTAATATATTACTTACTGAAATTGGAAAATACAAAGTGCAACTTGAATTCAAACGTTCAGATGGTATTTCTTATCTAAAAGTATTTGATTTTATTGTAGATGAAGAAATCAATCAAACTTTAGAAATGTACCGATTAGTTCCAAGATTTACTGAACAAGAACTTATGTTGAATAAAGTGGATTTCAGTAAGTGGATTGAAGAAAGTGATAATGATCAATCAATACCATTTGGTAGTATTGCTGATTATGTACTTAATCCAGTAAAATTAAATTCTGTATATAATCAACAAAATGAAGAAGGAGTAAACTATTTACAATTTATTTCAGCGACTACAAAAAATATCTACAGAACCGTACATACAAATCAAGTAGTGGTTATTAAATTCACTAGTTCTACACTTGAGCTGAATAATGACAGAATTCCTTTAGTGTATTTACAAAGAAAAGGAAGCAACAAAAGCACATTATTTTGTGATATAAAAGATTTTATTTGGTTGAAGTTTGATAATAAAGGGTACTGTTTTATTGATAATACAAATCCTACAGAAGCAATTACAGAATGGAGAAATGAAGTAACAGAAGATAAATCAATATACTATATAGGTATTTGCAAATTTCCGAATATAGAAAGATTTGGAAAATGGAAAGTTTCTTTGAACCAAGATACAAGCGCACCATTTGTTGCTAAAGTATGGGTAAGAGATATGTTTATTCCTTATTTTTACAAACTAGAAAATATGGGTACTGTTTCATTGGTTGATAAAGTAATAGAAGATCTTTCTCCAGAAGAACTTTTCAAATTGAGAAATGATAAATCAACCTATGAAATCAATGATACCGAAGTTATTTGTTTTTTACCATCTGTAAAATGTATCAGAAGACCTAAAGATTTTATGTGGAAATTTACTTGTATGACAACCAATGAAGAAATTTGTCCGAAGTCATTTAGAAATTTTGATATGGAGATTGTAAAAGAATCAAGTGATCACAAAAAGATTACTCCGAATGACAATGTAAACAATGAACCAAAACCATTTCCAACGATACTTCAACCATTATTTGGAAAATATACATTTAGAGTATTACCTACAACAGGTTACTATAATGTAGAATTAAGTTATAGAATGGATGACTTACAAACTGAAAATTCTGTAAAAAAAGTATCTTCACAATTTATTTTGAAAGACACAACATTCAAACAAGAAAGTTCTTTATTCTATACTTATTAAGATTTTTAGCAAAAACTTGTAAAAACGCGAATACTTCATTTATTGTTCTACAAAAATTGAGCAATAGATGAAGTATTTTGTTGTAGGTATGCATAGTTCCGGTAAACAGGAACTTTTTGAAATACTTATGAAACAATCTATAAAATGTGGAAAATTGTTCTCAAACACTGATATAAACGACATCCGCTATGACTTCTTTAGCAAAGAAGATATTATGGAAATCTTTGAGAACAAGGCTTACATTTTCATGAAAGAGACAGACGACTTCTCACGCAATAGTTATGAAGGATTATCATTGTTCGAATATGACAATAATGATGTATTCATACTTTCACCAGATCAATTTGTAGCGATACCCCAACAGTATTTTACAGAAGACACCTGCCTAATCTGGTTAGATGACAGCAAAGGTGTTCGAAAACAAAGATTTGATGATGAACGACGTTCTTACAATTTCAACGAGAAAGAAGAATTCGAGCGTAGAGATTTAGATGAATTTGTAAAGCTCATCTATAATAACAAGTATTTTCACATTTTGTATTTTACCAATGAAGACATACAACGAGTTAGTTCTGTCGTGTATGCATGTGTTAAATTTCCCGAATTAGTAAATAACTTTGAAAAAACATATAAGTAATATGGAAATGATATTAGGTGACACACCGATGATTACAGGTAAATGGTACAATCCAAGAACTGGTCATTCGTTTACTGCTAAAGATACATATATGGAAGATAACAGAATGTATGTATTAACCACTGATGGACAACGTATTGACTACGAAATGTTATCTCAATACGTACAATCAGACAACCCAGAAAGAGATATAAAAGATTTCTCTAATCCACAACCTGCCGCAGCGGTTTTACCTCCTGAAGTACAATCTGCAATAATGCCTGTAGCAGAAGCTCCTGCTGCAAATCTAGGTGATGAATTGTTAAGTCCTGAAGACAAAGCACTTATTGCGGGTACTGGTGCACAAATACCAATGGGTAATCCTGTAAATCCTGGCTTAGGTAACATTCATCAACCAGAAGACGAGGATGCTCTTTTAGTGCGCAGAATGCTTAAACGAGCTGAGCATCCACTGATTGACTGCAAGATTTCTTGGAAAGGATTCCCAACTAAGCAAATGGACATGCTTGACACAATGGGTGTTGATTATGAAAAGATTGCTGATTTCTACATGAAAGACCTTGACATAAAAGATATTCAAGCCGTGATTAAGTGTGCAATTGTTTGTGAAATAGAAAAACGTCTAAAAGGTGACCAAGAACCAAAAGACGGATGTACTGGAAAGAAAGAAGAAGTAAAAGAAAAGAAAGTAGAAGAAAAGGTGATTTCTACAGTTGAGCCAGAACAAAAGAATGAAATAGCAACTGTTGAAAAGAAACCAGCACCGGCTAAACCTGAAAAGAAAACTCCTTCTCGTAGAGTGCAAAAACGAGCTACCGCAAAAAATAAAAAATAACTATGAAACCTGAAGAAGTATTTGAAGAATCGGGTATTGCTATAGATCCATCTGAATTCGCAGAAGAGATAGATGTGCAGGAAATTGAGAAAGTGGCAAAAGAAGAGTCATTTGCCATGTGCAAGAACTTGCGCGACATCTATTTTGATGAAGAGTTCATGAAGAAAAATCCTAAGTTCAAAGAGCGCTTAGATATTGAACTTGAGTCATTGCGCGTACTTATTAAGATGAGAAAGTCTGATGAGATTGTGCATGATTTGTGTTTGAAGTCTGTAGGTATGAACCCAAACAACGGTTCTTTGTACAAATCTCTCACGGGTATTCAAAAGTCAATGCTTAACATTCAAATCCAAATGGACAATACTGTAAGAAATATCAACAACTTACTAAAGAATGTACAATTGGAATTTGACTTTGAGCAACAAAAACAAGAAAATCCAACAGAGAATGAACCTGTTGCTAATGATCCAAGCGTTACACGAGGATCAAAACGATTTATTGAACAAATGAATGCTGAATTAGCACAAGAAAAAGAACCTGAGCAACAGAAGTTGTTCGAAGATGAAGACTAAAAGAAAGCCGGAGCAATTACACTCCGGCTTTTTTGTTAGAAATGGCCAATCTGTTTTTTGTTTTGGCGCTTGTATTTTTCGATCTCTTCGTAAAGCTCTTGTTGAAGCTTATCGATTTTATTTTTCGACGCACGAATTTTATCGAGTCTCTCCTGTGGCCAAGGATCTGGTGCACCTTTGCAGAAGCTTGGATAGTTCAGCCACTTTTCTCCAGTGAGCTCATACACTTCCAATGACTTCCAGTACCATTCTGTAAATTTCTCTACAGGAATTTCGTTATCGACATCGTAACGAATTTCATCCATTCCGATATACATATCGTTGATGCAGATAGTAGTGCCGACATCTCCATTTACCCAAGCATCGCGCTCTGGTGTGTAGCCGTGACGTTGACAAAAAGCTTCTACATACTGGAAGCAAATCTCGTTCCAAGAGATGCGACGTCTCATGATAGCCACGCTGTCTACATCTTTCTTGTTGTAGTCAACCATTTGTTTTGACGGCTCTTTCTTAAGGACCTTCTTAATGAACTCTTCCGGAGATACTGTTCGGTGCTCTTTGTGCTTAAAGCACTTGAATGGATCATCTTTTACCCAAGAAATCGCACCACTTTCATGGATTACCGCATGACCAGGGCCTTCATCACGATGGAATGTGATAGGTTCTTTGCTTTCATATGGTTTTTTGCGAGATACACTGTCTTGGGGACGGAACTCTACCATTTGAATAGGTAATGACTTCGGCTTGGTGTAAGAGAACTGCCAGTGTTCAAACTCACCTGTAGTAGATTCTTTGGTATTAGGATCTACATAGCGCAAAGTGTACATGTACTTGTAACCGGTAGGAGTATCGTTCTTTGGACCATAAATCCATTCGCGTTGAATCTTTGTGATAATAGCGCCGCGTCCATACAATGCCGGTGCGGTAATATATACGCTATCTCCATCATTTGCGCGAACTTCAGTAGTTTCAAGCTGTGTGCTTATGTACTGATTTTGTGCGCACAAATAGGTACGCTCAATGTTTTTGGGATCAGGCCACTTTACCACATACAGCGAATGATCCAACTTGGGTAGAACCAGCACTTGGTCAATCGTTGCTACTTTACCTTTTAGTCGTCCGGTTTTAATACGAACCCAGTCGCCTGTTTGGAATTTTCTCTTCATAGTCTCTTAGAAATATATTTCTCCTAACTCTTTGCAGTCCGGATCCAAAGACTTGGTCTCTTCTCCCTTGAGCATAAAGCGCTCGATGACAATGTGAGACTCAGGAAGTTTTACGGGTTCCGGCTTGTACGGAGCTTGGATGAGGATTGCAAATAAAATACTTGTCATGTGTTTATCTTGTTTTTAGTTGTTACACTATAATATGACGAATCTACGAACCAATTTAACTACTTTCTTACGCAATTTCAAGAAAAACTTTCTGAAATTCGATGAACGGTCATAGTCATCCAATTCAATAAAGTTCATGTCCATTTCAATTTGGCGCTTGATTTTATCACGAACCTCTTGCCACTTGATAGGTGCAAAATGGTTCCAGTCAACACCTACATCATACATATTGGGTGTACAAAGCTTTCTTACCAATGCAGTGTCCAAACCATCACAGCCAGTATGATTGGTATGCACATGTCCAAAGAAATGCCATACTCGATTGGTGAGTTGTCCACCAAAGCACATAAGAGGCTCGTGGTTTAGAATAATAGCTTGTCCATCGATAGAAATAAACATCTTGGTATGCACTGCTTCAAAGCACTCTTTATAGCGTTCGCGCACGTTCTTATAATCATGGTTACCCATAATCAAATATTTCTTTCCATTAAGCTTTGGAAAGATGCGCTCAAACACTTCAGCACCGCCAAACATTATGTCGCCTAAGATAAATACAATATCATCTGGCTTAATAAGTGCGTTCCAACGATTAAGCATAAACTCGTTCATCTCATCTACATCTTTGAACGGTCTGCCTTCATATTTCATTATGTTGGCATGTCCAAAGTGCAAATCAGAAGTGAACCAGATATTCTTACTGGATTGGAATGCGCACTTTTTATCTCTTACATCACTTTGCATATTACTTAAACAATGCTAATAGGAACACCCACAGAACTCCAAATAGTATATAGAACAAAATGATGGCAGGGCCAATCAATAATGGTGCAAATACTAAGAACCAACTACATGAGATTACCTTGGTTACTTTAAGCACGTACAAAACAAGCACTGCTAGCAAAACTAGCACACCTGATAAATTGACGTTAATTTTATTATTTGTCATAGTCTTATAGTTTATTCAGTTTTATAGTTTGTGTCCGTTACGCGTCACGTATACCCCGTTAGCGAGCGTGATTTGGTTATTCTCTAACGCGCTCAAAAGTGTTTCGTGTTTTCCACACAAATTTCTGTGTGATTTGATTTTTATTTAAAACAGGAAAATTGTACACATATATGTTTTTGTCTTCCCACTTTATACATTGGTAATTTATGTAGTATGTCTTGTAAATACCATCTTTTCTATTCTGTCTTGAATAATACAATGGTTCTCCTTCATACTCATCACCATTCAACAAATGCTCCGCACAGTTTAATACAGTACACAAGAAAGGTTGCAAATACAATGCATATTCATAAACAAATTCTTTCGGGTAGGAGTATGCATCATTTTTGTATCTATTGTAAAATTCCTTAAAAGCATACAGACTTGCATTCAAATCGTGCGTGAAATCTCGAATGAACAAGCCGTAAGCATTAAAACTTGCGTTCACATGATATTCATTGCCTGTGCGCTCGTCTTTGTACTTTTGAATCAAACCTTCTGGTACTGGACAATCTTTGTATGTACACAGATAACCGGTGTTTGAAAGACTTTCTCGGTAATTTCCATTTTCAGGAAATGCGTGTAAAAGACCTGAAACTGAATACATTAGTTCTACAATTGTAGGTATGTCGTCAATTTCAAATTCTTTATGATACAAAAAGTAATTGTACTTTTTACAGTCCTTGATAGTCTGTTTAAGCTTTGCGCGAATTTCAGTCATTTCCATTTTGAAACATTTCTTTGAAGTTTTCAAACAAGTTGTTTATATTGTCTCTAGCGACAGGGTTCATGGAGTGAACATAGTACCCAGGTAAATGCATGTTGTGGTCTAAACAGTAATCCACTACAAACTTTGCGCAAGAATAACCTTCTCCGTAACCAACACCCAAGTCGTTGTCGAAGCTAATGAAGTCTGGCAGACCATTCTGAGTGATATACTTTTCAAAGTCGGGTTGTGTTTTCACCCAGATCACTTCTACTTCACTCAAATCTTTTTCCATGTATTCTTCACACACGTACTGAACACTTACTTTGTGTTCTTTGAATGGATTTCTTAAGTCGTCTAACCAGAGTAATATATTCTTCATACAATATAAAATGACAAAAAAGGCGGCAAAATTAACTGCCGCCGATTGGGTTATTAGTTTTCTGACCGGTCTATCTTGCGCACTTTTTCGATGAACTCTGCCAGGTCTTCTGCCTTCCAAGAAACTTCGTTGTAGCCGTAAGAGTGGCCATCTTCCCAAGCACGGTCTACAATCATTACTGCGATTTCTTTGCAGCCGATATTGTAATTCTTAAGCAAACTGTTTGCCAGATTGTCGCGCCAATCGCGTTGCTCTTGCTCTTTGCGGGCACGCTCTTCACGAATAAGCTCTTGGCGGCGTGCTTCGAATTTCTTGTTTTCCTCTTCTACATGCGCCATGAAAGCTTTGCGGTTCTCTTCTAGTTCTTTGAGTTTTTCTGCCGGAGTTTTTGCAGTAGTATTTGTCATATTGTTTTTGTTTTGATGGTTACTTTTGATTGAATTGATTAAGGAATTGCTCAGTCATTCTACGGAAACGACCTTGCTCATCCATGTAGCGGTGTGCGCTGTTGAAAATCATGAGCGACACATTGTTTTCTTTGGCCCACTCCGGAATATACAGGATGACAGGAATTTTCTTTGCTTTTGCATAACCGATTTCAAATGCAGTTCCGGTAGTGCCAAAGTGACCAGTGTACAGTGCCACCATTACATTGCAATTGTCGATGGCATTGGTGTCCATTGCGTACACCCGACGCGCCCACTCAGGATTGGACAAATTCCAAGTACCGTCTGGCTTTTGAAAGTCTCCTTCGATTTTGTGTTCCATTGGAATGAAAAACTCTACAGAACTTTGGTATTTGTTCTTGAGTATTTCAATCATTCGTTCCAATGTTTTTCGGGATTGCTCATTTGTAAACGAGCCAGCAATATAGATGTTCAGTCTCTTCATAACAGATTAGAAATTGTCTTCTTCGTCGCAAATATCGTATCCGGCTTTCAATTTTTCGATAAAACCGTTTAATGCTTTTATTTTTTCAACGTTATCTAACCAATCGGGGATTTCAACTTTGTCGGGTTCAATCTTCAGGTCGCTTTTTTCACAAAGCGTTTCCAGAATTTTGATGAATGGCATGTTTTTGAGAATTTTCTCTAAACGTTCTGCCTCTTCAGCAGAAATTTCTTCGATGTGGATTTTCTTTTTGCAGTGGGTAACTTCTACACCGTTTGCGTGAACAGTAACGAAGCAGTTGTAAGCGTCTTCGAAAGTGTTGTACTTTACAAAAACTGTGTTTCCGTAATCGTTACGAACGATTTCTCCGAGATAGCGTTCTCCGGTTCCGGTAACTACAGCGACCTTTTCTCCAACTCTATTTAACCAACTCTTTTCAACAGTCCAGCTTTCCACAAGACAGAGAGGAAACATAGTATTGATTAGTTGCGGACAAATAAGGTCCTCTGCAACTTCTGTATAGAGAACTTTTTTATCGGTTTTGAAAGCGAGGATTCCGGCACTGTTGAGTTTGAGATTGATTATATTCATATTCTTTGTTTTTAGTTGTTTACGAAGTCTTTTTACAGTATAACATGACAAAACCGGAGCAGAAATTAATCTGTTCCGGTTTTATTTTCAAGAGATATATCAATACCAATGTTCAATTCGTTTGTGCTTGTTGATGTCAAGCATAGACTCCATCAAATGTGCTTTGTCAGTTTGTGCAATCAAAGCAGGAATGTCTTTGTTCAAGCAGTGAGAAGTGTAGTATGGTGCATCTGGGTTGATAAAAGTATGTGTATCTCCCATTCGTTCATCCAAAACAAATATCTCACGAAGTTGTGGATAGCTTATTCCTTTATCACGAGCAATTGTAGCGAATTCTGCACAGAATGTAACCTTAAGTGCCAAGAAGCAATTCTCCATATATTTAGCAAGCTCTGCGGTTTTATAGTCTGTAAAATGCACACGGAATTCTTTCTTCTTTACTTTATAGTATAATTGTGCAATTTCATCACAATCATTTCTGTTACCCGCCAGCACTACAAAATTTGGTGATACAGGAGCATGTTGTGTAGTACCATAGTATTCTGGTGAAAATACAATGTTCTTACTATATTTTTCTTTTAACATATCACAAGTGCCCACTGGCACTGTAGACTTAATAACAATGATTTTTGCGCTGGTTTGTTGTACACATTCTTCTACGATAGAGATGTCTGCAGAACCATCTTCTTTCATGTCAGTTGGAACACAAATAAATGCAATATCATGAATGTCTTTTCTTTCATCTATGTTTAGATGGGGATCATAAATTGAAATCTGTTCTTTTAGTGCTTCGAATTCTTTTGCAATATGCTTTCCTATATTACCATAACCTACAATAAGTATTCTTTTGTTCATAGCTTCGTTATTTTTTATAGATAATATATGAAAATTTCAACAAAATTTCATATGTTCATATAACAAATTATGAGCATTCTTAAGTCAACAAATAGTGGAAAACATCAAAGAATAAATCAAGAGTATTTTTATACTTTAGGTTATGAAGTATCTCATTATTTACCTGGTATTGATTTACTAAAAAATGAAAAATTTGCAACATCTTTACTGGTTGTAATAAATTCAAATGTCGTAGATACAATCCATGTAAAAGAAGAAACATATGGGGTTTTTATAGATACTATTTTTGATTATGAACTCATTGATGAATATCATAAAAACAAAAATGATGTTCAAAAACAGCAACAAATTGCTGAAAAGATTCTGTCTTCTTGTAAAACAATAAAATCAAAGATAAATAAAGGTACTTGGTGGTCTTCTACACAGAGTTTATATACGGGTGCATACAAACCTAGTTTAATGTACAATCCATATAATCCATATACTATATTCCCTACAATTAATTTCTAAAAAAATATGTATATACACACTTCGAAAGATTATACTCCTAATGTATTGCATTTTCATGGAATGAATTTGCAACAATTGAATGGAACGTTTAATATCATTCTTGAAAAACATGAACTCAGAAATGATTTTGATAATCATAAATTAGCAATTGCTTCTACATGGACTAATGTAGATAAATGTAGTGTTTTTCAACAATGTAATCGTTATCATATACCTATATACAACATTATACCGCGTGCATATAACTTAAATGCACCATGGTATATGCCCAATAAGATTAAATTCTTTATTGAATTTTTAAATCAATGTGAACAAGAAATTGTTTTGTTTGTAGATGGGTATGACGTGCTGTTTACACATATCGATGATATTCTGGTAAGATTCTATAAACAACCGTATCATATATTATTTGGACCTTCTTGTAATAATTACCCCAATATAGAAGTAGACAAAATCTATGGAAGACAAAATAAAGGAATGTATGCATATTTTAATGCAGGGTGTGTCATTGGTTATCGCAAAGACTTATTGAAATTATATCAAGAAGCGCTTCAATATATTGATTGCGAAAATCCTTGGAATTCTGAACAATTTATTTTGCGATTAGCATTTTCTAAGTATTCCAAAGATAAAAAACAAACATTTGTTGGAGTTGATTTTGAATGTAAGATTTTTCAAAGTATGGGAATGATGAATTCAAGCTTTAATAAGAATGAAGTAATACTTGAACCTAAAGAAAATGAACTTCCAAAAAATATCTTAATTATATACAATCACGAACAAGACAAACAAGAACTATGGAAAAGCAAACTCACCAATCCAATCAATTATTTTCCTTTGTCGGATATCTCTATCACTCTTCTAGACTATTCTATTCAAAAAGAGCGCTTCAACAAATTCGTTCTAGATATGAACGACAACACAAACTACCAGAATATCAAAGAAATTTGCGAATACTGTGTTCTTAATGAAATACCCATTATATTCTTTATCAAAAGTATGGATGTTCTTAAACAAGACAAAAAGATTGAAGAAATTTGCAATATATATAAGGAACATTCAAAAATCATTATGGAACCTACATTCAAGAAAATGATAGATTCACTTTTTATTATAGAAAACATCAAAAAAGAAGACAACTAATCTTGTCTTCTTTTTATTTTTAGTATCTTTAATAGTTCATTTTTGTTTACAGTGCTGTAAGTAAAATCTGGTACACATATTTTTCTTTGTTTTAGTAGAAAACAATCATTTTCTGGGTTCACATATGTATCTTTCAAAAAATAGTTATAGTTATCAAAATCACCAAAGATATTTTTTGTGTTACATTCTATAAAACATGTATCTATAAACACATAAGAATTTTCTGCGCCAATAAGATATTTGCTACATTCACTACCCCAGATACAATTAAGCATAAACAAAATGCAATTTCTACATCGTGGGTATCTTCCTTGACCACCATTAAAGTAGCATTGATAAAAAACAATATTGAATTTTCCATCTTTTGGAAAATCATTCTTTTGGTAACCTATTAAAACTGCAAAACTGTGATATTCATTTTTTGTAAGAATGAATTTACAATGTTCAAGATAGAAATTATTTGATTTATGTTTGATAGCTAACTGTTCATCTTCACAGTCTATAAAAGTACATCTTGTTATTTCTACATTCTGACAATTGCAAAATTGTAAAGAGATTTCTCCATTTGCATCAGGAGTTTCTAAAGATTCAAAACACAAATTTTCTAGTTTTATATTGGTACAATTTTCAAACTTTAGTGTAGTGTTTTTCTCTAATAGCAATGAATGGTTGTTTCCAATAAGCACAATGTTTTTCTTATTAGAAATGGTATATTTGCTTTTTATTAGTAAAGAAGTATCTACATACACAAAAGAGTCTGAAGTAATTTTGTGTATATCTTCAGACTCTTTTATGTGAACGATTGTATATTTTTGAAATTCTTCAAAATACATTATACTGATGTAATTAATTGTGCTAATTTTTCAGGTTCAAGTTCAACACGATTATTGTTACTATCCCATAAAACTAAATGACCAGACCATGTAATAGCAAATGCATTTCTTCTTGATTTTTCTTTTGTTCCATTACCAACAATAAATGCAAATTCACTATCAATATCTTCATTATTAAATCTTCCGCAAACATGTGAATAATCACCTGCTGCAATAGTTCCTTCTCCTTCAGCGTGTGAAGCTTCTCCAGTAGCAATACAATGTTTACCTTCTACGTGTGATGTTTCACCAATTGATTTTCCATTAATTCTTCTTGCAGAATATGTTCCTGTTATAACATCATCAAGTGAATAAGGATAACCATCATTTATTGAATATATATACAAAAGTGAACCTGTATTATGATAGTATCTTTCTTTAATAATACCTACTAGTTTATTATTTGAATCATATATACCAATATTATTAAAAGGTAATGAACCCCAATCGAATGTATTTTCACTATTTATATTTAATACAGAATAGTATTTTGAATGTTCGTATGCAGCATTTGAAAGAACAAGATTATAATTTGAAGAACTTTCAAAACCTATTCCTTCTGCATGAGAATACATACCAGAACTTTCAGTTTTATAACCTTCTGCATGTGATGAATTACCAACAGCTCTTGTAGAATTATTTTCTGCATGTGATGTGGCACCTAATGCTTGTGCACTTCTACCTTCTGCGTGTGCTCCATTTGCATTTGCCTTTGTATTTCTACCTTCGGCATGTGCATAAGAACCATCAGCTTCTGTTGAATCTCCTTCAGTGTGTGATTTTTTTCCTTTTGCTTGTGTATTATAACCTTCAGCATGTGAATCTTGTCCTTCGGCTTTTGATTTAGTTCCTTCTGCATGTGCATGATTACCATAATTAGTATCAGGTGACACTGGTGGTGTTTGTTTACCTGCAGTAGTTTCACATCCTTCTGCATGAGAAGATTTACCATAAGTTTTTGTTTTTGCACCTTCAGTATGAGAATAATTACCAGAGCTTTCTGTACTATAACCTTCTGCATGAGCTCCTTTTCCAGAAGCAGTATTTTCACAACCTTCACTATGTGATGCCTTTCCAGAAGCAGTATTTTCACAACCTTCACTATGTGATGCCTTTCCAGAAGCTGTTACATAGTATCCTTCTGCATGAGCTCCTTCTGCGGTAGCGTTTGTATGATTTCCTTCCGCATGTGATTCAACACCAGTAGCATTTGAATGATGACCTTCAGCATGAGAACGTTTTCCAGTAGCTGAAGAATACAAACCTTCTGCATGAGAATGAATAGCTGTTGCTTCTGTATGTGAACCTTCTGCATGGGCATTTTCACCTGAAGCTTCAGTTCTAGAACCTTCAGCATGAGCAGCTTTAGCAGATGCTACTGTTTTAGAACCTTCTGTGTGTGTAGCAATTCCTTGTGATTGTGTGTTAGCTCCCTCAGCATGTGCATATCTATAAGAGCTTTCTGTATTATAACCTTCTGTATGTGAGTCTTGACCCGATGCAACGGTATCTTCTCCTTCAGCATGTGAATATAAACCAGAGCTTTCTGTGTTATAACCTTCCGCATGAGAGTGACCACCAGAAGCAACAGTACTACCACCTTCTGCGTGTGCTGAAAAACTGGTTGCATGTGTATTATCACCCTCTGCATGCGCGCGTTTTCCTGATGCTAAATTGATAGGTTTTATATCATTATTACTTCCTTCTGCTAAAGAGTCTTTTTCTTGATTATAAATATGACCTTCTCCTGTTAAAGAACCACCGCCGTCAGAAGGAGCATAGACCACTTGGCTTTCTCCATTTACATTAATTGTAGCAATTGGAGTACCGGATTCTTGAATTTGTGTCCATGTCACTCTATCACCAGAACCTCCACCTTGTACTCCAGAACCATCTATTGTAATAATTTTGTCGGTTCCTGAATTGGTATTGTCTACTACAATTCCTCCAGCCCCTTGAATAATCAATCGTCCACCGGCATTATCACGTCCAATAGGTGGATCTAACTGATTAAGTGCATCATTAGCAGTTAAACGAGTAAATAATGGCATCCAAGTATTACAAGAAAACATTTTTCCATGTGTCCAAATAAATCGCGCACCAGTTTGATATTCTGGATTTTGGAATGTAGTTGCATCAGAAGCTCCACAAGTAATAAATACAATAGAATCTTCTGAAATAATATCTTGTTTTATACATGCACTGTATGCTGGAAATCCTGCTTGTTGGAAATATTCATTCAAAGGTTCAATATACACAAACTTCTTAGCAGTGCTTTCATTGCGCACATCATCATCTCGAGTGTCTTGGTCCACATACCAGTCTACTCTATCAGCGGTACCTTTGTAATGTATTTTTACAGTATGTGCATCAGAAGTATCTGCAGAGAAATTACCTTCTACTTCAACTTCTTCAGTGACTGTTTCATCTTCATTTTCTGGATCTTCTTGTTCTTGTTCCTCTATGTAAATAGTTTTTACTCCTAAAGTGTTTTGTTCAATTTCAATTTCTCTAGAAGTTCCGCCTGCTTCAGTATGCACTTTTGATTTTTCAAATTCAAATTGTAATTCACCATCTCCAGGTATTTGAGGTGATGGTATTTCGATATGTTCTTGTACATATTGAATAATTGCATCAATATCAAATCCATACTTTACAGACAAAGTGTGTAAAGTTTCATCATAATCTCCTTCTATGGTTAAGTATTCTGAAGTGCTTTCTAGATTGATTTTATCTTCTGTGGTGCTATCAAGAACTTGTACTCCATCAATCAACAAAGGTCTCCATGTGTTTTCTCCAAAATTCTCACTGGTACCTACCAATGCAAACACATCATTTTGCACGACAATAAACTTATCTCCTTCATTGATAAGATGGTTTGCTGCATATTTTCCATTATCACCTGCATCTGCAGTAATAAAGCAAATGGTATTATGATTTACATAAGTTTGTTTTTCTTGTAAAATAGATGTCAAATCATAAGTATCACCTGACAATTCAAACACTTCATGAAAACCATGTATTGCTGAAAACTTTTTTGCCATATTTACAAAAAACTAATTTTACTAATAATAACATAAAAAAGAGCAATCTTTTTGTGATTGCTCTGTAAAAAACATTTTATGCGCGTCCTTGACCTCTGTACGCTTTCTTGTAATTCTTAGAAGTTTTCAAACGAGATGTTTTTTTCTTAGAATGTACACCGGGTCTTTTTATTTTTGGTCCTGAAATATAGTTTACTGTTGCTATTACTTTTGCCATGATTATTCTTTATTTTTTGTACTAAAAACAGGATGTTCTGGGTATCCTGATTTTATATCATAGTTTTCTGCATCTTCTATTACAGAAATTGCAATTACATTAGTTTTATGTTCTTCTGTTTTTCTATAACATTCTATTGCATAAAGTTCTAATGTATTCAACATTTCTATTGCTTTATCTACAGGTAAAACCAATTGAATACCATTTAAATACAAAGAAGTGGTTTCATGTTTAGCTTCTTTTTCTATTTGCAATGAATTCATCAAACCTACACGAGTAGCCTTATCTAACCATGCTCTTTGACCATCAATTTCAAAAACATTCACTTGATCCGACTTATCATAATCTATAATCTCACCTAGTTTTACAGATTTTAACATAGCCAGATATTTTTGATAAAGAATTTTCTTATCTTGCTCTGTAGGTGCATGATCCAAAATTTCAACAATAGCACTTACATGCTCATCATCAATAGTTTGTTTGTTTACTCGTAAGTAGTAGTATGTAGTTTGTTTTATAGTGTATGCTACTTCTACTTCAACAAAACTATCTTTTTCGAATACGTTTTTTACCATATTTTTGTTTTAGTCTATTTCGTAATTTGTAATCTTTTTTCACTTTTACTATGGACATTCTATCTGTCATATAAAAGTACTTTTTAAATTTTTTATCAATGAAATTCCATAAATTCCAGCGTATTGCATAAGAATGTGTATATTTCAGAAAACCTAGATATGAATTCATTCTTTGCGCAAATCTTTCAATCCATTCTTCAATATCGGGTTCATCAACTAATTTGTTGTATTCTTTTACTAATCCAAATGCATTATTTACAGTTTCATTGTTTGTATAAATACGGTCTTTCTTAATATATTGTCCTATAAATAATATACCATGTTTAACTGGTTGTATAAATACTTTCTTAGGGTGTAATGTAGCACCTAATTCATTCTTTAGATAATTTCGCTGTTCAGTGATTACTTTTCCAATCTCTTCTTTTTTACACAAAGTATCTGTATCATCTACATATCTTCGAAACAACTCTTTATAGAGACAATACATGTGCCAATCGTAGCCGGAAAGATAAAAATTAGCAAAATACTGACTCGTTAGATTACCAATTGCTAAACCAAAATCATCTCCACAAGTAAACAGTGAACGTGTTGGATCTAACAATAACCAAAGTTTTTCGTTACCATGTTTTTCACAATTATATTGTGGCTTGTGCATAACAATTAGTTGAGTTAACCACAATATATATTCTAAGTCATTTTGTTTGTATTCTTCTTTCAATACTTTTTCTAGCATTTTCCAGAGAATATTCTTGTTTATACAATAAAAGAACCCTTGTATGTCAAGTCGTACATTGTAGTAATCAGGAAACTCTTGCATATTCTTATACAATCGTTTTATGCCATATAAATTACCACGACCTTTAATACAACTGTATGTGTCTTGTATAAAATGACTTTTCAGTATTTCACCAATTCTTCGAATTAAAAAGTGATGTACTACTCTATCCCTAAAATCAGCAGCAAAGACTTCACGAGCTTTTGAATTTATAATGATAAATGTAATAGAAATTCCTATTTCATATTTCATTGAATTCAACTCATACCACAAAGCATCTATATTTGCTGCTTCATCTTGTTCGAATTCTTCACAAGAATTTGATCCTCTTTTATTTCTTCTACATTCTAAATAAGCAAGATATAATTCTTTGTGGGTGACCCATTCTTTCATGCTTTTATGAGTTCGTAGAGCGGGAGAACGCTGTTGTTGCTGTTATTCTTGTTGTTGTTGTCAAAACCACCGTTGTTCATGTTGACAGCGTTGGTATCTGAATACTGGTTTGAAGTCCACCAGTTGCCACTCAATGCTCATCATTGTCTTGTTCTTAACTTCTCCTTATTACCAAGGTTGAAAGTAGAGAGCCATCTCATTAAAAATACATATCACTCTTCGTTAGGGACACTAACGAACTCTGGACTTTCGTCTTGAATAGATGTAGGTTTTATTGACTTCATCCAACCTAAAGCTTGTCGTTCAATTGATGCCAATTCAGGGATTAATAGTATATAGTCGTCTTCACTTATAATGTTGTATTCACTAAGTTCTTGTGCACCAGTTTTTACCAATACTTGTAAAGAATCATACAAACACAAGAATTTTCTAATGTTTTTGTACTGGTCTTCAGGTGCAATTTTCATGTCTTTTAGCACAGAAAACATTTCTAAGCAAAGTTTTGTCATTTCTTGTCCAATATCATAGCGAAAACACTTATTCATTTTCATTTTTATCTTAGAGATCATGACAAATACTTGAGTCATTTTCCGATAAATAGGCATTTCACTAGGATACTTATACTCTTTCTTTTTCTCGCTCACTTTTCGTTTTTTCAAAAAATAAAAATTGGTGATTTGTAATTAAAAATACTTAACTAAAAACTCATAAATGAATTGCGCCTTCCAATGGCGCAATTCTTAAGAGACAACTTCTCGAATTATGAGATCGTAGAGCGGGAGAACGCTGTTGTAGCTGGTAGTCTTGTAGCGGTAGTCAAAACCACCGTAGGTCATGTTGACAGCGTTGGTATC
>Ga0247611_10004281_pt1 | contig 19939 bp, 24 predicted proteins | sample 177DNAGHGhighgp2_FD_192422 | JGI IMG/M metagenome (GOLD analysis project Ga0247611, IMG submission 192422) | Sheep rumen microbial communities from Palmerston North, Manawatu-Wanganui, New Zealand - 1770 DNA GHGhigh gp2 | ecosystem: Host-associated > Mammals > Digestive system > Stomach > Rumen...
CGAATAGTTATACTGTTGTATAAACTTTATACTTAAATAATAGCATGAAAATAAAATTTGTCATACGGTGCAAAAAGTAGGTTATAAAGAGAATTCTTATCATTTAAGAACCTTATTTTATGTTTACTTACAGACTTATTCACCATAATAACTATTCGGTTGTATTTGTTTTTGTTGTAAACCGTCTGTATTCCTTTGTTTATGGCATTTACACTTTGGATTAAAACATTGTCCGTTTTCATCAAGCTGTAGTATATCGTTTGTAACGTATTCCGCATCAAATTTGTACTTTTTACCAAGTCTTTGTACCCTTTTGAAATATACCATTTGCGTATTCGGATTATCCAGTATCAAAACTACTTTTGGTTTTTTACCAGTCATAAGTCCATAGTGTAAAGCCTGTCCTATACTTTCTGCCCATTTGTTAGCAAAATCAAATTCTACTGCATGCGTTTTTGTCAAACAGTCCACTCGTGTACGGTCTGCATTTTCATACTCTGGAATTCCGCCATGTATTGGACACCAAGCATTTTGATAACTTTCTTCATTGTGGTCATGGTGAACGTGTTGCCACCCCAAGCTGCATGTTTCGTAGGTGAAGGGATACGCAAATGCAATTAGCGGAATTGCAACTAATACGAGTACAAAAATTATAATTTTTCTAAAAGTCATACTACACCTTTATTTTCAGAGATATTCACCATTATATTTATTTTGATGTATAACTTTGCTAACTATTGCAAATACTGATTTTCAGAAATGCAATAATTAGCAATTTATACTTTTTATGCACCATTTGAAATAAAATAATTTATGCTATACTCTTTTTGTAGTCTGATATTCAACCGTATAAATATTCTGTTGTATTGTGATATGGTGCATTTCAGCCATATTATAGTTCAAAATTCTTATAAGACTCGTCTAATTCTTCTTGTGCAATCCCGATATAACGCATAGTAATTGAAGGTGAAGAATGGTTAAAAACTTTTTGCAACAATGCTACATCATGGTTTTGTTTGTAATGGTGGTAGCCAAAACTCTTTCTCCCGCTATGTGTACCGAAATTGCCTTGTAGCCCTACTTTTGCACAAGCATCTTTAATGAATCTATATACTTGTGACCTATCTAATCTACAGTGCTTTTTGCCGACAAATAGCGGTTCATCCCCAGTAATAGAATATGTTTTATCTCTTTCTACCAAGTATTTTTTTATAAGGTTCTTTAATTTATCATTCAGCGGAAATCTCTTATATTTCCCTGTTTTCTTTTCTATAATTTCTATATTGTCTGTTTCTCACGTTTTCAACATTCAAATTCAATACATCTGATACCCTAAGACCGCTATTACAGAGAAAAACCCATATTAACTGATTCCGCAAGCTATGTTTTTCCAAAAATTTTTCTACAGCTTTAACATCTTTTTTGTCTTTAATAGGTTCTACTAAATTTTTCATCTCTATACCTTCCTTTTCTGCAACGTATCGTACTTACCGTTGCATATAAGAATGTAATTAATGGGTATGCTCTATTCAAATTAAATCAGTAGGTACAAAATTTTTATCTACAAAAAGGGAAATATACATGCCGGATTTTTGTTATTAAAAGGTGAAACAAACATTTAATTTCAGCTAGTTCACAGCCGTTTTAAGAAGGGTTTTATCATTGCAGGGTATAAAGTTATGCCCCAATTTGATAGTTTTTCTCAAAAGCAAGAAAAATCAATCATTCTGACCTTCAATGAATTTGTTATAAAGTTCAACATATAGACGATTACTATTGTTGGCTTGTTGTAACTTTCTAAGAACACGTGATAATGATGCTTTTTGTGAACCTTTATACATTCCAAGTAATCTTGTTGCAGATTTACCTTTAATTAATTCAGCTAACAATTTTTCGTGCTTGCTTAATTTTGTTTCTGTAGTAAGAGGTTTGTTAAAGAATACGTTATCGTTTAATTCCTTAGTATAAAATCTTTCTAAAGTGTTATATAGTTCCCCATTCTGTAATATCTTCAATAAAGTTGCAAGTCTTAAATCATGACTGTTTTTTACACCGAAAATAAAATCAGAAATCTTTTTTAATTTTACAGAAGTGGCATACTGCAATTCACATCTTATTATATGTAAATTCTGCAAAGATAAATAAGGCGGGTTATTACTATATGACCCTTTAGGTAAAACCTTTATGTCATCTATTGGTAAAGGTTCAGGTAAAAATACTTCATTTAATGAAGCCTTATCTTTTAACTCTTGCATTTTATCATAAAACTTGATTACTTTATTACCTACTATGTTTTTATAACTATCATCTTTTTTTAATGTACTTAATGTAAGACTTGTATTAGTAGCATTAGAGGTATTAAGAATAGGTTTTATTCCACCTTTGTATTTTCTGTTTCCAAGCATTTTAATATAACGTGGCACTGTATTTTGTGTGCAAAAATTCTTTGTCAAATGAAGTTTACTTATAATAAAGCCGTTATACATACTTTCCGGCAATTTATAAAAGCCAAGTTCGGTAAACAAATTCAGTAATTCATGTTCTGTAGGCATAATAAGATTTGTATCAGTTTGACTTTTACTTGTCCTGTATCTTGTAGGGGTAAATTCAATGCTAATTCTATGTCTGCTTGTATCTGTAATAAATGCGTTGTCAGAGTAATATGCTGACATAACTTTTTGAATATTGCCAATAAAATCGGATGTATCAATATTTGCAAAAAATTCATCATCAGCGTAAAACCTTAATTTATCAATTAGTATGGAATCAAACAATTTACCACACATAATACTGCCTTAATGTGTTATACAATCTTTTTGAAGCAAAAGTACTATCTTTTTTTAATAAGTTGTCTAACTTACGTAAATTGTCTAAAATATCCTTCTTTAGTCTATAATTATCTTTTTTCAGATTCTTAGTCAATACACTTATACGTTTTTTTGAAGGTAGCTTTGAAAGCATCACAACTACTAAAGATTTTAATGCCGTATTGCGTTCACCCTTATAATCACGAATAAATTTGCGATATGTTGTATAGTACGACTTGTAAATATTACGACTACAATTTTCTATTATTGTTATGAAATAAAAGCTAATGATAAACGATACATATATTCCGCCTTTTTCCCAAAAATTATGTAAGAAAATTCTCCCTTTTGGATTACAGTTATTTGACAGAATACGGCTTATTGTACGCATGCCGGTTATATACAAGGTAAATCTAATAGAATTAGGTTTACTGCCATGTTTTATTCTTAATTCCCCTTCTGATTTTCTATCTAATATTGGGTCAAATTCCCTTATGACCTTTTTCCAACCATATCTCTTAAAAGTTGTCGTTAATAAATAGTTATTTTTTACTCTAAATGAAATATTTTGTTTTTCTTCATTTACAGTCTTTACTATGTTATGTTTATTAGAAGGTACAAACTGTGATATTTCTTCAAAAAGTTCTTCGTAAAATACATCTGTTTTTAATTCTGCCGACATTCTAAGTCCTGTAAGTATATTAAGTCTTATAAAATTATGAAATGCAAACAAATCAAGTGATATAACTTCATTATCAGATGAAAAGCTATTTACATATTCTGTAAGCAGTATTAACATTATAAAATTCCAAAAAGCATTAGCATAAAAAGGTATTTCTGTTTCATCTTTAACATGTTCAAGAAATACTTTACTATTGAAGGTATAAATAAGATTTCTGTTATTAACATTAGCATTATTCAAGGGTACAGATTTTCTGCCAGTGCCACTTGCTATGTAGCTTAGCTCTATTATTCTGTGTATTAAGTCAGATGAACAGAAGCTAATAAAGTCATCAATATATGCTGTTGGATAATTGAAGAAAGTAGAATTATAATCTGTTAGCAACTGCCTATATTCTTCTACGTTGAATATTGTATAGGTATTAATATTTTTTAACCAGTTATTAAGATTATTGTTACTTTCAGTAAAAATATCATTTAATCTACTAATAGAATGGAATAGTATCATCTCTATGTTATGCCTTGAAAAACATGTAGATAGCATTATGTATTTTTCTGATAATCTTTCTATATCCATAAAATATTTTTTTTCATCATATTTTTTATTTTTAGTTTTCATTATATTTACTCCTTTTGTTGTTGTATCAGTACTTATAGACGAATTTCTGTACTGCATATAATACTTATATTGAAATATCTTATTTGCGTGTTGAAGATTAGAAACATTTTAATGACCTTCTTCCTTTGCTATGTTTGAATTTACAAATATATTACCTATTGAAAAGTTTATAAATCCCCAATGTTTATGGGTGTCCTCTGTTTCTATAACATCAACTTGCGGTAATACATTGAGTATGCTATCTCGCATACGTTCTGCTGTTCTGCGTGAAACACAATATCTTATCTTAATATCGTTAATCGTTACCCCTAATGGCTCTTTTGCCATTAGGAAAACCAAATCAAGAATATCTGATAACCTATTGTATCTAATATTAGGGTCTGACATTTTACACCTTCCTTTCTTGTGCTATGCACATTTTTTATTTCTTGCTTTTTTATCCCATTTGAGTAGCAACTCCACAATACCAAACAAATTTTTCTGAATTTCAATAGCTTGCTCATCTGAAATCGGTTCAGATTGGTACTGCTGAAATTCTTGTTTTGTTACTTCTATGAAATTGTGTGTATGGGATACTTTCATTTTTAACTTTCATTAAAAAAGCCAATATAGGTTCTTTTGAACTTATATTGGCACTGGCATCAATATATATTACTATTTAATTTTAATATGGTGTTCCGGCTATTTTAACCTTATTCTTATTTTTGTTTGGAACAATGTAATAATCTTTTTTCTCGGAATTATTGACAATTACAACGAGTTTAATTGGAAATTCCGAAATCTTCTTAATAAGTACTTCTTTAATCATGGGGAGTCCTTTCTTGTTTATTAAATATTTGTTTTCTTAAAGTTTTATCCTTATTATTCGTTTTTGACATTAAGATTTTTGCCAATATATCTTCATCTGAATATACTTCTAACATTTCGGGTATTTCGTTCGTACTCTTAGTAAGTCCATTTGAGTTTAATTTGTTTTCTTCATTTTGTTCCATTATAATAATCCCTTTGTTCTTAGTTCTTTTGCGTAATTGTATAATGTTGCCCTTTTTATATCAAAATGGGCAAGTACTTCTTCTATTGTTATTTCTTTATGTTTCCAACGTACACAATATGAGATAAATTCTTCATTGACTTTAAAACTACGGCGACCAAGTTTTTTAGCTGTTTGTTTTCTTCCGTCATTTTGCTTTTTTAACAATTCATATTGTTCGTGTGTTTTTAGCATTTCGATAATTTTTATTAGCGTTTCCCAAATTATTATTTGAGTCTTCAGACTATATTTTTCAGAACCCAAAGTAATACTATTATTAATAATCACCAATTTAGCCTGAGTTTTATTTATTGACTTTAATTCATATAAAATGGTCTTATAACTTCCGCCTAAGTCATGAAAATCATACAGTACTATTGTTTTTTCGGAATCAAGTAAATTCTTAACTATTTCTATGTTCTTTCTGCAACTTTGCCTTGTTCCGACATACTCTCGGATGATGTTTTCATCCATAACGCCATATTCTCTAATTGTCTTTAATTTTAGTTCGTTAAGAGAATCATTATCTGTTGTTGTTACATATGCGATTAAATTTTTATCTTGCTTAATTTCCATTTTTACTCACTGTCTTTTTTAGACATTCTCATTATTTACTATTTTCTAAAAAATTTCAATGCTTTTAATAGATAAATGTCAAAATCTTTACATTTGTTTACAATTAGCTTTGATAACATAAGCCTATATTGCAGTTATATCAAGTAAAAACAACAAAATATATTATTGTGAAGTTAAGCCACATTTTCAAGTAACCAAGTTCTGAACTCGACAACTCTGGGGTAAACTAAAGAGGATAGGATTTATACCTATCCTCTTTAGTTTTGTTTGGTCTGAGATTTGAATGCCCAAGGCGTAGCCTTGTAGTCGTTCGAACGGGAGCGAGCTGAGGGCGAAGGTTTATTTGCGGAATAAATGAAAATTTATGTAGCAAATAACCGCAGACCCGTTAATAGCGAGCGACCAAGACAATCGCATCCAGGGTAAATAAGACAGAATGACTTTTGTTATTCTGTCTTATTTTTTAATGGATAGCGATGAGAACGCCGTTTTGCGTTCGGAACGAGCGAGCCAAGTGCGGAGCCTTGAGCCTTATTGACAGGCTGTCCGCAGGACATAAAAGGCTCAAGCGGAGTCACGTCGAAGGCGAGCGAAGTGATTAATCGCATCCAGGGTAAATAAGACAGAATGACTTTTGTTATTCTGTCTTATTTTTTATGGATAGCAGTGAGAATGCTGTTTGCGTTCGGAGGATTTTTGCAAGAGTGAAGTGAGCGACAAAGCTTGATATAAAAAGTTTGCGAAAACATCCGGCTGTCCGCAGGACAAATGAGCAAACTTTTTTGTAGATATGGTTTAAGCTTATACGCGAATGAAACTTGGAATATTTCCTCCATATTAAAATGCACCACTGTTATTCATTTGCACATATGTTTCGGCATTTCTCGGAATATCTGGATACAAAAAATCGTGCCAACCACCAAAAACAATTTATGTTTCAAGCTCCAGAATAAATTGTGCCAAAGACGGTGATTTTACAAAATACACCACTAAAGCTATTGCTTATGCATGGTATGTTTGGGAAAAAGGTTTTAAAGGTGATACAGTCGTAAAGTGGATTAATTAAATTTAATAATCATAGAAGCTTTTATCTTTTTAGCAAACTTAATTAAAATATCCTTCCTCTTATATTATCTATTGGTAACACAAAAGAAGGATATTTTTTATGTCAAAGAAAAACACAACTACAACAATTCATTTATCAGAAGAAATTTATAATTATGTGAATGAATTAAGACAAAAACAATTTATTTCAATATCTAAGTATATTGATAGTTTAATTAGAAAAGCTTTAAGCGAGGACAAAGACAATGTGTAACTACTTCAAAACCGTTAGCATGCCTGCTAAAATCTACGAAATAATTAAAAATACTGCAAAAATAAAAAGGTGCAGTTTGTCTAAAGTAGTAACAAAAGCAGTATTAGAAATGCTTAAAAAGAACCATAATACTGAATTAACGCAACCTGCTTCAGACAAATTAATTATTGAAATCAAATTTGACAAAGATTAAGACATTTTTGTCATTTACTTATCCCTTAATATGTTGGTAAGAGTACGTATTTATTGCGTACTCTTTTTTATAATATATTTTCAAACTTTTCATTAAGTTGGTATTTTCTTTGTTTACCTTCACCTGTTGCAATAAGGAATCCAACATTAACCCAAGTTTTAGCTAATTCTCTTGCTGTACGTGGTGAGAATTTGAAGAAATCTGCAATGTCATTTGATGTTACATATTTTTGAGTTTCAAACAGGTTAAGTATTTGTCGTTGCTTTGTATCAAGTTCACGTAATACTTTTATTTCGTCTTTAGAATTTTCTTGCTCTTTTGCCTTGTTATATACAGATTTGAAAGCTATTGCCATACCATTTATAAAGTATTCAACCCACTTTGTAATATCAGCTTCTGCCCTGCCTAAGTAGTAATTATGTGATTTACCAATATGAATTGCTTCATAATATCCTTGCAGGTCTTTTGCATAATATTCTTCAAGTGAATAAATACCTTTTAAGTCATATCCGTTTTTATGTAAGGCAAGAGTTGTTAAAAGTCTTGCAGTCCTGCCGTTACCGTCATAATAAGGGTGTATTGTAACAAATTGACAATGAATAATACTTGCTACGATAGGAATTGGTATGTCATTGGTATTGTTTATCCAAGCAACAAATTCTTTCATTAAATCAGCAACATCTGTTGCTTCTGGGGGCATATAGACAATATTACCTGTTGCAGAATCCGTAATAACATTTTGACCTTCTCTATATTCTGTACCTTTAACTTTTGTACTTCCACCACCTATAACAAGTGCATGGATGTGCTTAATATTTTCTTCTGTTATAGCTCCTTTATTTTTGGCAAGCTTTTCTATGTAATCAAGTGCTACATAGTAACCTTTAATTTCCTTTTCATCACGTACCCTGCCTGTGTTTGAAACAATTTTCTTAGAGGAGAGCGCCGCAGCAGAGCGAGGTACGCATTTGCCTATTAGGTCTTTAACTTCTTCTTTGGTAAGTCTGTTACCTTCAATTTGAGTTGAATAGTGAATGGTAGAAAGTTTTGCTGTTTCTCTCAATGAGTTCAATAGTTTAGGATTGATAGGTAAGCTTTTAATACCTTCTTTAACTCTCTCTATTTCAAGAAGGTTATTTGCTATTGTGTTGGTTATTGAAAATTGTGGTTCAAACTTTGCCATAAAACTTCCTCTTTTCTGCCACTATTTTGCCACAATCCTGCCACAAAGTCAAATTTTTAACAAGTTGACTACAATTTGAAGTCAACTTGAAGTACAGTAAATAGGACGGGTTTTAACCCGTCAAAAATAAAATTAAAATATGTGTCGGGCTCTGGGGTAAATTAAAATACATTATTTACCCAAAAACTTTCTTCGGTTACGTTTTTCAACAATTTAGCAACAGCATCCTTCAAACTAGAATTACTACTTCCAGAGGCTCTTCTGGTATGACCACCTGCTGTATCATCCCAAGTAATATCAATTCGGGCTTCAAATTTATCACGACCGTTCTTTTTATAGTCAAGATTCTTTTCTGCCCAATATGATACAAACGTATCTCTATCCTTTGCAAGATTTTGTATAAATGGAATTTTTTCAATTTTTTCTTTTAATTTTTGACTTATTGTAAAGTCTGGAAGATATTCTTTTCCTTCTTCTGATATACGACTTATTGCATTATGATATTCTGTTTCATACCATACGTGTACAGGAGAAAGATTTTCTCGATAAAAATATACTCCTCTTTGAAAATTTGTACTATTATTGATTGTGGTATTCATAAAATCTCCAGATAATTATTATTCTACAACTATATAGTATTAAAAATACTAAAAATTTTTTTTGTTAGTTTTATTAGAATTTTTTACAAAACGAAACGTTTAACTTTAACGCAAAATCTGACAAGAAGTGCAACACCTTGAAAGTAAAATAGAAATGATAATTTTAACATTCTTTATAATTTTCATAACGCGAATTTTTCAAATTTTATAAGTTATCATATATTCAGCAAAATTAAGCCACATTTTCCACCAACCAAGTTCTGAACTCGTCAACTCTAAAGTAAACTAAAGAGGGATAGTATGAGCTCTTATCCTCCTTTAATTAATTCATGTATAACTAAAATTTTGACGGAACATAAATAATATAAATCAAAGATAGGATATATCCTAATAATATTAAATTGACCCGCACTACAGGTCTGCATACATTATAATTTTAGCAGCCTCTACGCATTTTTTCTAAATCTTTTTTCTGTTGCTCGAAAATTTTTTCGGCTTTTTTTATTGCCTGTTTTATACCGTTTCTTGCTTCAACAACTCTTGAATAAAATGCTTCTGCTGAAAACTGTGGACATCCGAAGTCAGTCAAATTCCCGTAAACTTCATGTGAAAAACTGATTTTATCAAGCTCACTGTTTATAACCATATTTGTCTTAAAAGTTTGTTCCAAGTCGTTTATAAAGCCGACGTTTTCTTCAGCCGTTGCAAATTCACTGAGTTTTTTTATATTCCTAGTCGGGATGATACCTTCTATTTTTAATCCGTTAAAAGATATTGGCGATGTTCTGTTTATCATAAAAAATCCTTTTCGTTGTTTACATTTTTATAACGCTCTGAAAAAATATTTTTTGCAAGTAATTATAATAATTATTAATTTTTATGCTCAAAATTCACCAGCTGATTTTAATTTAAGCTACATTAAACTTCTTTTGTTACTAGCAAATTATTTTTTTACAAGGTTTGTATATGTAGGTGAAATTGTTATAACATAAAAAATGAATGAATTTCAAAATGAATGTAAAAACCAAAGTTATAAGCAGCAAAAATTTATATCATGTAGTAAAAAAGCGAAATCTAAATCAGAATGAATTAAGCAGTTATCTGATTACCCATCCTGAATTTAATCGTTTAATCGGAACTTTGCCTTATGATTGGCTAAAAACCGTTTCCGGTAATGATAGGAAAATTTTAAGTGACAATATTGCAGCTGCATTTTCCGAATTTGCACAGGCAATATGCAATATTCATACAAGAAGAACCTTCGAGGTAATAAGAGGTGCCACATTAAGATTTAAAAAGTTTCAAAAAATTTTAGAGCAAAAACTCAAAGAGATATTGCAGCGTGAGGATATTGAAGTAAATTATACCGGAAGCGGTTCGTTTAAGCATTGTCATAAAATTAAGGTAGGGGATTATGATTATGCTTTATCTACTTTTATTAATAATGAAGGGTGGGTAAGTGAAAAATATAGCAATTATTTTAATGAATGCTTTCAGGGTAAAGGTTATGAACCTCAAAACATATTTACTTCATATAAAAACGGTGAACATGGAAGATGGGCTAAACCTTTCTTCTCACGAGTCGCAGGTTTAGATGATACAGACGGTTTTATCCTTTCGAAATTTATAACAAAATCAAGAACAGAGAAATCTTCCCAAGGTATTTTTGAAAGAAAACATTTAAGGATTAAGAATTATGATTATGCACGCAGGAATACTATTAGAGGAGTTTCTGTTGATGCAGGCGGTAGTGTTATCAATGACAATTATATAGAAAATAGCGAACTAAGAAATCATTGGTTAGGTTTAGCGAGAGTTTTTGATAATATGAATGAAATTGTAGAAAATTATAAATATCGACGTTTGGATAATTTAATTGCAAACGATATAAAGAGCAATATTGATGTTTTTAATAAAAATTATTTAAAAAGGTATGTGTTATCTCCTTCGCAAAAAAGAATAATGTCTATTATTTTGAGAAATTTAAAATCAGTGAGGAAATTAAAAAATAATGCAGAACAAAAAGGTGTGTTAGATGATGTGAAAAATATCTTAAATAAAGATTTACAGGAAGAATATCCTTATTATAAAGAATTGTGGGATGAGCAAGACAAATATTATTCAAAGTCCTTTGCCGTATTATTGGGAATTTCTAATAAAGTAGAGTTTAAAGAACTTCTTCTAAAGTATGAATATTTACCTTTTTTTGAATTAAAAAAAGATTACAGCCAAAGTGAGATAATAGAGGGTATGATACAGAGTTGGCAGCATATTTCAAAAAAACGAAACTTATTAAAAAGGCTTTGTAAAGATTTTTCTATAGATAGTACACAATATGATTATATAAAAAAAGAAGGCAGAGCTGCTATTAATAGAAAAAAAGCAGCTTCATAGCCGACGCTTTATTTATTGTCAATACAAATTGCATAGACCTTTTCCTCATTGTCTTTTCTGATATATATTATGTTGTAATATTGTGTATATAATTGCCCAAATTTTTTATTAATCTTTTCGTTATATTATGGTAATATTTTATTATGGAGAGATTATTGATGACATTTAAAGGTATAATTTCCGGCTTTGCCGGTACCGCTAATGCAAAGGTGATATCAAACGAGAAAATTGATAATACAAAAGTAGCCATTGCAAGTAAAATAATTGCAGGTTTGCAGAAAGATATGCAAGTATTTACAAAAGATGGTTCAGGTCCGTTTGTTGCAGCAATATATAATGATAAGAATGAACTTGTTGTAAAGGCTGCAAATTCGGTGGTTAATGAAGTTTGTTCAATTAATCATGCTGAAATGAATGTAATAAGGGCTGCCGAGCAAATGTTTGGTACTTATGATTTAGCTCCTTATAATTTAAAATTATACTTAACTGCTGAACCATGTATAATGTGTGTCGGCGGCATTATGTGGTCAGGTATTAAAGAAGTTTATTATGGTGTACCTTCAAAATCTGTTGAAAAGATTACAGGCTTTGACGAGGGATTTAAGCCTAATTGGTTTAAAGAGTTTAATAAAAGGGGAATTGTTGTGTACGGCAATATTGAACAGGAACTTGGCGAACAAGAATTACAAAATTATGTTAATGAAGGCAAAAAAATCTACAAGCCTTTAAGATAATTTGGTTATCATTTAGTTCGGTATTCACTCAGTGTAATCGGATTTCCCTGAACAAAATCCGTTAAAACAATTATAAATTTTTTTGTTTTTGATATTTTTTTGATTAGTACGCTTATTTGGGAAGCTTTATCGAGATTAATGTTAACATTTTCTTTTCTACCAAGATTTATATCTGTACTGTCTGTTTTGTTTAGGACAATTTCAACATTACAGTGTCCTTTCCCTGTAATATCTAAATCTACCGGCATTGGACTGTATATAAACAATATTTTTTAAATCCGCAGATTGCTAATATTGTTATTATTATAGCTATTATGGTTCTTTTTCTTATAAATAACTGAATGTTCATCTGTTACAAATCCATTTAGAACCTGAAATAAATAAACGGATTATACGTACTTGCCGCTATTGTAGCGGTCGATAAGAAAAATATTACAAGAAGCCACAAATTAATTAAGGCTTTTGCCGGTTTATTTTTTACTTCTAATATATTTCTGAATAAAGGAACACAACATAATAAAGCTATAATAAAGGTTAGTATTTCAAGATTGTCAACATAATAATTCATTTCATACAGGAATTTTTCAGGTTGTAAATGCAATAGACCAAACATGTTCATCAGATAATCCCACGCATATTTCATATTATCGGCTCTAAACATTACCCAACCTATAACAAATGCCAAGATACAATAAATATGTCTGAGTATATTAACGTACCAGCTATGTGGTTTTGAATCAAATTCTTTAATATTGAAGATTTTTTCAATTATAATAAAGAAGCCGTGCCATATACCCCAAACAACAAATGTCCATTCAGCACCATGCCAAATACCTGTTAGTAAGAAGACAATGCCGAGATTTCTCAGAGTTTTTAATTTTCCTGCTCGGTTTCCTCCAAGTGAGATATATACATATTGTTTAAACCAAGTGGAAAGTGAAATATGCCATCTTCTCCAAAACTCTGTTATAGATTTTGATATGTACGGATAATTAAAGTTCTCCATAAACTTAAAGCCGAAGATGAGTCCTAACCCTATTGCCATATCGGAATAACCGCTAAAGTCAAAGTATAATTGGAATGAATATGCGATTGAACCAAGCCACGCAGTTGCATGTGAAAAAGTATGCGGATCCTGAATAAATATTTTATCCGCTATTGCGCCCATAGTATTTGCGATAAGAACTTTCTTAGATAATCCGATAATAAATCTTTTTACTCCTAATGTAACTTTATCAAAATTTACTTCTCTGCTGTCAATTTGTTCTTCAACGTCGTGATATTTTACAATAGGTCCGGCAATTAATTGAGGGAATAAACATATATATAAAGCTAATTTATAAATATCTTTTTGAGCTTTGACTTCGCTTCTGAATACGTCAATAACATAAGATAAGGCCTGAAATGTATAGAAGGAAATTCCGATTGGCATTACAATGTCAAGTGCAGTTATATTCAAATTAAACATACTGTTCGTATTGGCTATTAAGAAATTGAAGTATTTGAAGTAAATAAGAAATCCTAAGTTAGCCATAATTGTAAGAACCAAATACAGTTTTTTATGATTTGATGATTTTTCTATCAATAATGCACCGCAATAATTTACCAGAATTGTTAACAACATAATTGCTAAATATTTTGGTTCTCCCCATGCATAGAAAAGAATGCTGGCTATCAAAAGTATAGGATTATGCAATTCTTTTTTTGTTACAAGATATAACAAAAGAACTATCGGTAAAAATACAAATACAAAAGTCATTGAACTAAAAAGCATAATTAAATTTCAACCTCCATATGTTTTTTAACTAATTCCGGTAAACGTCTTTCGACTACTTCAAATATAACAATATCGGCTTTTGTTAAAGATTTTTGTGTTACGTTATCTTTCCAAATAAACTCTGAATTTTTAAATGTTTTTGCTAAGTATGGAATAAGATATAATGAAAAACTATCTCTGTACATTACAAGATTCAGCTTATTATTATTGTTAATACAGGTTACCCCGTCAGCTCCTGATTCACCTAAGTATTCACAAATAGAATCAACGTTTATTTTAGGTACTTTATATGTCGTTTTATCAGGCTTTCTCAAAAGTGTTGGTGCCATTTTGTATAAATCACCGTCAAGGCTTTCTGTTGTGTATTCTGTAACCTTATACAGAGTGATTCCATTATAATCTTTTTTAATTTCTTTTATTAACTCTTGATACCCGTAATATCCACCTAATAAATTCCAATGAGTGTCACTTTTCCAATATAATAAATTACTGTCTTTATGGGAAAGGAGTTCTTTTTTAGGGTATATTACCTTAACTTTAGAATTTTGATTTATGTATTCAATAAGCTGTTCGGCTCTTGATTTTTCTTGTACCGGTTTTATTACATCAGAGTAATATTCTCCATATATTTTAGATTTATCCGGTGCTATAAAGAAGTAAAACTTCTTGTCATTGTTTTTGCAATATTCATCAATTTCTTGTAAATAATCATCTATTTGTTTTAATTCTTCTTCAGTAAACATTGTGCTGTTGGTATAAGTGTCCTTTGCTTCTTTCCAGCCCAAGAACAGCCATCCGTCTTTCCCTTTTATTACATTTCTTGTTATCCAATTTCTTGATAATATCAGTTTCGTGTCATTAAACGATATAAATATATTTCTCAGGAAAAACCTGTCGTTAAACCAGGTATTAAAATCGTTTCCGAAATTGTAATTAATATGAGTTTCACCTTTTGTAATTAAAGGTTTAAATTTAGCAAGAGTCCGATTTTCCTGTGTAGAGATTTCTTCATTATTTATATGTGACATAGGTATAAATAAAAATATAAAGAAAACTGTTAAAAATATAATATCCGCTCTTGATTTTCCTTCAATAGTTTTAAAATCTGCAATGTAATCTGCAAGTTTATAAGTAAGTAAAAACCCTAATACAAGAATAATAATTATTATCCTTATATCAAAATCAAAAGCTGTAAATATGTGTAACGGTTCTGTGTATGTAATGGTTACATAATTATTTTTAGGCTTGAAGGTTATACTGCCATTATTTATTTTTGCATCTGCACCTTCAACTTCAAATTTATCAAGTTTATTTAGTTTCAATTTACCATCGGCAAGCTGAATATTACTTATACTGATATATTGATTTTTTTGGTAATCAGATAAAATAATTCTAAATCTTTTAGGACATCTTGAATGTTTAACGTATAACTCAACATGTTTTTGTCCGTTAAAATTTATATCCGAAGCTTCTTTTTTTACTTTCTTAAATTCTGAATTGTCTTTTTTATTTAAAAGAACTTCAACCCTGCAATCCCCGTTTCCTTTAACATCAAAACTTACCGGCATGGGTTTTGAAGTAATTAATACAATTAAAAATGTTATCGTTGCGATAATAGCGAAAATAGTTCTTTTTTTTAATTTCATCCGGCTATCTCTCTTATGGTAGTAATCCCTTCTATGAGTTTATTATAAACATGTTCCCCTCGCAATAAGTAAAATTAATATGCATAGAAAAAGAGTCTCGAAAATTTTTCGAGACTCTTTTAAAATTTGTTCCAACCTGGCCGGAATTAGTTACCCCAAGCTCTAGTTGTAATCTTTTGGTAACCTAAGATGTTTTTCTTATAAACATCGTATCCGCCTAAAGATTTGATGTTACCATTCTTCATAGCTGATTCAACAGCACAGTCACCTAAACCAACAATGTGGAAGTAGCTTGTGCAAGTTGTTGTACCAATTTTGTTGTCAGGAGTTACTGTATAACCACCACCAGGTGTTGTAGCATCTTGATAGATGTAACCAATAGTTTCAGCTGCTTGTGCACCTAATGTTCCTAATGCAAATAACATTGCTAAAGCAATAACTTTTTTCATTTTTTTCTCCTTTTTCTACTCTTAACACCATGTCCATTTGGACGTGTTTATATTATCACGAACTATATAATTTGTAAATAGTGTTTATTGTATCTTTAATCGAACATGTTAAGTTATATTAAGCAAATTTTGCTAAATTTAGCAATTATTTCATAATTTTGTACTTAATATATATATAAGAGATAGAGAAAGGATATAACTATGAGCGGAGTATACATGCCAAGAGCCTTATACAATCCGGGTGCAGCTACACATTTTAACCCGAAGGGCAGCGGAAACCAATACATACAAATAAATAACTATGGTAACGGTACATCAACCTGTCAGTCGTTTACTCAGAGCCAATGGGATGCATATTCTCGCAGGTATGGCGGATTATCGATGCACCCTATGTATTATCAGGGCGGCGGCGGTTGCTGTCATCATCATTGTCACGGCAATGAGGTACCTGATTGGATGAAATATGGTTCATTAGGACTTGGGGTTTTGAATGGTTTGAAAGACTTATTTAAACCTAGCGGTAACGATGACATGTGTAATCCATCATAAATGAATAATTAAGGTACTATTTTAGCTTCAACTTTTTTGTAGCCCTGAACGGTATTTCGTAAGCTGTTTGCAAGTTCGGCTGCCGTATTTGCGGTGTAAAATTTCCCGCTTGTAACCAGTGAGGTACATTTGAGTTGATCTATATCATCTGCGTATGAGACATTAAAGGCGATAACATCAATTTTAATGTCTTTGCGTGTTCTGACTAATTCCATTACAAATTTACATGGGCTTTCATCACAATTTTCACCACCATCGGTTAGAAGAATTATGTGCTTTTTACCGCTAAATCCCAGAAAATCATATCGGATAGCTTGTTTTAGTGAATAAGTTATAGGTGTCATACCTTTGGGCTGAGTTTTTGCTAACGCACCATATATGGCACCCGAATTTAATTGACTTATCGGGACAAGTAAAGATGATGCATGGCAGGCTTCAAACGGAGTAAACCCCATTCGGTGTCCGTATACTCTCAACCCGACTTGTGTATTCGGATTGATTGCCGGCAGTATATTTTTGACTGTTTCAACCATCATTTCTGCTTTTGTTTGGCCTTCAAGATATTCAGACATTGAATTTGAGAAATCCAATATAAAAAGTATTCTTTCATTACTTTCATTATGATATTTATAATTATCGTATCTTTGTAAATCGTATTCTGAGGCAGATACCGATATTACAGGCAGACATAGTATTGCTAAAATAAGTTTTTTCATAATTATACGATAACTTATTTTAGTAAAATTTCTATTGTACAACAGGCTTTATTGAAGGATTAATCCGTTTTGGTTGAGGATAGCCTTAGCCCCTATCGGCAAGGTTTGTTTTTCTTCATTGTGCGTGAATTTAAAGCCTGAATATGCCGGTACATGCAATTCCATAGCAACTTCATTTAGTAGTTCTTTCAGCCATTCTTCATTGTCTGTACCTGTAAATTCCCCATATGCAATACCTGATATTTCGTTTCGGAATAGGTTATTGTTCATAAGCTGGCGGAGCATTTTATCTATCTTATATACAGGTTCTCCTACGTCTTCTACAAAAAATATAAATTTTTCATCAGGAATAAGTCCGAGTCCTTCAAGACTTTGAACTGAATTTACGTTAGTCGGTGTGTAATAATGCATGTCATTTTCAATATTGCTGCAGCCAAAAAGTGAAACAATCGTTGACAGGTTCCCTCCCCAAGTTATACCTTTAGCTTCGCCTTCAAATATTATTTCTTTGTATTTGTATTCTTCATTTTCTCCGGATAATACTTTGAAAAAAGATTTTTCCGTAAACTTATTAATTGTTTTGCCGCCAAAATCACCTTGTGCCATCGGTGCAGAATAGGTGATTAAATCGGCATGTTTTAAGAGCATAAGTGAAAGTGCAGTGATATCTGAATATCCGCAGAAAATTTTTGGATTTTTTCTGATTAAATCAAAATCAATATGAGGCAATACTCTTATTGCACCATAACCACCTCTTGCACAGACGATTGCCTTTACCTCAGGATTAAGAAAAGCATTATGTAAATCTTCGCCCCTTACAAAATCTGAGCCTGCCATATATCTTTTTTGGGCAAAAATATAATCTCCCAATAATACTTTATATCCTTTTTTTTCAAAATAATCTTTAGCAGATAAAACTTTTTCTTTGTCAACTTCTCCTGAAGGTGCGATGATTTCTACGGTATCGCCTTCTTTTAAATATGGCGGTTTAATTAATTTCATAAAAGTTTCCTTATTCTCTTATCTTCTGCTATAATAATATTATCATGAATGAAAATTATATACCGTTATACAGAAAATATCGTCCGCAAAGATTAGAAGAAATTGTAGGACAGGAAAATGTTAAAAGAGCATTAAAAAATGCGATTGAAACGAACCGAATTTCGCATGCGTATTTATTTACCGGTCCCAGAGGTACAGGAAAAACTTCTACTGCAAGAATTTTTGCGAAATCATTAAATTGTGTCAATGGACCGACTATATCTCCGTGTAATGAGTGTGAAAATTGTAAAAATATTACCAATTCAATTCCTATTGATGTAATAGAAATTGATGCTGCCAGCAATCGTTCTGTAAATGATGCTGATGAAATTATTCAAAAGGTAGCGATAGCACCTGTAAGCAGCAGATACAAGATTTATATTATTGACGAAGTTCATATGCTCACAACACAGGCTTTTAATGCTTTATTAAAAACTTTGGAAGAACCTCCAAAGAACGTTATATTTATTCTTGCAACAACAGAGGTTCATAAAGTTCTTGATACAATTAAGAGCCGTTGCCAAAGATTTGATTTCAGAAGAATCACTACTGACGATATAGTAAAACATTTGAGATATATTTCTGATAAAGAAGGTTTTAATATTACTGATGATGCATTATTTACCATTGCAAAAAATTCAGCAGGCGGAATGAGGGACAGTATAGCTTTACTTGATCAGTTGAGTATTCTTGACGGTGAAAAAGCTATTTCGACGGATGATATTAATAATCTGTTAGGCCGTATTTCTTTTGATGTTTTAAAAGAATTATGCGATGCTATCATCGCTTCTTCTCCGCAGAGAGCAATAGAAGTTTTGGAAAAAATATACAACTCGGGTAATGAACCTACACAGATTTTAAATAACTTACTTGACTATTTTAAAAATTTGTTAATTGTAAAAAACTGTAGTCCTGAAATTGTGTTTGAGTTGACTCAGTTGAATGAAGCCCAAATTAAAGAGTTAGGGGAACAGGTCAAAACACTTGAAACTCACCAAATTACAGCATTAATTGATAAAATTTCAAATTATATCAAAGAGGTTAAGACGACAAATAATCCAAGATTATGGCTTGAAGTCGGGATTATAGACCTTGCTAATCTGACTGAAAATACAACTTTAGCGGATTTACAAAATCGTCTGATAAAATTGGAAGGCGGTGTGGTTCAACCTGTTGCTTCTTCTGCTCCGATTGATACTAAAAAAATAAAGGAACAGTTTATCGAAAAGTATAAGCCGGCGGAAAGTTTATCTCAAAAAAGAGCTAAACCTGATGAAAAACAGATATCTGAAACAAAGTCTGCCGAAACTGTTACTCCACATGCAGTGCCGGAAGTAAAACCTGAAACCAAACCTGAGGTTAAGAATGAGGAAGTTCCGCAGGAAGTAAAACAAGATGAGTTTTCGTCTATACCAAAAGCCAAATCCGTTTCTAGCGGTGATATTGCTTCCTTATGGGCAGAAGTATTGAAGAGTGTTTCTTCCCCTCCGACAAGAGCTTTACTTAAGCAGTGGGCAAATCCGGTTAAGATAACACCTGAAGAAACAATTATTTCGTTAAAAAATGAAATGTTATTGAACCAGTTTGTTTCGGGTAATAAAAAGGCTATTCTTGAGTCAGCTGTGGG
>Ga0247611_10004282_pt1 | contig 19937 bp, 17 predicted proteins | sample 177DNAGHGhighgp2_FD_192422 | JGI IMG/M metagenome (GOLD analysis project Ga0247611, IMG submission 192422) | Sheep rumen microbial communities from Palmerston North, Manawatu-Wanganui, New Zealand - 1770 DNA GHGhigh gp2 | ecosystem: Host-associated > Mammals > Digestive system > Stomach > Rumen...
CTTCGTGAACAACTTCTTTGCGCTAGTCTATCCGCAATTTGAATTCTGGTTCGGGCTTGCGATGATTGTCTCGCCGTTCGTGAAAGAATCCTCATTTGCCATTTTCTGGATGTTCGTAAGCTTCATCATCGCGCTCGCCTGGGCGCTGTGGAACGACCTCGGCATCACCTGCGGTTGCTTTGAACTCGACGACGGAAACGCCCACGACAAGGCAGAAGCTTGGACAAGCCTCATCCGCGACCTTATCCTCATCTGGCCCACCCTCTGGCTCGCCTTCCGCAAGAACAAGAGCCTCATCGGCGTTTGGAAAAAAGACAAGGAAGTCAAGTAATGCAACCGTGGCAATCGACCTCGCGATTTGTTCTTAGCGTTGTCTTTGGAACCGCACTCGCCCATGCGGCAGCAGTCGAGAACATGCCACACCACATCACGTTCTCGGATTCCGCCCACTCAAAAGAGCTGAACATAGGCGCTCAGCTTTTGGACTCCGTCGTGGTTACAAACCTCACGAACGCGAAAACACATTACGACAATTCCATGTCCGTCAGGCTTTTTGCCAACGGAAAATTCACGGACGCATTCCACTTCGACGCACGCGTAAAAATAAACACGGACCACACAAACCGCTACATCAACTTCAACTACTACAATCCCGACGAAGGTCTCCCTTACAACAAGCAGAGCGAAAACAAGCGTACCTGGGACCTGTTCGCCGCAAACGTAAACTACGACCTAAAACCCGTAAAACTCCTCGCCGGCTTTGATTTTTTGGAATGGGGGCCCGCACGCCGTAACCACGTTATATTGCGTGGCGAACGGAACTTCTACCGTCCGTGGCAGGACAGCTCCAGCCGCATCCCCGATGCCGCCCCGACACCTTATTTCGGCTACCAGTTCACGCTTGGCCCGATAGAATATACGCAATACGCCGCAAAAATCTACGAGAAGAAAAACTTCGGCAAATATTTCCATGCCCACCGCCTGAACTTGAATCTCCCCAAGGATATCACGTTCGGCATTTCCGAAACGGCTCTTTACGGCTCCACCATCGAACCCGCAGGCTCTAACCCGAATCCGGACAGCGACAGCACCGAGCGCGAATTCGAATGGGCATACGCCATCCCGTTTATCCCTTTCGTTTTCCAGGAGCATCTGCAAGGCGACCAGGACAATATCTCGCTTGCGTTCGATTTGAGCGTCAAGACAATCCCGAACTGGGAATTTTACGGCGAACTCATGTGGGACGACATGAAATCGCTCACGAGCATGTTCGACGATAGCTGGTGGGGCAACAAATGGGCAGCCACTCTCGGCGTTGCACGCGACAACATCGTCTTGGGCCCCACGACACTTGGTTGGATGTTCGAATACACGCGCATTGAACCTTGGGTCTATACGCACCATAAAGGACGCGCATACACTTACGCAAGTTACGCCCAGAGCCTCGGTAGCGACCTCGGCCCGAACAGCCAGGAACTCCACACCGAAGTAAGCGCCACATACGAATTCCTCAAAGCGACACTATTCCTTGGAGCCGTTGCCAAAGACACCGCATTCGGCGGAAACATCAACGACATCCATACCCCCGAAAGCGACATGGGCAAGAAGTTCCTGAGCAAAAAGACAACACTCCACTACAAGGAACTCGGGTTTAATTTGGCTGTAACTCCGTGGGACTGGTTCAGCTTCAGATGCAACTATACACGGTTCTTCGGGGACTACGAAGGCTACCGCGCTTACGCCGTCGGCAGCGTGCAGTGGTAGTCTACTAGTTGACAGTAGGAAGTAGGAAGGATGTTCGTCATCCTGACCCTGTAAAGGGAAGGATCCAGGATAAACATCACTGGATTCTTCGTCCTAAAGGACTCAGAATGACGATTCTTTTTAGAACAATTTCTTTAATTCATCCTCGTCGGTTGCGGCGAGGACTTTTTCTTTCCATTCTGGGTTCAGTAAAAGCTTTGCGACATTTGAAATCGCGACAGTATGCGCCATTGCCGATTCCGCCGGAGAAAGAAGCATGCACATGAACTGTGCCAATTCTTCGTTACGCGTTTTCACACCGATAAAGCCTTCCTTGCAAACGACGAAAGCCATCAGCGGTCCTTTTAAACCGGGAACACGCGTATGCGGAAGCAGAAGCCCCTGCCCCATATAAATCCCTTGGGCAACACGCTCCGAAAGCTCTTTCCATGCAGCCAAGGCATCAAACGGATAAGGACCATGAACAAGAGCGTCGTAGGCAAACCCCAAGGCGCGATTGAATTCAACGGGTTGCGTATAAATACGCGTATAGATGGGTTCCATTACTGTAACGCCCAATCCATGAATTTGAACACTTCGGGATCGGTCGCCTTGGCCATTGGCCTGAACTCACCAAACAGTTCGCGGAGCTTAGCCTTGCCGGGTTCAATATACTGTTCGAACTTTTGAATTTTCTTTGTCTGCGAGAGGAAGCAATAAGCACCGAGCGCTTGCATCAATCGTTGCAGACTGGCATGGACAAATCCTTCCCACGCATCGTCCTTCGTATAAATTCTCGTCCCGCGGTACAGGTTGCGCCAATACTCAAAGAAATCCTTAATCATCGGCAAAGGCAGATTCACGTAAGGGTCCCACAAGAGCGAAGCAATATCGTAGAACATCGAACCGCGACGTGCCCCCTGGTAATCGACAAAAGCCACTTCGGAATTCGAGCGAATCATGATGTTCTGGCTCTGGAAATCACGGTGCATCAAAACTTTTGTCTGCGCTTCGACAGAAACGGCAATCAACGAATAGAAATGGCGCACGGATTCAGGAATCTCCGTGATGCCCTTGAGCCCCTTCAAATAATTTTCAGTAAAGTATTCCGTCTCCCACTTGAGGGCAGCAAAGTCAAATCGACGGAGCCATATTTCGGTATGATGGCTGAATAACGCGTGGCTTGCATTCTGCCACTGGATAAGCGCATCGATGACTTCAGGATAAAGGATGCGGACGCTACCCGAAAGCACCTTGCTCCCGTTAGGGAAAGCTTCGTCCAAAAGCGTTCTTTTACCCAAATCTTCCTGCAAAATCTGGCACGTACTCTCATCGACGCAAAAAACTCGCGGAACCGGCAAGCCGTAATCCCTGAACGTTTTAGAATATTCGACAAAATGCTTGAAATCTTCATTCACTTCGGCACTGACTTGCAGCACACATTTTTTATTGCCCTCGGCAATACGGAAATAACGCCTGCCCGAGCCGGCACCAGCAATGGGAGATATCAAAAAACTTTCTGAATAACCATGAGAGACAAGGTATTCGTGAATTACGGGAGAAATTTGAATAGGTTCGTTCTGCATACTTTTAATATACTTAAAGAAAGAGGAAAGTGACAAAGAAAAATAGGGTTTATAATTACGAAAACTTGATTCTTGGATCGACAACCGTATAGAGGATATCGCTGAAGAGACGGCCCACCATTGCCATGAGGCTGCTGAGGAAAATGATACCCATGACCACGTTGTAGTCACGGTTGACCATGGAATTGTAGTACAAAAGCCCCATGCCGTCGATATCGAAGACTTTCTCGATAAGGAGCGCGCCCGCGAACATGAGCGTACAAATTTCGGAAAGGCGCGTGGCAATCGGGATAAGTGCGTTGCGGAGCGCATGGCGGACAAGTGCTTGATTGAAGTTCAAGCCTTTTGCCAATGCGGTGCGCATGTAGTCGCGGCCCAGTTCCTCCAGCGCAGAGTTTTTCATGAGGAACGTGAGGAACGCAAACTCGCTAATCATGTAGCAGAAAATCGGGAGCGCCAGATGTTGAGCCAAATCAAACACCTTGCCAAAGAACGTAAAATCCTCGAAGTCGTCGCTCGTGAGGCCGCCCAGCGGGAAAATGTCCAAGTATGAACCGCCCGCAAGGAAAATGATGAGCAAAATGCCAAGAGCATACCCCGGCATCACGTAGCCCGAAAAAATAAATCCCGACGAAATTGAATCGAGCTTGCTGCCGTGATGCACCGCCTTCCAAAGTCCCAGCGGAATGCAGATAAGGTAACTCAAGAAGAACGAAGTCACGCCAAAGAACAAGGAAATCGGGAAGCGGCTTACAATCACGTCCCACACCGGGAGTCCGTACGTATAGCTTTCACCGAGATTCAAATGCAATACGTTCCAAAGCCACGTGAGGTAACGCTTCCACGCGGGCTGGTCAAAGCCGAAGTACGCCTGGATTTGCGCAATTTGGTCTGGCGAGAGCGCCTTGGACGCATCTACCCCGCCCTTCATCGACGCGGCCTGCTGTGCACGAGAAATCAGCTCCTCGACCGGACCGCCCGGCAAGAGCTGAATCAGGATAAAGCATACCAACGAAATCCCGATTAAAGTCGGAATCATCAAGAGCAGGCGGCGGAGGATATACGAACGCATGGTTAGACGAGAGACGAGAGACGAGAGACGAGAGAAATAGACATAAAATATTGAATTTTATCGTAAAAATGAATTTTAAGAGAGAGAACTTTATTTACAAACAAAAAATTTTTTCTCTATAATTTGCGCGAAGCGCCATTATAAATCTTTCGTCTTTCGTCTGTAGGCACGAAGTGCCGTTCTCTCGTCTAAATTTATCTCATCTTGCCGGAGCGTAACACGTCCATCATGTTGAAGGGTTTGGCGGTGCCGGCAGCAAGCTGTTCGGCGAGGAAGTTCACTGCATCGACGGTACCTTCGGCGTAAATCTTGCGGCCGCACACGTTGTGCTGGAACTCGAAATGGACGGTGCCGTCGGCGCTGTCGAGGCTGTAAGTGTGGAATGCGTGACCGCCGAGGTATTCCTCGGGCACATGCATGCGTTCCATCTGTTCTTTTTCGTCGCGAACCTTCTCGATATCGTCCACGGAGAAATCGAATCCCATCTTCTGGAAATCTCCCACAACGGCCTTCGCCGTACCGCTGGTGTCGGCCTTGGTCTTCTGGTGGCTTTCCACCACAGAGAGTTTGTAGCCGCTGAACGCCGTCGGGAATTCCTTGGCCAAGAATCCAATCATCATCTGGAAGGCGACAATCTGCTTTGCCATGTTCGGGGCGATGACGCTCGGGTGGTTCGCGTCGGCAACGAGTTTCGCAAGCGCTTCGCGGTCACCGCCGGTCGTACCCATCACGAACGGAATCTTGTGCTTCACGTAGAATGCCGCGTTGTCGTTCACAGCCGACGGATGCGTATAGTCGATGCAAATGACATTCGGGTACTTCGCAAGCACTTCGCCGATGCGCTCTTCGCGATTACTCGGTTTCAAAAGTTGAATGGTCTTACCGGCGACTTCGGATTCGTTTTCCACGATAATCTCGCCCGTCAAAGAATACGGGACAAGTTCCAAACCGCGGGCAACGCATGTTTCGGCCACGATGCGGCCCATGTTGCCTGGAATACCATTAACCATCACTTGAACGGACATAAAATCTCCTATTAATCTTTTGAGATAAAGTTAAAAAAATAAAAAACTGATCCCGGCACGGAGGCCGGGATGACATGCAAAAAAGAGGCCGGGATGACAGGTAAAAAAGAGGCCGGGATAAATTAAAAGACCCCGGAAAAATCCGGGGCAACATTTGTATAGTCAAACGGCACGACAGCCGAAAAAGCAGAGCTACTACTTCTTGGCGTCCTTGAAATACTGCTTGGTGTTCTTGGCACCAGCTTTCTTCAAAGCCTTGATGAGACGCGGATAACCTTCGTTTGTAGCCCAGTCGAGCACAGAGTAGCCCTGACCGCACTTGGCATTCACGTCAACGCCCTTGTTGATGAGGAACATCATGGCATCGAAGTTGCCGTTCTTAACAGCCCAATGAATCGGGAGGTAGCCATCCGGGCCACGAGATTCGAGCGAAGCGCCTGCGTTGGCCAAAATCTCAAGCATATCGGTCTTGCCAGTCTTTGCGGCGATAAGCACAGCCGTACCCAAGTTCTGCGGATCCACGCCTTCCTTCTTGAGCTGATTGAGGACGCGGTTCACAACTTCTGCATTGCCCATCATGACGGCGTTGTCTATGACCTTTTCGCCGTTGCTGTTTTGGACGTTAGCCTTGGCTCCATGGGCAAAAAGGTAGTCGAGCACCATCAGGTTACCCTTGTTTGCAGCGATGGCCACAGCGTTGTTGCCATTATCTGCCGGCTGGTCAATTTCAAACGAAGCCTGGAGGAAAAGAGTCATCTTGGCAGTATCGCTGTTGACCGCATAAGAAACGAACTGGTTCGGCGTAAAGCCAATCTGCTTTTTCGTCAAATACCTGCGCACAGACTGCGGGTCGTTCGGGTCCATTTTTTCTTCACAGCCAGTCATCGACAAAAGGAGACCGGCGGCACAGAGGGCCAAGATTTTTTTATTCATATTATATACTCCAATGAATTTTGAATTTTCAAGTCTAAAATTAAACAAAAATTTATCAATTTATACAAAAGCTAACACGAATTTACACTTTTTTATTAAAATAACGGTTTATCGCCTGAATCTTATAAAATTCGCCCTCGCTTGCCCTATTTCTTCTTCTTCGTTGTCTTGATTTTAAGCTTTTCGTTAACCTTGATTTTCGTGTCTTTCAGTCCGTTCCACTTGACGATATCCTCGATTGTCACGCCATACTGGCGGGAAATATCCCACAGGCCCTCGCCTTTCTTGACTACGTGAGTGATTTCTTCGACCTTGGGCGTACTCGAAGCAGAAGAAGCTGCGGAGCCAGGAATCTTGAGCTTTTGGCCCACCTTTATGTTCGAAGAATTGCCCATTTCGTTCATTTCACGGATGGCTGCGACAGTAGTCGAGAACTTCTTGGAAATGGCAAAGAGGTTGTCACCCGATTCCACGGTATAGATAATGGTCGTATTCTTGGATGATTTCGTCGATGAAGATGACTTTTTCGAAGATTTGGACTTGGAGTCCGCAGTATCGTAGTCCTTGGGCGGTTCAATGACCGTTTTCCCGTCATCAACAGCTTTGGACATCTTGCGCGGTGGACGCACATAAGCAGGAATCGCCAAGGAATCGCCGACAGTCAAGCGTTTTGTGAAGCCCTGGTTCGCCTGCAACAACAGGAACACCGGCACCTTGAACTGTTTTGCAATCTTGGAATATGTATCCCCCGCCTTGACGACGTACTTTTCGCCCTTCTTGAGAGTCACCCGCTGCTGCACAAAGCTGTTCGGCTTGAGGTCCGGCTTGGAAACGTAAATCGTATCGCCATTTTTCACGTTGGACCAGGCCTCGATGTTGTTCCATACGCGGAGCGATTCCTGCGAAACGCCGAAGCGACGCGAAATGGAGGCAAGATTGTCCCCCAGTTGCACGACATACGTACGAACTTTTGTCGGTTTCTTGCCTGTCGATTTGCGCGGGGCGACCTTTACCGGAATGAGAAGCGTACGGCCCACTTTCAGACGCCCGTTCCGCATATCGTTTGCACGCTGGATTTCAGAAGTCCTGACGCCGTACATCTGCGCAATATTCCCAATGGATTCACCTTTACGCACTTTATGCTGTTTCCAGCTCGTAAAACCGTTCTTTTCCATACGGTCGTAATACTGCACGAAGGAGGAACGCGTCCCATACGGCAAACGGAGCAAGTACGCATCGCGGTTCGGCGGAGTGCACCACATGGTCAATTCCATGTTCAACGAACGGAGCGTATCTTCGGGAACTTTTAGGAACTTGGCAATTTCGTCCAGCGAGAACGAATCATAGACAGTAACCGTATCGTAGTCCGGCAAATGGCGCTTGGTTATTTCGACATCATAATGTTCCGGGAAGTGCCCAATCACCATGGCCGCAAGAATGCGCGGCACGTAATGCATGGTCTCTTGCGGAAGCTGCAAGTCCCAGTAAGTCACGGGGCGGTTCGGTCCCCACGTTGAATCGGCCTGTTTTTCCTTGAGCAACCGGCGGATGCGGTTTTCGCCGCAGTTGTAGGCGGCCATCGACAAAAGCCAGTCGCCAAATTCATCGTGAAGATCAGAAAGATAGTTCAACGCGGCATCGGTCGCCAGTTCCGGGTTGCGGCGCATATCGACCCAGAAATCGGACTCGAGACCATAACGGGCACCAGTTTCAGGAATAAACTGCCACATGCCTCCCGCTTTCGCACGGCTGTACGCCTTGACATTAAAGCCCGATTCCACCAAGGCCAAGTAAATGAGGTCACGCGGCATGCGTTTTTGCGCAAGCTTTGAATAAATTAACGAATCGTAGGCCGTCTTACGGGTGAGCGACCTGGTGATAAAACCACGTGCGGACGTCGTCAAGTAGTAAATTTCCTGCATGACGCGGTCGTTAAACCGTATCGGCAGCGAGAACCGTCCAGCATCCACCGTGTCCAAAAAGTTCTCTATCACGCGGATTGAGGCACTGTCCGCCATTTTTTCATCATAAGCATCGACACCTTCCAAGGACACGCTGTCCAAAGAAGTCGAGTCGTTCCCCTCGCCCGGCAAATTGGGATAGACATCTTCCAGAGCCTGCACAATGCGAAGCGGCATCTGCATCTTGTAGATGGAATCTTCGGCACGGGTAAGGCCGCTCTTCGTAGAATCGTATTTTTCAGTTACCAGCAAGCGAAGCGATTCTTCAAGATAATGCTTGGACACCGCCCATTCATGGTTGTCGATAGCCTGGAGACCATACTGATAATAGACCCACGAAGGCCTAGTGGAATCCCCGACAATTTCCGTTCCTGGGTTTACCTGAGGCACATCAATAGAAACCTTCTCCGCCTGGATAGGTTTTACCTGAGGTGACGCGGCTATTTTTTTCTGCTTGGAAGCACAAGCAGAGAACATCAGGATAGCGAGCGCGAGACCGACTCGAAATAGTTTAGGCGACCATATCACTGGTCAAAATCCATGTCCTCGCCGTAGTCGGACCAAATAGGATTACGGCCAAAGGATGGTTTGTCGAAATCGACTTCTTCGTCAACTTCATCTTCCAACAATTCTTCTTCTTCCTTGTTCAGATCGTCTTCTTCGCCTAAAAAAGTCGGATCAGGCGTGTCATCGAAAGCATCACTCTTCGGACGACGGCCACAATAGTAAGCAATACTCATTTAAGGAATCCTCCACTGTTATTGCATCAATCTGTTCATACCATACAGGATTACCCCACACATCGCAAACGCAACCACGATTTGCAGGATGATGATGATCCTGTTGATCTTGTACGCCCTTTGCGACTTTCTATGCCATGGCGGCAATTTGTTTGCGGAGTTCTTGTTTCTCACTTCGGAAGTGAAATATATACATAAATTTGAAAATGCAAACAGTTAATCAAAAAAAATGTCTAAATTCTTTATATAAAAATGAAACAGTTTCTTTTAACCATTCTTGTTAGCGTCGTTTTCCTGTTTGCCCAGACTGGATTTACCTACAACAATAGCGGAATCCAAATTCCTGGAGCACGTACCTTGGGGCCAGGAGACCTGTTCATCATGGGCGGGTTCGAAATGGCCAGTAGCAAAGAAACCGCAAGCATCGAAGGCTACATGACCGACGAAAACGGGATTCAAAAGCAACTGGACAAAGAATCCCCTTCGAATTCCATCATCGGCTATGTCGGCTACGGCATCCTGAGAAACCTGGAAGTCGGGATGCACCTGAATTTCCACTATGACGGAAACGCCGCCAAGACTAAACTCAAAGGACTCGGTTTTGGCGATCTTGGACTCATGGTCAAAGCGGCTCCCCCGAACCAAAAAATAATGGACAAGGTCAACGTATCTGCCGCACTTGAATTTTTCATTCCGAGCGGGACCAACGAGAAAGGATTGCGCCCCAGACGCCTCTGGTACATCCACGAAGACAATACGACGCACCCCTACTCCGCAGCAGACTTCGCACTTGCGGGAACGCTTTATTTGTCCATAAACTTCAACAAGTATATCATCTGGAACAACTACGCCGGTTACCTCAGGACATTCGAAAACAGCGAGAACGTTTTCGTCTGGGGTTCCGGGTTGAGTCTGTTCGCCTACGAATGGGTATCCCTTGTTATCGAAGCTTCCGGTGAAACATGGATCAAGTCAAACATGCTGAGCGAGTTCGTGAACGACCAGATAAGATTCTCTCCAGGGCTTAAAATAAGGCTCCCGAAGCGGACGACTCTTTCGATAAGCGCCGACCTCGGCATGGACCTTTTCCGGAAGAGAAAGGTCAGTCGCGGTCACCCCATAACTGTAGAGAACAATGGCCACTCGTATTCATATACCGTTCCGGGAAGCCCTCCCATCGCGGCATCCATCAGGCTCAGTCGAACGTTTGACCTCAACGGAAAGATGGAAGACTTCAAGAAGCGCATGGACTCATGCCCCAAGTCCGGTCGAACATTTAAAGAGAATGGCTACAAATGCGCACCCGACGAAGACGAAGACGGTATCGCCAACGACTTGGACCAGTGCCCCGACACGCCGGAAAACATTCTCATTGACGATAAAGGATGCCCGCTGGACCAAGATAAGGACGGAGTGCCGGACTACTTGGACAAATGTTCGGATACAAAAGAAGGTTACCCGACCGATGAAGATGGATGCATCCGCGATGCTGATAAGGACGGCGTTCCAGACGAACTAGACCGGTGCCCCAGGACACCCACAGGTAACGAAGTCAACGAGAAAGGTTGCCTCGTAGATAGCGACGAAGACGGCATCCCGAACATTTTCGACAAATGCCCGGAAACACCGACAGGGCTTTCAGTCAACAAGTACGGCTGCATTTTGGACAACGATCAGGACGGCGTCCCGGACGAATGGGACAAGTGCCAGGATAGCGCACCGAACGAAGCCGTGAATAAAGAAGGCTGCCCCGTCGATACCGACGAAGACGGCATTCCCGATGTTTTGGACAAATGCGAAGCCACGCCTCAAGGAGTGAAAGTCGATAGCATCGGCTGTCGGCTAGACATGGACCACGATGGAGTATTCGACGAAGACGACAGATGCGCGAACACTCCCGAAGACGCCCCTGTTGACACCATCGGATGCCCGCTGGATTCAGACCACGATGGCATTTACGATTATCTGGACAACTGCCCCAATACGATTGAAAAAACCGAAGTCGATATGAACGGATGCCCCATCCGCGAAAAGCAGAACCTCGATAAGATTGCAAGGCGCATCATGTTCCATAAGGGGACCGACAAACCGCTCAATTCCTCATACACAGCCTTGAGCGACATCGTTTCCATCATGCGTCACAACAAGTTAATTGCCCTAGAAATCCAGTGTAGCGTCAAGTCGGGCGAAGCTATGGATCCGCAAGCTCTTTCGGAAGCACGCGCAAATCTCGTTTTCGAATTTCTTACAAACAAAGGAATTAAAGAAGATAGATTGAAGGCGGCAGGATACGGGTTAAAGCTTCCGACAATTGATCGCGAGCACACAAAGCTGAACCCCGTCGGCATAAGACTACTGCCCCACCGCATCATAGAAGAGTAGTTGGTAGAGTTTAGTCGAATTAAGAATTATTCTAGGCTCTATCATTCTTGTTGAAAAACAGAGCGATAACAAGCGCAACGACAACGTAAAGCGCCACAGCCGCAAAAAGCCCGAGAATCTCCGAGCCCGAAACAGCCTCCACCTTGATGTACAGGAGGACAGAAAGGGGCATGGCAAGCAAAAAAAGGATTCCGGGGATTTTCTGTTTCATGCTTATAAAATAGAAAAAAGCCGCGTGGTTCGGCAGTGCTTCGGCAAGCTCAGCATACCAGCTCACCAACCTTAGTTCGACAGGCTCACCAACCTTAGTTCGGCTGGCTCACCAACCATGATTCGGCATGACGGCACTACGCAATCTTAGCACGTCATTCTGAGCGCAGCGAAGAATCCAGTAACATTTAAAACTTGACTAGATCCTTCCCCCTACGGGCTCAGGATGACGACTCTGTAGCGAGGCGTGTCGCCGGGGCTGGCATTCACAATACTCGCTGCCTGTCACCCCGGCCTTGCGATGCACTGAGTACCATCGAAGTGTGCCGGGGCCGGCATTCACAATACTATTTCACGGTAATCTGATACTTCTTGTCGCCAGCGTTGACCTGGTAATAGCCCTTGAATCCGCGGAACTTGGCTTCGCCGTTTTCATCGGCAACCGCCCTAAGATCCGACGTCCAAACTTTGTGCCACAAGTCATAGACTCGCTTTGCGGCAGGCTTTTCGCGACCGTCAGAAGCAATCATGCCACCGTTCTTGACCCAGTGACGGTTGTCCCAGAAGCCCCACAGCACAATGCCGTTCACAGCCGGGTGGCTAAATGCCGTACGGATAAACGTTTCGAACTTTTCAGCCTGGACTTCTTCGGTGTCATTCATGCCGACCTGCCAATCGCCCACATCGAATTCCGTGACCTTAATCGGGAGGCCAAGAGAGGCAAGCTTATCGAGACGAGATTTGATGAGTCCCGGAATCACCGGACGCAGCCCAAAGTGGCACTGCACGCCGATACCCATCACAGGCACCTTGCGTTCGAGCATGCCCTTGATCAAACCGTAATAGCGGTCCGTTTCGCCAGCGGCAACGACGTTGTAGTCGTTGATGTAAAGAATTGCACTCGGGTCAGCCTTGTGTGCCCAAATAAATGCACTGTCGAGAATTTCCCAGCCACACTTGTTGAACGTCCAAGATTCGTGAATCGGTTCGTTCCAAACGTCGTATTCCGTAATCTTGCCTTTATATTCCTTGAGGTCGCGGTTGATACGGGCCTTGAGCTTTTCGGCCATTTCTTCGCAGCTACCCTTGTTGCTGTAATGCTTGTCGAAACCGTAGCCCTGATGGCTCCACATGAGAGCATGACCGCGGAGTTTCCAATGATTTTCAGCCGTGAAATCCGTGTATTCCTTCATCTCTTCACGCTTGATTTTGCCCTTCTTCGGTTCATATTCCGGCCACTTGAACTGGTTCTCGGAAACACCATGCCAGAAGTACTTCTTGGCTGCATTGCGGTACCAATTTTCGGTGCTATCCTTGGTATCGTAAAGAGCGAGCGCCGTACCGAACGGGAACGAGTGGCGCAAAAGCTTCACGTGGACCTTTTCGCCTGGATTCGCCTTGACAACGAAATCCGCCTTGCGGAGACTATCGATGCGAGCGTCAGCAGCGTTGTACCACGCTGGGTCAGACATTTCGTCCAGCTTTTCGACTTCCACATCGTCAAGTTGAATCCAGCCCTTCTTGAGGCCAATCTGGAACGTGATGTTGTTGAGGCCGTAACCCTTCTGGTCGGCAAGGAAAATCATTTCGTAAGTCTGCCACTTGTCCGTCAAATCAAACGAAGCACTTTCTTTTTGACGGTAGTCCGGAGGGCCGCCCTGCACCACGGAATTGATGGGCATATTGCCCTTAGCCTTGAAGGTCAGCTTGTAAAAGCCGGAATCCGCAAGCCACTTGGGTGGCTGAAGTTGCAAGCCCCACCACGGATTCGGAAGTTCCTTCACCACAACCTTGGCCCCCTGGGAACCATCTACGCCGAGTCCCGGCACCGCAATCTGCGATTCAGCAACAGCCGGACCATCGGGATTGTTCCAGAGATACCAACCACCATCGCCATATTCCATATCGCCGTTATTCAACTGCGCAAGAGACGGGGCCGTAAAAGCGAGCGCGACCGTCGCCGCCAAGGCAAGAGCCTTTTTATTCTTTAAAATCATGAAAACCTCAATACTGTTATCTAGAACAATCAATTTGCCGAAAAGAACTTGTTTTTACGTCATCCTGAACGACAGTGAAGGATCCAGTGCTTTTTTTAGGTTTAAATATATATTCGAAGTACCTTTTTTTTGCAATTTAAAGCATTTTTTAGGCAAACTATAACGCAAACGAAAAGAAAAGTGTAACAAGTGTATCTCCATTTTTACGGTATGCGCTACAGCATAAAATTCACTCATGCCGACGGCAAATTTATCATATACGGCGGAGAACCGTAAACGCATATTAACTATCTTTCTAGCCATGCACTACAAACCTTATCGCGATTTACTTTTGGAACTTTTCCCCAACTACCTCAAGGTGCGCAAACTCCCGCTCAACGGCGGCATGAGCTGCCCGAACCTCGACGGCACCAAGGGATACTCGGGATGCAGTTACTGCAACAACCGCAGCTTTAGCCCAGTCTTTGACCAGGCAAAGGTTTCCATCCAGGAGCAGCTCGAAAAGTTCGTCCCGAAACTTCGCGACAAGTACCCGAACGCAGGTATCCTCGCCTACTTGCAGCCTTACACGAATACGCATGCGCCGTTGGAGCATCTGAAGGGCATTATCGATCCGATTATCAAGCACAAGGAAATCGCAGGCCTTGCTATTGGCACGCGCCCGGACTGTCTCGAAGATGACAAAGTCGCTTACCTTGCTGAACTCAATCGCAAGAAGCCGATTATCGTTGAAATCGGCTTGCAGACAGCCAACGACTTGACTCTTGCAGGCATCAACCGACGCCATACACTTGCCGAATTTGAAGATGCAGTGAAGCGTTGCCAAGCCGCAGGCCTCACGGTCACGACGCACGTGATTGTCGGGCTCCCAGGCGAAAAGATGGAAGATTTCAAGCGCACGGCTCAAGTAGTTCATGACATGAATCTTGCCGCGGTGAAAATCCACCCTTTGCACATCGTTGTCGGAACAGCTTTGGCGCAAGACTACATCAACAAAGAGTTCAAACTTTTAACGTTCGAGGAATATTGCGAAGCTGTCGCCGAGATGATAAAGATTATCGGGACGGATATCGCGATTGAACGCTTCAGCGGCGAAAGCCCAAGCGAAATGCTCATTGCGCCAGACTGGTGCGGTGAACGCGATAAGATTATCGCCACTGTAGAAAAATTGCTGGGCAATGAGTAAAAAAGCCGGGATGACGTTGCAGCACTAAATTCGTTTAAAAATTAGCGACGTGTTTATACCGCCGAATGCAAAGTTGTTCGTCATAAAATACTCTGTATCGATTTCACGGCCTGAACCTGTGATGTAATCCAGCGGGGCGCATTCCGGGTCCACATTTTTCAAGTTCAAATTCGGGCTGAACCAACCGCGATTCATCATGTTGATGCCAAGCCAGGCTTCGATTCCGCCGCACGCACCTAACGTATGACCCATGTAGCTTTTGAGGCTTGAAATTGCGACAGCTCGCTGTTTAAACGCATTAAAAGTAGCCCAACTTTCAGCGATATCGCCATAATGAGTTGCCGTTCCGTGACCGTTCACATAGCCAATCGCATCCGGCGAAATCTCGGCATCATTTAAAGCGATTTCAAGCGCACGCTGCATCGTATCTTTCTTGGGCTGCGTGATGTGTTCACCATCAGTGTTGTGTCCAAAGCCGACGAGTTCCGCATAAATGTGCGCTCCACGAGCCTTAGCGTGTTCATATTCTTCGAGCACAAGAGTTCCGGCACCTTCGCCAATAACTAGGCCGTCGCGGTCGCGGTCGTATGGAGCAGGCGTGATTTCTGGAGTATCGTTCTTTACGCTAGTCGCAAACAAAGTATCAAATACAGCAGCTTCAGTTGCAGCGAGTTCTTCGGCTCCGCCCGCAATCATCACATCTTGCATTCCATATTTAATCGCTTCGTAGGCATAACCAATGGAGAGGCTGCCGCTCGTGCATGCCGTATTCGTCGTAATAAGCCGCCCCGTCAACCCAAAGAAAAGGCTCACGTTCACAGCACTTGTCTGCGGCATCGACTGGATGTACGTTGTCAACGAAACTTTCGAGCAGTCGTAAGGTGGATTTTGCATAGAAACAAAATCGAGAAGCGGTCGGACGCTCCCCATGGACGATCCCATAGCGACACCCACGCGACCCGATTTGAGGAGTTCCTTTTCGTCCACGAGCCCTGCCATTTGCATGGCCTTGTCCGAAGACGAGATGGCAAGTATTCCCACACGTCCAGCACCACGAACCTTTTTACGCGGATACTCGGGCAAGTCATAGAGAATGGGGCCAGCCAAGCGCGTATTCATTTGCGCATACTTGTCCCAATCGTCAATACGAACAATATGATTTTTCAGAGTCCTGAGTTCCGAAAAAATATCGTCCAGTTCCATCCCCAGGGATGTAATGCAACTGCCTCCAGTAACGACTACGCGACGACTCACGCCAGCCCTCCGTTAACAGAGATAACTTGACGTGTGATGTAGGCGGCCCCCTCGGAAAGCAGGAACACGACAGTGGCCGCGACCTCTTCGGGCTTGCCCACGCGCTTCATCGGGATAGTCGGGAGAATCATGTCCAGCGGGGCATCCTTAATCATTTCGGTTTCGATAACGCCCGGTGCAACGCTATTTACGGTGATGTTTCGGCTTGCCAGTTCCGTCGCAAGAGCCTTCGTAGCACCGATAATGCCTGCTTTCGAGGCGCTGTAGTTCACTTGTCCGCGATTTCCGATTACGCCAGAGACCGACGAAATTGTAATGATGCGGCCTTTACGCTTGCGGCACATGGGCATGACAATCGGATGGACGACGTTATAAAAACCATTCAAGTTTGTATTCAAGACTTTGTCCCAATATTCATCTGTCATGGCCGGAAACGCCGCATCGGCGCAGACTCCGGCATTCGTCACAACGCCATAATACACGCCGTTCTCGGCGATATCCTTTTCGAGGACTTCACGGCACTGTTCCCGGTCGCAAATATCAAACTGCAACGAGCGAATTTTTCCGCCATTGGCGCAGATACGTTCGGTAAGTTCATCAATCGGAGCGGAGTTCCTATTATAGTGGGCCACCACAGTATAGCCTTCTTTTGCGACCGCTTCGGCAATGGCAAGACCAATACCGCCACTTGCGCCCGTAATCAAAACAGATTTTTCATTTTCCATTCCATACCTCAAATTAAATTCAAAGGATTCTTTGAATCATCTACTTCGACCGTATTGATTTTTGCAGTCACGACAACCTTATTGCCGACCATCGCCACGCCATCGAAGGTAACGGCTTGATCCACACGAATTTTTTCCTGGACATTAACGACCACAGTCTCGCCCTGTTTAAAAACAGGAACATCGGCCTTAAATCCATTCACGCTCAGGATAAAGCCCGTTTTCGGATTCTCGCCTTTTGAGCGACCGTAGATTCCCGACAGTGCCGAGACGCTTTGGGCCATGTATTCAAAGGCAACCCACACAGGCACACCGCCAAGTTCTTCTTCATAAAACAGGTTGTCGCGGGTAATATCGATTTCGGTCGTAATGGATTTTTCGTTCAAATCGTAATCACGGATTCGGTCGAGCAAAAACATTTTGCCCTTGTGGGGTACAAGTTCACTCACTAAATCTTTTGAATCAAATACTTCTTTCATGCCAAACCGTTTTCTACAATCAAAGATACATTACAACCGCCAAACGCAAAGGAATTGCTCATGCAATACTTGAGATTTTTTGATGTTTCGCCGGGTTTTACGAAATGAAGTAGCGGAAGTTCCGGATCGACAACGCCATCAAAAAGATGCGCAGGAAGAAGATATTCTTTTTCACCACAGTTGTTTTTATCAGTGCCAGATTCGCGCCCCCCCTTCATGGAAAGGCAACAGAACGCAAGTTCCAAAGCGCCGGCCGCCCCAAGCGTATGTCCAGTGATAGCTTTCGTCGAACTAACCGGAACTTCTACATGATTAGATTCTCCGAAAAGACGGTTGACCGCACGCGATTCCATCGCATCATTCAATTCTGTTCCCGTTCCATGCAAATTCACATAACCAATTTGAGAAGCGTCAAGCGCAGCATCCGTAAGCGCAGCCTTCATTGCCTGATACGCCCCTTCCCCATCGGCACGCGGTGCTGTAATGTGGTCCGCATCATCACTTTCGCCAAAGCCAATTACTTTGAGACCTTCGCAATCAGCCGTACAAAGGTCAGCGTCAGACTCACGAGTCACCACGAAGTACACCGCTGCATCGCCAAGCGTAAGACCGGAGCGATTTGCACTAAAAGGATTCGTCGGCTTATCGCTCATCGCCTCAAGCGAAGCAAAACCGAGTATCACCGAAAGAGACGCAATATCGACACCGCCCACAATCGCCACATCACAGTTGCCGGCATAGAGATTATTTCGCGCCGAGACAAAAGCGCTCGCGCTAGACGCACAAGCTGTCGAATGTACCGAAAGCATCCCCGTAATTCCAAAACGTTCAGCAATAAACTGGGCCGGAAAATCAGCACGCTGGTAATCGAGAACGTAGCCTTCCGGGAACGCTCCCGTTTCTTTAAAGCACTTGAGCGCAGCCATCGACGCTTCGGAACCGTTATCACAGGAACCGATAAAAATTCCAACACGGTTTGCGCCATATTTTTCAACCGCTTTCTGGATAGTCTTTTCAACGCTGACTAAAGCCGCTTGAGAAAGTCGATTGACGCGGTTATCAAACTTTTTTTCAGGGACGGGAGCAAGCGAAACTGGATCAATCGTTGCCGCAGGGCGCTGAACACCAGCCACATCGTACGTGGTAAAATTTCCACGTCTGCCATTCTTGAGAGCATCAAAAATCTGAACCTTATCGCCACCTAAAATGCAATAAAGGCTATAACCATTGATATAAACAGGTCTAGAACAGTTCAAGCCATCTGCCATTTTATTTTTCTCGATTCCCATAGGCGAAAACAATTTAGAATATTAACGTTTTGCGCTAAATGGAGAAATAAGAAAACAGCACGAAATGCCAAGCAGAACGGCAAGGCCAAACGTATGGACTGGCACAAAGGCACTGCAAGCAAGGCTACCAAAAGAAATAATAGTTGTCGTTGCCGAAAGTATGATGGCAAGCGTCGTTGTCAAGTTTTGACGACCACCTTCCTTAAAGAACAACGCATAATCGATACCAATTCCAAGCGTAAGAATCACACCGACTATCGCAAAGAAATTGAATTCAATTCCGGCATAACCAAAGACTGATGTGGCAAAGAGGCTCGCCAAGACCGGCGCACGAATAATCCGCACAGCATCTTTAAATTTATACACAAAAACAAGAATAAAGAAAACAACCGCATAGGCATAGCCTACAAGTTTAAGCGAAACATGCGAAATTTTCGTGAGAGCGTTATTGATATTTTGCATTTTGTTGACGACATGAACGCCCGGCAAACCTTCTGCAATTTTTTGAGCGTCGAATTTGTCGGATACATGAAGCGGAAGAATGGCGCTGTAGTATTTATCCCCGATATGGCCAATCCAAAGCATTTGGAGAAGAAAACTCAATGATTGAGGAAAATCATTCTTTAAATCAACATCAACAAATCTATCGTTTTTGTCAATCTTTTCGAAATCAATAAAATCTTGTGATAAAAGTAAACTTTTAACAAAAATAGAATGGTTCTCCACGCCTATTTCCGTTAAATAATTCCTGACATTAGGTGCAAGCATTTGCAGCAATTCATTATTAATTAAAATCTCTGTCCATCGTTTTTTTATTCCAAAAACCAGCTTTTCTAAATCCAAAATAGAACCAGCTTGAAACCTTCCTGACGGGATGATATTCGATACCGCCAAATACGATTTTACCAATCCTTCTTTTTCGGCCTGATTAAGGCGTTCTGTAAGCAGTTCTTCATTTTCTAAAAGGATGTGATCCTGTATTCCTTCAACAATAAAATAAAACGGTGCAATACCCAAATTATTCAGTTTCGAAGTCAACGCTTCAGATGCTTTAATTTCTTCATTCATCGTGTAAAAGTTGCCAATATCCGTATGAATATGGAGTTGTTTAAGCCCAGGAAGAAGCGCTAGGATAAAAAGTGCAAACATCAATCGAATACCCCACTTGGGGAATTTTGCATAAGCATTAAGGAAAACTTTAGGGAATTGAGTTGGGAGATTTGCAGGCACCGCTTTTGCCACAATTCCTTCACCAGAAGCCATCGCATTTTCAAACACCGCATGGAACAAGAGTGTTATCGTCAAGAACGCACTCAACAATCCAACAATCGAAAACACCGCCATCTGGCGCAACA
>Ga0247611_10004284_pt1 | contig 19931 bp, 13 predicted proteins | sample 177DNAGHGhighgp2_FD_192422 | JGI IMG/M metagenome (GOLD analysis project Ga0247611, IMG submission 192422) | Sheep rumen microbial communities from Palmerston North, Manawatu-Wanganui, New Zealand - 1770 DNA GHGhigh gp2 | ecosystem: Host-associated > Mammals > Digestive system > Stomach > Rumen...
TAACAGGATAGACGTTACCGTTGGCTTCTATTGTTTCGGGTATTTTCACACTATAGTATTGTCCTGGGGTGGCATCTGTTGTACACATCACCGTGGCCTCTCCGCGGACAATGTCACAATACACACCGTCTTTCTCAGCAGTCAGGGCATCCGACGGGCACAGCGCATAGGAGCCACCGAGATTGCGGAACACCCTTTCCGACGGGAGAGAATAGTAGCCGTCATCTTGACCGCCCCATCCCATATTAATGTGGTAATAATAGGATCCGTTTTCAAATTTGTAGCCATCGCACACTACTAAGTGACTTCCCCTACCGTCTAACAGCGTCACGTTGTAAAGCAAGGGATGGCCTTGTTCCAGGAACATACGCCTCTTTTCCTCATATTGTTCTGCCGTCCAGTCCTCCTCGCTGGTATTTTCCGGATACAATAGTGTTTTGTAGTGGAAATACTTTGCTGCCATAGCCGGGATGTACTCGCTTATGGCAGAAGTCCCAATGGTCAGGTCAATATAGCTGGCATCCATCGCACAGCCCAAGTCGGCCATGAGCTGTGCCACGGCATTGACCTGTGCATCGGTGTATTCCGTTGTCTCATAGTTGTCAATCATGTTGTCCCAGTCGTAATATGACTGCGAGAAGTCGCGCGTCTGCACATACCGGGGATTTTGCCCCGTATCTGCGTTGGTGTGCTTGCCGCGTCCCTGTCTGGGCCACTGGTAGTAGTTCATCACCTGCGCCATGGCCGTGATGACGCAGCCCGTGAAATAGTGATCGCCATAGCTGTTCACAGGGCACAGGTTGTTGTAGGGTGCTCCCTGGCTCCACTGTGTGGTGAGCAGGGGGGGCACTTCGGTTTTTCCCGATGTGTTGTGTTTGGGGGTGTTTCTATCCTTCTTCTTTGACATTCCAAAACCACCAAACGACGAATTTTCCAAACCACTGGTATACTGCTCCAGCAGCGCCTTCAGTCCACAAGGGGCGCTGTCGTAGTCGAACGGCCCGTTGTCGCTCCATCCGAGGATGGGATTATTGGCCCGCTCGTTACCCGCCACGATGACGAAGCCGGTCTCTTCGGGGTTGTTGAATACATAGAGTGCCTGATGGGGGGCCTCGTAGGCTTTGCGGAGAGTGGCTTGAATAGGGGACTCCTTGGGCTTATATGAACCATAGGCCTGACGGGACTCATAGGACTTATGAGCCCCAAACGATTTATTGGCGCCATGGGCTTGATAAAACTCGGCGGCAGTCTGCCGGGCCTGCTGCTCGCTGATGGTCTGCGCCTGCATGGCCAACGCTATTAGCCAAATTGTGATGAGTTGTATAGTCTTTTTCATATGTTCATAATTGATTTAAAACCGTATAGAACCGTGAAAACCCGTGTAGGAATGAATAACCGAATAAAACCGTGTTGAACCGTGGCTTATTTAACTAAGACCTTGCGTCCGCTGCTGACGACGATGCCGCGATAGCCACTGCCCACTTGCTGCCCCTGCAGGTTGTAGCTGCGTGTGGCGGGCAGCCTGCCAACAGTGACAGACGTGACGCTGGCGGGGTCGAACTCAAGGATGTTGGGAAACAGGTTCCAGTAAGGAGCTGCCTTATAGACGCCGACGCAGCCCTTTGGCACGTAGAGCGTGAGCTCAGGGCGCTTGAAGATGCTGGTCGGAAAAGCCCACTCGTCTATTTCGAGCGGGGTGGTGGCTTTGACCGTGACGGAGCGGAGGTCGAAGGCTGTACCCAAAGCCGGATATTGCAGTTGGGTGAGCGAGGCGGGCAAGGTGACGTGGCGAACACCAATCGTTCCCAGTTCGGCCCAGATGATGTTGGTTCCCTCCGGCACTACCACGTCGTAGCGGGGAGAGATGCTACCGCCCTCCTTCTTCATGGGCGGACAAGCCATGAGTTCGTTGACGGGCGAACCGTCCTCCCAGTTCTCCGAGTGTCGGAAGAGCATGTCGTCCTGCGTGTAGTAATCGCCCGTTGTCCCGTTCACCATGTAGGAATAGAAGTGGGTATTGCCACTGAAAGCATCGTTAGAAAAACTACCCAGAGTGGACGGCAAGGTAACAGTAGCAATGTCGTTGTTCTCAAAGGCACGATAGCTGATGCCTTGCAGCGACGACGAGAACGACAGGTCGCCTGTGAAAGCGCAACCGCTAAAGGCATTGCTACCGATGTATCGGACTTTCTCCAATCCCAGTGCCTGCTTCAGTGCGTGGCAACCGTTGAAGGCTTTTTCGTTGATGCTGAAGTCAGAGGTAAGGAACGTCACCTTTTCCAGTCCGCAGTTCTCAAAGGCTTTCTCTTCGATGCGCAGCACCTTGTCGGGAATGGTGATGCTCTTTAGGCTGGTACAGTTCTGGAAGGCCTGCCCCCAGATCCACTCAAGGCCGCTGCCCAAGGTGACGCTGGCCAGGCGCGGGCAGTCTTTGAACGAACCGTTTGAGATGTGCTGAATGCTGCCCGGCAGGGTGAGTGTCTGCAGGTTGACGCAGCCGTGGAAGTCGCCGGTGTATCCCGTAAAGGTCTCGGGCAGCGACAGGCTTGTGATGAAACCGTCGCCTGGCAGGTCGGCGCCGTTCACCTTGTAGGTCTTTCCTTGGCAGGTCATCGAGGCGGGTATGTTGGCCTTGCCGTCGAAGGCCACCTCCGTATTGCGCCCGATGACCTGAGCCGTGCCGTATTCGTCGCTGACGGAGTAGCAGAACTTATCGGTCACGGCCACCGTCTCGTTGATGTGGTTGAACCGCTTCCACTCGTTGGCCTGCTCGTATGCCTGCTTCGAGCCGAAGGGAACATTCAGCACCGAGCGTCCGTATTCATGGATGTTGGCAAAGGTGTTGTCACTGATGGCCATCGGTGTGGTGCTGAGGCAGGTCACTTCGCGCATATCGATAAGATCAGAGAAAGCTCTGTCCATCTCCTTTACCGAGGCCGGGATGGTGACATAGTAGAGGTTGCCTGGCATGGATTCAGGTTCCAGTTTCTTCACACCGGCGGGAATGGTAAACCTTGTATTGCCGTCCAATGCTCCTGCCGGGCAATGGATGATGGTCTGAAGATCCTTAGAGTAAAGCACGCCGTTGGCACTGGCGTAGTGCTTGTTGTCCTCCTCCACGCGGTAGGTTCCCTTGCAATAAATGGTGTGCTTGTCGAAGCTCTCCAAGGCGGCGGGCAGGATCACCGTCTCGGCACTCAGAGCGCCCTCTTCGTAGATGCAGGTGGGCTGTACGATGAACTCGCCGCTCAGGTTGATGCCGCTACCCCTTCCTATCTTGGCGGCACCCTCCAAGCCGGAAGCATTGCTTACGCCACTCTGGTAGAAAGCCGACTCTCCGATGGTGAAGCCCTTGGCCTTGAAGCTGATCCATCCGATGTTCTTCAGGCCGACAAAAGAGCGGTCACCAATATACATGGTGGTGGCGGGGAAAGTAGGAAGAAAAGAAATGTTTTTGCAAGACGAGAAAGCCCCGTCGCCGACATACGCCAACTGGTCGCCCCAGCTACGGCCTATCGTCGATAAGTGCTGGCACTGGTGGAAAGCATTGGTGCCGATGCAGCGGATGGTTTGACTCATGGTCAGCTCTTCAAGTTCCCAACAGGTGTTGAAGGCATTGTCGCCGATCTCCTCAATGCCGTCATTCAATACCACACGCTTGAGGGGTACGCCTCCGTATTGATAAGCAAGCAGGGCTCCCGAAAAGGCGCGGTTAGGTATTGTCTTGATGGTACCGGGAATGCTGATACTGGACAATGCAGAACCGATAAATGCTCCTTCCCGGATGGATGTCACTTCATAGTTCTTACCGTCTATTGTGAGCTGTTCGGGAATAACAACATCGCATTCCTCGGATTCAGGTGTGTTGTCATGGTAGCACACGACAGAGGCTTCCCCATTAACATCGTTCAATTCATAATAGACATGGTCGGCGAGCACTCTTTTGTTGTTTGACGGGTGGATGCCCACTATATATTCATGGCCAAGCATACTGAAGGATGTACCTCCATAGATGGCTGTGGGCAGGTAGAAGCCATCGGCCTGTCCAGCCCAGCCATAATTCAAGTGATAGTAGCCGTCAGTGTTGTATCCGTCGCAAACCACCGCATGGGAACCCAATGGAGTAGGGACTTCCATCAGAATGGGTCGCCCGGCATCTATCTCTGCACGAATCGTTTCGTCTGGATCAGCAGTTCCCCAACTGCTGTTGTATATTCTGAGGTCTTGACTATAACCGAAAAAAGAAACCAAAGACAAATAAGCATTGTAAATCACGGTAGCACTGCCCAGTGCGCCGCCATAACCCATATTCATGCTGCAGCCCACATCGGCCATCAACTGTGCCACGGCCTGTCCTTGTTGCTCAGTATAGTTGCCTTCGGAATAAGTGTCAAGCATGTTGTCCCAGTCGTAATGCGACTTTGTGAAGTCTCGATATTCTTTCGTGTCGGTGGAGTTTTGATGCGCTCCACATCCCTGCTTGGGCCACTGCCAATAATTCATGATTTGTGCCATAGCTGTTGCCATGCAGCCCGTAGGAGGCATATAGCCCTCATTCATCACAGGACATAGGCCATTGTAAGGTTCCCATTGACTCCACTGCGAGGTTAGCAGAGGGCCGACAACGGCATTGGTCTCGGATTTCCGAGGGGAGTGTTCCCTATTCTCGTACCCACGTACCTCCGCACTCTCGTATTCACGAACTCCCTTGGCATATTGCTCCAGCAGTGCCTTCAGTCCGCAAGGGGCATTGTCGTAGTCGAACGGGCCGTTGTCGCTCCAGCCGAGAATGGGTGTGCTGCTTTCTTTTCCAGCTACAATGACGAAGCCTGTCTCCTCGGGGTTGTTGAAGACATAGAGCTCCTGATGGGGGGCCTCGTAGGCCTTGCGGAGCGTGGATGGGGTGGAGGACTCGTTGGGCTTAAATGAACCATGGTTTTTATGAGACCTATAGGACATACTGGACCCATGGGCTTGATAAAACTCGGTGGCAGTCTGCCGGGCCTGCTGTTCGCTGACGGTCTGCGCCTGCATGGCTACAGCCATCAGGCTGCTCACGAAGAAAAGGACAGTTTTTTTCATATTGCTCTATTCTGCTTTTGTTTTCAAATAAGTACACTTTACCTTGCAAATATACAAAAAACGCAAGCCCGAAGACTTGCGTTTTTACAAAATCGACTTACAATTGTAAATATGTCAGTCTTTTTTGCTGGATTGGGGACTTATTTGTTGTTTGTCTGTTGTGCTCTCCACTCGTTGGGTGTAACACCATTGGCGGCCTTGAAAGCGCGGAAAAAGGATGACTCTGTGGCAAATCCTGCCTCAGACCACACTGCAGATATTTTCTTTTCAGGATATTGTTGCAGTTGTTTCATGGCTTCATCCAGCCGATAGGCATTGATGAATTGTGTGAACGACTGTCCACGGGCCGTCTTGATACAGTCGCTGATGTAGGTGCGGTTGGAGTGCAGCAGGTCGGCTACGTCCTGTAGCTTCAGGTTGCTGTCCAGATAGGGTTTCTGCTCGTCCATCAGTTTGCAGAGGCGCTGCATGAGGTCGGAGTCCGGTGTTGTCTTTGATGCCTCTGGAGTTTCGTTGGACACATGGGGTTTACGGGCCTTACGGACTTTATAAAACGCAAAGCCTACGACGGCAAGGCCACCCAGCAATGCCATGATAATCCACAGCCAGGTGTGCCCTTTTGCTTCTGTGCCTGCCAGTTCGTCGGAGTGGATGCCTACGGGCAATAGCAGGACGGTGGCGTGGGGAGTGAAGTTGTCAACGGTGGTATCGGGATTGAGTTCCATACCGCCAGCGAGCAACAGGTCACCGTCGGGTGTCAGCACGGGGTTCCCGTATTTGGTGTACTGGGTAGGTTCGGTGTAGTAGAGGGTCAGGTCGGCGGGAGTCTTGGAGAGGTCGATGGCAAGTACGTATTGCCGTCCGTCGCCCGCGCCATGACCGACGAGATAGGCGCGCTGCGCCTGACGGTCTACAAGGATGGGCGAGGAATAGTTGATGCGCCTGCCTTTGCAGGTCGCCGGAATAGTGCCGTTGGTGGGAAGCAGGGCGAATCCGGTGCTGTCGATGCGGCAGAGAGCCGTCTGCCCTTCCTTGTTTGCTACGGGAATGAGATAGGCGTATGTGTCCTGTTGCTCATTACCGATGAAGAAGCTGTTGCAGTTTGCATCCTCCAGATAGCACTGGGGTCTCCACTCGTTGAACAGGGGTACACGGAACGGGTCGCCCTTCAGGCGGTCTACGATAATCGTGTCGAAGGATTCTGCGTGAATATCGTGGTTACTGAAGATGATTACATCGTCCTTGGCTATGCGCAGCACGTAGGGGCGTGAACGGTTCTGCGATGCTTGCTTCACGTGAGTGAAATACTTCTGTCCGTCGAAGCGTTCTATGTCGTCAGCGTTGTACCAGTTGCCCGTCACGACGACGCGCCCGCTGTCAATCTCCGTGCCTGTGGCAAAGCATCGCTTACGGTCAAGACAGCCGAAGCCCTTGAAGGTATGGGTAGTAGGGTCGTAAGTCTCAACAGAATATATCTGGCCTATTCCCAACGGCTCGGCATGACTGCCGCCTATGAGCACCTTGCCGGAACGGAGGGGAACACAGAAGCCCTCGTCGTGGGGATAGGCCGTCTGCATGAGATGCCACTGGCCGTCGCGATAGTATTCGGCGGTGGCTGTCGGCACAAAGCTGGTCGTGTGGCCGCCAACCACCGTCGGTTCGCCGTTCACCACAAATACGGAGTGGCCTGCACGGGGAATGTTGAGGTCAGGCAGCTGCCTGACTTGTAGGGGCTGTTCAGGGCACGTCTGAGGCCATGCTGTCAGGGGCAGCAGAAGTGCGAGAAGGAGCCAGTTCCTAAACATTGAAGCGGAAGTGCATGATGTCGCCGTCCTGAACGACATAGTCCTTGCCCTCGACACCCATTTTGCCAGCTTCGCGTACGGCAGCCTCGGAGCCATACTTCAGGTAGTCGTCGTATTTGATGACCTCGGCGCGGATGAAACCTTTCTCGAAGTCGGTGTGGATGACGCCGGCACACTGCGGGGCCTTCCATCCCCGTTTGTAGGTCCAGGCCTTCACCTCCATCTCACCGGCAGTGATGAACGTCTCGAGGTTCAGCAGGGCGTAGGCTTTCTTGATGAGCCGGTTCACGCCGCTCTCCTCCAATCCCAGTTCCTCAAGGAACATCTGCTTGTCCTCGTACGATTCCAGTTCGGCAATATCCTCTTCGGTCTTGGCAGCGATGACCATGGCCTCGGCACCTTCCTCCTTGGCCAGGGCCTCTACCTTGCGTGTGAAGTCGTTGCCCGACTTTGCGTCCTGTTCGCCCACGTTGCAGACGTAGAGCACAGGCTTCGACGTGAGCAAGAACAGGTTGCGGGCGCAGTCCTGTTCGTCCTTTGTCTCGAACTCCACCACACGGGCGTTCTTGCCCTGGTCGAGCGCTTCCTTGTAGGCTTTCAGCACCGACACTTCTATTTTCGCATCCTTGTTGCCGGCAGCAGCGGCCTTCTCGGTCTTGGCCAGTCGGCTCTCGATGGTCTCCAAGTCCTTCAGTTGCAGTTCGGTATCGATAATCTCCTTGTCGCGAATGGGGTCGATGGTGCCGTCCACATGGGTAATGTTGTCGTCCTCGAAACAGCGCAGCACGTGGATGATGGCGTCGGTTTCGCGTATGTTGCCTAAGAATTTGTTGCCCAGTCCTTCTCCCTTGGAGGCACCTTTCACCAGTCCGGCAATGTCGACGATTTCGCAGGTGGCGGGCACAATGCGTCCCGGATGCACTAGTTCGGCCAGTTTGGTGAGGCGCTCGTCGGGCACGGTGATGACACCCACGTTGGGTTCAATTGTACAAAAGGGGAAGTTGGCTGCCTGCGCCTTGGCGCTCGACAGACAATTGAAAAGTGTAGACTTGCCCACGTTGGGCAGTCCAACAATACCACATTTTAATGCCATTTCTTAATGTATAAACGTTTATAAACTGGGTGCAAAGGTAGTCATTTTAATTCAATCAAGGCTCCTTTTAATCATTTTTTAATGTTTATGGCCGTTTTTCGACCTTTCCAGATGTAGATGCCTACAGGGAGACCGTTGAGCGAGGTGGCGTTACGGCGAACCAGGCGACCGTCGAGGGTATAGACATCCGAGGTTGGTGTATAATCAGTATGGCTTCTATGCCAGTGTATTGGCCTTCGGGCTTGATGCCGATGGTCATGTCCTGGTAGTCGTCGAACTGATAGCTCTGCGGATTGAGCAGCGAGATGTCGTAGTAGCCGTTTTCATGACCATACCAGCCCCAGTTCACGTGTACCAGTCCCTGCTCGTCGTAGCCGTCGATGACAAACGAGTGGGCGTTGTTTCCTTCGATGTCGATGGCTTCGTAGAAGATGGGCCGACCTTGTGAAAGCTCTTCATAGACCATCTCCATCCACTGGTTGCGGGTGTAGAAATAGCGCATGCAGGTGCTCATCGTCGAGGGGTCATAGCCGAAGTAGGTGGACAGTGCCTTGGCAGCGGTGAAGTTGGTTGAGAACGACCAGCTTTTGTTGAACACCATGTCGGTGCTCACCGCACAGTGATAGAGCAGCTGGGCCACGGCGCGTCCTTCGGTCTCGGAATAGTCTCCGCTGTAGTCGTCGAGCATGTTGTCCCAGTCGTAGGTGGCTTCGCCGAAGTTCACTGTCAGGTCAATGGTTCCCTGATATTGAAGGCTATGTTCTCCCTCGCCATGTATTGGCCAGCGATGATAGCGCATCAGCTGTCCCATGGCCACGGCCACACAACCTGCCAGACAGTGCTGTTGGTCGGGTTGGTAGCCTCCCCAGGGCGTAGGCTCCACCAGTGGGCACATGTAGTTGTAGGGTGGTTTTTGTCCCCATGTTGAAGTGAGCAGCGGCCCTACGGAAGGCGGGTATTTCGTGGGGTCGGGCTTGCTGGCACGGACTTCGGCGTCACCGTTTTCAAGCACTTTCTTCATGGCGTTCATCCACCAGTGAAAAGCAGGGCAGGCCGTGGCCGTGTCTATTGGCGTATCGCCGTGTGCCAGTAGTCTTTCTCCATGTGTGATGGCAAATCCTCGCTCGTTGTGGTTTTTGATGGCCAGTTTTTGCCGTGCCGATGCTGTGAAGACTGTCAACAGGATGAGTAGGGTGGGGTAGAGTCGTATCTTTTCCATTCTTTCCTCAATGTGCTTCCAACCAGTTTTGTCCGAAGGCCGCGTCGGCCACGAGGGGTACGCGCATCTCGAAGGCGTGCTCCATTTCCTCGACCACGATGCGCTCTACCTGTTCCTTCTCTTCGGGATAGACGCTGAAGTTCAGTTCGTCGTGTACCTGGAGAATCATCTTTGAGCGGATGCCCTCTTTCTGGAAGCGCTGGAAAATGCGTATCATGGCCACCTTGATGATGTCGGCCGCAGTGCCCTGTATGGGCGCATTGATGGCGTTGCGTTCGGCAAATCCGCGCACGGTGGCGTTCTGCGAGTTGATGTCGGGCAGGTAGCGGCGACGGCCGAAGAGTGTGGGCACGTAGCCTTGGCGTCGTGCTTCCTGCTTGGCCTGCTCCATATAGTCGTGCACCTGTGGGAAGGTTTCGAAGAAGCCGTCGATGAGCTGGCGTGCTTCGTCGCGTGTGATGTCCAGGCGCTCGGCCAGTCCGAAGATGGTGATGCCGTAGATGATGCCGAAGTTGGCCCGTTTCGACTTGGTGCGCTCATCGCGTGTCACCTCCTCAATGGGCTTCTTGTAGATGGTCGCTGCGGTGGCAGCATGCAGGTCCTTGCCTTCGCGGAACACGCGTATCATGTTTTCGTCGCCCGACAGATGGGCCATGACGCGCAGTTCTATCTGACTGTAGTCTGCTGAAAAAAACAGACAACCCGGTTCTGGTACGAATGTCTTGCGAATTTCTTTTCCATCCTCTCCGCGAACGGGAATGTTTTGCAGGTTCGGGTCGCTCGACGACAGGCGTCCGGTAGCGGTGACACACTGGTTGAACGATGTGTGAATATGGCCTGTGTGCGGATTGATCAGTTCCGGAAGATTGTCGACATACGTGGAAAGCAGTTTCTTCAAACCCCTGTAAGCTAATATCTTGGCTACTATTTCATGTTTTCCCTGCAGTTGTGTCAGCACTTCCTCGCTGGTGACGTATTGTCCGGTCTTGGTCTTCTTTGGCTTCTCAATGATTTTCATCTTCCCAAAGAGTATGTCGCCCACTTGCTTGGGCGAGGAGATGTTGAAACGTTCGCCAGCCAATTCATAGATTCGTGCCTCCGTTTCGTTCATCCGTTCGGTAAAAAGTTTTGATGTCTGTTGCAGTGCTTCGGTGTCTATGCACACGCCGTTCATCTCCATCTCGGCCAGTACCGGCATCAGTGGCATCTCCATTTCGTAGAACAGTTTCTCGCAATCGTGCTCACGCAGCATGGGTTCCAGCTTGTTCTTCAGCTGCAAGGTGACGTCGGCGTCTTCGCAGGCATACTCATAAACCTCCTGCGGCGTCAGGTCGCGCATGGATTTCTGTTTCTTGCCGCGAGGTCCAATCAATTCGTCAATGTGTACTGTCTGATAACCTAGCAGTGTCTCGGCCATGAAGTCCATGTTATGGCGCAGCTCCGGTTGTATCAGATAATGGGCTATCATGGTGTCCCACATCGGTCCTTTCAGATGAATGTTATAATTTCTTAAAACTTCCAAATCATATTTAATGTTCTGTCCAACCTTCAGAATTTGCGGGTCTTCGTATACTGATTTAAAGATGTTAACAATTCGCAACGCTTCTTCACGATTGGCCGGAATGGGCACATAAAATGCCTCATGTTCTTTCACTGCGAAGCTCAAACCCACTAATTCGGCATCGATTGCCGAGGTGCTGGTGGTCTCTGTGTCTAAAACGAGAATTTTATTTGTCCTGAAAAAGTCACAAACTTGCTGCATTTCTTCCTCATTTTCAACCAGTTTGTAGTTGTGAGGAGTTGTTTTAAGGCTCTCAAAACTCGAAAATTTTGACTCACTCGACCCTTGGGAAGCAAATTCTTCAAAGAGCGAGAGCTGCGTATTATCGGTTTTTGGCTTCTTTTCAGTTTTTTTAAGAACTCGGTCTGCAAGCTGCTTGAACTCGAGTTCGGCGAACAGTTGTCGCAGTTTTTCCTCGTCGGGGGTGTTCAGTCGCAACGACTCCATGTCGATGTCGATTGGAACGTCGGTCTTGATGGTTGCGAGGAAGTAGCTCATGCGAATGTCATCGGTATGCTCTTCCACTTTTTTCTTCAGCGCGCCCTTCAGTTCGTTGGTGCGGGATAGCAACTGTTCCACGTTGCCGAATTCTGCGATGAGTTTGGCAGCGGTCTTCTCACCCACGCCGGGACAGCCGGGGAAGTTGTCGGCTGAGTCGCCCATGAGTGCCAGCAGGTCGATGACCTGGCTGGGCGATTCAAGGCCATACTTCTGACAGACCTCTTCTGGCCCCATGGTTTCGTAGCCGCCTCCATGACGTGGCCGGAATATCTTCGCTTTTTCCGACACCAGCTGACCGTAGTCCTTGTCGGGTGTGAGCATGAATACGTCGGCTTCGGTTTCCATTTGCTTGGCAATGGTGCCAATCACGTCGTCGGCTTCGAATCCGTCGGCCTGCAGGATGGGGATGCGATAGGCTTCGAGTAGTTGCTTGATGATGGGTACGGCCCGCCGGATGTCCTCGGGTGTGGCCTCGCGTTGTGCTTTATAGGCGGGGTACGCCTCGCTGCGGAAGGTGGGCCCGGGGGGGGCGAAGGCCACGCCGATGTGCGTGGGCTGTTCTTTTTCCAGTACTTCTTGCAACGTGTTCACAAAGCCTATGATGGCGCTGGTGTTGAGACCCTTCGAGTTGATGCGTGGGTTCTTGATAAAGGCGTAGTACGACCTGTAAATCAGCGCGTAGGCGTCCAAAAGAAATAGTTTTGCCATAATAATGAAGATTTTCTGTGTAAAATTACAAAAAAATTCTTCATAATCACGATTTTTTCACTAATTTTGTCACAAAAATTTTGATAATGGACCAAATTTCGCTCATTAAACAGCCTATTTCGCACGATTTAAGCGATTTCATCGACCTTTTCAACCAGTCGCTTACCCATGAGCATGGCTTGCTCGGTTCGGCGTTGGAACATATCCGCCAGCGTGGCGGCAAGCGCATGCGTCCCATGCTGATCATGCTACTTGCTAGGAACTATGGCCAGGTTTCGATGGTCACACAGCATGCCGCCGTGGGTCTGGAACTGCTGCACACAGCGTCGTTGGTTCATGACGATGTGGTTGACGAGAGCAGCGAGCGCCGTGGTCAGGCTTCTGTCAATGCCACCTATGATAACAAGGTGGCTGTGCTCGTGGGCGATTACATCTTGTCTACTGCCTTGCTCCATGTGGCCAAGACAGGTAACCAGCGCATTGTGGAGTATCTGGCAGAGTTGGGCAGAACACTTGCTGCAGGCGAAGTCCTGCAGTTGTCGAACATTCAGAACCAGGAAATATCCGAGGATGTCTATTATCAGATTATCAAGAACAAGACGGCCGCCCTTTTCGAGGCCTGTGCAGTCATTGGTGCGCTCTCGGCAGGTGCTTCAGAGGATGATGTCCGGTTGGCAGGTAAGTTCGGTCAGGACCTTGGCATCATGTTCCAGATACGCGACGACATTTTCGATTATTACGACTCGAAAGAGATTGGTAAGCCCACCGGCAACGATATGGTTGAGGGCAAACTGACGCTACCAGTCATCTATGCCCTGAACAGCAACCCTATGGACTCGATGCTCACGCTGGCCAAGAAGGTGAAGGCGGGGACCGTCAATCCCGATGAAATCGCCGTTTTGGTCGAGTTTACCAAGCTCAGCGGCGGTATTGAATATGCCGAAAAACGCATGCAGGACTATCGTCTGCTATGTCAGGAGTATATTAATAGCCATGTGAAGAATCCCGCAATTTACGCTGCTTTGACTGCATACGTTGATTTTGTTATTCAAAGAAATAAGTAATGAGTGGTAAATCTCAATATTACGTTTCCTTGTCCTTCCTGATTCTCAAAAGGGTGGCAAATAACCTGATATTACCTCCTTTTGTCTATTTGTTTTCAGTTTACGGCTATGCGTGGTATCCAGTCGATGAACACCCTCAAGAGATTATAGAAGAGGAACAGCCTCAAGTTACTGAAGAAAAGGAACAAAAGATTTCAAATGAGAAAGAATACACGAAATTCACAGAATCGGCGGAAGTGATAGATTGAAACAAGTCCGTTGAATCCGTGAATTTCGTGACTTCCTTGGTTGTTTAGAAGAACTTCACTTCCTGTCCCTCCAGTTCGCTCAGCAGTAGGTTGGCTAAGCGGCTGGTGCCCAAACGGAAGAGCTCGTTGGTGAGCCATTTCTCGCCCAGGATCTCTTTCACGATCGTGTAGTAGATCAGTGCATCCATTACGCTGTTAATGCCTCCAGCGGGCTTGAAACCCACCATTACGCCCGTTTCATCGTAGTATTCCTTGATGGCCTGACACATGACGTAGGCGGCTTCAGGTGTAGCGCTGACTTTTTCCTTGCCTGTTGAGGTCTTGATGTAGTCGGCCCCGGCATACATGGACAGGATAGCTGCTTTCTTGATATTGGCACATGAGCCAAGGTCGCCTGTCTCTAAGATGACCTTCATGGGCACGTCGCCGCAGGCTTCCTTCTGCTGCTGAATCTCGTCGCATACGGTCTCATAGTCGCCGCTGAGGAACTGTCCCACGTGCATCACGATGTCCACGTTGCCGGCTCCGTCGCGGACGGCTAAGCCGGTCTCCACGGTCTTTACTTCGATGAGGGCTTGCGATGAGGGGAACGCACCGCTTACGCATGTCGGGATGACTCCTTCCACCTCGAGCGATTCGCTCACTATGCGGGTGAAGCGCGGGTAGGTGACCACGGTGGCTACATGCGGATACTGGGGGTATTCGTTGTCGAACTTGTTCACCTTCTCCACCAGTTGCAACACGCTCTCGTCGCTGTCTGTCGTGGTTAGCGTGGTCAGCTCTATGCTGCCGAACATGAAGCGTTTCACCTCGGGGGTGTCGTTCTCATGCACTTTCTCTGCAATCAGTTTCTTGACTGCTTCCTTCACGTCCTCGTCCTGGATGTCGAGGTTGTACTTACTGAGCGCTTCTTCAATGCGCCCGAATTGCTTTTCTGTCATAATTACTTGAGTTTTAGGTTGTTAATATGTCGGTTCTTGTCTCTTGATGTCTTTTTCTCTAAGTTTTTCAGCAGTTCATCGGTCAGGTCTACGCCCGTCTGATTGGCCAGACAGAGCAACACCCACAGCACGTCGGCCATTTCGTCGCCCAGTGCCTGGCGGCCGTTGTCGGCTGCCCGCAGGTCGCTTTCCTTCCACGACTGTTCGCCGTAGCGGCGGGCAATGATCTTGGCCAGTTCGCCTACTTCTTCGGTGAGTACCGCCATATTGGTTAGCTCCGAGAAGTAGCGCACGCCATACTCCTTAATCCAGCGGTCTACAGCCTGTTGTGCTTCTTGTATGGTCATCTTGCAAAGATTGTAAAACTGATGAATATGCCTAAGATAGCGCCGAGCATGATAATGATGTTCACGATATTCTCTCGTCTGTATATGTCCCAGTGAAATGCCTTGTAGATTACCGTGACGACCCACAGCAGCAGGCCTATGGCCGAGGCCAGTGCACCCGTATAGATGTTCACCACATGTCCCAGGATAACACCTAGAAAGAGCATGATGATTCCTGATGTTTCTATCTCCTTCAGATATTTCTTCATTGCATTTATGTCTGACAGCCTCTCCTCTGGCTGAAGGTCGGTGGTCATTCTTTGTTTTTAGTGTCCATGCAGATGGTCACGGGACCGTCGTTCACTAAGCTTACCTGCATCATGGCTCCGAACTCGCCGGTAGCCACTTTCTTGCCGATTGCATCGCTCAGTTTGCGGCAAAAACTCTCGTATAACGGCACAGAAATCTCGTGCCTTGCTGCCCTGAGCCACGAGGGCCGATTGCCCTTCTTGTAGCTCGCAAATAGCGTAAATTGGCTCACGACGAGGCATTCACCTCCTACGTCCATGATGCTGAGGTTCATGACTCCGTTCGCGTCGTCGAAGACGCGCAGGCCTGTCACCTTCCTGACCAGCCAGTCCACGTCTTCTTCTGTGTCATCCTCGCACACGCCTATTAGGATGGCAAAGCCCAGTCCAATGCTCCTTTTGGTGTTTTGGTCCGTAGCTTTGATGCCGTCCTCGACGATGGTCACGCTGGCTTGGGTTACTCTTTGTATGACGATTCTCATGTTGCAAAGATAAGATTTTTTATTCAAATGAACAAGTATTTGGCCATTTTGTTTTATTGCTTCTTTTTTAGTTTTCCGTTTTGCCGCAAAATAGCCTCCTGTTTTGCCGCAAAATAACCTCCTGTTTTGCCGCAAAATAGCTCCCATTTTGCGGCAAAATGCAACCCATTTTGCGGCAAAATGCAACCAGTTTTGCCGCAAAACGCTGCTCAATGGCTACTCTTGGTGAAAGTGTTGGTAGACGATTTCTGCCTTTTTTTCGCCAATTACGTTTGTAATTGCCTGTAAATCAGACTCTTTGATGCGCTTCACACTCTTCAGTTCCTTCAATAGTGCGTCGCGTGTTTTCGGACCGATGCCCTTAATATCGTCCAGCTCTGAATGCAGGGCATGCTTGCTTCGCTTGTCGCGATGGAAGGTTATGGCAAAGCGGTGAACTTCGTCCTGCAGTCTTGTCAGCACATGGAATAGTTCCGAGTCGGTCTTCAGCGCAACGGTCATAGGCGGGAATCCGTAGAGCAGCTCGTTGGTGCGGTGGCGGTTGTCCTTCGCCAGTCCTGCAATGGGGATGTCTAATCCCAGCTCGTCCTGCACGGCCTGCCTGATTACTTCCATCTGCCCTTTTCCGCCGTCGGCAATGATCAGGTCGGGTAGGGGCTGTTCTTCGTCGACGAGCCGTTTGTATCGCCTGTAGACTACCTCTTTCATCGATGCATAGTCGTCAGGACCCGTTACCGTTTTTATGTTGTATTTCTTGTAGTCCTGCTTGCTGGGCTTCATGCTTTTGAACACTACGCAGGCGGCCACCGCATCGGTTCCCGAGATGTTTGAATTGTCGAAACACTCTATCTGGTATGGCATTTTCGGTAGTCTGAGCTTCTCCTGGAGTTCTTTCATCAGCCTGACCTGCTTCTGTTCCGGATTCAGCTTTTCAGCCTGCTTCAGCCGATCCATTTTGTATTGCTTTCCATTCATCAGCGACAAGTCCAGAAGTGTCTTCTTGTCGCCTCTCTGCGGCACTGTAAAGGTGATTCCTTGCAACTGAAAATCCATTTCGAAGGGGATGATTATTTCACGCGACTGGCTTCCGAAACGCTCTCGCATTTCTACGATTCCTAACTGCAGCAGTTCCTCGTCGGTCTCATGGATGGCCTTTTTATATTCAAAGGTGAACGACTGGTTGACAGAGCCGTTGGCCACATGTATGTAGTTGATGTAAGCCACCTTCTCGTCATTGGTTATCGAGACCACATCCACGTTGTCGATGGTGTGGCTTACTACCTTGCTCTTTGTCTCAAAACCATCGAGCAACAGGTATTTCTGTTTGATTTCGTCTGCTTCCTCAAAACGCAGTTCCTCGGCCAGTTGCTGCATTTCCTCGCGCATCTGGCGCATGATCTGGGCGGTGTTGCCCTTCAGTATCTCGCGTGCCTGCTGTATGTTTTTCTGGTATTCATCCCAGCTTTGCCTTCCTATGCAGGGTCCTTTGCAGTTCTTGATGTGGTATTCTAGACACACCTGGTATTTTTTCCCTTCTATTCCCTCCTTTGTGATGGGCATGCGGCACTTGCGCGGATGATAGAGTTTGTTGATCAGTTCTAGTATAGCCGCCATGCTTCCTACATGTGAATAGGGTCCATAGTAGCTGCCCCATTTCTTGTTGATTTGCCTCGTCTTGAAGATGCGTGGCAGGTATTCGTTGGTGATGCAGATGCTGGGGTAGGTCTTGCCGTCCTTTAGCAGGACGTTGTAGCGTGGGTTGTATTTCTTGATGAGCGAGTTTTCCAGCAATAGCGCGTCCTCTTCGGTGCTGACAACGGTATAGCTGATGTCCCAGATTTTGCTGACAAGGACTTTTGTCTTGAAGCGATCCACTTCCGTGTGGAAGTACGACGATACGCGCGATTTCAGGTTCTTGGCCTTGCCAACATAGATGATGGTGCCTTCATGGTCATAGTATTGGTAGCTGCCAGGCTTTTCCGGCAAACGTTGAACAATGCTCTTCAGGTAGGCTAACCGTTTTTCGCTTTCTTCCTTTGTCATGCTGAATCCCTTTGTCTAAAAGCGTTTCACGTGGTTTTGTTTCACGTGAAACGCATATCCTCCTTTTTCTTTTCTTTTGTCTCTGGGTAGTTTCTCCCTGTGCTTACAATTTCACCAACGTGGTCAGTTCTATGCCGTCGAACAGGTCGCGCCCGTGCAGTCCCTCGTCGGTTATCTCGATAATAAAGTTCATGTAGACTTTCTTCGGGTGGAAGTGTTGCACCAGCTTCCAGGCAGCCTTGGCCGTGCCGCCCGTTGCCAGAAGGTCGTCGTGGATGAGCACTACGTCATCGGGTTCTATGGAGTCGATGTGCATCTCAATGGTGTCTACTCCATATTCCTTCGAGAAGGATTCCTTGATTACCGTTGCAGGCAATTTTCCAGGCTTGCGTGCCAAAACTACACCCGCACCTAATTTCACCGCCAAAGCGGCAGCCATCACAAACCCCCGGCTTTCAATGCCTACAATTTTTGTAATGCCTTTGTCTTTGTAAATCTCGTAGAGTTCGTCTACCATCTCCTTCATGCACGCTGCATTTTTGTAGAGTGTCGTTACGTCGCGGAAGTTGATTCCCTTCTTTGGAAAATCAGGTATGCACCTGATGTTGTCAATCAATAGTTTGTTGTTCATTTTCAGTTAGTTATAATGGTTACACAATATTTGTTGTTTCACGTGGAACATGTAACAGCCGGGTGGCTTGCAGGAATCATATGAGCCAATGCTCCTGCTGGCTCTACCTCCCCATCAGCACCAGCAACACATTGATGTCGCTCGGGCTTACGCCGGGAATGCGACTTGCCTGCGCCAGTGTCTCCGGATCGATGGCTGTCAGCTTCTGCCGGCCTTCGGTCGAGATGGAGTGCAGCTCGGAATAGTTGAAGTGTCCTTTTATCCGGATGTTCTCCAAACGGTGCATCTTGTCGGCTACGAGTTTTTCGCGCTCGATGTATCCTTTATATTTAATGCGGATTTCTGCGGCTTCAGCAATTTCTTCCTTCCGGTTCTCGGGACTGTCTAGCACAGCCTTTAGCTCTGGAATTAATTCCGAGAGATTCCGTAGGTTCAATTGTGGGCGTGCCACCAGGTCTTCCAGCTTCACGCCAAACTGGAGTGGGGTAGTGCCCAATGCTTCAAGTTGTCCGTTGATGTTCTTTGGCTTGATGGGGAATGACTTGCAGAAGTCCTCGATTTCTTCGATTCTTTCCCTTTTCTCTTTCCACCATTCCATCCTGCTGGTCGTTGCCAATCCCAAGCGATAGCTCTTCTCTGTAAGGCGACGGTCTGCATCATCCTGTCTCAGAAGGATGCGATATTCTGCTCGCGAGGTAAACATGCGGTATGGTTCGTCGACGCCTTTAGTTACGAGATCGTCGATTAATACGCCAATATATGCTTCGTCGCGTGCCAGTGTGAATTGCCCGCCCGACTGGCTGTCGCAGTCTTTTCCTGTGCCTCCGAAGCCTGCTTTCAAGGCTGCGTTGATGCCAGCGACGATTCCCTGGCCTGCTGCTTCCTCATAGCCCGTGGTGCCATTCACCTGTCCAGCCATGTACAAACCTTCAATTTTCTTCGATTCCAACGAGTGTTTCAGTTGCGTCGGGTCAAAGAAATCGTACTCAATGGCGTAGCCCGGACGGTAAACCTGTGCATGCTCCATGCCAGGGATGAGCCGAAGTGCGTCAATCTGCACGTCCATCGGCAGCGACGACGAGAATCCGTTCAGGTACATTTCATTGGTTTCAACGCCTTCTGGCTCTAAAAACAGCAAGTGTTGGTCGCGGTCGGGGAAGGTGACGAGTTTCGTTTCAATCGAAGGACAATAGCGAGGACCAATGGACTGTATTTGTCCGTTGTAGAGTGGAGAGTCCTTTAGTCCTGAGCGTAGCCGCTCGTGTACTTCTGCGTTGGTGTAGCATTCCCAGCAGGGCAACTGTGGCAGCGTGCGTCTTGGTCCCATGTATGAGAACTGGTGGTGGTCGGTGTCGCCGTCCTGTCTGCGCAGTTGACTGAAATCTATGCTGCGCTTGTCTATGCGAACCGGTGTGCCTGTCTTCATGCGTGCCGTGTGTATGCCATGGATGGCGATGCTCTCGGTCAGTCCAGCTACGGCCGGTTCGGCAATGCGGCCGCCTGCCACCATCTTTCGTCCAATGTGCATCAGCCCGTTGAGGAAGGTGCCTGCCGTCAGCACCACGCACCTTGCTTTGAGTTCAGCACCCCAGATGGTGCGAACACCTGTTACGCGGACGGCACCTTCTCGGTCCTCGGTCTTCTCTGCTCGCTCGGTGAGCAGCTCGCAGACTTGATCCTGCCAAATGTCTAAATGCTCGGTTTCATCGAGCTTTTTCCGCCATTCCCAGATGAATTTTCCTCGGTCGCATTGTGCCCTTGGCGACCACACGGCCGGTCCTTTGCCAACGTTTAGCATGCGGAACTGTATGGCGGTGGCGTCGGTAACGAGGCCCATCTGTCCGCCCAGTGCGTCGATCTCGCGTACAATCTGCCCTTTGGCGATGCCGCCAACGGCAGGATTGCATGACATCTGCGCA
>Ga0247611_10004285_pt1 | contig 19929 bp, 12 predicted proteins | sample 177DNAGHGhighgp2_FD_192422 | JGI IMG/M metagenome (GOLD analysis project Ga0247611, IMG submission 192422) | Sheep rumen microbial communities from Palmerston North, Manawatu-Wanganui, New Zealand - 1770 DNA GHGhigh gp2 | ecosystem: Host-associated > Mammals > Digestive system > Stomach > Rumen...
CGTAGCTAAGTTTTTGCGTAACTTCGATGGCACACCGCTACTGTCACTCACCTACGACGAAAGCAAATGGGCACGTGCTGCTGCAGCCTGCAAGGATGTTATGGACCTCGGCATCTACGACCTCTATGTCGACGGGTTCGATGACCAGACCGACGGAGGCGACTATCCCAAGAGCGTTGCCCCACCCTACGATGCTGAGTTCTCTGAAAAGAACTGGCCCGACGGATGGAAGAACATCGACCCATACAAGTCGTATTGCAAGCTCTTCAACGGTAGCGTGAGTCCTGTCAACAATCCTGAACTCATCTTCACCCGTGGCAACATGAACAAGAACGACCACGACAACGGTATCGGTTCGCTCGTGCTCCACTCCATGCCCGTATCGCTCAACGGATGGAACACCCACGGACTGACCCAGAAGATGGTGGACACCTACTACATGAAGGACGGTAGTGATGCAGACGGCATGTATCGTGAGTGGCGTCAACCAGGCGAAGCTGGTAACGACCGCATGCGTCCTACGGGTTTCATCACCCGCGATGAGGCTCGCAACAACGCCTATCCCGAGGTGCCGGTGTGGCACAACGGTGCCTCCAGTCTGCAGATGTCTCAACGGACCAATGTGTCTAAGCAGTATGTGGGACGCGAACCCCGCTTCTATGCCTCCGTGGCTTACAACGGCTCGGTATGGCAGCAGCTTGAGAACAACAGCCAGTCGCTCTGGGGTGTTCAGGTAACTTACTACCGCGCTGGAACTGACGGCTACAAGAACTCATTCTCTTATCTGCGCACAGGTATCGGTGTGAAGAAATACTACAACCCACACGATTGGATTAATGCTCAGAACAGCTACGACCATATCTGCGAGAAATACGAGCCAGCCATCCGCTATGCTGACATCCTGCTCATGTATGCTGAGTGTCTGAACGAACTTACCCAAGGACAGACCTATCAGCAGAAAGACTGGAAGGGCAATGACATCGTCATCACTGGACGCGACATCAGTGAGATGAAACGTGGCATCCGTCCCGTACGCATCCGTGCTGGATTGCCCGACTACACCGCTGACGTCTATAACAGTCAGGACGACCTACGTGCCAAGATTAAGCGCGAGCGCATGATTGAGTTCATGGGCGAGGGCAAACGCTACTTCGACCTGCGCCGTTGGATGGATGCTCCCGTCGAGGAAAACAAGCGTGTCTATGGCCTCAACGTCTTCCAGACCGCCCAGAACAGGGATGAGTTCATGCAGGTAATCCCCGTCTACAATCTCTCTGCTACCTTCACCGACAAGATGTACTTCTGGCCTATCTCCTTCACTGACCTGAAGCGTAACAAGAACCTGGTGCAGAACCCAGGATGGAAGTACAACGACTGATTGTAAGGGAAAGACAATAGTGAAAAGTGAATTATTTGCGACTGCAATATCGACTTAGAAAATAAAGAAGATTATGAATACCAGAATAAGTAGTATAATAACAGTTATTGGTTGCTGTTTATTGGCTATTAGCTTCACTTCCTGTAACGATGAGTGGAAGGACGAGCAGTATGAGAAGTATATCAGCTTCAAGGCTCCGATCAACGACAACGGCGTGACGGCAATCTACGTGCCTTACTCCCGTCACAATGATGACGGTTCGCTGATGTATGGCAGCGAGGGCAAGTCGAGTTACGACCTGCCTGTCATCGTGGCGGGCACGACCACCAACGGCAGCAATCTCACCGTCCAGGTGGGGCATAGTGACACACTCAACATCCTGAACTACGAACTCTTCGGCAGCCCAACCTACCGCGCCGACATCATCGACCTCTACTATAAGGACATGAGCAACTACGCACAGTACCCCAGTAGTGTACAGATCAACGCTGGTCAGGACATCGGTCTGCTGCGCATCAACTTCGACTTCAAGGGCATAGACATGGTGGAGAAATGGGTGCTGCCGCTGGAAATCAAGAATGACAACAGCTATCAGCCACATCCGCGCAAGAACTATGCCAAGGCCATGCTCCGTGTGTTCCCCTACAACGACTATTCAGGCAACTATTCCGCCACAACGCTTACCGTGACGAATGCTGCTGACCCGAACAATGCCACAGGTATGGAGACCACAAGAGGCTATGTAGTTGACGAGAACAGCGTGTTCTTCTACATGGGTAACATCGATGAGTCACGCGTGGACCGTCGCTTCTACAAAGTGAAGTTCCAGTTCAACCCCACCACACCCGACGGCAACCAGGGTACTGTGACTCTCTCCTCGGACAATGCCGAGAAGAACCAGTTCACGCCTCGTGGCACGGCTCAGTATCGTATCTATGAGCAGATTGACGACGTACAGCCCTACCTCATGCACCACTATGTCATCATCAGCGGCATTGAGTACGACTATACCGACTACACGTCTGTAGAGAACTACATCATGGCTTACACCGTGAAGGGTATTCTCACCCTCGAACGCCAGTTGAACACTCAGATTCCTAACGAAGACCAGGCTATCCAATGGTAAGAAGAATAACAACCACCTTTGCCGCTTGTCTCCTATGCTGCACGATCTATGCGGTTTCCAATCCGGTTGATTATGTCAGCACCCTCGTAGGAACACTGTCGAAGCACTCGCTATCCACAGGTAACACCTACCCAGCTATCACCCTGCCTTGGGGTATGAACTTCTGGACTCCACAAACTGGGCGCAATGGGGACGGCTGGCAGTATGTCTATACAGAGGATAAGATCTGCGGCATCAAGCAAACACACCAGCCCTCACCGTGGATTAACGACTATGGACAGTTCTCTATCATGCCTCTTGCTAACATTGGCGAGGCAGCCCCCGACAGGATTTACAACGAAGAGAAGCGGGCAAGCTGGTTCTCGCACAAGGCGGAGGATGCGCGTCCCTATTACTATAAGGTCTATCTTGCCGACTATGACGTATGGGCTGAGATTACTCCTACGGAACGTGCCGCCATCATACGGTTTACCTTTCCGGAAAGCACCAACGGCATCTCGCGTATCGTTGTAGATGCCTTCGACAAAGGTTCTGCCATCAAGTACGATGTCAACAAGAACACCATCACGGGCTACAGCTCGCGCAACAGTGGTGGAGTGCCCGACAATTTCCGCAATTATTTCGTGCTCCAGTTTGATACGCAATTCCAGTTCTGGGGCATACAGAAGGATGGAAAGACTTTCACGGGCTCCGAGGCTGAAGGCAATCATGTGTTGGCTATGGTGGGCTTCAACACGAAAAAAGGACAGCAGATTACCGTTCGCGTGGCATCATCGTTTATCAGTGAGGAGCAGGCATGGCAGAACTTGAAGGAACTGGGCAACCGTTCCTTCGACCAAATTTGTGCTGATGGCCGCAAGTGCTGGAACGAAGTGTTGGGGCGCATTGAGGTGGAGGACAATAGCATCGACCATCTGCGCACCTTCTACAGTTGTCTCTACCGCTCCGTACTCTTCCCCCGCTCGTTCTATGAGATGGACGCGCAGGGCAAGCCCGTGCATTATAGTCCGCACACTGGTAAGGTATGTCCTGGCTACTACTTCACCGACACTGGCTTCTGGGATACCTTCCGTTGTCTCTTCCCCCTGCTCAACTTAGTCTATCCTGAGATGAACGTGAAGATGCAGGAGGGATTGGTGAACTGCTACAAGGAGAGCGGCTTCCTACCCGAATGGGCGAGCCCTGGTCATCGTGGCTGCATGGTGGGTAACAACTCTGCATCGGTCGTAGCCGATGCGTATCTGAAAGGTCTGAGAGGTTACGATGCCGAAACGCTTTGGAAGGCTGTTGTTCACGGAGCCAACGCCGTTCACCCCAATGTATCTTCCACGGGTCGCCTTGGCTTTGAATACTACAACAAGCTTGGCTATGTTCCCTACAATGTGGGCATCAACGAGAACGTGGCTCGTACGTTGGAATATGCCTACGATGACTGGTGCATCTACCAGTTCGGCAAGGCTTTGGGCAAGACGGATAAAGAACTGAAACCATTCCGCGAGCGTGCCATGAACTATAAGAACGTGTTCGACAATGAAACGAAGCTCATGCGTGGCCGCAATGAAGACGGAACGTTCCAGTCGCCGTTCAGTCCGTTGAAGTGGGGCGACGCCTTCACTGAGGGCAACGCCTGGCACTATACATGGTCGGTCTTCCACGACCCCGAAGGGCTCATCCGTCTGATGGGTGGCAAGGATGTGTTCGTCCAGATGCTCGACTCTGTGTTCAATGTCCCGCCACTCTTCGATGAGAGTTATTATGGTGGCGTCATCCATGAGATACGTGAGATGCAGATCATGGCGATGGGTAACTACGCCCACGGCAACCAACCCATCCAGCACATGATCTATCTCTACGACTGGGCGGCGCAGCCTTGGAAGGCGCAACAGCACATACGTGAGGTGATGGACCGTTTCTATACGGCTGCCCCCGACGGCTATTGCGGCGATGAGGACAACGGACAGACATCTGCCTGGTATGTGTTCTCAGCCATGGGCTTCTATCCCGTATGTCCGGGTAGCGGACAGTATGCCATCGGTTCGCCTTATTTCGACCGTGTGACGCTCCATCTTCCCGACAACAAGAAGTTCACGATAGAAGCACATCATGTTACCCAGCCCTATATTGGAAGCATGACGGTGAACGGCAGGCCTTACGACCGCAACTACTTAGAGCATACCGAACTGATAAAGGGTGGCAGCATGGTCTATCAGATGCAAGCTAAGCCCAACCGCAAGCGCGGCATCTCCGACAAGGCTCTACCCTATTCTTTCACAAAAAACAACAGACAATGAAACACGCTTTATTTGCCATTCTATTCTTTTGCCCACTGTTTGCCTTCGGTGACACGAACGATGAAATCGCCATAAGAGACTTAGAACGGGCTATACAGATGACTGATGCGACGATGGAGCGCTCCTTCACCGGAGGCACTTCTAATATGCGTATGTACGACCTCTATAATCTGGAAACCCAGCAAGGTAGTGGTACGGCTGATGTGTGGCCCTACACCGCAGCCATAGAGGCACACTGCTCGGTCATAGAGGCGCTGGATATGCTCCGCGAAAAGGCGCCACAGCTCTATAATGACAACAGGGACAAATACGTGAAAAGGCTCAAGCAGCTCTTCAATTCGCTCGACTACTATCGAGGCACCTACACCCTTAACTCCTATGCCCGCATCTCCCAGTGGAGCATCTACGGGGTGCATCGTTCCAACACCAAGGGCACAGCCGCCGTCACGGGTATTGAGAATGTGTATGACGACCAGATGTGGATTTGTCGTGAGATGGTGCGTGCCTACAAGCTGACTGGCGACAACGACTATCTTACGAAGGCTGAATATCTTGCCAACTACTGCATTGATGGATGGGACTGTTGTCTTGATGCCGATGGAAAAGAGTATGGCGGCATTTCATGGGGACCGGGTTACAATTCGAAGCACTCCTGCTCGAACGGTCCTATCATCCAGCCTTTGGTATGGCTGGCAGAGATATACAAGACCGACAATGAAGAAGCCAATCTGCGCTACTTCTACATCCTGCCCGACGGCACTCGTACCAGTGAGATGCGCCGCCATAGCGAGGTCTATCTTGAGATGGCACGTAAGGTCTATGCCTGGCAGAAAGAGAAACTGCTCAACAGGCAGACGGGTGTGTATTGGGATATGCTCGGAGCACCGGGTGAAATCAAATACGTGGGCGAAGGACGCAACAAATACCGCGACCATGTTGATAACGGAGGACCCTCCGGGACAGCCTACACCTATAACACGGGCACCATGCTTGCCGGTACTGCCGAACTTTACCGCGTGACTGGTGAAGAAGACTACTTGCAAGATCTCAACGATTTGGCACAGAGTAGCTGGAGGAATTTTGCCAAGGGCAAGCGCATAGCTGGCTCTGTGTTCTTCGAATGGCCCACAGACCAGAAGGCAGAAAGTGGGTTCAATGCATGGTTCGACAATGTGCTCATGCGTGCCTATGTGGATGCTGCCGATCAGAACACTACGGTCTATAACGGGAAGACGCACGCAACAAACGCGCTTTCCTCTTTCCAGCAGAACTTAGACTATGCCTTCGACAACTATCAGCGGCAATACATGCTTCCCATCAACTTGCTTGCGGGTTGGAACGAGACAACTGGTGACGCCAATGTCACCAAGGGATTTCACCAACTCGCCTTCGCCTCTGAATATGCCATGCTTGCCGTGTGGCATTACCGACAGGCACAGCATACCGACAACATCGGACACATCAAGCATGAAGCGACAAAAAATATCTCTGTATATGACTTGCTGGGACGAAGGGTGACGAACCTCACCCCTCAGTCTTCAGCAAGAAACAGACTGCTTGTCATCAACGGTAAGAAATACATCAAATGAAGGAAGGAAAACACATCATTTTTCTGGACTATGTGCGCATAGTGGCGTGTCTGATGGTCATGCTCGTACACTCCAGTGAGAATTTCTATGGTGCCGACCCTACGGTAGGGATGGCGGGTAACGTGTCGATGCTTGCCAACGAAAGCAACCGTTTCTGGGTGGCTTTCTACGATGGTGGAGTCAGCCGCACCGCCGTACCACTCTTTTTCATAGTGTCTGCCTTCCTCTTAGTCCCCATGAAACCGCAGCAGACCATGACCACCTTCTACCGTCGTCGGTTCATGCGCATACTGCCACCGTTCTTCACCTTCCTCCTGCTCTATTCATTGCTGCCGCTGTTGTGGGGCGGAATGACATGGCAGCAGTCGCTGATGGACCTCAACATCCTTCCCTTCAACTTTCCTTCGATGGCGGGACATCTTTGGTTTATGTATCCGCTTATCAGCCTCTATATCATCATCCCCGTCGTGTCGCCTTGGCTACGACAAGCCTCCGCACGCGACGAACTCATCTTTCTCGGCTTCTTCGCCTTCAGCACGTTCATACCCTGGCTCCACCGTTTTGTGTCACCAGAGTTATGGGGCGAATGTTTCTGGAACCAATTCTCTGCCTTCTGGTACTGCTCGGGCTACTTGGGCTATTTAGTACTGGCTCACTTCATTCGTTTTCATCTGCAATGGTCACGCGGTCGCCGACTCCGTCTTGGCTTGCTCTTCTTCTTGATTGGCGCAGCCTTCACGGCTTGGTCGTTCTGGTGGAAGGGAGTGCCTGGACAATACATAGAGACACCCATGCTGGAGTGGAGTTGGGAGTTCTGTACCCCTAACGTATTGTGTGCTACTTTCGGCATCTTTTTACTCTTCACTTGCATATCCCCATCGCAACACCCGAAAAGGCAACTTTTTTGCGAGTCTTTGTCGAAACTCACGTATGGCATGTATCTCATGCACATGTTCTTCCTTGCGCCTATCGCCGCTTTCATCGTCAATGGCGATGTAGCTAACCCCCTGTTACCAGTATGGGCGGCTATTCCCGTCATCGCACTACTTACCTTCTTGTGTAGTGCCGTCACCACCAAGCTCCTGTCTTATCTGCCATATAGCCGATATATCGTAGGGGTATGAAAAAGAGAATGATGTTTAATGAATGTAAATGTATCCTTTACGATTAGTAGAGAATCCAGAAATAAGTCTTTATTTAACGTGAGATCGACATAAAACTTATGTAAAAAATAAGTTACAGAAGGTTTGAGATTTGAGGCTGTAATCTTTGTTCTCTCACATCTCTCACATCTTTCACCAGTGGCAAAGAAAACATTCGAAAATATGCCATTTGCGCCTCGTAAATGATACATTTAGACAGCGTAAACAAGTCATTTGGACTTCAAAAACAATATGTTTATGAATGCCAAATGATTTGCCTATTTATATTTGGAAATATAAAAAATATGGCAATATTTACATTTGAAAATATAAAAATGTGCAAATATTTGCAGTTTCAAATGTAAATTACAATCATTTCACCAAAATATATAACCTATGGAGTCGATAGATTGGGGATAGAAAGATGTCGTTATCGGTACTATCGCGAAATAACCTGACTAACAAAACAACGATTGTTGATTATCGTCTTCATCCTCCTTGCAAGGCAGAACTCAAGCAAGCTTGGATCTGCTCTTGCCTTGTTCGTCTGTTGTGGTGACATTTGAGTGCCATCGAATCAGAGATTCTGTGGTATATGAACGGAAAAGGAGAAGGTGTGTCCTATTAGACTTGCCTCGCTGTCATGCTATCTTCATATTTATCTCTATTGTCTTGTGCCTTAGTATGGTAAGAGATATATTGGTGTCCGCTAAAAGTTAAATCAGCAACAATAACGTGTCCGCAGTGTCTATAAACAGGCATTGCGGATTCGTTTTTCAAGAAGTAAGCCCCTTTAGTCAAAAAGCGTTTGTTCTGGTGGAATGGATACTTCTTTTTCAAGTATGGCCAGCCAGTCCTTTTCCGGCTCTTCAAAGAACGAGTAGCAGTTGACATAGTACATGAGCATGATTCTGAACAAGGTGGCCATGCCAGAAAAGCTCCATGAGCGCTTTATTCTCTTTTGCATGACCATCAGCAGCAGGTTTGCAATAAGCGTCACCCATATCTGTATCTTGATGGCATTGGCACTCTCGCCATAGAAGTAGCGCAACGGGAAATTTTGCTTTAACTGTTTGAATATCAGTTCTATTTCCCAACGTTTCCTAAAAATCTCCACTATGTCCTCCGCCTCCATCTCCATGTCATTGGTCAACAGCGAGACCAGTTTTGCCCTGGTCTTCTTGATGTCAACGTATGTGACAATCCTTGCGTGGTGCACAATCTCCTCGCCATCCTTGGCGCGCTTGGTGAAAGTCACGTGCTGCACCCTGTACTCCATCAGCCCCTTTGGCAACATGTACATCGTGTCGCTTTCCACCGTGTATACGAGGTTCTTCTTCATCTTCGTTACATATGTCACCCCACGTTTGGTCAGTTCCTCAAACTTGGCGTAGTCGATGTACGCCCTGTCCATGGCCAGCAGGTCTCCTGCGGTGTAATTGGAAGGCTTGAGCATGAAGCTGTCGTTTGTTGCGGCCGAGGTGAACCTGATGTCGGACGGCACGCCCTCATTGGCGTGGATGTTCGCGTGGACCTTTATGCCGCCCTTCTTCCTTCCTGTCTTCGGATGTCGGCCAACGCCCTTGAAAATGAGGTTGGAGAAGAGCGTGACGGTTGTGGAATCAATGATTTGAAGCCTTGAGAGCCACTTCGGAGTCTGGCGCTTGCGGCTGTCCGAGGAAAGCTCGTCCTTGTAGGTGGCATACAGGTCCCTATAGGTCTCCTCGAAGATGCTTTCCGGCCTTCTGGCGTTTGCATCGGAGAGCGTGCTGCGGCGGGGCATCATGCTTATGCCAAGATGTGAGAATTTGCGTGCCTCGGGGAACATGGAGTCCGTAATCTCGCGGAGGGAGTCGAAGCGCTTGATGACGGCATAGAGCATGATCACAAGATGCTGCCATGCATCGAAGTGCTTCACATACCTCTCGCCACCCTTTTCGCGGCTGATTTTTAGAATTTTTGACTTGTCAAGCAAAGAAATCAGCTGACCATACATCGGCTGTCCGATAAAATGTGTACCTTTGTTCATGTTATTGATGTTTTGTCGCAAAAACAAAGGTAACAAAAAAGGTCGAGTTCCAAGCGAGGACTCGGCCTTAATTTGTATGTCGGTCAAAAATTTTTAGCGGACACCAATATAAGAGATACGGATATTGGTAATCTATCTTTAATAAAGTAAGATTTCCAACAATTATTTTGTTTGTTCACCCTTCTTCTCGTATTTTTGCAGAGATAAAAAAATATTTTTAATATGAAAAGAAAATTTAAAGTTGGAGACATCGTCCAATATGGTACGTTTGTCTCATCAATCAAATTGATTGAAGGAGATTATGCTGTTTTAGCAAGAAATTATGAGGTTGAGTTAGAAAAACTTAATCCTGTAGAAATTCAAGGAGGCTTTGACAATGGAATCATTTTGAAAAGTATAATACCCGTGAGAGCATCCATCGTTGCACCTGGGCAAAGTGTACCAATAAGAAAGTCTAAGTGTTATATTGAATGTGAAATAGGCGAAAAAACTGTTATTTCAATAGTTGAGGCAAATGGATTCAGGTATATTCATGAATTGCAAGATTGGATTGATCAGCATGCTCACGATTATTTCCTTTGTAAGAGGGTTTAAAAAGTAATTAGACGGTCAGTTTATTGACCGTCTAATTACTTTTAAATATTCTTTCGATATTCTGCCTTTGCTTTCTCAGCTTCTGCTTTTCTGCGTTCATCGTCTTGATTAGAATCCTGCATGATTTCAGTTTGTCTGTTGCTATTCATTAACTGTTCATACAATCGTTCATGCTTATACTCAACACTGATACCGTCAAGAATATCCAATTCTGTAATTCCATACTCATTCTTCTTCATCTTGCTGTTATACCCAAGATTCCCATAGCCTACTTCCTTGTGTGATTCCTTAATGACAGACAATGTCTGATTCTTAAAACACCAATTATAACGGTCCCAATCACTACCCATTGACATAAATTTTTCCTCATGCTGGTCATAATATCGTTCACAAAAAGTTCTTACAAAGAAATCGAATGTTGCTTCAGCATATATAGAATTATAACTGGGAAAGTACAATTCTATTGATGCAACTTTGGAGCCAACGGTGCCAATTCGCAGTATTGCGTCAGAATTGAAAGTAGTAGTATCTTTCATAATAGGAACAACTACGCTACCAACATATATGCCATTTATACAAGAGTCAATTTGGATTTTATCTTGTGAGACAGCTTGGTCGATTTGACTTTTTGAACCACCGACCTTAATATTCATAAAAGATAATTGCACGTCAGTATTACTCAAACTGTCTCTCTGATGCTGGAAGGCGGCTTCTTTCTTTTCACGCTCGATTGCATACTTGTCTTTACATGCAATAATAAGACTGCAAAAACAAAATAATTAACAATATCTTCTTCATTCTTACTCTTGAATAAATAATTTTGAAAAATTGCTGTAACTTATTTCGAAATATCTCATGTCAAAATTAGGGCTATCGCTGATTTCTAAAATCTTCCCAGATTTCAGCTCGGCATATGAAATGCTTTGAAAGCGAATAGTCTTTTCGTCTTCTTTCTTGACATACCAAGTCATCGGCTTTTCCTTGAATAATTTCTCTTTGCTCTCAAACAAATCATTGAAGGCTGAATTAAAATTGGAAAACATACTAAAACTTTCATGTCCGTAAGTCGTTGACCTAATAGTTTTGATAGCGTTTATCCCTTCCTGCATATTTTTTAATTTCTCATATTCTTCTGATGAAAAAACATAAAGAATCGTCACCTTACCATAAAACCAACCTTTGTAAATAGATGGATAACGCCAAGCCCCTTCGTATGTGGTATAATATAGCAAATAATACACATCGCCATCAAACATCACCTTTTTGAACTGCAAACTAATCACATTGTTGCAATTAGACATATCGCTCGGAGTTAACTTGATAGGTACTTTGTTGTTATTTCGTCTATATTGATTATTTAATGTGTTGTTATAACCTGCCCATTTCTTTTGAGCCATATCATATTCCCAACCAACAATAGACGTGACTATCTGCGACGATCTGACAATCTTTGCAGTTACTTCCCCATCCTCCCTTGGCTGAGCAGTAATGCTATTGGAGCAGATGAAGGAGATTAACAATAATAGGAGAGTTCTTGTCTTCATGTTCAATTATCTTTTCTGTGTTATTATTATCTACACAAGAGGCGCAGACCTTCGCCATACGTCTCTCGGCTCACCACAAGCCACATCCTAATATGGGAAAGCTGCGCCCAATATGGGAACAGTCCCAATAAAGGATGTTTGCTCGTTTTACTCAGGTGGTGATTGAGAGACTATTGAGCAATATGTCCTTGCACTCTTTGCGGAATGCGAGTACAAAGATAGTGAAAAAGATTGAGAAAGCAGCCATATTTGTGCAAAAGATATTAAAATTGACGCATATTCGTATAATTCTTGCCGAAAACGTGCTTGGATTGAAGATTATTTGCATTGTGCTCTTTGACAACGCTCTCAAACCTATCGCAATGGATAGCTTCTACCTTCTCAGTCATGATCTCGTTGAATTCCTTTTCTCATTTGCTCTGAGGATTTGGAGCGTTTCTGGATGGTAAGTTTTACAATACTGTATGTTACTTATTAGTATTGGTGCGATTAAAAACTCCTTTGTTATAAATTATCAGATACTTGGCGACGAACTTGTCTATCTGATAGCGTGGTACATTGTCCACAAGTTGACAAAAAAACTTATTAACAAAGGGCGCATCAAAGTCTATCTTAAAATTATTGCACCAAAAGTGATAGGCATTTAAATCTTTTGGAGAGTTTTTGTGTCTTTATAATAGATGCATCTAAAAAAGTAAAGACAATGAATAAAAAGAACGACATCACAATGAACAAACTCGCAGAACACATGCGACAGGAACAACCTCACCTGATGAGGTATGCCTGTTATCGCCTCGGTAACACAGACGATGCAAAAGATGCTCTGCAAGATGCCTATCTGAAAGTCTGCGGTAAACTCTCTGACGAAAAGGTCAGATGGTGGTTTATAACCATATTGTGTGACAGATGTGACAGATAGATATATAACTTTCGTATAAGGAAAATATTTAGGTCGGGGGTAAATAATTTCCTATAGAGAAAGTTGCTATTCTATCTGTCACATCTGTCACAGGCCAGTGTCTTTTCCTGATTTCGATTGCCAGCAAAATAAAAACGGCAGACCGCTGAATGTGTCTGCCGTTTTATTAAAAATGAAGTTTTACAGTCTCTTACTTCACCATGGTCTTTTTGCCATTGATGATGTAGGTGTTACCCTTGACGATTGTTCCTGTAACTTTGCGACCTTGTAGGTCGTAAACCTTGCCGGCTTTCATCTCAGCATTGATTTGGGCGATGCTTGTGACAACGTCTTGGAAGGCAGCCTCGGCCTGTCTCAGTGCTTCAGTGGCAGCATTGATAGAGGCTACGGTGGCATCGGTGGCGGTTAGTGCAGCCTTGGCATCGGCAATAGCATCTGCCAGTGCCTTGTTAGCGGCTTCGTCGTCAATCTCGGTATTAGCCAGATTCTCTGCCTTGACAATCTCATCAGCCAGTTCCTGCTTAGCGGCAACCAGTTCGGCATCTGTCTTTGTAATGGTCAGATCTACGATGAACAGATTGGTACCTGTATGTGAGCGTGTGATCGTAATGACACTGCTTCCTGCAGCCTCAGCAGGCACTAAGAACTCGCATGTATTCGGTGTTGTACCACGGTTGCTGTCACCTTCAGAACCTTCAGAAGTGTCGATGTTCACAAACTCCAAGCCTGTAGAAGAGGCAACCTCACCACCCTTGTCGAATTTAGCCTTGAAGCCAGAAGTCTTGTCCGCCACGTTCTTGTTGCGGTAAGCAGTCACCTTGATGGTGTCACCGGCATTGAGCGGCTCATTCAGTGTGATGGTAATCACGTTGGTTGAGTAGTCCTTGGCACCGTTCAAGCGAATCGTCTTATAGCCGGCATTGGGATAATAAACGCTTTGTCCGTCGGAAGCAACAGCCTTACCTCCACCTTCATGACCAGCCTGCCAAGCATAAAGCGTACCCTCGGGAAGTTCGATAGGAGCAAGTTCCAGACCTGCTACGGCATCCTGAAGAGCTGTCTTGGCAGCCTCCAGCGACTCAAGAGTAGCATCCTCAGCGTTCAAAGCTTCTTTTGCGGCAGCGATAGCCTCAGACAAGGCAGCTACACTCTCAGCAGTATATTCATCGGTATTAAGAGCCTCGGCAGCTGCAATCGCTTCAGCCAAGTCGGTCTTAGCAGTAATCAACGGGGTTGTACCGAAATAGGTCAGACGGAAGTTGTCGAACACCACCCAGTCACCATTCAGTTCCTTCGTGTCTTTCTTCACGCCGATAGTCAGCATGCCGTCAAGATCGACAACGACTTCAGCAATCACCGTCTTGTAGTAGCCAGTCTCGAAGTATTCGATGGCAGATTGTGGCATGTTGGGGAACTCACCCTTGTTGGTGGAACGCAGATCACCGATACCAGGTACTTTGCTCAGGACGCTGGCGATGTTGGGAAGGAACGCTTGCTGTTCGTTGGCAACGAGGTAAGCCAACTGCTTCAGTTCACCGTCTTCGTTGACCACAGCTGCCTGTGCATCACCATTTCCATTGCGGAAGAAACCCTGTACGCTCACCTGATACTTGCCAGGCTTGAGGTCGCTGATTGCTTGTGTAAAGCTGAATGATTCGGGTTCGTAATACTCCCAGGCATAGTCGGCAGCACGGTCGCCATTGTTGTCGTTGACAGTTGATACTCGTGCACCACCGTTTCCACCATTGCATTCTTTCTGCCACATGTCGTAGCCGTCCTGACGGTTCAGACTGGCATTCTTGATGAGGTAGGACACGTCAACAGGTGCATTGTCGGCAGCTTTCTCTATGAGCTGTTCGCGTTCAGCTTCCGTGATGACCTTCCACTGGTTCATGGGGTTGTCAAGACCTGTGCGGTCGATAGCGATGGTACTCCAGTATTTCCTGCCGTCGGTGCGACCATTGGCATCGTAGCCTAAGAGGAAGCCATCCTCACCAGTAGAACTGATGTTATAGACATTCTCCTTGCCCTCTACGGGGAGGAAGTGCCATACATCCTGAGCACCTGTATCTACATAACCACCATAGTTGAGCCAGCCACCACCACGGTTGGTCTTCATCTTGAAGTTATCACCCTCGGCAATCAGTTCAATCTCTATACCCACTTGGTCAACGGCAACATGGGTGTTCCAGTCGGAACCAGTACCTAAGAAGAGACCTGTTCCTAAATTGAAGATGTAAACCTTTCCCTCAGCAGGAGCAGAACCCGTGTAGATGTCGGGCATTCCCAATGCCTTAATCTTACGAGCTGCACGCAAATCGAAGAGAGGTTGTTCGAGTTGAGCCACTTCGGTAGCCTCGGCAACCGCCTGACGAGCAGCAGCTACATCAAGCCCTTCGCCCTCAGCAAGGTCAGCGGTTTGTTTGAGAACAGTGGTATTCACGGCTTTTGCCTGAAGCAATGCAGCAGAGATGGCAGCCGAGGCAGCACTAATCTCGTCGGGGTCGGTAGAACTGAGCTTACTCTGTCCATCGGCAATGGCTTGTGCAAGTTGCTGTGCCAGTACCTCAGAAGTAGCAGAAGCATCGAATGCCAAAGCCTCGTCGATGGCAGTCTGAAGTCCGGTGATGTATTCGCTGATGTCGATGGTATTGCCAAGATAGGTAAGACGGAAGTCATCGAAGGCAAGCCAGTCTCTCTCGTTCTTCTCCAGTTTCTCTATACCAATGGTGATGGTGCCAGTGGTCACAACCGAAGTGACACCTGTGTTCAGATAAGCCTCGGGGTAATCCTGGAAGATGCGGTTGAAGGCATCGGCATTGTCGGGATAGTGTCCGTAGGGTGCCTCTGCTTCGGGAGCAGGATAATAGAACAAGCCGTCAACCCAGTTCTGACTTGCTCCGTCGAGGATAGACATCACGTCTGCCTTGTCTTCGTTGATGAAATACTTGGCAATGAGACGTTCCTCACCAGCAGCCCGACGCTGGGCAACCTGGTCTTTGTCGCCATCGCGATAGTAACCCTTAAAGGTGAGCGCGTATTTTCCGTTGGGCACGTTAGCCAAGGTCTGTTTGATGCTGAAGCTGTTGGTGTTCCATACAGCGTATGAGCGACGGTTGCGATACCAGCGCACATCATCCAGATTGCCGCCATCGCGCTGCCATTCCCATGCGTTGCGACGGAGGTTCTCATTGGCAAAGCCAGGGTCTTGAATGAGGAAGGTGGCATCAATAGGATTCTCTTCCGTGGCGTTCGCCTGCATATAGGCGATTCGCTCCTCACGGGTGACGAGCTGCCAAACACTCTTATCCGACGTCCAAGCCATATTATTGCTTCCGTCGAGACCCAGTGTCTGGTCGTTGCCTTTAATGATATAGGCATTGCTGACACCTTCCACTTGTGCGGGTTCGAGTGTCCACACGCTCACGGGATCGCCCGTATCAAGGTAGAAGTTGCCGATGTTCATGCTGTTGTTGTGGCCGAACTTCGGATTGAGCTGCCATCCGCCCTCTATGGCTGTGAGCGCAAAGTCGAATCCATAATCACCACTGGCACCGCGTGTGTTCCAGTCGCCAGTGTTCTTCTCGTTGTTCTGCAGCCACAATCCCGTTTCCACGTTGTAGATGAAGAAGTCGCCCTGAGCCAACTCAGCACCTGTATAGGGCGAAGTCAGTTGTACGACGGGCTGGGGCATCTCAGCCTCTGCGATTTTCCAGAATGAGCGGTGATTGGTGCCACTAACGGCGGCAAACCCCTGCACGGTGTTGTTGTTCTTCCAGTTGGCACCGATGGTACCAGCCGTGAAGTCGTAGGTCTCCTGATCGGTGGAAGCCATACCGTACATACCGTCACCCTCATTGGCTGAGCAGTCTAAGATGCAGATTTCCACGGGTGTATCGCCAAGGGCAACCTCCACCTCCATGCCAGCGGTACTCTGCATGTACTGCTCGGTGGTGGCATTTTGCACATAGTAGCAGTCTGCCTTGCCGGTGGCAATCAGACGCCAATAGCTGGAACTTGTCATACCTCCTAAGGCGACTATGCCAGTGCCATTGTCCTGCATAAAGAGGTTGACATCATTGCGATTGCTGATGACGTAGGTCTTGTCGGCACTAAACGACTGTGCGAAGACACTACCTGTCATGAAGGCCAGGATGATGGCCAAGAAAGAAGATAGTTTTCTTTTCATAAGCAATAGTTTAATTTATAAAAAATCGGATGAATTCATTCTTATTGCCTGTTGTCTGGCAAGATGCAGCAAAGATACTGACTTACGGCTAAAACAGGCAATAAAAACTATTCAAAGAAAGAAACTATCTGTTCAGTCGCTATTTTGCGACATAGTCTTTGGGAAGCACTCCGAAGCGTGCCTTGAAACATTTGGCGAAATAGCTGCTGCTGGTGAATCCCACCTGTTCGGCAACCTCAATAATACGGTATCCCTGCTTAAGTAGGCAGGCGGCCTGCTCTATGCGTCTCATCTTGAGGTAATCGACAGGAGTCATGTCTGTGAGTGCCTTTATCTTCCGGTAGAAGCTGCTACGACTCATGTTCATTTGTCCGGCGAGCATGTCGATGGAGAACTCTTCGTCGTGCATATTTTCGGCTACCATCTGCTGTAGTTTCTCCATAAAGCGCATGTCCTGCTGGTTCAGGCCGAACTGCTGCTTATTGTCGTCATCACTATTGCTCTTGTCAATGTTGCGTCGCCGCTCATAGTAGGTTTGTCGCATACGCAAGAGGTTGGTAATCTGCAAGTGCAGCTGTTTGATGGAGAAAGGCTTTTCAAGATAGATGTCGGCTCCGCTTTCCATGCCCTCTACCTTAGCTTCGACGCTGGTCTTGGCAGTAAGCAAGATGACGGGGATGTGCGAGAAGTTGATGTCGCCCTTCAGACGACGGCAAAGCTCATTGCCGTCCATGCGAGGCATCATCACGTCGGAGACAATCACATCAACATCATTATATTTCAGGAGGTCGAGAGCCTCGATGCCGTCGTGTGCCTTGAGAATGCGGAAGTGGCTACGCAGGGCATCGCTGGTCATCTGCAGCAGTTCCTCATTGTCCTCGACAAGGAGGATGCGGTGATTTGTCTTATTTGAAGAACCCGATTTCTGGTCTGCTGAATCGTCGAAGAGTTCAACTCTTTCATCTCTCAATTCTTCGTTCTTCACCTTATTCTCCTGATCCTTGCCTCTTCTCGCTTCGTTCTTCTCGGTTCCAGAAATGGGCAGTATGAGCTGGAAGTTGGAACCTCCGCCTACGGCATCTGTATAGTACAGGTCGCCGTTATGCGATTGTGCGAGCATCTTGGCGTATGAGAGTCCGAGTCCTGTTCCCAAGGTGGCTGCTGTGCTTTCATCTTTCGGAGAACCAACCGGTAGAGCCGAGCGGCCTATCTGGTAATATAGGTCGAAAATATTATCCTGCTCCTCCTGCGGAACACCAGGGCCATCGTCAATGACTGAGATGCGCAATGAGTTTGGTGTTTGGTCGATGATTTCGAGACGGATAATGATTTCGTTGCTGGCATATTTGGATGCATTGCCTATGAGGTTCATCATCACCTTCCGTACCTTGTCTGCGTCAATGGTGGTGACGACGGGCTCTGCAGGCAATTGCAATTGAATATGCTTTCCCTGAAGTTCCATGGCATCGGTGAACTGCTGGTAGACGTCTTCGAGCAACTGGCCTATGTCACAATGAGTAAGGTTGAGTTGTATCTTCCCGTGCTCAGCCTTTTGGAAATCAAGCAACTGGTTGGTAATGCCCAACAGGTAGTTGATGTTGCGCCGCATGGCAGCAATGTGGTTTTTGATAGTGGGATTCTGTGCCAGCTGCTCACTGATAGCCTCCATCGGAAGACTGATGAGGGTGAGAGGGGTGCGAATCTCGTGTACGATGTTGATGAAGAATCGTATCTTCGACTCAAAGTTAGCTTTCTCCTGTTCTGCCTGGAATGCCTGAAGGCTCCGTGCGTAGCGTCTTTTCAATTTATTGCTATAGCGTCGCTGAACGAAGAAGATAGCGGCAGCAAGCAACAGAAGGTATATGACGTATGCCACGTTAGTGAGATACCAGGGTGGCAGCACGGTGATGTTGAGACGTGCGTAGGTGCTCTCGTCGGTGTTCCCTGCCTCACGAAGCAGAAATACGTAATTGCCTGGGGGTACGTTGACGTAGGTTGCCTCGGCGTTTTTCGTGCCTTTCGCCCAAGAAGCATCAATTCCTTCCATACGATATTCGAGCCTCCTGAAGTTTCCAGTGCTGTTGAAAAGCGGCTGCGAGAAGTGAAGGGTGAAACTATTATCGGAATAGTGAAGGGTGAGCGTAGGATATTGAGAATTGGGTGTTTGTTCCTGCGGTCCTACCTCTTCGTTGTTCTTGAAAGGCAGGGTGATGCTGGTGATATAGACTGGTGAATGCTTCTGCTTTATATTGATGCGCTCGGGATGGAAGTGGGCAAGCTGGTTGAACTGTCCTGCAAATAGCTCGCCGTTGTGCGTGATGTATGCAGAGTTTCTGGGCTTTAGCTGGCGGAGCAAATCACTGGCACCGCGCAACAACCTGACATTCTTGCCAAGGCAGAGAATACCCGTCTCAACGCCTAACCAAAGGTTGCGCTGATGGTCTTCGACGATGAAATAGATTTGCTGGTCCTGTATCTCAGGAATGTCGGTGCCATAAGGTTCAAAACTTTCTGTTTTCGGGAGATAACGTGCCAGTCCATTGCCGTTATATGCCACCCACACCTGTCCGGCTTTGTCACAGAACACAGTGGAGATACTATTGCCTGCAAGCGACTGCTTGAGGGGATTCTTATTCCCTTCGCTCTTCTTGTAGGTGAAGTTGCGGAATGAGGAACCGTGATTCCACTGCTTGAAAAGGCCGTTGCTACTTGTGGCAGCCCATACACACCCATCCTTGTCTTCGGTGAGGCTCGTGATGCGGGTAGCAGAGCCAATCTCAAAGTACCACAGGAAGTTCTCTGTTGTTCGCTCATATCGGCAGAGTCCCCAGCTGGTACCCACATAGATGGTGTTGTCTGCAGTACGCAGGAGGGCGGTAATCTCGTTGCTGGGTACGGTATACGACTTGTCGGACGAATACTGATAGTGGCGCTGCTGGCCGGTGAGCGTGTTTAGTACAATAATACCCTGATGGCGGGTTCCTATCCATAGGTCGTTGCCATCTGCCATCAATACGCACACTTCCTGTATATTGCCAGCCATGGGATAGTCGTCGATGAGTTGTGTCTGTGGGTTGTAGATACCCAAACCGTGCTCATGACCTACCCAGATGCGGTTTCCGGGCATC
>Ga0247611_10004286_pt1 | contig 19927 bp, 15 predicted proteins | sample 177DNAGHGhighgp2_FD_192422 | JGI IMG/M metagenome (GOLD analysis project Ga0247611, IMG submission 192422) | Sheep rumen microbial communities from Palmerston North, Manawatu-Wanganui, New Zealand - 1770 DNA GHGhigh gp2 | ecosystem: Host-associated > Mammals > Digestive system > Stomach > Rumen...
TACTTACGTCCGTCGATGTCAACACGTGGATAGCCACCCTCGTTGACTACTGTATAAGGTACGCGAGAGATTTCCTTCTCGGTCTGTTGCCAGTTCTCACCCATAAAACGCTTGATAGAGTAAACGGTCTTCTTGGGGTTGGTGATAGCCTGACGCTTGGCAGGGTCGCCAATCTTGCGCTCACCATTCTCCACAAAGCCAACGACAGACGGCGTTGTACGCTTGCCCTCACTGTTGGCGATAACCACCGGCTCGTTACCTTCGAAAACGGCAACGCAGCTGTTAGTTGTTCCTAAGTCGATTCCAATAATCTTTCCCATAATTGTATGATTTTAATTGTTAATATTCCGTGAATTTGACACTGACAAGATAGCAAAGCATGTGCCAAATACATTTTTTTGCAATATTATGATGACATTTTGGCACAAGTATGAAAAAAAATATATATCTTTGCACCGTATTTCTGAAAAAACTTATATACATCATGATGAAAAGAATGTTTTTTCTGGTCACAATGGCAGTAGCCATGACGACCGCGATGGCACAGAACAACCCATACATCGTCAAGACAAAAGGGGCCATGAAGTCGGCAGTGAAGGTAAAAGAAGCAATTACCAATGCCGACCAGGATGCCGAGCCCACTGATTTCATGGGCAAGAATTTCCGTTATTATAGCATGTGCGATTGGAAAGAAGACATGCGCTTTATGGTTATTCCCGAGAAGTACGACCTGCTGGTCAATACCTTCCGTGACGCTGTCACCAATGAAGAAGTGAGCAGTGCACGCCTGCGTTATTCCATCATGTTGTACCGAGGCTATGAGAACATGCCCAATGGTCGTGTCCACGTCCGTTTTTTCTGCGAAACCGACAACAAGAGTTACTACTACGAGCTGCCCAACGGTACTTTCGACGACTACTGTTACGGCAAGATGGGCGTTCCCACTTTGGCCTACTTGGGCGATGTCGACAAGGCCCGTGAATTGCTGATGAACCAGTACTTGTTAACCCGCACCACCACATTCCGCGAGGATACGGAGTACGATGGCGAGGGCTACCGCGAGGTGACTATGCCCAAGAACAAGGTTGTCAAGGTGGTGGCAGTTGGTGTTGGAACCCGTTCGTTCCCCGTAAAGATCATCGTAGAGGACGAAGACGGCAGGCAGTTCTACCAGAATGTTGCTATGAGTAAGACCAATAGCGGCATGCGTGACAACGAGTTCGAGTTGGACAATGCCAAGTTCCTATTTGGAGGTTCATTTGAGTATACCGGTGATGACATGGCAGTATCGAGCGATATCCGAGACTACCTGAACCAGACCGTCCACACGAATTATGCCACTTCCATGAAAAGTAAGGGCTCTGGTAAGGTTCGCGATGTGAAGGTGCCACGCTTTACCGGATTCATCATAGACGAAATCAAGCCTATCAAGAACACAGATTACTTTACGCTGACACTGCGCGAGACAGAGACGCGCCGTATCTTCTACAAGGACATCACCTTCTCAGAGGATGTCGCCCGTGCTGACAACCAGACTGATGACTTCTTCGGCCGGCTGTTTGGAATGGGTGAAGGTCAGCTACACACCACTACGCTGGAGACACGTACTGCCATCCGCGAAGGCCGTGTCATCCCCGGCATGTCCGAGGAAGAGGTTGAGTTGGCTGTTGGTGAGCCTATTTCCAAGATTAAGGACAGCAATGGCAACATGGAGTGGATGTATAACCGTTCCAATGGCGTGCTGCTCATCGTTCAGTTCAATGAAGATGGCATTGTCAAGAAGGCTAGCGCACGTGCTGGAAAGGCCAGTGGCGGTGCTGCCACCAGCACTCGCCGTTCTACTGCCATGAAGAACAGCAGCCGCCGTGTGAACGGCAGCGGACTCTCTATACAGTAATTCAAGGGATATTTAATATAAGAAGAAAGGGGAGTCAGTGTGACTCCCCTTTTTCCTATTTATCTTCCAAGGCTGCCATGATCTTGGCCTCAATCTCCTCGCAAAGCTCGGGATTGTCCTTCAGCAATGCCTTGACGGCATCGCGCCCCTGTGCCAGTTTCGCATCGTCATACGAGAACCACGAACCGCTCTTCTTGATGATGTTGTACTCCACACCCAGATCCACCAATTCGCCAACCTTCGAGATGCCCTCACCGAAGGTAATCTCGAACTCTGCCTTGCGGAAGGGAGGAGCCACCTTGTTCTTCACCACTTTCACACGCACCTGGTTGCCGATGACGTTGTCTCCGTCCTTGATGCTGGTCACCTTGCGGATGTCCAAACGCACCGAGGCATAGAACTTCAGTGCATTACCACCCGTCGTCGTCTCGGGATTGCCAAACATCACACCAATCTTCTCGCGCAACTGGTTGATGAAGATGCACGTCGTATTGGTCTTGGCGATGGTACCCGTCAACTTACGCAGTGCCTGTGACATCAGTCGGGCATGCAGGCCGACAGCCGAGTCGCCCATGTCGCCCTCTATTTCCTTCTTCGGCGTCAGGGCGGCTACCGAGTCTACCACCAGAATATCGATGGCCGACGAGCGTATCAGCTGGTCGGCAATCTCCAGCGCCTGTTCACCATTGTCGGGCTGCGAGATGTATAGGTTGTCAATATCGACGCCCAGTTTCTCGGCATAGAAGCGGTCGAAGGCATGCTCTGCGTCAATGAAGGCAGCAATGCCACCAGCCTTCTGACACTCAGCAATGGCATGGATAGCCAGCGTCGTCTTACCACTCGACTCCGGGCCATAGATTTCGATGATGCGTCCCTTGGGATATCCGCCCACGCCCAAAGCGGCGTTCAGGCCTATAGAACCCGTGGGAATCACCTCCACATTCTCTATCTTCTCATCGCCCATCTTCATGATGCTACCCTTGCCAAAGTCTTTTTCTATCTTCTGCATCGCAGCCATCAGAGCTTTCATTTTCTGCTGCTGAGGGGTCAGTTGCTCATTGTTTTCTTCTTTCTTTGCCATTTTGTTGTTTTTAATTTGTTGTTTTATTGTTTCGATATTTCTATGCTTCGATGTTTCGACGATTCGATGTCCCGAAGATTATAATTCCAAATCTCCGTCGTGAATCTCGTGCCAGGGGAGTCCCTGCTTGTTGAGCTGTTCCATGAAGGGATCGGGATCGAACTCCTCGACGTTATGGACACCGGGCTTGCGCCACAGTCCCTTGCAGAACATCATGGCCCCAATCATGGCCGGTACGCCAGTGGTGTAGCTGACGCCCTGCATACCCGTCTCCTCGTAGGCAGCGCGATGCGAGCAGTTGTTATAGACATAGTAGGTGTGCTCCTGGCCATCCTTGCCGATGCCACGGATGCGACAGCCGATTGACGTCTCGCCCTCGTAGTTCTCGCCGAGGTCCTGCGGGTTGGGCAGCACGGCCTTGAGGAACTGCAGGGGGACAATCTTCACCTTGGCCACACCGCTGCCGTCAGCCAGCGGAGCCTCGTACTCAACCTCGTCGATGCGGCTCATGCCGATGTTCTGGATGACTTCCAGGTGCTTCAGGTACTGCTGTCCGAAGGTCATCCAGAAGCGGGCGCGCTTGATGGTCGGGTAGTTGATGACCAGCGACTCTATCTCCTCGTGGTGCAGCAGGTAGCTGTCACGCGGTCCGATGTTGGGATAGGTCAGGTCTTTGTGTATCTCCAGCGGTTCGGTCTCCACCCACTTGCCGTCTTCCCAGTAGAGTCCCTTCTGGGTAATCTCGCGGATGTTGATTTCCGGGTTAAAATTGGTGGCGAAGGCCTTGTGGTGGTCGCCGGCATTGCAGTCGACGATGTCCAAATATTCGATGACGTCAAAGTGGTGCTTGGCAGCGTATGCCGTATAGATGCTGGTGACACCGGGATCGAAGCCACAGCCAAGGATAGCCGTCAGGCCAGCCTGCTCGAAGCGCTCGCGATAGGCCCACTGCCACGAGTACTCGAAGTGTGCCTCGTCCTTCGGCTCGTAGTTGGCGGTGTCGAGATACGAGCATCCGCAGGCCAGACAGGCCTCCATGATGGTCAGGTCCTGATAAGGCAGGGCGAGGTTGATGACCAGTTCGGGCTTGTAGTCGTTGAACAACGCCTTCAGCTGCTCCACGTCGTCGGCATCGACCTGCGCGGTCTGGATGGGCAGTGTATAACCCTTTAGGTGGATGGCCTCCACGATGGCGTCGCACTTGGCCTTGCGGCGACTGGCAATCATAAACTCTGTAAACACGTCAGCGTTCTGGGCAATCTTGAACGCTGCCACGGTGGCAACGCCACCAGCTCCAATCATTAATACTCTACTCATGGTTTTATTTGACTATTTGACTATTTAACTATTTACAATTGATTTCTTCCGACCTGATGCCGAGGGCTGCCATCAGCGAATAGCCCAGGATTTCCTGTCGGAAATTGCCGCCCTCCATGGGTTGCATGGCCAGCACGGTGATGCGTTTCTCGTCGTCAGCATGCCGCAAGGTGTCGCGCACCTTATTATATATATGCTCGGCATCGGGGATGGCAATCAGCCGCTTCACCTCTGCCGCATTGGCCAGTATCTGCAGAGAGTCTACAAAGAGGTCGTCCATCGTGGTCAAGTCTTCCACGGGTACACAGCTGATGAGGAACTCGCCCAACTGGCCCGAAAAGGCCTTGCCGTCCAGTTCGGTGAATTGTCCGGGGGCAAAGTTGTCCATCTGTGTCTTTTTATGCAGCAGGACCACCTGAACCCTTGCCTCTGACTCCTCGCCACCCGAACTCGGTTTCAGTCCGCCGTCCAGTGCCACGCACTCTAACCAAGTGGCCATGTCGGCCTGTGGTATGCGGCGCCCCAGCATACGCTCGAAGTTGACTATCAGGTCAAAGGCCACCTTATTCACATAGTCTGCATCGACGAGGATGACAGTCTCTTTCCATTTTGTTTCTTCCATGTCACATTACTTTTCTATCAGTATTCGTGCATCGACAGCCACTACGTCGTGCTCATCAGCCAGCAGCGGATTGATGTCTATCTCCTTGATTTCCGTGGCAAAGCGCAGCAACGTCGAAAGGCGGACGATGATTTCGGCATACTTCTGCTCGTTGATGCCACCCTGTCCTCGTGTACCTTTTATAATTTTATAGCCTCTCAGCGACCTGATCATCGAGTAGGCTTCGCCATAGCTGAGCGGAGCCAGACCCGACTGGACGTCCTTCAGCACCTCAACGAAAATGCCTCCCAAGCCACAGAGCACGACATGACCAAAGCGCTCCTCATACTTGGCACCGATAAACAGCTCGGTGCCCTTGAGCATCTTCTGTACCATGACACCCGTGGCATCCTGAATCTTCATCATGCGTTCAAACTCGAGAGCCAAATGCTCAGGCGTGCGGATATTCAAGGCCACTCCGCCGACATCGCTCTTGTGGACAGGACCGACCACCTTGGCGACGACAGGATAGCCCACGCATGTGGCGAAGGCCGTGAGTTCCTCCTTGGAGGTGCTGACCAGTTCCGGCACAAGGGGTATGCCTGCACAGGAGAGGATGTCGCGCACTGTCTGAGGCGGCACATAGCCACTGTTCTCAATGCCATAGATGATTTTATTGAGTCTGGGAATGTCGATACCATAGAGCTGCACCTCTGGCGGAGCCGGGGCGGGCGTGTTCATCACCTGCGAGAGAGCGGTGGCCAGCGTCACCTCGTCAGAGAAGTTGACATGTCCTTTTTGCAGGAATTCTGCCACCTCGGGACCTGCTGTATGCAGACTTGGCAAAACAGGGAATATGGGTTTCTTGCACTCGAGTATCTTCTTGTGCAGCGTATCGTAGGCTTCGTAGAGCTTGGTCAGTCCCGGGGTGCCATAGATGACGGCAATGGCATCAATCTGGTCAAACTTCTGCTCGCAATAGTCGATAGCCAGTCCGAGGTGCTCAGCCGTTCCTGTAGCCAGAATATCAATGGGGTTGGCAACGGCAGAGCCTGGGAGCAACTTCTCCTTCAGCTCGTCAGCCTCCGGGCCTTCCAGCCGGGGTACGCTCAAGCCTCCCTTCGACAGTGCATCGGTGAGCATGACGCCCGGGCCGCCGGCATGGGTGACAATGGCGAAAGACCCACCCCCAACCCCTCCCTGCAAGGGAGGGTAGTAATTACCATGCTGTTTATTTTCAATGGATTGAGTATTCTCTCCCCGCCCTATAGGGAGGGGTTGGGGGAGGGTCTTAAAGATACAACCTACCGTCGTCAGTTCCTCACGACCGAAACAGCGCACGATGCCCGCCTTGCGGAACAATGCCTCGACGGCAGAGTCGCTGGAGGCAATGGCTCCCGTATGACTGGAGGCGGCACGGCTGCCACTCTCGCTGGAGCCCGCCTTGATAGCTGCTATACGGCACCCCTTGCGGATGAGCGAGCTGGCGTGGAACAGCAACTTGTCGGGATCCGAAATATTCTCGATATAGAGCAGTTTTACGTGCGAGTCATGCTCTGGGTCGAAGTGCTCGTCCATATACTGTAGCACGTCCTCGATACCTATCTGCTTGCCATTACCGATAGACCACACACTATTGAACTGAAGGCCCTTGATGACAGCACTCTCCAGAATGAATACCGCCGTGGCACCAGAGCCGCTGATGAAGTCGACGCCCTTGGGATTGAGCGTGGGGATGGGCTTGGTAAACACGCTATGATGGTGACGGTTGAGCAGTCCGATGCAGTTGGGGCCTATGAGCGAGGCACCATACTGTGCACAGATGTCCAGGATGCGCTGTTCCATGACAGCACCCGCCTGGGTCTCTTCACCAAAACCTGCACTGATGATGATGAAGGCTTTGGTGCCCTTGTCCCTGGCCAGCAGTTCCACCGTATCGGGACAGAGCTTGGCTGGAATGACGAGAATGGCCAGTTCGGTGGGGGGCAGCTCGATGGCATTTTGAAACACCTTGATACCCTGCACCTCATTCTCCTTGGGATTAACGACACGCAGCGTACCTGGGAAGCCCCCCTGCAGGATGTTACGCACGACGGCTCCGCCGGGCTTGTGGACATTGTTGGAGCCACCGATGACGACGATGCTCTGTGGCTGAAGGAGTTCACGATTTATCATATCAAGACAATGCTTATAGTTTCCTTTGAGGTTTCTTTTCGTGCTACAAAAGTAATCATTTTCCACGAGAATAAAGGAAAAACTCCAATAAATTTGGCTTTTCCTATGACTTTTTGTAACTTTTCGATTAAAAACCGCAAAGTAAGCTATTATCACATCAGGCTGTCCGGAGGGCTCCATACATCGCCCGTGCATCCCCATGCAGTCTGTCAGGGAGTAGGGACGGGAGGTCTACGGGAGGTGTTGAGCACACACCTCCCGTGCCTCAAACCCTTTGTACATCGGGGTTTGAAGGCTGTCACGGGAGGACGGGAGGTCTTTTTTAGCATTCGCTGGTTCTGAAGCCGAAATGCCGTCCAGATTCTTGCCCGGGAGTGCCGTCCAGCTCCCCGCCCGGGAGCGCCGTGCAAGAAATTTTCCTGCTCCGTGCAGAGAATGTTCTTGCTCCGTGCTCAAATTGTCCCAACGACATGCTTACTTGGCCGGAGTGACGTTCCCGCCTGGCCGGAGTGACGTTCCCGCTTGGCCGGAGTGACGTTCCCGCTTGGCCGGAGTGACGTTCCCGCTTCTTCTCGAAGGCCCCATGTTTGCCCCATGCAGATATACTATCTGCATCATGTAAACAGCATATCTGCATGGGCCAAACATGCTGTTTCCTTAGTCCAAAAATGCGCTTTTGGGGTGGTAAGAATGCTTTTCTTCGGATAGCAGTTGTTACTTTCGCTCGAAAATGCAAAGAAAAACAAGCTTTTCCTTTGCATTTTGCTCGCTTATTCGTAACTTTGTAGGCTGAAAATGACGTTCAACGAAGTAATAGGACAAAAAGAGGTGCAGTCGCGCCTGATGCAGATGGTCTCAGAAGGCCGGCTGCCTCATGCCCTGATGCTGTGCGGACCACAGGGAGCAGGCAAGATGGCACTGGCCATCGGATTTGCCAAACACTTGCTGAGCAGGACGGATAACGACAGGGCGATGCTCGAAAAGCTGGAGCATCCCGACCTGCACTTCACCTACCCTACCATCAAGTTGCCGTCAATGAGTAGCGACCACAAGCCCGTCAGCGAGGACTTTGCCCGCGAGTGGCACGAACTGGTGATGGCGGGGCCCTACTTCACCATGACGGAGTGGCTGGAGCAGATGGGTGGCGAGAACCAGCAAGCCATCATCACAGCTGGCGAAAGCGACAGTCTGGTGCGCAAGCTCAGCCTCAAGTCGAGCCAGGGCGGCTACAAGATCAGCCTCATCTGGCTACCCGAGCGCATGAACATCGAGTGTGCCAACAAGATACTGAAACTGTTGGAGGAGCCACCCTCGCAGACGCTGTTCATCATGGTCTGCCAGGAGCCCGACCGTCTGTTGGAGACCATCCGCAGTCGCGTACAGCGCATCGATGTCAAAAAGATAGCCGACGAAGACGTCGAACAGGCGCTGATACAACGGCGCGGTCTCAGTGCCGACATGGCACACCGCATAGCCCGCATGGCCAACGGCAACTGGCTGAAGGCGCTGGAGATGCTGAGTGCTGACTCCGAGAACGAGCTCTTCTTAGACATGTTCCAGACGCTGATGCGCCTGGCCTACCAGCGCAAGGTGAAGGACCTGAAGGCATGGTCGGAGCGGATGGCATCGATGGGGCGTGAGCGTGAGAAGCGCTTCCTGGAATACTTCTTGCGGCTGATTCGCGAGAACTTCATGTATAACTTCCACCAGCCCGACATCGTCTATATGACACAGCGCGAAGAGGACTTCGCCCGCAACTTCGCCCGTTTCATCAACGAAGCCAACATCCTGCCCATCAGCGACCTGGCCAATCGTGCCATTCGCGACATCGGACAGAATGCCAACGGAAAGATAGTATTCTTCGACTTCGCCCTGCAAATGATTGTACTACTGATACAGAAATAAAATAAGAGATATGAGTAAAGACTATGAAATAAAGACTGGCTGCGACCGTGGACTGTGCCATCAGGCCATCGGCCGGCAGGACCGGCAACTGAACACCTACGACTGGTTGGCCGACGTGCCAGGAAACACCGACGACACCGACCTGGTGGAGGTACAGTTCAAGCATACCCGCAAGGGCTACTATCATAACGTCAACAACCTGGAACTGAAGAAGGGAGACATCGTAGCCGTCGAGGCCAACCCTGGTCACGACATCGGCGTGGTGACGCTGACAGGCCGACTGGTAAAGCTGCAGATCAAGAAAGCCAACCTGAAGAGCTCTGAGGAGATTCGCCGCATCTACCGCATTGCACGTCCTGTCGACATGGAGAAATTCCGTGAGGCCAAGGCCCGCGAGCATGCCACGATGATTGAGAGTCGCCAGATTGCCAAGAACCTGGGACTGAAGATGAAAATCGGCGACGTGGAATACCAAGGCGACTGCAACAAGGCCATCTTCTACTACATCGCTGACGAGCGTGTGGACTTCCGCCAACTCATCAAGGACCTGGCAGCCACCTTCCATGTACGCATCGAGATGAAGCAGATTGGCGCACGCCAGGAGGCCGGCCGCATCGGCGGTACGGGTCCCTGCGGACGTGAGCTGTGCTGTGCTACGTGGATGAAGAACTTCATCAGCGTCGGCACTTCCGCTGCCCGTTTCCAGGACATCTCCCTCAATCCCCAGAAGCTGGCTGGCATGTGTGCCAAACTGAAGTGCTGCCTGAACTATGAGGTCGACACATATGTGGAGGCTGGCCGCAAGATGCCTTCCAAGGACATCCAGCTACAAACCCAGGACAGCGACTACTTCTTCTTCAAGAGTGACATTTTGGCAGGCCTTGTCACCTACTCTACTGACAAGAACATTGCCGCCAACCTGGAGACCATTACGGCCCAGCGTGCCCGACAGGTCATCGAGATGAACCGTCGTGGCGAGAAGCCGGAGTCGTTGCAGGAGAACGGTCTCAAGAACGAGCCGCAAGGCCCCATCGACCTGGCGACACAGGACAACATCACCCGCTTCGACCGTGCCAAGAAGAAAAAGAAAAAGAAGCCCCGCAAGCCTCAACCCAAAGATGGCAAAGAATAGGTACAGCTTTTTGGTTCTCGTCATGCTCATGGTGATGGCACTGACCGCCTGCCAAAGGCAGACAGTGTATAACCACTATGAGCACACGCCCCTGTCGGGCTGGGAGAAGAACGACACGCTGACCTTCGACGTGCCGCCTATGACGCACGACGGCCGGTATGTCGAGGAGGTGGGCCTGCGCATCAATGGCGACTACCCCTTTACAGGACTCAGTCTGATTGTCAAGCAGACCGTCCGCCCTTCGATGGAGACCAAGAGCGATACGCTGAACTGCAAACTCATCGACCAGCAGGGCGTTGCCAAAGGCCGCGGCGTCAGCCACTACCAGTACATCTTCCACCTGACGACGCTGGAGCTAAAGAAAGACGACAGGCTACATATCGACATACGCCATGACATGAAGCGGGAAATCCTGCCGGGCATCTCCGACGTCGGCATCCGCCTGACAAAGAAATAATCAGGAACGTACCAGATTCCTTCCTGCATCGATGCGCAGGAAGATAAAGAGCAGGAACGTAAATCCCCACAGCGACGAACCGCCATAGCTGAAGAACGGCAGCGGGATGCCGATGACGGGCGTCAGTCCCAACACCATGCCCACATTGATGAAGACATGGAACAGGAAGATACTCAGCACACAGTAGCCATAGACACGCCCAAAGCGGAACGGCTGGCGCTCTGACAGATGTATCAGTCGCAGGATGAGTGCCAGGAACAACAGCAGCACACCTGCCGACCCCAAAAAGCCTTCCTCTTCGCCAACGGTACAGAAGATGAAGTCGGTATCCTGCTCAGGCACAAACTTCAACTTCGTCTGCGTACCATTCAGGAATCCCTTACCTTCCAGGCCACCCGAGCCGATGGCGATTTCCGACTGGTGCACATTATAGCCCGCACCACGCAGGTCCTCGTCCAGTCCCAGCAGCACATTGATGCGCGACCGCTGGTGCGTCTCCATCACATTGTTCATGATGAAGTCGACACCATAGAAAAATCCTACCGACCCTAAGGCAAACAAGGCAATGAAGAAATAGTTGCGAAGGCGCGAGCCCAGCCCTTCCCAAACCAGATAGCCTATGAGCACAGCCGTCATCAACAGCTGCACATAGACGATGTCGAAAGAGTTTTTGAGATAAGGGATAAGGGACACGAGATAAGCGGCGAGGGTTATGCCGATGCAACATAACAGCATGTGCCACGCCACGCGTCGGTTGCAGTACACCCACACCATGCCGATGGAAAATAACTGGATGAGCAGCATGACGGTAAACTTACCCACGCTGGTGGGCGATTCCCCGAAGTGAACGTCGGCATAGCGGATGCCCACCACGAAATAGATGACGGCAGCGACACCTGTAAAGAGGATGCTCCCCGACATGCCCTCGCGATAGAACATCAGGAAGAACGACAGGTACACCAGTGCCGATCCCGTCTCACGCTGTCCCACGATGCAGACCATGGGCAGTAGGATGAGGGCCAGGGCAACGGCGAAATGCTTCCACTGCTGGATGTTATAGCCGTATGTTGACATCAGCTTGGCCAGTGCCAACGAGGTGGCAAACTTCGCAAACTCAGCCGGTTGCAGTCGCAAGGGACCCAGCACGAGCCACGACCGCGAGCCCTTGATGGAGTGCGGATTGAAGATGGTGGCAAAGAGCAGCAACAGCAGCAGCCCGTAGATGATATAAGAAAAGGTGTCGTAGAATCGGTCGTCGAGCATGAGGATGATGAACCCCAGCATGATGCTGGTACCTATCCACACTATCTGCATACCCGAACGCGTCGCCAGCGAAAAGATGTCCGTCTCGCCATACGAGTAGCTGGCACCGCAGACGCTGATCCAGCCAAACGACAGCAGGGCGATATAAATCAATATCGTCCACCAGTCAATATTGAGCAACACGCTCTGTTTCCGCTTATCGTTAGCCATCTCTAAACTCTAAACTGTAAACTCTAAACTGTAAACTATAAACCATAAACATCACCTGCTCGTTGAGCCATACGATATATGTCTATGCTGGAACTCCTCAGCCTTCTTCATCGAGGCCTCCGAGAGTTTCCCGTGAATATACTGTTCCATGATCAGACCACCAATCGGCACGCCGTATGTAGCACCCCAGCCACCATTCTCGACATAGACGGCAACGGCAATCTTGGGTTTGTCCATAGGGGCAAAACCCATGAATACCGAGTGGTCATGACCACGGTTCTGCGCCGTACCGGTCTTGCCGCATGCCATGAAGTCGTACTTCGCCAGCTCATGGCACGTACCGCCCGTCGCCGAGGCTCTCATACCCTGAACGACATAGTCGTAGGCAACGCGCTTGGCCTTGGAATAGTGGCGGTGGGTATAGGCGGTGTCAAGCTTTTCGCCCTGTATCTTCTTGACGACGTGAGGTTTCACATACCACCCTCTATTGGCAATGGTGGCTCCCAGGTTGGCAATCTGCAGGGGAGTGGCGGTCACCTCACCCTGTCCGATGGCAATGGAGATGACGGTCAGTCCGTTCCACGACCCTTTGTAGGCATTGTCGTAGTACTGTCCGTTGGGTATCATGCCGCGCTTCTCGCCCGGCAGGTCGATGCCTAACTTATAGCCGAAACCCATGCTGACCATGTAGTCGCGCCAGGTATTCATGGCATTGACGACGTTGCCGTATTTCGACTTCGCACCTATCATATAATAGAGACCCCAGCAGAAGTAGCCGTTACACGACGTACTCAGGGCAGGCACCAGCGACAGCGGCGAGGCATGACCGTGACAGCCCACATGCAGGCCTTTGTAGTTGAAGCCGTGACTACAGGGATAGGCGGTATGCGTGGGATGCAGGATGCCCTCCGACATGAAGGTCAGTCCCTGCGTGGTCTTGAAGGTAGAGCCCGGCGGGTACTGTCCCATGATGCTGCGGTTCAGCAGGGGTTTCCATACGTTCTGACTCAGTTGGCGGTGACTCTTGGAGCGCTGTCGGCCCACCATGACGCGGGGGTCGTAGCTGGGCGAACTGACCATACAGAGCACCTCGCCCGTGGCGGGCTCAATGGCTACGATGCTGCCTATCTTGCCTTCCATCAGCCGCTCGCCCAGGGCCTGCAGGTCGGCATCGATGCTCAGCGTCAGGTTCTTACCAGCCACGGGGCGGCGGTCGAACTTACCATCCTGGTAGCGTCCCTGCACACGTCCATGAGCATCGCGCAACAGAATCTGGATGCCTTTCTCGCCACGCAGCTGCTTCTCATAGCTACGCTCTACACCCAGCTTGCCGATATAGTCGCCAGGCTGGTAGTAGTCATCCTCCTCGATGTCGGCAGGCGACACCTCAGCCACGTCGCCCAGCACGTGGGCGGCAAAGGGATACTGGTATTGTCGGATGCTGCGCCGCTGGACATAGAAGCCGGGGAAGCGGAACATCTTTTCCTGGAACACCGAGAAGTCGTGGTCTGACAGCTGGCTCATGAAAAGCTGCTGGGTGAAGCGTGAGTAGCCGGGGTTCTTGTTTCTGTCCTTGATGGTCGCCATACGGCTGTCGAAGTCCTCCTTCGTGATGTTCAGCGCCTGACACAGTTCAAGGGTGTCCAGCCTGTTGCCGACCTCGTTCATCACCACCATGATGTCGTACGACGGCTGGTTATAGACCAACAACTTGCCGTTGCGGTCGCTGATGACGCCACGCGACGGATATTCTATCTTCTTGAGGAAGGCATTCGAGTCGGCGCTTTTCTTGTAGTCGTCGCTGGTAATCTGGAGCATAAAGAGGCGGATTGTGTAAACGGCCACAATCAGCACAGCCACTCCGGCTATCACATAGCGTCTGTTGTCCAGCGAATAATCCTTCATGCCCCCTTAGCGGATTTTGGCAAACTCAAAGGTATAGATCAGCAACAGCGTGATGGCGGCACTGCCTGCCACGCACAAAGCCCACTCCTGAAGGTTGAAGAAGTTGAAGAGTTCCAGTGAATAGAACACCAGACAGTAGAGCACCACCAGAATGATGATGTAGTAGCTGTATTTCAGCGGTCCCAGCGTCGACAAGGCCGGTTTCAGGTCATCCACCGAGTCGCGGGGCACGAAGAGTTCGAAGAAGTAGGGCTGTATGGCAGCAATGAGCGTCAGCGATGCCGACGCCAGTCCGGGCGTATTGGAGAAGGTGTCGATCATCAGTCCCAGCACGAAGCTCCACAGCAGGATGCCCCACTTGGGATAGTTACGCGGAAACTGGGTGACGAAGTAGACATAGAAGAGCGGTGTGGCACAATGGAACAGGTGTATGCGTCCCAGTACTATAGCCTGTACCAAGACGAATACCACAAACCATCCAGCCCGTTTCAGCAAATCTATCGTCATCTTTTATCTTTGAACTTTGAACTTTGATCTTTGAACTTTATGATTACTCTTACCTTGTTCTTTGTTCCTTGTGGTTTTGCCACAAGGCCAAATCTTTGAACTTTATGATTACTCTCTTACCTCTACTCCTTCACGTTCAGCTGCAGCGTGTCCTTGGCAGCCCGCATCAGGCGCACGCGTTCCATAATAGTCTTGTCGTTGATGACTACCACGTCGCGCAGATTGCCGAAGTCCGTAGACAGCCGCACCTGCAGCCGATAGCCCAGTCCGTCGCGGGAGTTATACACCTGCTTGATCTGTCCTACCAGTACGCCTGGCGGGAAGATGCTCGAATAGCCGTTCGTCTCCACCCAGTCACCACGCTTGAAACGGGCATGGCGGGGAATGTCCTCGACGTATGCGATGCCTGCATCCTTGCCGTCCCAGCGCAGCACGCCGAAATAATCGTGTCCGCGGATGGCACAACTGATGCGCGATGCCGACATGTTCAGCACGGGAATCACCACGCTGTAGTGCGGCGAGGTGAGATAGGTAACACCCACAACGCCCTTGCCGCATGCCACACCCATACCGGGCTCCACGCCGTCGGCCTTACCCTTGTCGATGGTGAGCAGGTTGTCGCGCTCGTGCAACTCATTGGTGACAACCTTGGCGGGGATGAGCTTATACTGGCTGAGCATCTCAAGCTCCTGGCGCTCCTTGCTGCTGACCTCCTGGGTAGCCTCACTATAGAGACGACGCAACTGAGTGACCTGACGCTCCAAGTAGAAATTACGAAGCGTCAAGTCCTCATTCACCTTCGTCAATGAGAAGAAAGCCTCCACCGCCGAGCTCCATTCGTAAACCCGTCCTGCTATCGAATTGGCCGTCGTAAACCACACACTGTTCTGATAACTGTTGTATTGGAACAGCAAGACGGCACTGACAACCTCCAGGATGACGAAAAGGAACCAGTGATGATGCTTGTGCAGGAACTCCAGCAGATTCTTCATCTAGAACCTCCCCCTTATCTCGTATCTCTCTTATCTCATCAAGAACGAGAAACGGTCTACGTTCTTCAGGGCAATGCCGGCACCCTTGGCTACTGAGTGCAAGGGGTCCTCGGCAATATGGAAGGGGATATTGATCTTACCCTCCAAACGACGGTCCAGACCACGCAGCAGGGCACCACCGCCTGCCAGCCAAATACCGTTCTTCACGATGTCGGCATACAACTCAGGGGGGGTATTCTCGAGTGCCGAGAGGACGGCATTCTCAATCTTTGCCACCGTCTTATCGATGCAGTGTGCCACCTCCTGATAGCACACAGGCACCTCCATGGGCAGGGCCGTAATGCGGTTCGGGCCGTGTACGACATAATCCTCGGGAGCCTCGTCGCCCAGGTCGGTCAGTGCCGAGCCCACAGCAATCTTGATACGCTCTGCCATACGCTCCGACACCTTCACGTTGTGCTGGCGGGCCATATACTCCTGGATGTCCATCGTCAGGTCGTCGCCAGCCGTGCGGATGCTGTTGTTGCTGACGATGCCACCCAGCGAAATGACGGCAATCTCCGTCGAACCACCACCGATGTCGACAATCATGTTACCCTCAGGTGCCTCCACGTCGATGCCGATACCAATGGCAGCAGCCATCGGCTCGAAAATCAGGTACACGTCACGGCCGTCGGCATGCTCGGCACTGTCGCGCACGGCACGCAGCTCCACCTCCGTCGAACCCGACGGCACGCCAATCACCATGCGCAGTGAGGGCGAGAAGAGACGGTGTCCCGTATGTACCATCTTAATCAGTCCGCGCATCATCTGCTCACAGGCAGAGAAGTCGGCTATCACACCGTCGCGCAGCGGGCGAACGGTGCGGATGTTGTCATGCGTTTTCTCATACATCATCTTGGCCTTCTCGCCCACGGCAATCATCTTGTCGGTGTGGCGGTCCAGCGCTACTACTGACGGCTCGTCGACCACAATCTTATCATCACTGATAATGATGGTGTTAGCCGTTCCAAGGTCCATGGCTATCTCCTGGACAAAACTAAAAAATCCCATTCTAGTATACTATTTGACAATTTACAATTTACTATTCTACTTCTCAAACCAAGCGTTGATGGCTGTGTCGTAGTGGCTGCTGACACCGAAGGCGCGGGTGGCCAGCATGCGGCGCTGCTCACGGGTCGTCTCGGCACCCTGCTCGTTCAGGATGTCCAGCAATACAGCATACTCAGCCTTCGACGGCACGATCACCACGTCGTTGAAATTCTTGGCTGCAGCGCGGATGAGTGAGATGCCACCGATGTCTATCTTCTCGATGATGTCCTGCTCCGAGGCACCGCTGGTTACCGTCTGTTCAAAGGGATAGAGGTCGACAACCACCAGGTCAATCTCGGGAATCTCGTACTGTGCCATCTGCTCCCGGTCGCACTCGTTCTCACGACGGCCCAGAATGCCTCCGAACACCTTCGGATGCAACGTTTTCACGCGTCCGCCCAGGATGCTGGGGTACGTTGTCACGTTCTCCACTTTCTCGCATGCATAGCCCAAGGACTCGATAAAGGCCTGTGTGCCACCTGTCGACAAGAACTTCACGCCCTCGTCATTCAGCTTCTTCAACAATTCTTCCAGCCCATCCTTATGAAAAACAGAGATGAGCGCTGTCTTAATTCTTTTCTTGTCTGCCATAAAATATAACGCGTTATTATAATAATCGTAAATCGCCTGCAAAATTACAAAAAAGAGTGCACACGGCACAACGTTTTGAGGAAATTTTTAAGCCTTCCTTAAAATAAATAATGTAAGTCAAGGCTTTTCCCAAAAAACTTCGTACCTTTGCAGCCGAATTTCCAACCAATTTTATTCTAAATGAGAAAAAAGTTACTATTACTGGCATGTATCGCCTTAGGTTCAGTGAGTATGGTTCGCGCTGGCGGACTGATGACCAACACCAACTATCACATCGCCTTCGACCGCATGATGGCACGAGGCACAACGACAGACATCGACGCTGTCTTCAGCAATCCCGCAGGACTCGCCTGGGGACATGAGGGCTGGCAGCTGTCACTCAACTTCCAGAAACCTTGGCAGTATCGCGACATCGAGCTGACCACGCAGGCAGGCAGCCACACTTACGAAGGCAAGGCTTCGGCACCCATCGTCCCTGCCCTCTTCGCTTCCTACAAGCACGACCGCTGGGCCGTCTCCGCTATGCTCGGCATCGTGGGCAGTGGTGGCTTTGTGGAATACAAACAGGGTGTGCCTATGTTCAACGTACTGTTGCAGAGCATGTTAGCCTCCAACGGTATTACCCCCGACACCTACTCCCTCGACTCGGAGATGAAGGGTAAGCAGTATATCTATGGCGGACAGGTCAACTTCACCTACAAGATTCTCGACTGCTTCTCTGCAGCTGTGGGCATTCGTGCCAACTATTACGACGGCTACTATCGCGGTCACGTCAAAGCGGTGGAGCATCCGATGTTCGGCGATGTGGCTAAACTGCTGCTCGACGTCGATCAGAAAGGCTGGGGCTTTACACCGATGATCAGTGTCAACTACCATCAGGGACCGCTTACGCTCACCGCCCGCTATGAGTTCCGCACCAAACTGAACCCCAAGAACGAGACGAACATCCTCGATGCCGGACTGGGTGCCAAAGTCGTTGAATACATGGTGAAGACCGACCCCAATGCGGAGGCTAAGCTGGCTGCCTTGCAGGCTCAGCTGGGTGCCTATACGGCTCCTTACCAGAACGATGCCCGCACGCGTTACGACATGCCTGCCCTACTCTCTGTAGCCGCTGGCTACGAGTTTTCTCCCAAGCTCCGTGCTACCCTCGAGTATCACTTCTTCGACGACAAGAATGCCAAGATGGCTAACGACCGTCAGAACGAGCTGAAGCACGGCACCCACGAGATTCTGGCTGGTATCGAATACGACATCAACGAGAAGTTCACCGTCAGCTGTGGCGGTCAGCGCACCGACTACGGACTCGCCGACGGCTACCAGCAGAACACCTCCTTTGCCTGCGACAGCTGGTCTATCGGCATGGGTGGTGCCTGGAACATCAACGAACAGGTTCGTCTGAATGCCGGCTACTTCATCAGCCTTTACAGCAACTACGACAAGCAGGCCGCCTACGGTCTCGAGACCTACTCACGCACCAACAACGTCATCGGCATAGGTATCGACTGGAAGTTCTAAACTGTAAAAAGGGGAAATAAAACAACAAGCGGGGTCTGTGCCCCGCTTGTGTTATTTGATAACAACCTTACGTCCACCGACGATGTAGATACCGCGGGTGGGATTGGTTACCTGACGACCCTGCAGGTCGTAAATCTTCTCACGCTGACCGGGTGCCACCGTGCCTTTCACCTCCTCTATGCCGGAAGGACTGAGGTTGAGAATATAGTTGAGACCCTTCTGAGCATTGATTTTCCCGTAGCCCCATCGGATGGGTGTCTTGGCGGTGAAATCGTCGTTTTCGCACGCGTTCTTCAGCGCGTCCTTTATCTGTTCAAAGGTCAGTCCGGGCTTGGCTTGCAACCACAGTGCGATGATGCCAGCCACGTGGGGAGCAGACATCGAGGTACCGTTATAGGCTGTGTACGGACAGTCTTTCCACTTCATAGACTCTTTGGGCGTGCCCGGATCGTCATATTTGAGGACTTTCGCGTTGATAGCCGACACGATGTTGACACCGGGAGCACATACCATTGGAGCATTGACCCCGTTGGAGAAATGGCCGTAGCTGGAGAAGTGAGCGATGTCGCCGAGGGGAAATTCCGAGGAGGCGTCTTTATCATCACCCGTGTAGTTACGGCTCAGTGTGTTGGTACAGTAGGCTCCTACGCTGATGATGTTGGGCGTGGAAACCCAGTCGCTGGCGGAGATGTCATTGTCGGCAACGGCGCATCCTGGGGCATTGCCGTATCTGTTGTTCTCCCAGAAATCCATTTCCAAGCCGTCGTAGCCCTCTACAGTGAGACTGAAGGGGTCGGGTTTGCCGCCCTCGTCGGGAATATATATCGTACCGCCGTAAACAGCCTTGATGTGGAGTTTGCCGTCAACAGTACCCACACTGATGTACACCTTTCCATTGGTTAACAGGGCAAGATTTTTATCAAAGGGCGCGAGAGGGTCTGAGTCTGAATCGTCACCGTTTGCTCCCTTGGAGACGGCGGGGTCGCCTATCTTATAGCTCACCTCGAGCCCCCATTTCTGAGTGTTCTGATGAAGGATGGCCATCTTCACCTTGACCGTCTGGCCGACGACGGCAGGTTGGCGTGAGTATCCGTTGGAGTTGGCCTGTGTAGAGAAGACGTCGCCATATTCAGTATGACCTTCGACCATGGGGAACACGGTTTTGAGGGTGTTGTCGGTAGCTGTAAACTTCTTGTAGATATGTGGAGTCAAACTACCCTCGTTGCCGGAAGACATGACGGGAATAGTCGTCTTGACTACTTCGCCCAGCATCTCGGGTATGGT
>Ga0247611_10004287_pt1 | contig 19925 bp, 21 predicted proteins | sample 177DNAGHGhighgp2_FD_192422 | JGI IMG/M metagenome (GOLD analysis project Ga0247611, IMG submission 192422) | Sheep rumen microbial communities from Palmerston North, Manawatu-Wanganui, New Zealand - 1770 DNA GHGhigh gp2 | ecosystem: Host-associated > Mammals > Digestive system > Stomach > Rumen...
AAGCCCGCGCTCAGCCGGGGCGAGATCCAGGTCATCGGCGCGACGACCTTTGCCGAATACCGCAAGCACATCGAAAAGGACAGCGCGCTCGAGCGCCGCTTCCAGCCCGTCACGGTGAACGAGCCGTCCATCGAGGACAGCATCGCGATCCTCAAGGGCATCGCCCACTATTACGAGGACTATCACGGCGTGACGATCTCCGACGAGATGTGCCGCCAGGCCGTCGTGATGAGCGAGCGGTATATCACCGACCGCTTCCTGCCCGACAAGGCCATCGACCTCATCGACGAGGCCTGCTCGGACGTCAACTTAAAGGACGAGGGCATCAACCGCCGCATGGCCGCCGAGCGCGACCTCGAGAACATCCGCTTCGAGCGCGACGCGCTGATGTCGGACGGCGCCCAGGCTGTGCAGACGCTCACGGAAGAGCAGCTTGACAAGCGCTATGCGCGCATCGCCGAGCTGCGCAGCCGCGAGATGCAGCTTGAGCAGGAGATCGAGACGCTGAAAAAAACGCGTCCGGCGCTGACGGCGGACAATCTCGCCCGTATCATCGAGCTCTGGACCAAGATCCCCGCCTCCTCGATCCGCGAGGACGAGTTCGAGCGTCTTGCAAAGCTCGACGAGCGTCTTAAAAAGCATATCATCGGCCAGGATGAGGCGGTCAATGCCGTCTGCGCCGCCATCAAGCGCAGCCGCGTCGGACTGCAGGTCAAGCGCAAGCCGGTCAGCTTCATTTTCGTCGGCGGAACGGGCGTGGGCAAGACCGAGCTCGTCAAGCGTCTGGCGGAGGATATGTTCGATTCGCCCGAATCGCTGATCCGCCTTGACATGTCCGAGTTCATGGAAAAATTCTCGGTCTCGCGCATCATCGGCTCGCCTCCCGGCTATGTCGGCTATGACGAGGCCGGACAGCTCACGGAAAAAATCCGCCGCAAGCCTTACAGCGTCGTCCTCTTTGACGAGATCGAAAAGGCGCACCCGGACGTCATGAACATCCTGCTGCAGATCCTCGACGACGGACGCATCACCGACGCCCAGGGGCGCACGGTCAACTTTGAAAACACGATCATCATCATGACGACGAACGCCGGCAGCAGCAGCAAATCCGGCAGCGTCGGCTTCGGAGGTTCTTTAAGCGACATGAGCCGCGAGCGCACGATGAAGGCGCTCAACGAATTCCTCCGTCCCGAGTTTATCAACCGTGTCGACGAGGTCGTCTGCTTCAACCAGCTGAGCGAGGAGAACTTCCGCGCGATCGCCAAGCTGATGCTCGGCGAGGTGAAGGAGGTCCTTTCCCAGCGCGGGATCGCTCTCTCCTGGGACGAAAGCCTGCTTGACTATCTCGTCCGCGAAGCGTACAGCGTCACCTACGGCGCGCGCAATCTGCGCCGCCTGATCCAGAAGCAGGTCGAGGACGTCCTTGCTCAGCGGATCATCGACCGCCACGGCGAGGGCACAAAGGAGATCTTCCTCAGCGCGCCGGACGGTACGATCAACATGGAACTGAGAGGCTGAAGATGGAAAAAGTATCTGTTGTCCGCGGAGACATCACCCGTGAGAGGACTGACGCGATCGTGAACGCAGCCAACTGCTCGCTGCTTGGCGGCGGCGGTGTGGACGGCGCGATCCATCGCGCAGCGGGTCCGCGTCTGCTGGAGGAATGCCGCACCCTCGGCGGCTGCCGCACGGGCGAGGCGAAGATCACCCGCGGCTATGACCTCGCGGCAAAATACGTGATCCACACGCCCGGCCCGATCTGGCGCGGCGGCAATGGCGGCGAGGACGCGCTCCTGCGCTCGTGCTATCTCTCCTGCCTGCGGCTTGCGTCCGAAAACGGCTGCCGAAGCGTTGCGTTCCCGTCGATCTCGACGGGGGTGTACCATTTCCCGCTTGACCGCGCGGCGAGAATCGCGATCACGGCGATCCGGGAGTACCTTGCCGACCACAGCGAGATCGACGAGGTGCGTATGGTCTGCTTCGATCCGCGCACGGAAGAGGCTTACCGGGCCGCGCTCGACGCGGCGGAGGGCAAATGAAGCGCGGGATCAGGCTGCAGTATAATTCCCCGGTCGTGCTGACCTTCGCGCTGCTCTCGCTTCTGGCGCTGATCCTCGGCGTGATGACAAAGGGCGCGACGACGGCCAAATATTTCAGTGTCTACCGCTCGTCGCTCGCCGACATCTTCACCTATCCGCGCTTTTTCTTCCACGTCCTCGGCCACAGCAGCTATGCCCATTACATAGGAAACATGATGCTGATCCTGGTCGTCGGCCCGCCGCTTGAGGAAAAGTACGGCAGCCGGAGCCTGCTGTGGGCGATCGCGGTAACGGCGCTCGTCTCGGGGCTGATCCAATGGCTGTTTTTCCCGCACACGGCGCTGCTCGGCGCTTCGGGGATCGTGTTCATGATGATCGTCATGTCCTCTCTCGCGGGGATGAAGGACGGCTGCGTGCCGATCACGCTGCTGCTCGTTCTCGTGCTGTATATCGGCAAGGAGGTCGTCGACGGCGTGGTGCTGGCGGATAATGTCTCGCAGCTGACGCACGTCGTGGGCGGCATCTGCGGGGCCGTGATGGGGATGAACATGCGATGAAGAGGCGGCGTCTGCTCATCAGCGCCTGCCTGATCGGCGCAAACTGCAAATATTCGGGCGGCAGCAACCGTCTGACGGAGGATGTGCTCCGCGCGCTGCGGGAGCGATATTCGCTTCTTCCCGTCTGCCCCGAAACGGCAGGAGGACTTGGCGTGCCGCGCACGCCGAGCGAGCGGAGAGGCGAGCGCGTCGTCAGCCGCACGGGAGCGGACGTGACCGCGGCCTACCGCGCCGGCGCGCGGATCGCCTGCAGGCTGTGCGAGAGGTTCCAATGCCAAAGCGCACTCCTGAAGGAACGCAGCCCCTCCTGCGGCTGCGGCAGCATCTATGACGGCAGCTTTACCGGGACGCTTATAGCGGGAAACGGCATCGCGGCCGAGGCGCTTCTCGCGAGCGGCGTCGCCGTTATCGGCGAGAGCGAGATCGAAAAACTCCTCTGAAATAAAAACTGTCTCGGGTCTTGTGACCCGAGACAGTTTTTTATCCGGCGATCCGTTTTCCCTCCGCGTCTAGAAACACCGCCGGCACGACGCCGGAAACGGCGCGTGCCATCTCGGAAGGGGAGACGGCGCTCCCGCTGCGGCCGTAAACGGGGACAAGCTCGATCCCTTCGTCATATTCGGCGCGAACAGCCGTGCGGGGCATCGAGACATAAAGCGCGGCACGCAGTCGCTCCTCAAGCTTGTCCCGGTCTGCCACAACGCCGAACGCACGCCCGGCGGCACGGACGGCATAGAAACGGGAAACGCCGGGCACTTCCGCAAGGATGCGCGCGCTCAAATGCCGGCTTCCGGCCAGGGGAGGGCGGAGGGAGAGAAAAACACGGTGCTCGATCTCCGGCATCCGGGCCCGCCGCGGGAGGATCTCCTCCGCGGCCGCAGCTGCGGCCTGCTCCGCCCGGCGGGCGTCGCCGAGGGAATAGACGGCCTCGTCCCAGTTCCCGTTCACCCCGACACGGCAGACAAGATTTAAATTGGCGGCAAGAGAGAAAAGCAGAGCGAGGGAAAGAAGCAGCGCACGCGATTTCAAAAGCATCACCTCAGAAGAAGAATGGCACGGCCTTCGCCCCGGCAAAGATTCGTGCCATCTCAAGATAATGCCTCGCTCCCGTGCCGTCAAGGCTTTCGGCAAAAGCTCTCTTCTTTCGAGCGCCGCGACCGGGGCAGACTGAAAGAAGCGTGTGTTTGCGTGACACGTCTGGCGTTTCTACGGCATACAGATCGGATCGATCTGCGCGGCGGAGATCTCATAGGCGGTGCGCTCCTCGCTGCCGTTTTCGGTCAGCTTGGAGTAGCGGCGGCTCTGGATCCGCCCTTCGAGTGAAAGGCGCGTTCCGACCTCCCAGAGCGCCGCCTCGCGCGCCTTTGATCCCCAGCAGATGCACGGCAGATAGTCGGAGCGGCCGTAGCGGCGGTTGACCGCGAGGATCAGGTCGCAGATCTCCCGCCCCATCGGCGTCGTGCGCAGATTCGGACTTTTACAGAGCGCGCCGCGCAGACGGACGCGGTTCTCGTCCGCTTCCTCCGTGGGCGCAAGCGTGCGTGCAAAAACGGAAATGACGAGCCGCGGCCATTCGCCGCTGCGGTTGTTGAAGGTGCGCACCTCGCCCGTGACGCACAGCCGGCCGCCTTGTTCCGCCGTGCCGAGCATCGTTTCGCGTATCGTGACATTCACGGTGTCGGCTGCCCCCGACAGCCGCCGTACGAGCAGGGGAAGGGTGTAAAACGATTGCGACCGCGCCGCATGAGAGTAGACCGGCTCCTCCAAGCAGGTCCCGCGGAGAATGACCTCGTTATCCGGTAAGCATAGATCCATGGCTGTTGTCCTCTTTTCGGTGATAGAAAGTTCTGTTTCCAATCTATTCCGCGCAGCCCCTTGAATATGCCGCTCGGTTCGTTTATAATAATAAGCACCCAAACCAAAGGAGAACTGCTTTATGGATATCAGTGAAATCTTAACGAAATGCGACCATACCCTGCTGCGCGTCGATTGCCGCGCGGAGGAGATCCGCACCCTCTGCGACCAGGCGATCCGCTATAACTGCGCCAGCGTGTGCATCCCGCCCTGCCATGTCGCGGGAGCCAAGCGCTATGTCGGCGACAAGCTCGCGATCTGCACGGTCATCGGTTTCCCGAACGGATATATGACCACCGCCGCCAAGGCCTTCGAGGCGGCCGACGCCGTGAAAAACGGCGCGGATGAGATCGACATGGTCATCAACCTCTCCATGGTCAAGGACGCCGCCTGGAACGAGGTCGCCAAGGACATCGCCGCCGTCCGCAAGGCGACGGAGGGCAAGATCCTGAAGGTCATCATCGAGTGCTGCCTGCTGACCGAGGAGGAAAAGCTGCAGCTCTGCCGCATCGTTTCCGACAGCGGCGCCGATTTCATCAAGACCTCCACCGGCTTCTCCACCGGCGGAGCCACGCGCGAGGACGTCAAACTGATGCGCGAGAACTGCCCGGAGCGCGTCAAGGTCAAGGCCGCGGGCGGCATCTCCTCGCTGCAGGACGCCGAGGACTTTATCGCGCTGGGAGCCGAGCGTCTCGGCACCAGCCGGATCGTCAAGCTCGCGATCGCGCGGGAGCAGGAGAACGGATAATTCGCATATCCTGAACCGGCGCCGGGAGAATATGCCCGGCGCCGGCTTTTTCGGCAGAAAAAAGAGAAAAAGATGCTTGACAGGAGCGGGGAAAGCTGATATAGTAATCCCGCTTAAAACAAAGCAGGTACGGTTTTCCGCCCACCTCACCCGCCGGCAGTCTGGCCGGGCGCGGTCAATAAGGCATAAAATCCCCGCAGGGGACGTATGCTGTGTTGTGGTGCGGATGCTGTGCATCCGTATTTTTTTGTGTTTCCGCTACTATGGAGGTGGGCTACAATCGCTAACACAGATCATCAGATCAACGAAGAGATCCGCGACAAGGAAGTGCGCCTGATCGGAGCTGACGGCGAACAGCTTGGCATCATGTCGGCTGAGGAAGCGCTGCGCATCGCGACCGAGCAGGAATACGATCTCGTCAAGATCGCGCCCGGCTCCAATCCGCCGGTCTGCAAGATCATGGATTACGGCAAGTATCGCTTTGAGCAGACCAAGAAGGAAAAGGAAGCGAAAAAGAACCAGCGCGTGATCGAGATCAAGGAGATCCGCATGTCTCCGAGCATCGACACCAACGACTTCAACACCAAGCTCAAGAACGGCCAGAAGTTCCTCTCCGAGGGCAACCGTCTGAAGGTCTCCGTCCGCTTCCGCGGCAGAGAGATGGCCCACACCGAGATCGGCGGCGTCATCCTGCGTGATTTTGCGGCCAAGTGCGCCGACATCGCGAACATGGACAAGGCGCCGAAGCTCGAAGGACGCAACATGTCGATGTTCCTCTCTCCCAAGCCGCAGACCGCGCCGAAGAAGCCCGGAAAGCCCAAAGCCCCCAAGACCGAGACCCCGGCTGCCGAGCCGGCGGCGGAGGCCGAAAAAGCCGCGGAGGAATGATCCGCGCAGCAACATTGTAAAACAGCAGGTTTTTCCTGTTTGAATCAAAAAAGGAGAAATAGTCATGCCTAAACTGAAGACGCACAGTGGTGCCAAGAAGAGATTCAATCTCACCAAGACCGGTAAAGTTAAGCGTGCGCACGCTTACAAGAGCCATATCCTCACCAAGAAAGATACGAAGCGTTGCCGCCGTCTGCGGTCCGAGACCTATGCCGACGTGACCAATGCCGCGACCATCAAAAAAATGATCCCTTACAAATAAGGGCTGCAAGTGTAAATAGGAGGATATACAAATGGCAAGAGTTAAAGGCGCAATGATGACCCGCAAGCACAGAAGCAAGGTGCTTGGCCTGGCAAAGGGTTACTGGGGCAACAAGTCCCGTCATTTCAAGATGGCGAACGAGCAGGTCATGAAGTCCGGCCGTTACGCATATGTTGGACGCAAGCAGAAGAAGAGAGATTTCCGTTCGCTGTGGATCACCCGTATCAGCGCCGGCTGCAAGCTCAACGGCATGAACTACTCCACCTTCATGCACGGCCTCAAGCTCGCGGGCGTCGACATGAACCGCAAGATGCTCTCCGAGACCGCGATCCACGATCCGGCCGCTTTCACCGCTCTTTGCGAGCTGGCCAAGGCTGCCAAGTAATAGAAGAATCAGATAAAAATGCCGCTCGTTTTCCCTGAGCGGCATTTTGACTGCTTGAAGAGGGTACGACATGATAAGAGAGTATCTGGAAAAGCACGAATGGGCACACGAGACCCTCATTACGCTTTATACCATCGTGCTGGAATTCATCTACGCCATCGGCATGAACATGTTTATCGTCCCGGTCGGGATCTATGCCGGCGGGCTGATGGGTATTTGCCAGCTGATCCGAACGCTGCTGGTCGACTATTTCGGCATTGCCGTTAACTTTGATATCGCGGGTCTGCTCTATTACGTGTTCAACATCCCGATTTTCCTGTATGCCTGGAAACGGATGCGGCGCAGAACACTCGTCAAGACGATCATCGCGGTCACGTTTTCAACGCTATTCCTCGCGATCGTCCCGGTCAAGCCGCTGCTGCCGGATGACATGCTCGGCAGCGTGATCGTCGGCAGCCTGATCACAGGCTCGGTACTCGGTCTGGTGCTGCGCTGCGGCTCGTCCAGCGGCGGACTTGATATTATCGGCCTGATGATGGCGATGGGCAAACGGGAGACCGGCGTCGGACAGCTCTATATCATCGTCAACGCGGTCCAGTTTGTCGCCTATGCCATGCTGTTCGACCTGCGTGTCGTGATCTATTCCATGATCTCCACCTTCCTCAGTTCTTTTGCGCTCGACCACTTTCATTTTCAGAATATCAACGTCGAGGTCAAGATCATTACCAAGCGCAAGGACGAGCTGGCGGACGCGATCCTGCGCGGGCTGCACCGCGGCGTGACCGAATGGGCGAGCGTCGGCGCCTATACCGACGAGCCCAGCGAGGTGCTGTACGTCATCATCTCCAAATACGAGATCACCCGCCTGCGCAACATCATCGCGCACTGTGATCCCAACGCCTTTGTCGTGATCGGCGACAAGGTCCATGTCTACGGCAATTTTCTTAAAAGATTGTAAAACAGAACAAGCAGGGGCACGGCCGAAAGCCGCGCCCCTGTTCGCTTTGCCCGACGGCGGATAGACTTGCAATCGCCCGGCAAATCCCCTATAATAGAAACAAGCTTTTGATGTGATAAGAGGGCATTTATATGATCGAAAACGCCGAAAAGTTTTTTGAACTCTATAAAACGGACGAGGCGCTCAGAGCGCGCGTAAAGGAAGCGATGGACTGCTATCCCGGCAGCTTCGAGATCCGCGAGCCGCTGGTGGAAGAGGTGCTGCTGCCGATCGCGCACGAGCTCGGTCTTGACTTTACCGTCAGCGAGCTGCGCGCCTATGAGACGAGAAAAAAGCTCAGCCACCTGCACCAGAACGACGAGGAGTACTTCGCCTCGATCGAGGATGAAGAGGGCTTCTGGCTGCTGGACAACGGCTGGGAATATGATGAGGACGTGCTGCGCGCAGGGGAGGAGTGGAAGAGATGAAGATCCTCGCCTGCTCGATCCGCGGCGGCGACGTCTGCGCGACGATCCTGGCCGAAAAGGAAGACTGTATGTGTCTGGGGGGCGGCCATGCTGCCGTCGAGGGCTGCATCCGCCGGTTTGCCGGGGAAAAAGGTCTGCCCTCGCTCGCCCTTGCCCGCGTCACCCGCATGCAGGAGACGGCTGACGGCGGCATCGAGTTTGACTTTGACGCGGCCGTTCCGCCCCGGGTGAAGCTGGGGAAGTATCTCGGACTTGAGGTCTATGTCCCCGCGGACGAAAGCCCGGATCTGCCGGTGCTGCGTGCCGCTGCGGAAACGCTCGAGGCCGACATTCCCGAGACCTATATCAGCCGCAAGATCGACGGCCTCGTCCGCCAACGGCTCGAGGATGTGGCGCAGCGCCCCGGCTTCAACACGCTTTCGGATATGGCCGCCGTGCTGCGCGCATCGAGCGCGGAGCTCGGTCTCAGCTATGACGACAACGCGCTGTGGGACATGGCTGTTGCCGTTTCGGACGAGCTGAACGCCGGCAATATGCGCGCCCGCAGCGCGCATGAGATCACCGAGCTGCTCGCGTCGGCGCTGTATCCCGGCGGGGGCGGTGACCGCGCCTTTGCCGTGATCGAGCGTGCGCTGGAGGACCGCGCGGCGCAAAAACGCGCCGAGAGCATGGAGACCATCGCGGAGGAGAGCTTTGCAAGCTATCTGCGCATGGCCGGCAAGAGCATGGCCGAGCTGCGCGGAGAGTTCCGCCCGCTGGCCGAGGAACTTGTACGAATCGACCTTTTGATCGACGAGGTCGCCGTGCGGGAGAACATCACGCTTTCGGACGATGAGTTTGACGCCGCGCTTGAGACGATCGCCTCGATGTACGAGCTGCCCCCGGCCGAGGTGCTGGGGATGATCGGGGCCGCGACGCTTCGCGCCCAGCTGATCCGTGACAAGGCGCGGGCGATGATCGTCGACAGCGCCGACACCTTCTGATAAAAACAAGAGGACGCCTTTGACGTCCTCTTGGATCATTTTTCCGATAAGCTGATAAAGTCTTCGCGTGCGGCGGCGCGTCTGCTGCGGCTGATGGGAACGAGTTCGCCGTTCACCAGCACGAAATCATCGTGCGCGAGCGAACCGATCTTATCCTTGTTCACCCAATAGCTGCGGTGGCTGTGAATGAAGGAGCGCGCGAGCGCATTCTTCAGCAGCCGGGAGGGCGGCTCGGAGGAAGTGAAGCTCTCCTTTTCCGTACGGATGATCGTGTGGCGCCCGTCACGCTCGAGATAGAGCACCTCGTCCAGCGGCACAACGGTCACTTTCCCGCGAGAGCGGATCACGATTCCGTGGCTCCGATAGGCCTCGATCGACGAAAGCGCCTTCCTCATCGCCGGCACGATACGCTCGCTTAGCTCCGAGCGAAGAAGAAACCAGACATGGTCGGCGCGGTAGACCTCGGTGGCAAAGCGGAGCTCATCCGACACAAAAATGATCCGGCAGGCCGGAACGAGAAGGTTGAGCTTTTCCGCCAGCGAGATGGCGCGCTCCGAATCGGACGAAATCCCGAGAACGGCGACGTCCGGGGCATAGTCGCCGGAGAGACAGCGCAGCAGCTCTTCGGCACAACAAAACGATTCGATCTCGCACGCAAGCGGCTTTACGGTCGCCTCGAGCAGTGCGGCAAGCTGAAAACGATATTCCTGATTGCGTTCGCAGATGGCAACACGCAGCATGCGAAGAAACCTCCGAATAGAAGAAAAAAGAGCGTGTCTCTTCCGGCCGAAGCAGCCGGAATTAACAGCATTTTCCAATTCGAAAGTATAGCATTTTCGGCCGCGACAGTCAAGCGCGCCTTCAAATCTTTCGTTTGTAAAAAGACACATGAAAAAACGTGAAAGGGAGAGAAGAGCATGGACAAAATCAAAAGAAATTTCGGTTTCGGCTGTATGCGTCTGCCGATGATCGGGGAGGAGGTCGACATCGAGCAGACCAAAAAGATGGTCGATCATTTTCTGGAAGCGGGATTCAATTATTTTGACACCGCCCACGGCTATATCGACGGAAAGAGCGAGCTCGCGATCCGCGAATGCCTCACATGCCGTTATCCGCGTGACCGTTATATTTTGACGAACAAGCTCTCCGGCAACTTTTTCGAGCGGGAGGAGGATATCCGGCCGCTCTTTGAAAGCCAGCTTGCCGCATGCGGGGTCGACTACTTTGACTTTTATCTGATGCACGCGCAGGGCGCGCGCAATTACGGCCACTACAAGGCCTGCCGCGCCTATGAGACAGCCTTTGCGCTCAAACGGGAGGGGAAGGTGCGCCATGTCGGCATCTCCTTCCACGACAGCCCGGAAATGCTCGACAGGATCCTCACGGACTATCCCGAAATCGAGGCCGTACAGATCCAGTTCAACTATCTCGATTTTGACGATCCCGCCGTTCAGAGCCACGCTGTGTACGAAATGGCGCGGCGGCACGGAAAGCCCGTCATCATCATGGAGCCGGTCAAGGGCGGCAGACTTGTCAATCTGCCGGACGAGGCGGCAGCGGAGTTCGCTTCCCTCGGCGGCGGCAGTCCGGCAAGCTATGCGATCCGCTTTGCCGCGGGCTTCGAGGGCGTAATGATGGTGCTCTCCGGCATGAGCGATATGGCGCAGATGACGGATAACTGCTCGTTCATGGCGGATTTCAAGCCGCTTGACGAGACCGAGCGCGCTGCGGTCGACCGGGTGCAGGCCATCTTCAAGACCAAGAACTTCATCCCCTGCACAGCCTGCCGTTACTGCACGGCCGGCTGCCCGATGGGCATCGCGATCCCGGACATCTTTGCCACTGTGAACGCGAAAAAGCTGCACCGCGACTGGAACAGCTCGTATTATTACAATATCGTCTGCGACAAGGCGGGAAGCCGCGCCTCTGACTGCGTCCGCTGCGGCCAGTGCGAGGCCGTCTGCCCCCAGCATCTCGAGATCCGGGAACTGCTGGCGGCCGCGGCGGAGGAGTTTGAAAAATAAAATCCGGCTCTCTTCCCATATGAAAAAACACCTTGCAGGCCTGTCAGGTCTGCAAGGTGTTTTTTGTTTGATCAGAGAGCTCAGGCGACAGCTTCCTCACGCTTGTCCTTCTCGGCAAAGAAGAACACGGCGCTGATCGCAAGGATCACGAACATCAGCACGGTCCAGCGGTCGGTCAGACGCATGGCCAGGTGCATGTTTTCGGTCAGCGCGAAGAGAACGACCGAGCAAACAGCGGTGATGGTGCCGAAGATCTTGTTGAAGAGGGGATGGGTTTCCTCGTCATCCTCTTCCTGGCGACGGATCAGAGCGGCGAGAGCGAAGAGAACGGACAGGATGCACGCGATCAGATTCAGCAGCGCCCAGCACGCAGGCGAGGCCGTCGGGATCTCGGCTTCGGGGATCTCCTCCAGCTCGTTTACCGCAAGCAGGGGAGCGGGCTCGGCGATCATTTCCGCTTTTTCCTCAGCAACTTCCACCACAGGAGCGGCGAGAGGAACGTCGGCTTCTTCGATCACTTCCTCCCCCGGGTCATTCACGACCGGGGCGGCGGGAACGACGGGCGCGGGCTTCACCGGGGCGGCCGGAACCACCACGGGAGCGGCCGGTACAACCGCGGGGGCGGGAGGCGTGATCTTGCGAAGAGCGATGCCGCTGAGCGCGTCGAGATGAGCAAGCGATACCTGCAGCGGGGTAAGGAACTCGCGGGCAGCGATCATATCGGGGGTGAAGGCTTCGGGCTCGACGGGAACGGGGTTGGAGTAACGGTTGAAGAAGTAGCGGTTCACATTCAGCGTGTTCTTGATGGAAGCGTGGTCACAGGTACCGTTTTCAAAGCTGAAGGTGTGCTGCGTGCCGGTCCAGTCGGATTCATAGTCCATGGCGTTGGTGGCGAAGATAACGTCGTTTGCCCAGTAGGGGCCGTCGGTAAAGCCTTCGAGAAAGCGGGGGGTCATCAGACCGGTGCCTTCAAAGACGGGGGTCTGGCTCGTGACGGTGACAGAGTCGTTCTTGCCAACCTCGGCGATCTCATACTCCATCATGACCATGCGGTCGATCAGAGCGGCGGGAATGATCAGGCAGCCGTGTTCATCGTCAATGTTGATGTTCATGCAGTCCCAGCCGCGCTCTTCCTGATAGTCCCACATTTCCGTTACACTGTCAAAGTCCTGGAAGATATGCAGGTTCGCGACTTTGTAGGTGGTGTCGGAGGCTTCGCCGGCGTTGACGAGGATGGTCTTGCCCTCGCCGACCGCGTTCAGATCGTCCCAGTAGACGACCAGGTCGCCGGCCTTGCCGAGCTGAACGGAACGGCGGCCGTAATTCTTGTAGTAGTCTTCTTCCAGTACCGTACCAAGGGAGAGGATGCTCTCCTTGTCGACGCGGCCGATACTGCCCAGCGCGTTCATCTGGTCGTCGATCTTGGCACTGTTGCGCTCGTTGATGCGGGCGATCGTGGCGACGTTCTTGTTGTAGACGTCCAAACGCTTGTTGTAGGTCTCCATCTGCGCTTCGTAGGCGGCGAGCTTTTCAGACTCAATCTGGTTGTGCTCCTCGGCCTCGGCGTTAAAGCGCTCGGCCTCTTCGTTGTAGAGGGCGGCGGCTTCGTTGAAGCTCTCGGCGGCCTGGCTGTATGCTTCGAGCTCGCTGTTGTAGGCCTCTGCCGCGGCGTTATATGCCTTGACCTCACGGTTGTAGGCTTCGATCAGACGGTTGGCCTCCTCGTCGGAGAGACCGTCGAGAACAGGTGCGGTGGGAGCGGCAGGCGCTTCGGGCCGGGTGGGGGCAACGGGAGTAAGGTCGGTCTTTTCTTCGACGGCTTCCACACTCTCTTCTTCGGCCTGCTCGGAGATTGCTTCGACAGCCGCCGGGGTGAGGTCGTTCTCTTTCGTTTCGGAAAGGGTTTCACTCACGTTCGTTTCGGGAACGGTTTCGTTTTCGTTGGCTTCGGGAATGGTTTCGCTCGCCTCGGCGGGAGCAGGGTCTTCCACATCGTTGTCGGCGAAGGCGGCCATCGGCAGCAGGCCGAACATCAGGATCAGAACAAGAACCATAGCGATCGTTTTTTTCATTTTTATTTCCTCCCTGTCGTTTTTTTGTTTTCTGGCCTTAGTATACCGGGGAGGAAATCAACAAAGGAATCAATAAAAACATCTTTCTTGCGCAAAACAAGAAAAAATATTGACGGAATGATGCGGGGCTGCTTATTCTCCCGCTGTTTGTGCTTTGTAATCGTTGCCCCAGCTTTCCACGCCCCAAAAACTTTCACGGTTACAAAAGGTGCGTACTTGTGAAGAGCGTTGACTTCCCTTATAATAAACACTGCAAACCCGATTGCCCGAGGAGGCACAGATCATGTTCAACAGAAACACCAAAAAGAAGATTCGCTTTTCGGATTATCTGTCCGAAGAGGTTGCGCGGGACTATATCAATCAGGACAAGCCCTATGCCGAGCAGATCGATCGGGCGGCAAAGCTCATCCGCGAGGCGGATTACGTTCTTATCGGCGCCGGAGCCGGAATGAGCACGGCGGCAGGCGCGGAGTACGGCGGGAAGTTCTTCGAGGAGAACTTCGCCGAGTTCCAAAAAATCTACGGCAAGGGGCCGTACATGCAGGACATGTACTCCGCCGGCTTCTATCCCTTCCCCGATCAGGAGAGCAAATGGGGATATTGGAGCCACCAGGCGCTGCTGGCCGGGGCGGATCTGGACGTGACGCCGCTCCATAAAACGCTGCTGGACGCGCTGGAGGGCAAGAAGCTCTTCCTTCTGAGCACCAACGCCGACCACCAGTTTGAAAAGGCCGGGCTGAGCGCCGGGCAGATCTTTCAGACCCAGGGCAGCTATCATCTCATCCAGTGCAAGCGCGGCTGCCACAACAAGACCTACGACGCGGTGGAGCTCTTCCGCCGGATGGAGCAGGCACGGCAGAATGGGAAGATCCCCGGCGAGCTGGTGCCCAGATGCCCGGTCTGCGGCGGAAACATGGAGATGAATCTGCGGGTAGACAACTGCTTTGTCGAGGATGAGAACTGGCACGCCGCCGAGGAGCGCTTCAGCCGTTTCCTTTCGGCGTGCGTGAATGGTAAGACTGTCCTGCTGGAACTGGGCGTGGGCTTCAACACCCCCACGATCATCCGCTTCCCCTTTGAAAAGCTGACGCGGCAGCATGAGAACGTGAGCCTCGTACGCCTCAGCCGCAGCAAGGCCATGGTCCCGGCCAGCCTCGGGGACCGTGCCGTGGGTATCAACGCCGACATGGCGCAGAGCATCACGGACCTTGCCTCGAAGCTCCGTGAGACGGAGGCGGATGCGCCATGATCATCCAGACCGGGATGCGCACGGACATCCCCGCCTTTTATTCCCGGTGGTTCCTCAACCGCCTGAAGGAAGGCTGTGTGCTGGTGCGCAATCCCTATGATCCCCAATCCGTTACCCGCTACCGGCTGGACCCGGAGGTCGTGGATCTGATCGCCTTCTGCAGCAAGAATCCCGCTCCGATGCTTCCGCACATGGACGCGCTGAGGGACTACGGACAATACTGGTTCGTAACCATCACGCCATACGGCCCGGACGTAGAGCCGAATGTGCCGGACAAGGAAAGAGTGATGGAGGACTTCAAGCGCCTCGCGGACATCGCAGGCACAGACTCCATGGGCTGGCGCTATGACCCCATCCTGATCACCGACCGCTATTCGGTTGAGCGGCATATCCGGGACTTCGAGCACATGGCGAAAACGCTCTCCGGCTATACCGAGAGCTGCGTGATCTCTTTTATCGACCTGTATCAGAAGGTGAAGCGGAACTTTCCGGAGGCGCGGGAGGTGCAGAGAGCTGACCGGATCGCTCTCGGCAAGGCGTTTGCGGAGATCGGGAAGTCTTACGGCATGACGATCCGCGCCTGCGCCGAGGGAACGGAACTGGAACCGTACGGCGTCAACTGCGAGGGCTGCATGACGGTCGGCACGTTTGAAAGGGCGCTGCATACCGGATTGAACGTCCCCAAGCGGAAAAACCAGCGGGGCGGGCAGTGCGCCTGTGTGCTGGGGACGGATATCGGCGCTTACGATACCTGCGGCCATTTATGCCGTTACTGCTATGCCAATACCGATGCCAACCGGGTGCGGCGCAATCTGTTCGCCCACGATCCCGACTCGCCCTTCCTTCTGGGCGGGCACCGGCCGGGAGATCAGATCCGTGAGGCCAGACAGGAGAGCTGGAGATCCGGCCAGCTCAGTCTGGAGCTATCATAACAACGCGCCCGTTCAAATCCCTTTCGGGAACGGAAAAAGAGCAGCCCACCTCTGCGGGTGAGCTGCTCTGTTTTCGCTTTAAGGAGAGATTTGAATTGAAGGCGTTGATTTCAACAGCGCCTATTTAATAAGAACAAGGCAAATAGGGTGATTATCAGCTGAAATCACACCTGTCAAAGCGCCTGTTTCCAATGGCTCCAAGCTATAAAGGGTCAAAAGCGGGAGTGAAACTTCTCTGAGGTGTTCCTTCAGTATCTGAAAACTGAATAAAAGCCTGGGCTTATCCCGTCAGAAGAAGACTCCGAGCAGACGATTCTGCCCGGAGTTTTCTTTAAAAAAACGCAAAATTATTTTTAAGTCCTTTCTTGACATATGCTGATAAAGTTCACTTGCTTCGTCTCCTTTTATGCGGGGAAATAGGGACAATCCCGGAAAAGGCACTCCCGGTTTTCACGGAAATAACGGCACGAGACCTTGCCGAGAGGCATCTCAACACCGAGAAGCTCCGCGGTGAAGGCGGCGGCGCGCGTGATGGCGAGCCGGCCGGTGCGTTTGCAGCAGCGTGGACCGCCTGCATCGGCGATCGCGTTCAGGCAGTCGGCAACGAGGCGCGGTGGGATCGGCCAGGCGTCCTTGTGCACGGGATTGGAACCTGTCAGAATACTCATGTAAATACCGGCGCCCGCCGCCGCACCGCAGACGCCCCAGTAGCCGCAGACGCCGCCCGGCACCTGGGAGGCACGGCGCACCGCCTCCTTCAGCGCACTCTCCAGATCGATTTCCCCGCCGTTGTTGCGGTAGGCGGTCAGCAGCACACAGGGGACAATGACGTGATGCTCCGGCCCATGCATATGCACCTGGCGCAGCGCGGCCACCTGCTCGAAGAGTACGAGCGGGTCTTTTTCCGCACTGGCAAGCAGGAGGGGAACGAAGAATGCAATGGACGAGGATTCGTGGCAGCTGTCGCAGACGAAGTGGCCGTCTTCACAGCTGCAGTTCGCGTCGGCCTTTTTCCCGCAGATGGCGCAGCGCAGCGGCCGCGTCTCCGAAAAATAGACAAGAGGCTTGCCGCAAAGAAGGCAGCCCGATTTGTGCTGCGCTCTCGCGGGTGCAGTCGACGGGGGACAACAGCAATTCGCTTCCTGGTGTGTCTTTCCGATTTCCGTCATCTTATCTCCACCTTTCTTTTTCCCGCATACAGGCTGCGGTCATCCGGTCTCGCACGGCGTACTTCCGTTTCGGCGTCCAGCGCAGGCAGTATGCCCTCGCCGCAGGTCAGGATCTGAAGATGCAGCCGTCCGTTTCGCCTCTCCGCCCGATAATCGGCAACGAAGGGCAGAGAAAACAGTTCCTCGTCCAGGGCCGCGAGCTCAGCCGTCTCCTTCCGGTGCACGGTATCGAGCCGCAGCACTTCGCTCCCGCAGGGACACCGGCCCGGGATCACGCGGGTATAGTCGCCGGTGCGGTAGCGGATCAGAGGCATGGCCTCCATACCGATCGTCGTGATGACGAGTTCGCCCGTCTCACCCGGCTGCATCGGCCGCCCTTTGGCGTCCACAATCTCGGCAATCACATGGTTTTCCCGCAGGTGCATCCCCGCGTGGGCGGGGCAGGCGATCGCACCGCCAAGCGCCATCTCGCGCGATCCGTAATGCGGGAAGAGTCGCGTGCCCAAGATCTCCTCACAGCCCCTGAGAACGGCGTCGGGGCAGGCGTCGCCGCTGACAAGGGCCCGCCTCAGACTGCCCCGCCCGCACACGCGCAGCAGCGAGAGGAGCTGCACCGGCATGCCGACAAGGGTATCCGGTTTTTCATTTTCCAGCACAGCGGCAAATTCGCCGTAGCTGAGAGCGGCGCCGAGCCTGAGCGGTCTCGCACCGAGACGCTTGATCGCTTCCGCGATCAGCTCTCCGAGACCGTGCGGCCCGGAGAAGGGGAAGAGGATCATCGTGACGCTGCCGGGAAAGATCAGTTCTCCCAGCCCCGCCATAAAAAGCTCGACCGTATGCGCGCAGTCGCCCTCGGTATAGAACACGCGCTTGGCCGCGCCGGTGGTGCCGGAGGTCGCGTCGGAGAGCACGCGCCGGATCTCCGCCTGGGAGCGGAGCAGCAGCCCCGACGCATTGTGCGCCAGGTCCTCGTCCGTCGTGAAGGGAAGAGAAGCGAGGGCGGAAAGCGAGCCCAGATGATCGGGCAGATCGCGGTAAAAGCCGCCGCGCTCTTTTTCACGCGCAAGCAGAGTGTTGAGTTTTTCAAGCTGCATTTCCTCGATGCTTGCGCGGCTGATATTCTTGAGGCTCTCCTGCGCAAGCAGGAGAGCGTCGATCCGGGAAAGACTCATCGGTAGAGCGCCTCCCCGTTTTGATTGGTCAGATTATAGGCACAGAAGGGCACCATGCCGTAGCGGCTGTCTACCTCGCAGATGTGGCAGCGCTGCAGCCGGTCGAGATCGAGATTCCACGCGTCCTGAAACACCATGCCGGACACGGCAAAGGTGCTGCGCCGCGCCTGCTCGAGAAAGGCGTCGAGCGCGGAGGTCTCGCTGAGAGCGTCATCCTCGCCAAAGGCGGATACAGCTCCGCTCCACTGATCGGCCACGGACGTGCGCGAATCGTCGGAGGTCGTGCAGCAGCAGCCGCCGCTCTGCCGGCGGGGGAGGCACTTGAGCGTGCCGCCCTGGCCGATGCGATAGCTCGCGTGGAACGAGCAGTAGGCGCTTTCCGCTCCGCCGCCGAAAAAATCGGAGGCGTGCATCAGACCGTCGGTCTGCTCTTCGATCAGGACCAGGAGCTTCGGAATCGTGATCGGCCGCTCCGGACGCGCAAGCGCACAGCGCCCGAAATAGCTCAGAGGCTGAAAATGTACGCCGCGGACAGCCGGGGAATGATCCAGCGCAAAGCGTAAAATCGCGCCGACCTGATCCTCGTTCACGCCGCGCGCGATCACCGGAACGAGCACGACGCCCAGCCCCGCCGCGGCGCAGTTTTCGATACAGCGTTTTTTCTCCTCGAGAAGCGCCTGGCCGCGAAGCGTTATGTAAACCAAATCGTCGAGCGCGTCAAACTGCAGGAACACGGTGTCGAGCCCGGCGTCCTTGAGCGCCTTGGCATAGCCCTCCTCGGCGGCCAGGCGCAGGCCGTTGGTGTTGAGCTGGAAAAAGGAAAAACCTTTTTCCCGTCCCATGCGGATGATCTCCGGCAGATCGTCGCGCACCGTCGGCTCGCCGCCGGAGAGCTGGATGTTGAACGGGCCGCCGTGGGCCATGAGATACTCATATTGTTTTTCAATTTCTTTGAGACTGAGATCCGGTTTCGGCTCTTCTCCCGCGGCGGCAAAGCAGACCGGGCAGCGCAGGTTGCAGCGCCCTGTCAGCTCCAGCAGCATGCAGCAGCCCTTGCGCAGATGCGCGGTGCAGAGGCCGCAGTCGTTGGGGCAGCCCTTTTCCGGCGCTCGCCCCTCGCGCGGAGGATCGACGGCGGTGTTTTCGCTGTTCCAGCGGAGATACGAGGCCAGATTGCCCTCCCAGATCAAAGCGGAAAAAGCGCCGTGCTCGTCACAGCGCTTGTCGAGATAGATGCCGTCCTTTTCCGAACGCTTCTGCGCGTCGACGACGCGCAGGCAGACCGGGCAGACGCTTTTGGTTTTTCCGATGATCATACAAGTCCTCGCTCCGACAAGATTTCCATGCACTTCTCATAGGTCGCTGCGATGATCTGCGGGCAGTATTCCACGCGCTTGGCCGGGTTGCCGCGCGTGATATCGCGGCATTCAATGCCGCCGTAGTCCGCCGTCATCTCATCGGTGAACCACCGGGTAAACTCCCCAAGCGCACTTTTGTGCTCGGGATGATCCATGCCGGTGTCCTCGCCTTTGCCGGTGAAATACGAGATCACACAGGCGCCGCCGGTCATGCAGCCGCAGCAGTTCTGGGAAAAGCCGACGCCGCCGTTGAGGCCGCCCATGGCCTTGACGAGGCCGGGGTTTTCCTCCCCGACGGTCTCCAGCATCAGGATCGCCAGGATCTGGCCGCAAAAATAGCCGCAGCGGCTGAGCTCCAGGATTCTGTCAAACAGGTCCATTTTATCTGTCCTTTCTCGCGATCACGATATAATAACCGCACTTTCCCTTCGGCAGTGCGCAGCAATCCGTCTCCTCCCTCCACAGGGCCTCGAGATAATACTCCCGCCACTGCGGCGTGAGGTCCTCGCTGTGCAAAACGGTAAAGCCCGCAGATGTGAGAAGCGGCGCGGGAGCTTCAAAGAATACGTCGGATAGCAGCAGGAGACCGCCGGTCTTTAATAGCCGGTACGCTTCCCGAAGCGCCCCAGCCACATTGCCGGAGACAAAAAAGGCACACTGAGAGATCACCGCGTCAAAGCTCCCGTCCGGGAACGGCGCGGCGAGAAAGTCACCCCGCAGTACCTCCGGCGCGCGGGGCACAAGGTCGATCCCCACGGCGTCAAAGCCAAGTGAGCGCAGCAGGGCGAGCGTCTCGCCCGCACCGGCG
>Ga0247611_10004288_pt1 | contig 19925 bp, 7 predicted proteins | sample 177DNAGHGhighgp2_FD_192422 | JGI IMG/M metagenome (GOLD analysis project Ga0247611, IMG submission 192422) | Sheep rumen microbial communities from Palmerston North, Manawatu-Wanganui, New Zealand - 1770 DNA GHGhigh gp2 | ecosystem: Host-associated > Mammals > Digestive system > Stomach > Rumen ...
AGATTTTGAAAATAATGTTAAACGTAATTTTGGTAAAAAATATGGAATAAACCCGAATGAAAATAGTTTTAAGCCTGGTTCTAGCGGACATTCTGGCAGGAATTCTAGCGGTTTTGGCAGGAATTCTGTCAGGAATTCTGTCAGGAATTCTAACGGTTTTGGCATACATCATAAAGAACATTTTAAAACAAAATCTAAAATAACTACAGAAACAACCTTAAAACCATCTAATCATCCTAATAATCATCCTAAAATAGAACATTTTGATTCTTATGGTTATGGATCAATGATACAACATCCAAAAAAGAATTGCCCTAAATTAAACATGACACAATGCTTAAAATTTCAAAATTGTGGTTATATAACAACATATGATTTTAATAATCGGTGTGTTCCTGGTGATCCTCATGGTCCATTAGATAAAAAAATAAAATATCAAAAGTATTATCATAATGATCCATTTACACGTGCTTTAATTGCTAATGATAATCATTATCGTGATATGTCTGAAGATGTTTTTGATATTGAATAAACTTTTAATATAAAAATTTTTATATTAAAAATATAATTTTATGATAATTTTTAATAAAATTTTAATAAATTTTTAATAAAAAACAAAATTGTTGGTGAAACCTAAAAAATTGGATTTTTTTTTATTATTTGTCTTTAAGAATTAAAATATTTATGACAAAACTTGAAAAAAATTGGATTTTTTTATTATTTGTCTTTAAGAATTAAAATATTTATGACAAAATTTGAAAAATCATAATTTGTTATTATTTGTATAAAATTGATAACAAAAACTTAATAAAATTCAAATTTTTCTACAAAAATCTAAAAATCATTATTAATAAATAATAATTACAATTTAAATATTAATAAAATTAAATGAAATTTTTTAAAATATATTTCAATAAAATATTTTTTTCAAAATTTTAACTTGAAAATATTTTTAAATTTTTTGTTAACAATTTTTTAATACAAATATTTTTAATAATTAAATTATTAAACTTAATTATTATATTTTTATAATAATCTTAACAGTTTTTATTAAAATTTATTTTTTTATTAAAAAAAATAAATAATAATTTTATTTAAAACTTTAAAACTTTAAAAAAAGAGTTTCAAAATTAAAATAATTTTAAATAAAATATAAAATTATATTATATAAATGAATTCAATCCAATTAGTCTTAATAATACTTTTGCTTATTTTAATTATATATTATTATAATAAAAGTAAAACTTATGAAAAATTAGAACATTTTGATGATAATCTTATAAATCAAATAGCTTCTGTAGTAAATGGTGATACAATTAAATTAAATAATGTAGAAATTAATGGTGAATTAAAAGTTAATAATATTAAAAATTTAGGTGGAGATAATAGAGTTCATGTTAATTGCACTTTAGCTGTCAATGGTGGAAATTTAGATGTACCTAACACTTTATCAGTTAATAATATACGCACACTTAATAATAAAGATGATAAAGTTCATGTTAAATCAATTACAGAATTTGATGGAGGAGTAATTAGAGTAAATGATTTATATGTTAATAATATACATAGCAAAGGTGGAGATAATAATAATATTAATTTCCGCAATCGTGTTAAACATAATGGCAATGAAATTTCTTATAAAAAAGGCGCTTTAGTAGCTTGGTAATTTTTTTAATTAATTTGGTTGTTTTAAGTATTAATAATGTTTTAAAAATATTATTAATTTTAATATTTTTTTTGAAGATTTTTTTTTGAAAATTTTTATTGAAGATTTTATTGAAGATTTTATTGAAGATTTTATTGAAGATTTTTTTTGAAAAGTTTTTTTTGAAAGTTTTTTTGAAAACTTTTTTGAAAGTTTTTTGAAAATTTTTTTTGAAAGTTTTTTTGAAAAGTTTTTTGAAAGTTTTTTTAAAGATTTTTTTTGAAGATTTTTTTGAAAGTTTTTGAATTTATTATTTAGGGACGAAACCTAAAATTTTTTTGTATAAAAAATAATTTAATCTTGAACGCCTTACTAAATAAAATCAAGATTAAAATTTTGAATTCTTAAAGAATTATTTATTTTATTAAAATTTTAAATTATAAAGGCGATTAAACTTTTTAATATGATTTTTAAAATATTTAAAAAAAAATATTTTAATTTTTAATATTAACGTACTTAATCTTTTTAATAATAAATACTAGAATAAACACCATTACTAAATTTAATTATAATAGTTTTATCTTTATCTTTATCTCCTTCTTTAAATACTTCATTATTAAACTCATCATATAATATTATTGGTATTTTATGTATTTTATATAAAATTTCTAAAACTTTTTTATCTTCAATTGTGTTAGAATCATTTATTAATTTCACAATAAAATCTTGAATATTTTTAGTAGTTCTTTTAGTATCATCATTTTTATTAAATTCTATTAAGTAATCAACTATTAAACTTTTAAGATAATTTGTTATTTTCTCTTGTTTTAATGATGAATAACCTAAATTTCTATTCTCTATTGCTTGCTTATTATTAACAATCCAATTCATTCCATTTGCATAAGCTCTTATTATTCCATCTTTATCAGATTTAATTACTTGCATATAGTTATTTTTAAATTTTTTTAAAGTATAAGTTTCATCAACAACTTCTTCTTGTTCTGGTTCATCATCAATATAAGGCATTACTGATTTATAATAATTAATAAATGGATTTGTATTATCATTAGGATGTCTGATAATAATCTTTTGATTATTCTTTTCAACAAAATAATTTTCATTTAATATTGAAGAAATATAATAACCATCTTCTTTTAATAATTCTTTTAATTTAATTTCATTATTTAAAAGTTCTTGACTTAACTTATTAACAAATAATAAAGCAGTCTTATAAGATAATGAAAATACACAATTATTATTAACAAACATACACTGATAATTACACTGATCTTTTGATTTTGTATTACATAATTTTCTTATATTTTCATTCTTATATTTTGTTAAATCAGGTAAATTAGCGTCATCATAAATATAAAATTTATGTAAATCATAAGAATTCTTTAATAGTTCATTTTCTTTTTTAACGTTTCTTTTAAGTCTTGCATAAACATCGTTTAATTTCTTATTATTAATAATCTTAAAGAAAAAGCCTTTAAGAACATCTAACTTATCATCATAATCTAATTCTGATTTTACAATATCTTTAATACATTCTTTTAACTTTGTTGTTAAGTATTCACTGATATGATATTTGAATAATTCATAAGATTCTGTTTTAAATTTATTATAAGAAATAATTTTAATTCTTTCATCAATTTCCTTATTATTAATATTTTTTATAATATGTTTATCAATATTTTCATAATAAGGCACTTTATCTAATTTATATTTATATTCATCTTTATTAATATACATTTTTTTAATAGGAATTGATAAATTATTATTTAATAAAACTCCTATTAAACGATATTTATTATTCTTAATTTTATCATATTGTAATTTATTAATATTATATTTATTTAATTCTTTAATTTTTGATATTGATTTTAATAATTCTATAGTTATATCTAATGGTTGTATATAATAATCTAATGATTTTGAAGTTTCATTATTTTTTCCTCCTGATTGATTAAGAATAGGGTTAGAAACAGGGTTATTTACAAGATTATTTTCAGGATTATTTTCAGGATTATTTTCAGGATTATTTTCAGGATTATTTTCAGGATTATTTTCAGAATTATTTTCAGGATTATTTTTAGGGTTATTTACAAGATTATTTTCAGGATTATTTTCAGGATTATTTTCAGGATTATTTTTAGGGTTATTTACAAGATTATTTTCAGGATTATTTTCAGGATTATTTTCAGGATTATTTTTAGGGTTATTTACAAGATTATTTTCAGGATTATTTTCAGGGTTATTTACAAGATTATTTTCAGGGTTATTTACAGGATTATTTTCAGGATTGTCAGAATTAAAAACATTATTAAAATCATCAATAACATTATCTGAATTATTAGAATTATCTCCTCCATAAACAATTTCATTTGTATTATTATTAAAATCATTTATTAAATCATTTTGTAATTTATTACAATAAGCACAACCCCCATATAGTTTATTTTTCGTTTCATTTTTCTTTTTCAGTTCATTTTCTTCATTATTTTCTCCATTCACTTTAACATCTTCATTATAAATATTAATTAATTCTATATTATATAAACTACCAGATTCAATAACAGGCATTAATAAGTAATTAATTCCTCCTTTTCCATTACTCATTCTAATAGTAATAAATCTTACTTTATTTTTAAAGTTAATTATTTGATTTTCAATTCCATATCCATTATCTTTTAAAATTTTTACTAATTCTTTAGCAGTATAATTTTCTTCACCAAGATTATATCTATTGAAATTCATATAATAATCTCTAACAAAATCAATAATTTCATCAGATTTATTAAATAGAGCTTTAATTTCAAGTTTAGAATCAATATTCTTTTTATCATTTATATTATCAATCTTTTTTACTGAACAAATTGGGAAATAGTTAATGTTATCAGCGCAGATTAAAATTGTTTTTCTTCTTGGATCATCTATATAGCTTAATTCTTCATTATTAACATACTTTAATTGATAATTTGCTTTAAATTGTGTTTGATTACTGTTAACTTTCTGGAATAATAAAATGTTTAATCCTTCTTCTAATAAAACTCCTGGAATACTTAATAAATGTATTATATATTGAACACTTAAATTACTATTTTTAAGAATACTAATATACTTATTAATATCACTAAATTTAAGTTTTAAATCTCCATTATTTAAAGCATTAAAGATTAATTCTTTATTTTTTCCAGTTAAAGCGTTTGTGCACTTCATTAAAACGTTATTATAAGTTATTCCTAAACAATAAGCAACTGAAGCAATAAATGAACTTTTAGTATTATCAACACCAATTTTAAAGTAATAATTATTCTTATTATCTTTTGATTCAATTAACGATAAAATATGATCTTTTATATATGCTTGCTTTCCATTATGAGTATTAATGAAATAATCTAAAATTTGTGGTAAAAATCCTAATCTTCCTTCTTGAAGTTTAACAGTATCCTGTAAAATATAAAATTGCTCATTCAAGGATTGTTTTGCCGATTGTTTTTGTTTAGGTGTATCTTCCCAAAATTGTTTTTCTTTCTTGAAACAACAAGGTATTTTTTCACCAAACGGGTTATTAGATTTAGTTAAGTATCCAATATACATATGCTCACCGTTATATTTAGGATCACAAGTATAATAAATCTTATTATTAGTATATTTTCCGTTATCATCAATTGCTCTTAATTCAACTGCAACTAAAGTCTTTTTTCTTCCATCTTTTAAAACAACTTGCTTTTCATAATAACCTGATGATTTATTCTTTTTATATCCTTCTGCTAATAATTTATCAATAGTGTCATCAGTATATTGTTGCGGTTGTCGTCTAATTCTATCACCAGAATTTTGACAAACACGTTTATAATAAGATTGATTTTTATACGGTTTATAACCAATTCTATATTTATCTACTGAAACGTTAATTTGTTCATTTTCTTTTTCATTATTAACAATATCAGCAACTATACTTCTTCTTTCAGCAATATTATTCAACTTAATTAAAATGTCTTTAATCCAATATAACTTTTTATTTTTATTTAAGTAAATTTCATAATAAAGATATAATAAAACTTGAACAATATTACAAATATTATCTGAAATTTTTTGATTTTTAACACCTGAAATTCTTAACTTGTATTTGTCAGGAGTTTTACCTTGAATTGAAACGTCTATTCCCGGTGTTTTATAGTGTGTTGTTTCGTTTAATTTTAATAAATTTTTAAACTTTTTCTTAATATTTGGATATAGTTTCATAACATTATTAAAGTAATTTTGGGCAGATTCTGTTGTAATATTAAATTGTTTACAAATCATATTAATTATCTGTGTTGTTGTTGCGTCATAATATTGAATATACTTTTTAATTTGATTTTCAATTTGTTTATTATCTTCATAATTAGAAATACGTTTATATCTTAGATAAGTTCCATATTTACTAACTTTTTCATCAGTTTTATGAGTTTGAGAAATTCTTTTTCTTGGTTCAATAACTAAAGCAAAATAAGGATAAAATAATCTTGAGAAATCAGATAAAACATTATGATTAATTATAACGTTATTAGGAAGTTTAAATTCAGCAATACTGGAAACAAACATTGTTTCAAAATCATTATCTAAAGGAATAGTAAACTTGTTAGTAATTGAAGTTTTATTAATATCTTTAATTATCTGTTTAATAAGATCATAAGATTTAACAATGTCTTCATAACCTTTATGATCTTCTTCTTTCCAATGGACTTTATAATAAAGATCACCAGTTAAACTTATATGAATAGAATAAGTTTTATTGTCTAACCAAACTTTGAAAGTTAACCCTAATTTATTTTTATTAAACCAATTGACAATTTGCTTATACTTTAAGGTTGATGCTGCATCTTCATTGATAAACGATAAAGTATCAGGATTTTCTTCCATTAAATTGTCTTTAATTTCATTAATTGCTGAATTATTGATAATGTCATTAATAACTTTTTCATTAAATTTAAATACAGTTTTTTTATTTAATTCTGTTAATTGAACAAAAATATATTTATTATTTAAAGTGAAATCATTAAAAATTTTGAATAATTCTAATCTATTAAAGTTCATAACATCTTTAGATTGTAATTTTACAACAATTTTTGCTTGAATAATGTTGTTTGATGTTATTATTTTATTAATTTGAGTAGAATTTTTAGATGATACTTCATGGATAATATCAAAAATTTCTTCATTTAAAATTAAGTTTGGTGTTATATCAGTAAAAATAGAATTAATATAGTTAGATTCTATTGAAGGATTAGAACCGTCAATATAATTTAAAATATCTTGAATTTGATTGTGAGAAATATCAGGGAAGAATATTTTAATATAAGTAGATTTTAAATTTTCTAATTGTGTTTGAGTTCTTTGGTGTTTAACAGATAATTCATTATAAATATCAACCATATAAATATCTTCATTAATCATATATTTAAGGTAATCTTCTAAAATTTTATTAGTGTTATTTTCATAAATTAATCTTTGTTTTTTAACAATGAATTCGTTATAATATTTTTTAATAAATCCTTCGAGATTTTCATAAAGTTTAATATTCTGTTGTGGTTCATACTTATAATTTAAGGTTGTATATAAAGATTTCCACATAAAACCTAAAGGTACAGCGGTGTTAGACTTATCATAAAACCATAAATATTGTCTTGATGGAACAATATAATTATAAGAATTATTTTTGGCATATTTTCCTTTATTTAAAATTGAACAACATATTTTTTCTTTGATTGTTTTAATTGTATCATCTTTATAAATATATTGACTAAATATATAATATTTATTATAAGTATGTCTTGGTGAATATTCATAAATTGTATCATCATATTTAGTATCTAATTTAACCATACCTTTATTTATATCTTTTGTTGTGTCAGTATCAAGTATTTTATCAAGTTTATCAATATCTTTTTCATTTTGTTTATCATCATAATTTTGTTCTTGTTGTTCTTGTTGAAAATCTTCTTCCATTTCTTTTGTTAATTCTTCAATATTAAAATCAAAATCTTCATCTGAGTCAGGTTCTTGAAGTTCTTGAAGTTCTTGATTAGAATTTTGATTATTTTCACTGTTAGGATTCGGCGTTATTTCTGATTTAATAATATTAGTTTCGTCTTCATCTTCAGAATCAATATTAGAATTATCAGAAGTTTCTTTTTTTCCTCCTTTTGAAGAAGACTTTGAAGAAGATCTTTTCCCTCCTTTTAAAATATCTAGTTCTTCATTTAATTTATCCGTTTTTTCTTCTAATTCTTTCGTTTCTTCATCTGTTTTTTTATATAATTCATCCGTTTCTTCTTTTAATTCTTTCGTTTCTTTTTCCGTTTCTTTTTCTAATTCTTCCGTTTCTTCTTCTAATTCTTTCGTTTCTTTTTCCGTTTCTTTTTCTAATTCTTCCGTTTCTTCTTCTAATTCTTCTAATTCATCCGTTTCTTTTTCTAATTCTTCCGTTTCTTCTTCTAATTCTTCTAATTCATCCGTTTCTTTTTCTTTTTTTCCACCACTTAATAAATCAATGTCTTTAGAAACTTGCTGAATAGTTTTTAAAGTTTCATTTGAAATATACTGTTTATTTAAAAAAGAAGACATAATATGCATATTAAAATCGGCTAAATAATTAATTCCAAAGGTCCGATAAGTAAGATTTTTCTTAATAGTTTGATATTCAGTTATATTAATTTTAGATTTAATAAAATCATAATGTGGGGCGTCAGGCGCGAGATGATTTTCTAAATATTCATAAGTAAAAAAGTATTTATACCATAATTTTCCATAATAATTTTCTAAGGTTTCTAATTCTTCTTTAGTTAAATGTTTTAAAGAATTATATAAATCTAAATCTTTGATTTTTAATAAAATTTCTTTAATTTTATTTGGAGGAGTTCCAACAAAAATATAATTATATTGTTGATATTGCCCTTGATTATTCTTGGCTTTAAATAATATTTTTATTGGTTCATTAAAAGGTTTATTCATTAATGATAATATATATATAAATATATATCATTATTTAAGATATTTTTATTAAAACATTAAAAAAAATAAACTTTAAAATTTATTTATATTTTTTAAAAAGTTTTATATAATATAAAATATTTTATAAAAATAAAAAAAATAATATAAATTTATTATATAATTCCATATAGAAAATGTCAAGATTAAATGAAAGTGGTAAAGAATCAAAAGGATCCATTTTTAATGACATCCTTAAACACGACCCCCAGACAGGACCGGAGCTTGAAGATGTAATTTACAACCTTGCTGGTAAGATTTCTGATGAATCTGGACAGCCCGTTGATATTCAAAGAATTTATGAAACTTATAAAAGAATTTACAATAAGACCTTAAAGCACGCAAGAAATTTCTATGTAGCCTATGAAAACAAATATCCTATTGCTTCAATGTCTTGGAATGATATTTTAAATAAGTCAAGAAAGTATAAGAATAAGTATAATCTTACTGAAAATGAATATTCACTTTTCCTTAAGTTAGTTAAGGATCGTCGTACTGAAAAGATTACTGATAAGGGTCTTTCATTCATTAACTATGATATGTCAAAGACTCTCGGTTTTGAACGCAGAATGTATAAGCTTAATGTTCCTGAAAACGAAAAGGAAGTTGTTAATGAAATTATTAAGCTTGATAATGAAAATAAGACTCTTAGTAAGAATATTAAGATTCAATCCTTACTTTATAATAATGAAGTTGCTTTAACAAAAGGTCTTTCAGGTACTTTCAATCCACAATATCATAAGGTTGAAAATGCAATTAATCCAATTATTGCTGCAATGTTCTTAATTAAGAGCAAATACTTTGATGATCGTGTTCTTAATGCTGATATTGCCAATATGATTCATCGGCTTGCAAAGCATGAAGTTCTTAATGATCAACCAACTAAGGATCTTTATGATGATATCATTCGTGATCCTAACCATAACAGTGAACATCATAAGATTACTCCAATTAAGGATCTTGCTCTTCGTGCTCAGATTCAGGCTTGCATGTGGGATGTTGTCTTTAATTTAAGAAACGGTAATTATTATTCATCTCAGCTTATTGGTAAGCTTAATGAATATGTTGATAAGTATCCAATTAATGACTTTGATGCTGTTGATGTTAATATTGCTGTTGATTCTGGTGCATGGCTTAGGAAGTTTATGAATGCATTCTCAATGCGCCCAACTATCGTTGCTCGTTCAAAGATAAAGAATCCTATTTATCAACAGTTTAAGGCTCTTAAGATGATGGATGATTATGAAAAGTATGGTAATTATACTGATATGTCTGATTATGTTGAATCATCTGATAAGATTGAAGATATTATTAACATTCCTATGATTACTACTCGTCTTCCTCCTCAGAATGATTCTGAAAATAAAACAATCAAGATTTCTGCTGATATTTCTCAACTTAACTGGTATAAGAATGAAAACCGCCCTGTTATTTATAATGAAAAGATTATTTCATCTGCAGGTGTTTTAATCTTCTATGTTAACCGTACTTATTCAACTATCAGATATCGTGGATCTTACATGGATCGTTTCAAGACCCAATCAAGTATTCAGTATGATATGCTTCCACCTGCACTTACTGGAACTGATAACATTAATACAACTAAGATTGGATTTGATCCTGTTCTTTTCATTGAAAATAATTCTTTCACTCTTCAATCTGTTGTTTGTTATGAAACTGTTGAAGTTCAGGTATCAGAAATGAAGAATGCATCAGTTTGTGTTGGAAGTTCAGCAATTATCAACCTTGAAGGACCAACTGGAATGGAACACTTCTGCTATAATCCTAACCTTGTTAATTATGGTGTTTCTGCAAAACTTGAACCTATTACAAGAATTCACGAAATTCAACAGACTAACGCAAATGATGAATTAACATATGAAGAATTCGTTAGTAATTTCGGTTCAGTCTTTATTTATGTTAATAACATTGATTAAAAAAGTTTTTAAAAAAGATTTTTAATAAAGTTTTTTAATTTAATTAAATTATTTTTTTTTTAATAATTATTAAAATAATTATTAAAATAAAACTTATAAAATTAATGTTGTTTAATATTGTTAATAATTATTATTTTAAATAAGATTGTATTAAATGTTATTATTTTAATTTATCTAAATTTAGTTTATTTAAAAATTAATTATTAGTGATGCCATCTAAAATTATCTAAGGCTATCAATAAAATTATAAATGAAGGCCATAATAAAAAAGGTCATCAATAAAATTATCTATAAGGCCATAATAAAATAAGGCTATCAATAAAATTATCTATAAGGCCATAATAAAAAAGGCCATCAATAAAATTATATATAAGGCCATAATAAAAAAGGCCATCAATAAAATTATATATAAGGCCATAATAAAAAAGGCCATCAATAAAATTATATATAAGGCCATAATCAAATAAGGCTATCAATAAAATTATAAATGAAGGCCATAATCAAATAAGGCTATCAATAAAATTATCTATAAGACCATAATAAAATAATAATCAAATAAGGTCAATAAAATTATAAATGAAGGACATATTAAAATATTATTAAAATTTTCTTAAATCAAATTATTATTAGTTTAAATAATATGTATTATATTTTAATATAAAAATATTTAGAACAATCTATTTTTAACTTATTTAATAAAAATTGATTAAAATAATTATGAATATATTTATTATAATATAAAATATTATAATAAATGGAATTTAAAAAATTTATTACATTAGATGATTTATTGGGTAATATATTAACAACTAATAATATATTAGATTTAATAAAAAATAAATATAATGGACCTTATCCTGGTAATATTTATGAAAAATTATTTAAAATATTTTTCTTATTTAATAGATTAAAAAATTATGAATTATTAGATAAAAATTTTAATCATATTATCAATAAAAGAAAATATTTAGAAAATAACATTTTAGATTCTTGTATTGAAGGAAAAATTGATATAAAATTAAAAAACATAAAAACAGGAAAATATTTATTTTTATCTTGTAAATATTTTAAAGAAGAAACAGATATTGAAGAATATGATATTGGAAAAATTAAAAATTATTTAGATTATATAAAAATTTATAATGGAAAATATAGAATTGGTTTAATTGTAAGAAATAAAGAAGAATTTATGAAAAAATATAATGCTTCTAGAAATAATCAATTAAAAAATTTAATTAGTGTTAATTGTATATTTGACATTAATACTTTAATTAAACAATTAAAAGTTATTCATGATAATTTTGATGAAGAATGGTTTGAAACAAATAAAATTTCATTAGAATTAAAAGATTATCAAATTAATTTAATAAAACAAATTGATAATAATAAAAATATTTTAATTGGTTGTTGCCCTCGGTGTGGAAAATCTTATATTACTGCTGGATATATTGCTTATAAAAATAGATTATTAAAACTTGATAAAAATAATGAAAAAGAAACTGGTTCTAATTCTGGTTCTAATCCTGATATAAATCAAAAGTCTAATCAATTATTTTTTAAAAATATTTTAATTTTAACTCCATGCCCGAAAGAAACTTTTAAACAATGGTTTGATATTTTTAATAATTATATTGAATTTAATAAATATACAATTCACGATATTAAAACAGGAAAAGATTTAGATAATATTCAATTATCAACTAATAATATTATAATAATTTCAAAACAATTATTACAATCTCATTATAAATCTTTTAATTTTAATCCGGATCTTCTTATTTTTGATGAACACGATTTTCATGGAACATCAGAATTATCTCAAGATATTATTAAAAAGTATTCTAAAAATTCTCAAAACTTATATTTAACAGGAACTTACATTAAATCTTTAATTAATATTGATAATCCTACAAAGATTATTTTTAATTATACAGATTTACATAAAGCAAACCCTTTAACTCCTGCACAAGAATTTTTAACAACAAGGTTTAATTTAAAGACTTTTAAAGAAATTATTGGAAGTAATGAAATTTTTGATTTAAATACATTATTTACAATAAATAAAAATAATAAGTTTGAATATTATGATAATATTGTTAACTTTATTAATGTTTATATCTCAAACAATCAGCCTGTTGATAATATTCAATCTATTAGATATAGAATTAATAACATTTACAAGTTATATAATCAAGAAAATAATAAATATTCTCAAATATGGTTCCTTCCAGAAAATAATATTGATTTAACTTGTAAAAATTTAGTAGAAATTCTTAGAAAAGATAATTATTATAAAACTTTTGATATTTTAACGTTTAATTCTAAAAATTATATGCTGTATCAAACAGATTCTAAACCAATAAAATTATCAAAAAATGATAATATAAAACAAATAATAACAAATCAAGAATTAATAATTAAAAATGATTCTAGTAAATCAGGATTGTTAATTTTGGTTGGCGGAATGCTTCAAAGAGGAATTTCATTAGAACACGTTAATACTGTATTTTTCTTAAATGAATCTGAAAGTTTTGCTAAATATTTACAAAGCACTTATAGATGTTTAACAGAAGAAAAAGATAAAAAAGTTGGAATTATTGTAGATTTCAGTATTAATCGTGTTTTAAGTGTTTGTTATTATTATGATAATAAAGAAATAAATAATAAAGGAATTTATGAAAAAACTAAATATATGTTAGAAAAAGGTTTAATAAATTTAGATTCTGATCAGTTAGAAACTTTTAATATAACAAAAGAAGTTTCAATTGAAAATATTATGAACATTTTAGCACAAAATCCTGAACAACAATTAAATAACTTTAGAAACTTATTAGCAGAATTTACAGATTATTTCACAGATGATGTTAAAACGTTATTTTATAAATATTTTTATAGAAAAAATAATGGAACAAATAATAAAAATTCTACTAATTTAGTAAATTCACCTGAAAATCAAGATTTAGGTAAAAATAAGAAAATAAAAGAAGAAACTGATAAAGAAATTAAAGAAACAGTTAAAAAGTTAGATAATGAAATTAATGAAGAAATGGAAAAAAAGAAAATATCAAAAGATGTTTTACCTTATGTAGTACCCTTGTCTTGTGTATTAACTTATAATTATGATGAAAATAAATTGATTGAAATTTTAAACATTATAAAAAACAATAAAATTTTGAATGAAATTTTTAATGATCAATGTAAAACAATTTGGGAGAATAATGGATTAATTGACGTGTTATTAAAAATTGTTAATGACATTAATTATGATGTTTCTGATTATATTAAAACAATAAAAATATCAATTAATAACTTGATTGATAAACCTGATAAATTAATTGATTTTGTTAATGATTGTATTAAAATTAAAAGTTGTGAACGAGAAAAGAATGGAGAAGTATTGACCCCTGCTTGGTTAGTTAATCAGATGCTTGATAAGTTAGAAGAATTTAACCCTGGTGTTTTTAAAAATAAAGAATTAAAGTATTTTGATCATTCTGCTGGAAGTGGAATATTTATGATAGAATTGTATAAAAGGCTTATTAAAAATATTGATAAAAAATATATAATAAAAAATATGCTTTATATCAGTGAATATAATAAGAAGAATGTATTTATTCTGAAGATGATTTTTGGAAAAGATGCTAATATAAATGAAGGAGATACTTTGAAATTAAATATTAAAGAAAAATGGAATATAGATAAGTTTGATGTAATTCTTGGTAACCCGCCTTATAATAGTGGTGGAATTAAAACTTGGAAAGGAGACAAATTGAGTAAGACTGAAAAGAATAAAACTATTTGGCCTGATTTTATTAATTATTCTTTAAATCATTTAAATAATAATGGTTATTTAATTTCTATCAATCCTTTAACTTGGATTAAATCTTCTTCTAAAGAACATACCTTATTAAAGTATCAAATACATTATCTAGAATTATGGGATGCTTCTTATTCAAAACAGAAAATTAATGCTGAAATTCCTTTAAGTTGGTTTATATTAAATAAATCAAAATATACAAAGAATACTTTAATAAAATCTTGTGATCAAAGACATAATATTTTTAATATAGAAACATATAAAATAGATTACAATAAAAATCTTCCTTTCGTTTATTTTAGTATTTTTGATAAGTTATATGATATTACTAAAAAATATGGAAAATATAAAGTTTTAAATAAAAAGATAAATGGAACTGGTGATAAAATAGAAATTAATAAAATTAAAGATATTAATAATTATGGAATAGATACATTTTTATTAAATAAAGGAATAATGATGAAAAAAATTAATAAGAAAGATATTTTAAATGAACATAAAAAACATAAATTAATCTTTGCTAATAAAACTACTTTAAAAAATTCTATTATTGATAAAATTGGGTATAATATTTGTGGTACGCATAATATGTATATATTAGAAAATAATATAAATAATTTAAAAGAATTAAATAAATATTTTAATTCAAAATTAATTAATTTTGTAGTTTTAAATACAAAATATAGTGGGCAATTTATAGAGAAATTAATTTTTGATTATATACCAGATATTAGAAACATTAATGAATTAAAAAATAAATATGATGAAAACAAATTATATAAATTAATTGATTTAACAAAAGAAGAAATTAATATTATTAATAAATTTTAATTATTTGTTTATTTTATATTATTTAAATAAATATAAAATGAATTTGTTTAATAAAGAAGAATTACAATTATTAAAAAAAATATTATAAAATAAATCTATTAAATAATATTGATAAATTAGATAAATTTATACAAAAATTTACTAAAATTAAAAATTGTGAGAGAGAAAGTAATGGAGAAGTATTAACGCCGATTTGGTTAATTAATTTAATGCTAGATAAATTAGAAGAATATAACCCGGGTGTATTCAGTAATAAAAGTTTAAAGTATTTTGATCATTCTGCTGGTATTGGATTATTTTTTATAGAATTATATAAGAGATTAATAAAAAATGGAATTAAAAAAGATTATATTCTTAAAAATATGCTATATTTTAGTGAATATAATAAAAAGAATATAATATTAATAAAATTAATTTTTGGTAATAATATTAATATTTTTTATGGGGATACTTTAAAATTAAATACTAAAGAAAAATGGGATGTAAATAAGTTTGATATAATTCTTGGTAACCCGCCTTATAATAGTGGTGGAATTAAAACTTGGAAAGGAGATAAATTATCTAAAACTGAAAAAAATAAAACTATTTGGCCTGATTTTATTAATTATTCTTTAAATCATTTGAAAAATAACGGTTATTTAATTTCTATTAATCCTTTAACTTGGATTAAGTTATCTTCTAAAGAACATGCTTTATTAAAGTATCAAATACATTATTTAGAATTATGGGATGCTTCTTATGCTAAACAAAAGATTAATGCAGAAATTCCTTTAAGTTGGTTTATATTACAAAATAAAAAATATTGTAATAAAACTTTAATAAAATCTTGTGATCAAAGACATAATATTTTTAATACAGAAGCTTATAAAATAGATTACAATAAAAATCTGCCATTTGTATATTTTAGTATTTTTGACAAATTATATAACTTTACTAAAAAGTATGGTAAGTTTGAAGTTTTAAATAAAAAGATAAATGGAACTGGTGATAAAATAGAAATTAATAAGATTAATAAGAATAGTTTAGATAATTATGGAATTGATACATTTTTATTAAATAAAGGAATAATGATGAAAAAAATTAACAAAAAAGATATAATAGAAGAACATAAAAAACATAAATTAATCTTTGCTAATAAAACTACTTTAAAAAATTCTATTATTGATAATATTGGTTATAATATATGCGGTAATGATAACTTATATATTTTAGATATTGATAATTTAGATTTATTACATAACTATTTTAATTCAAAAATTATTAATTTTATTGTTATAAATTGTAAATATAGAGGGCAATTTATTGAAAAATTAATTTTTGATTATATTCCTGATATTAGAAACATTAATGAAATTAAAAATAATTTTGATGAAAATAATTTATATAAATTAATTGGATTAACTAAAAATGAAATATTAATAATAAATAAATTCTAATTATTTTTTTATAATAATTTTTAAAAATAATTAATAATTTTAATAAAAATAAATATTAAGATATTTAATGTTTTAAAAATAAAATTTTTAATAAAAAAAAAATATTTTATTATTTGATAATTAAATTTTAAACAATTCTATTTTTTATTATAATTTATTTAAAATAAATTATGATGTAAAATAAGCAAACTTTAAAATTTATTAATAATATTAATTTCTTCTTTTGTTAATCCTATTAATTTATATAATTTTTCTTCTGTTAAATCTTTTACTTTTAATTTTCTTACATCAATAACATAATTAAAAACTTCTTTATCTAAAAAATCTTGACTATATTTAATTATTTTACATGCAAAATTATATATTTTGTAATTTAAAGAATTTAATAGTAAATCTAATTTATTATCATTATTATCTAAAATATAAAATCCTCTACCACATAATCCATATTTTCCATTATCTATAAAAGCACCATTAAATGATCTTTTATTTGATATTATTATTTTTTTATTTTTTTGATGTTCGTGTTCTTTTTTTAATACATTAAATATTAAACCATCTTCAATTCTATAAGTTTTAACTCCATAAATTTTATCTTTTTTTAATTCATTTTGTTTATAATCAGTTTTTAAACTTCCAACACTTTTATTATATACAGTTAAATTTAATTTATTTTTCTGAATATAATCATAAATTTTATAAAATATTGAAATATATGCTAAAGGTAAAGATAAATTATTTTTAATATAAATTTCTTCAATATTATTAATATTATATCTATTATTACATTCTTTTACAATTGATTTTTTATATTGTTTTTTATTTTGAATTATGTACCAAGAAACAGGATTTTCTGCATGTCCATTAAATTGAATTTTAGAATAACCAGCGTTCCATAATTCTAAATAATATATTTGATTTTTCATTAATAAGTCATAACATTCATAATCTTTTTTAATCCAAGTTAAAGGGTGAATTTGTATTAAAAATCCATTTTCTTTTAAACATTTAAATGAATATTTAATGAATTCAGGCCATATTGTAATATGTTTAGAATCTATTTGTTTCCCTTTCTTACTACTTCTAATACTTCCTAAATTATAAGGCGGGTTACCAAGAATTACATCAAACTTATCTATATTCCATTTTTCTTTAATATTTAATTTCAACGTATCACCTTCATTAATATTAGCATCTTTTCCAAAAATCATCTTCAGAATAAATACATTCTTTTTATTGTATTCACTAAAATACAGCATATTTTTAAGAATATATTCTTTTTTAATTCCATTATTAATTAATCTTTTGTATAATTCTATAAAAAATATTCCAACACCAGCAGAATGATCAAAATACTTTAAACTTTTATTTTTAAATATTCCAGGATAAAATTTTTCTAATTTATCCAGCATCTGATTAACTAACCAAACCGGAGTTAATACCTCTCCGTTATTTTCTCTTTCACAAGATTTTATTAAATATAAGTTTTTTATAAATTCATCTAACTTATTAATATTGTTTAATAAATTAATTTTATAATAATGTTTTAATAAAATTATTTCATATTTATTAAATTTTAATGAATTCATTTATAAAAATAAATAATAAATATATTATTTTAATAATTAAAAAGATAAAAATAAAAGCATTTGATATAAAATGTTTTTAAATATTTTAATGTTAATGAAATAGATAGTCTTTATTAAAAATAACTTTAAATTAAAGAATTAAAATAGTTTATTTTAATAAACTTTATTAAAATAAAGTTTATTAAGTTTAAAGAAATAAACTAAGAAGAAAAAGTTACATTTAAAAAAATTATATCAATTTTTTAAAAAATTATATTTTTAAAACTCTTTTTTAATCATCCAAAGAAAGTTCTAGTTCTATAGGACAATGGTCAGAACCCATAATATCACTTAAGATTTCAGACTTTTGAACTTTATCAAATAAACCAGTATTTACAACAAAGTAATCAGCCCGATAACCAGAATTATTTTTTCTAGCGTTTCCAAGATAAGACCAACAAGAATATTGAACTGTATCAGCATGTAATTTTCTAAAAGTATCTATAAACCCTGAATTTAACAGTTCAGTAAACTTATTACGTTCTTCATCAGTAAAACCAGGTTTTCGATGTTTAAGTTTAGGATATCTTAAATCAATTTCTTGATGTGAAACGTTTAAGTCTCCACAATATATTACATTTTTCTTTTCTAACAGTTTATTCAAGTAAGTTTTAATAAGGTCTTCAAACTTTAAACGGTCTTCTAACCTTTCTAATTTTTGTTTAGAATTTGGGGCATAACAGTTAACTAAATAGAAAGTTTCAAACTCTAAAGTTATATTTCGTCCATCATCGTCATAGTTTGCGTCTCCTATACCATAAATAACGTTTAAAGGTTTTAGTTTAGAATATATCATTGTTCCAGAATATCCAGGCCTTTTTGCTGAAAAAATATAACGTTCATACCCGTCTAAATTTAACGTTATTTGTGATTCTTTAGCTTTTATTTCTTGAAAACAGTAAATGTCAGCATCTTGGTTTTTTAAAAAGTCTTCAAAACCATGTTTAAGAACTGAACGAAATCCTGAAATATTCCAAGAAATAATCCTCATATATATATTATATATTAAAATAATAAATTTAACTAATAATTGATAGTTTCATTTTTTAAGAATAATACTAAAAGAATAAAACTTAAACGTTTTATTTAAGATTATTTATTAAAGGTTATATTGTATAATGTTAAAATTATTGTAATAATAGTTTCATTTTAAATATAAAAAGTATTAAGAATATAATAGTTATTATCCTTAATTGAAATAATATTAAAAAATATTATTTATTTAAATTGTTCAATATAATAATAAAGTTTATTATCTATCTTTATTGAATGTTAAAAACAATTTAATAAATTTTTATTAATTAGATAATGCACAATATAATAAAAAATTTAATGGAGTTATTAGTGTTATTTTATTTTGATTTTGATTAATTTTTATTTTTTTAATTTAACTTATTAAATGTTTATTTAATTTTAAAATATTTTTATTATAAATTCTCACAAAAAAATCACAAAAATTTTAAAAGAATTATCATAAAATTATCATAAAATTATCATAAAATTATCATAAAATTATCATAAAATTATCATAAAATTATCATAAAATTATACTTTTTAATTATTCTGATAATTTTCAAATAATTATCAATTATT
>Ga0247611_10004289_pt1 | contig 19923 bp, 18 predicted proteins | sample 177DNAGHGhighgp2_FD_192422 | JGI IMG/M metagenome (GOLD analysis project Ga0247611, IMG submission 192422) | Sheep rumen microbial communities from Palmerston North, Manawatu-Wanganui, New Zealand - 1770 DNA GHGhigh gp2 | ecosystem: Host-associated > Mammals > Digestive system > Stomach > Rumen...
GCTATGTGTCAAGTATTGAAAAGCAAGCTGATGAAGCTGCAGGACCAGCAAACAGAGCTTGCTTGATTTTTTACTAAAACAAATTATCTTTATAATAAAAAACGGAGGGCTGTGAAGCTCTCCGTTTTTTATTTAATGACACAATGCAAGGCTATACTATCAAAAAAACTTTCCTTATTCTGCATTAGGGGCATCTTCTTCCGTTTTCTCCTCAAAGTCGGTGTTACCGCTCTTCACGAGGATATTATACCAACTGATGAGTTTCCGGATATCGTTGGGATGCACACGATCGCGATCGAAATCAGGCAACACCTGTTCGAGATAAGCTTGCAACTCAGCTGTGTTGGCCTTCTTGAAATCAAGTGCCACCTCTGCGCCATTTTCTTTTTCCAACATATTTTTCAACACCTGGCGAAGAGAAACATCCTCTGCATTAGTGAACATAGAGATGTCGCCCAAAGATACGATCTTGTCATTGCCGTAAGCTGGTGAACGACGGCCATCAATCAATGATTCAACAATGAGCATATTCTTACCTTGTGATACCAGCTTGTAAAGGCCTGGTTTACCAGCAATAGATAAAATGGTTTTCAACATAATATTATTCCTTATTTAGTATTTACTGATGCGAAGATAAACATTATTTTTGAGATAGCGTGTTAATAATTTGCAAAACCTGTGGAATGACAGGAGTTTTTCCATCATTAAGCACTACGAACTGGCTCCGAAGGCACTTCTCGTCATCAGACATTTGCTGACGAATACGCTCTTCAATAGCACTTCTTGAAACACCGTCTCGCTGCATGGCACGCTCAATACGAACCTCTATAGGCGCTGACACCATAATGACACTATCTACCACATCATCAAAGCCTGCCTCAAAAAGGATAGCCGACTCTATGCCTACCATATCAGCCTCTTGTTTGGCAGTCCACTCCTTAAAGTATTCTTTTACTACGGGATGTATAATGCGATTGACCTGCAGAACGTGTTCTGCAGAAGCAAACAAGTATTGAGCTAAAAGGGGTTTGTTTAATTGACAATTGGCGATTGGAGGAAGATATACTTCGGGACCAACGAGGGCAATTAACTGTGCGCGAATTCCAGAATGCACTACACAAAGACGCTTGGACTCTGTATCGCTATCAAAGACAGGTATTCCTATCGTCTGTAACGTACGAGCCACAACGCTTTTACCACTACCTATTCCTCCTGTGATGCCTAACCTAATCGGAGTCATCTTTGGAAACATTTTCAATCAAAAAATCTATTTGAGCAGGATAGACACGCACTTGACTTATCCCCTTGGGCATCTTCTTAAGCTTAACTTCATATTTTTCACCTTCTAGCTTGCGTAATTCTTCATAGCTCACCAGAACATGAAAATCTTCAGGCTTTATGTCTAGGTATTTGGTTAACCCCACATGAAAAGTTACTTTCACTTTTGAGGGGAAAGCGCGTAATGCTTTGCCAGCAGGGAAATTCACTCCTTCTATAGGTACTTCAACAGATTTCTCTGTATAAATATCAACTGGTAAGATAAGCTCTACCACATCTGGTACAAATTTCACTCCCTTACTGCCAACCAGTTCAACTCGACGGTGCAATGTATCTTCTATCTGTGTATCTTCAAAATAATTGGTATAGGCCACCTGAATGGTGTCTAGTGCTCCTTGAGGAGCATAAACTGTAACCTGAGAAGGATTAAAGATAGTGTCACTAATATAATATTGCTGGCCGGGCGTCACCTTACCTTGCAAACGTACTGGCACTTTCTTTGACTTACCTTCGGAATAATAATAATCAATAGTATCAGGCTTTATGGCAGATACAGAAGTTGAATTAGCCAGTTGAGCAAGAATGGATTTATTATAGAAATTGCTCAATAACGAAACGTGGTGACGACGATTTTGATGTTCAGCAAAATCAATATTTATAGGATAAAAACGTTTTGTTAGCTGATAATTTAATAAAGTATTGCCTTTATCACGCAAAGTAACAGTAAGGTTCTCTGGAAAATCAGAAGTGATGACGATATTCTCTGGCACATTCTTAAGTTTTAGGGGCACCTTGACTTCAATTTCATACTCTCGGTCAAGGGTTTGCTCTAACCAGAACAAAGCAGCTATGAGCAGAAAAAAAAGAAAAGTAAAGACCTCCCTACTACTTTTGCTGAGCAAGAAGTCTTTAATTTTACTAATAATATGCCAAAAACGTTCCTTCAATGCAAGTTATTTTGTCTGGTTGTTGGCATTAGCATCAGCAGCTGCTGCAAAGATAGAATTTTTGTCAACACACACTTTCACATTACGATCTATTTCAAGCATCACATCATTGTCATTAATTTCTTTAATAACTCCATGGATACCACCAGCAGTGATAACTGACTGACCTACCTGCAATGATCTGCGGAACTCCGCAATTTCCTTCTGTTTTTTGTTTTGAGGACGGATCATGAAGAAATACATGATAACGAACATCAGGATCAGCATGATCCACATCATAGATGAATCCATTCCCGCCGCGGGAGCTTGTAACATTATATTCATATTCATTATTTATTAGGTTACTAATTAATTATTATCTAAAACTTAAAAAAACAATTATATAAATCTATAATCAATTTTTGGTGATTTTACCTTCTTTTCGGAGTTTCTTCACAATACCATCCAAAGTACCATTAACAAAAGAGCTGCTTTTAGGAGTACTATAGTATTTGGCTATTTCAACATACTCATTAAGTGACACACTAACAGGTATATTTGAGAAACTCAGAATTTCAGCCAGCGCGACTTGCATAATCACCACATCCATAAATGCAACGCGGTTAATGTCCCAATTACGGGTGCTTTCACTCACCAGATGACGATACTCATCGCAATTAAGCACCGAACGACGCAATAAACGAACTGCAAAGGTACGATCATCTTCATCCTTAAACTCGGGAAGCAACTGCTGATCTGCACCATTAATACCATCAAAACGATTGATGGTTTTCAGTACGAAGGTATCAACAATCTCCTTGTCATCATTCCAATAAAGGCTCATTTCCTCTAGTAGATCTTCCAATTCTACATTTTTGTTGATAAAAGACTTATAGAGTGCACGCCAAAACTCACGATCATCTTCAAAGGAAGTATCTTTCTTGGTCATGTACTCATTATATATATCTGAACTCTGAATCTTATCTAAAAGTTGTTTGGTAAACTCCTCATGATCGATAAGCCATGAACGCTTTTGCTTATCCTGATAATCCAACAACATCTTGTTGCACTGTAATTGGGCAATAAACTTATTGGTTACAAACCGCATATTAGGGTGTATATCATCATCAGTAGCCAGTTTCTTAAGCTTAGCATTCTCAATACGCCTTGAAGCACATTTTGTTAGATCTACCATGAGAAGTAATAAATAGTTATAAAGGTCATAGGCTTTTGATAGGCTGAAAAGTAGCTCTTTTTCAGCAGCATCCAAGTTATTGCTGCCATTTTGATAGTAGGCATACACAATTTGAATAATCTTTAATCGGATAAGAACTCTGTTTATCATAATTAATTATTTTCTGCAAAGGTAGACATTTTTTTTGTCGTTACCACATAAACACTGTTTTTTTCTTGGTCAGATAAAAAAAAATAACCAACTTTGGGCTGTAATTGAGAATAGTCATACTAAAATAATAAAATATGGAAGATTACAAGAAAAAAAGTGCTGTTGAAGGCGGCGACAAGGAGATTGTATATTCACAATCAGTAAAGGCCGGCAAGAGAATTTATTACATGGATGTTAAGAAGAGCCGTAAAGACGAGCTTTTTCTTGCCATCACCGAAAGCAAGAAAATAGTTACTGGCGAAGGTGATGATGCGCAGGTGAGCTATGAAAAGCATAAAATATTTTTATACAAAGAAGATTTCGACAAATTCTGCAATAGTTTGAATGAGGCTATTGCTTTTATCAAGGAGCGCCAGCCTTACGAAACTCCAGCACCTGTAAAAGAAAATACTCCAGAAGAAGTTCCTGAAATAGAAGTAGAGAATACAGACTTGAATGCCCCTTTAAAAATAGATATTGATTTTTAAAGAGAAGTTTTGATAATTCAGAAAAGTGTTGTATCTTTGCACCGCTTTTTTGCAATCATTGTGCGTCTTTACATGCACTGTGTGATGGTGAATTAAGCAAAACAACTTAATTTTAGAGTAACACAAAAAATTGAAAAAATGAAAAGTTTTGATTTAACTGGTTCTTTAAGAACAATTGCTGAACGTTCTTCTGAGCAGCAGAAGGTTTTGAAAGCTATGCGTAAAGAATGCTTGATTCCTTGCGTTATTTACGGTGGTGAGAAAAATGTGAATTTCAGTGTAAAGAGCGCTGATGTACGCAAGTTGGTTTACACTCCAGATATCCATTATGTAAACCTGACAATTGATGGCGAGGTTCATACAGCTATCGTTCGTGAAATTCAGTTCCACCCTGTAAAGGACACCATCCTGCACATGGATTTCCTGGAGATTAACGACAAGAAGCCTATCGTCATGGAAGTGCCTCTGAAGTTGCAAGGTTTGGCAGTAGGTGTAAAAGCCGGTGGAAAGATGCGTCAATTAATGCGTACATTGAAAGTAAAAGCTCTCTATACTAACATTCCTGAGATGCTAACTATTGACGTTACTGACATGGGACTGGGTAAGGCAAAGAAGATTGCTGACCTAAGCTATGAGAACCTCGAGTTGATTAATCCTAAGACTGCTGTTGTATGCATGGTAGCTGCAACTCGCCAGTCAAAGGATGCGGCAGTTGCTCAGTAATTACTGGACAGGAACAATAGAACTAAAAATTGCGGATTGGCGCATCACTCTTCGTGAGGCATCAATCCGCATATTCTTTATAAAATGTGGAGTTTCCTACATCTATTCGGCTCCGCTAAACGTGCAGAGCAGCAAATAACATACAATATGATAAAGTATCTAGTAGTAGGCTTGGGCAATATAGGCCCTGAATATTGTAAAACTCGCCATAACACAGGGTTTATGGTGGTAGATAGATTTGCAGAGAAAAATAACGCGGCTGCTTGGGAAGACCGTAGATATGGTTTTATCAACCGAGTTAACATCAAAGGTAGGCAAATTGTACTACTGAAACCATCTACTTTTATGAACCTGAGTGGAAATGCTGTACGCTACTGGATGAAAGAGGAAAACATTGCTTTAGAAAACCTATTAGTTGTAGTAGACGATTTGGCACTACCCATCGGCGAGCTACGGCTGAAACCAAAAGGAAGCGATGCAGGACATAACGGGTTGAAACACATCGCCGACATATTGGGTACTCAATCTTACGCCCGACTGCGTTTTGGAATTGGAAACGAATATCCTAGAGGTGGACAAGTAGACTTTGTGCTGGGCAAGTTTGATGACGAAGATCTGAGTTTTTTGTCTGAACGCATAGATATAGCTTGCGAAATGATTAAAAGTTTCTGTCTGGCAGGCATCACCACTACGATGAACCAGTTTAATAAAAAATAGTACTATCAATGGGAAGTGCAAGAATTGATAAATGGTTATGGGCTGTACGCATTTTCAAAACACGTTCAATGGCTGCAGAAGCATGTAAAAAAGGGCGTATATTGTTAAATGGGACTCAGGCCAAACCTGCCCATACTATAAAGGAGGGCGATATAGTAAGTGTCAAAAAACCTCCTATCACATGGTCATTCAAAGTGTTGCAGTCAATTGAAAAGCGTGTGGGTGCCAAGTTGGTACCTAGTATGATGGAGAATGTTACGGCCCCCGATCAGCTAGAATTGTTAGAGGTAAGTAAAATAAGTGGGTTTGTTAACCGAGCTAAAGGGACAGGTCGGCCTACCAAGAAGGAGCGTCGCGAATTGGAAGATTTTACTGACCCAATCTTTCTTGGAGACTTCGACTTTGACTTTGACAGCGATGACGAAGAAGATTTTGGAGACTAACCAATGAAAACAAACAAAATAGAAACCCTTAATAAAGTCTTTTAGTAATATATTATTTTAATTATTCAGATCTTGCCTAGGATTTTATCCATTACCCAATTAGTTAGCGTAGCACTTTCTCCATCGCAAGTGCATACTTTGTGCTCTAATAAATGATCAACAACGGCCTGAATGATAGGTTGCTGCACATAAATAGGATTCTCCACTAATATTTCCTCACACTTGCCTTCAGTATAAAGTCTAATGGGCTCATAAGTATATACAGAGAAGCTAATGGTACCCTTGTCACCTATCACTACAATGCGGTCTTCTCTTGCTGACTCTTGTGCGACAAAGCACCATGAGCCACTGCCCACTAATCCGCTTTCGAACTGGAAACAAGCACTTAGTGAATCTTCTACTTGATAAAGCCCTCCGCGATTTGCCTTAAAACCGGAAGCCTCAATAATAACACCAAAGATATACTGTATCATGTCAATCTGATGTGGAGCTAAGTCATAAAAGTAGCCTCCACCTGCTATATCAGGCTGAAGTCTCCATGGTTGCGTGCCACTAAAATCCAAGTCACGAGGCGGTACCTCAAAACGAATTTGTATATTGGCAATATTTCCAATAACTCCATCTTCTACTAGCTGCTTTACTTTCTGAAAATATGGAAGATATCGACGATAGTACGCGACAAAACATGGAACACCAGTTTCTGCAGATATGCGATTGATACGGCAGCATTCTTCATATGTAACAGCCATAGGTTTTTCAATATACACAGGTTTACCTGCCTTCATGGCCATAATAGCATAAGTAGCATGGGAGGATGGTGGGGTAGCTATATAAACAGCATTCACGTCAGGATCGTTTACTAAGGCTGATGCATCATCATACCATTTTGGTATGCTCCTCTCTTGGGCATAGTCTTTGGCTTTTATTAAATCACGACTCATCACACCAACCACTTCAGAATTCTCTATCTTCTGAAAAGCAGGACCACTCTTATACTTAGTCACTTCTCCGCAACCTATAAATCCCCAATGTACTTTTTCCATAATTTATTCTGTTACCATCTTTATAGTCAAAATTGATTTGGTCTTCGCCGCTATTTCCGTAGAACTATTGATCTTGTGTCTCAATCATATGAAATTGCGTATCCTCCGCAGACAACAGACTGAACAGCTGTCCGTTCTCCAACAATCCATACAACATCACCAAACTGGAACAGCTCATGTGGATTAGCTGCATGCAACTCATCAGAACCACGCTCCACACCTACAATCATGCAATGATAACGATTACGAATACCGCTATCAATCATATTCTTACCCAAGAACGGAGAATTCTCATCAATCACAAACTGACGCAGTATCATCTCACCACGCTCGTAAATATCTTCCTCAAATTCCATCTTGGGTATTAGTATCCTACTGAATTTTGCTAGTTCAGCATCAGTACCTATCACTTGAATGCGATCATTAGGATACAAGCGATCACATGCTTTCGGGATGTTGATGCGCTTCTTCCCTCGCAGAATCGACACGACATGTACACCATAAAGTTTGCCAAAGTTAAGATCTTTCAATGTGCTACCCACCCACTCGACCTCTGCAGGGACCTCAAAGTCTGCTAAGTGAATATCCTTTGACATCAGTCTTCCCGCATAATCAGGTTTCTTTGTACCTAAATATTCTGCCTTCACTTCACGAGAACGTAGGTTTTTGAAAAAAATATTCTCAATGATATTCGACTGATGCTTCAATCCTCGAGAAATAATCATAACTGATGCCAGTATCAAGGCCAAGCCGAAAATCAAAGCTGTAGATATTTCAAAAAGAGATGAAATAACAAACATCAAAAAAACAATGGCTATCAGTACTCTAATTATTACCGTTGCTAACAATGGAGCATGATTTTTTGAATCTTGCCACAGAGCAACAAATTCTTTACCATGGTTACCCCTGACCATGATAGCACGTAACATTGGAGCTAAGAACAAAATAGTAATAATTGCTACTAACAGGTTACCCCATACGCCAGGAATGATGCCTACTACAAAAGGTTGTACAATATTGAGGGAAATAGTAACAATGGCCACGCATACAATAGAATAGATTACTGTATTGCGAACGATGTTTACTAAAAATCTCTTCCACACACTGTCATGATTGACATTGCGAGTACCTGTGGCATAGCGTGCCAATGTATGTTTCCATTTTTCTGGCAAGTGCGCTTCTACGAGATCTGAAGCTGGTTCAGCCAATCGTATCATATAAGGCGTGAGGAAAGTAGTAATGACAGACACAGCTACAACTATGGGATATAGGAAATTACTAGTAACACCCAATGAGACACCCAATGAGGCAATAATGAATGCAAACTCACCTATCTGGGTTAAGCTGAAACCGCATTGCATAGATGTTTTAAGTGTTTGACCAGAAAGTAGCACACCCAAAGAACCAAAAATACTCTGTCCCAATAAGATAGTCAATGTAATAGCTAGAATGGGGACTGCATACTCTAATATCATCGAAGGGTCTACCATCATACCCACAGACACAAAAAAGATAGCTCCAAAAAGGTCTTTTACTGGTTTAACAAGGTGGTCGATGTGTTCAGCTTCCACAGTCTCTGCCAAAATAGACCCCATGATAAAGGCACCAAATGCAGCGGAAAAGCCCGTTTGTGCTGCTATCACAACCATAAAGAAGCACATAGCCAATGACACAATCAGCAATGTCTCATCGCTCATAAGTTTGCGTGTCTTACGTAGTAACAAGGGAATCAACCATATACCAACTACAAACCACAAAATTAAAAAGAATCCTAGCTTACCAATGCTAAGCAGCAAATCTAAACCTTCAACATTATTACTTACCGCCATAGTTGAAAGTAATACCATCAGCACAATAGCTAGAATATCTTCAAGTATGAGAATGCTCATCACTAACTGAGTAAACTGTTTATTAAACAAGTCTAAATCGGCAAATGCCTTATAAATAATGGTTGTAGATGACATCGCCAACATACCACCCAAGAAAAGACAATCCATTCGGCTCCAAGCGAAAAGCGTACCTACACTCACCCCCAGAAAAATCATACAGAAGATAATTGTACATGCAGCAATAATAGCTGATCCCCCCACTTTGACTATTTTCTTGAAACTGAACTCTAGGCCCAAAGCAAACAATAGAAATATTACACCTATATCTGCCCATAAATGCACGTTTTCAATATCAACAACAGATGGAGTATAACTAAGGTGTGGGCTGGCAAGAAATCCTGCAACTATATAGCCTAGTACCAAAGGTTGTTTGAGTTTTTTAAACAAGAGTGTCATCACACCGGCACTAAACAATATAAGCGCTAAGTCTTCAATCAAGGGAGCTAATTCAGACATTTTCTTCGCGTATAATAATTATCGACGAGGCAAAGATAATGCAATTTCTATTATTTTGGACAACAATTAGGGCTAAAAAAATTTTCTACTCTTAATAGAATTGTGTAACTTTGCAGTCAAATAGAAAATACTAATTTTTTAAATAAACAAAAACAAATGAAAATTTCACACATTGAGCATCTGGGCATCGCAGTTCCCAGTATTGAGAAAGCTCTCCCCTATTTCGAGAATGTTTTAGGTTTAAAGTGCTACAACATCGAGGTTGTAGAAGACCAGAAGGTTAAAACAGCCTTTCTGAAAGTTGGTGAAGTGAAGTTAGAACTTTTAGAGCCAACAAGTCCTGAGAGTACAATCGCTAAGTTTATTGAAAAGAACGGAGGCCGTGGTGGCATGCACCATTTGGCATTCTGCATTGAAGACGGTGTCGCCAACGCGTTGGCAGAAGCTGAAGGTTTGGGCATTGCATTGATTGACAAGGCTCCTCGCAAAGGTGCTGAAGGTCTCAATATTGCATTCCTGCATCCAAAATCAACAGCAGCCGTGCTGACCGAACTTTGTGAAAACCCCAATAAATAATCATAATCGTTACAATACAATGAGTAATCAGGTTGAAAAGATTAAAGAACTGATCGAGCTTCGTGCAAAGGCTCGTCTGGGCGGTGGCGAAAAAGCTATCGAAAAGCAGCACGCTAAAGGTAAATATACAGCTCGTGAGCGCATCACTATGCTGTTGGATGAAGGCAGTTTCGAGGAGATTGACATGTTTGTGCAGCATCGTTGTACTAACTTTGGTCAAGAAAAGAAACATTTCCTGGGTGACGGTGTCGTAACCGGTTGTGGTACTATCGATGGTCGTCTTGTATATGTTTTTGCACAGGACTTCACTGTATTTGGCGGTTCACTGTCTGAAACTATGGCACAGAAAATTTGCAAGGTAATGGACCTCGCTATGCGTATGGGTGCTCCTTGCATCGGCATCAACGACTCTGGTGGTGCTCGTATTCAGGAAGCTGTTAACGCTCTGGCTGGATATTCAGAAATCTTCGAGCGTAACATTTTGGCTTCAGGTGTAATCCCACAGATTTCAGGTATCTTTGGCCCTTGTGCAGGTGGTGCTGTTTATTCACCTGCCCTGACTGACTTCACCATCATGATGGAAGGTACTTCATACATGTTCCTTACTGGTCCAAAGGTGGTTAAGACCGTGACTGGTGAGGATGTGAATGAGGAGAATCTTGGTGGTGCCAGCGTACATTCAAGCAAGTCTGGTGTAACCCATTTCACCGCTTCTACCGAGGAAGACGCCTTGTCACTGATTCGCAACCTTATTAGCTATATTCCTCAGAACAACATGGAAGAGGCTCCACGCAAGGCATGCAACGATCCAATCGACCGTATCGAGGACTCTCTGAATGAGATTATTCCTGACAATCCTAACCATGCATATGATATGTATGAAGTGATTGGCGCTATCGTTGATAACGGCGAGTTCCTGGAAGTTCACAAGAACTACGCTAAGAACATCATCGTTGGTTTCGCCCGCATGAACGGCCAGTCTGTAGGTGTGGTAGCTAACCAGCCTAAGATGATGGCAGGTGTACTCGACTGCAACGCTTCTCGCAAGGGTGCCCGTTTCGTTCGTTTCTGCGATGCATTCAACATTCCTTTGGTAACATTAGTTGATGTTCCTGGATTCTTGCCTGGTACAGGTCAGGAATACAACGGTGTGATCCTTCATGGCGCTAAGCTGCTGTATGCTTACGGAGAGGCTACTGTACCAAAGGTGACCGTTACCCTGCGCAAGAGCTACGGTGGTTCTCACATCGTGATGGGTTGCAAGCAGCTGCGTGCTGATATCAACTACGCTTGGCCAACCGCTGAGATCGCAGTGATGGGTGCAGCAGGTGCCGTTGCAGTACTGTTCGCTAAGGAAGCTAAGGAGAAAGAAGATCCTAAGGCATTCCTGGCTGAGAAGGAAGCTGAATACCAAAAACTGTTCGCTAACCCATATAATGCAGCAAGCTATGGCTATATTGATGACGTTATCGAGCCACGTAACACCCGCTTCCGTATCATCCGTGCTCTGGAACAGTTGAAGAACAAGCGCCAGACCACTCCAGCTAAGAAGCATGGTAATATTCCATTGTAATCTTTAATAACAGACAATTTATGAAGAAAATCAATTTTGGAATAATTCTTACCTTCATGCTGGCAGTGAGCTTCACTTCCTGCCGTGACCTGTCAACCAGCAGCAAAGTACTGATTAATGAGGTCATGATGCAGAATGAAGACAACGCAACCGATGAATATGGTGCACACAGCGCATGGATAGAATTATTCGTCAAATATTACGGACAGATAGATGTAGCCGCTTACCAAATCGAGGCTCAGGCCGAAGGTGAGGCACCTGTGCGCTACACTATCCCTAAGGGTGACCAAATCACCTCTGTTGCTGCCCGCCAACACATCGTGTTCTGGGCAGACGGACAGCCAAACCGCGGTACCCTGCATACCAACTTTACCTTGGATCCAACCAAGACTACTACCATCCGTCTTTTTAATTCTAACAAGGATTTGATTGACGAGGTGACTATACCTGCTTTCAAGCTGAAGGCTAACCAGAGTCTGGGCCGTATCGATCAGCTTGCTACCGAACGTGGTATGGAAAACTGGGAGGTTAAAGACAGTTCAGATGGTAATCCTAACACTTACGTTACTCCTAACGCCAGCAACCGCGTGATGGACGTAAATGCCAAAATGGAAACTTTCGCTGAGAAAGACCCTGTAGGTGTGGGTATGGCCATCACCGCTATGGCTGTTGTTTTCAGCTGCTTGATTCTGTTGTTCTTCGCATTTACCGCTGTAGGTAAGGCTTCTATGAACATGGCAAATAAGAACGAGCAGAAGGCTAAGGCTGCTAAGGGTGAAGACACAAAGGCTGTAGTCAAGACTGACGGTAAGGTTAATGAGACTCCAGGTGAGGTGTTTGCTGCCATTGGTATGGCCCTGCATGATATGCAGAACGATGTTCATGATATTGAAGACATGGTTCTGACCATCCAGACCGACCAGAAGGTTGAGGAATCAGCTTGGAGCAACAAGGCGTTCTCAATGCGCCAGATGCCTATTAGGAAATAATTACACCATATTTAAAAAGTAGTGATATAAACAATGAAAGAATATAAATATACAATCAATGGTAATAAATACAACGTTACCATTGGCGACATTGAAGAGAACATCGCTCATGTAGAGGTGAACGGAACTCCCTACACTGTAGAGATGGAGAAAGCTCCTGCTGCTCCTAAGAAAATTGTCCGCCCAGTAGTTGCCTCAGCTCCTGCTGCAGCTGCAGCTCCAGAACCAGCTAAGGTTAGCCGTCCAGCTGCCGGTGGTAAGAGCGGCATCAAGTCACCTCTGCCAGGTGTAATCCTGCAGGTGAAGGTGAATGTAGGCGACCAGGTAACCAAGGGTCAGGTACTGATGGTACTGGAAGCCATGAAGATGGAGAACAACATTCTGTCTGACAAGGACGGTAAGGTTGCCGCAATTAATGTAAGCAAGGGTGATTCTATCCTTGAGGGTACTGACCTTATAGTTATTGAATAAAAGAGTATGGGAGAATTTATTAGTTTCTTAGGATCCAACCTGCAGACATTCTGGGAGTACACGGGTTATGCTAATGCAACCCTGGGCAACTGGATTATGATTCTCGTAGGTCTGGTATTCATCTACCTGGCTGTGACCAAGGAGTTCGAGCCTATGCTGCTCGTACCAATTGGTTTTGGTATCCTGGTAGGTAACGTGCCTTTCAACCTCGACGCTGGTCTGAAAGTAGGTATTTATGAATCTAACTCCGTATTCAACATTCTATACGGAGGTGTGACAAACGGCTGGTATCCGCCACTGATCTTCCTTGGCATTGGTGCCATGACTGACTTCTCAGCCCTGATTTCCCAGCCTCGTCTGGTGCTGATCGGTGCTGCTGCACAGTTCGGTATCTTCGGTGCTTATATGCTGGCTCTGCTGCTGGGCTTCGATCCTCAACAGGCAGGTGCTATTGGTATCATCGGTGGTGCTGACGGTCCTACCGCTATCTTCCTTTCTAGTAAGTTGGCTCCTAACTTGATGGGTGCCATCGCGGTGGCGGCTTACTCTTACATGGCACTGGTGCCAGTGATTCAGCCACCTATCATGCGACTGCTCACTACTAAAAAGGAGCGCGTGATCCGCATGAAACCTCCAAGAGCCGTTTCTAAGAATGAGAAGGTAATCTTCCCTATCGTAGGTCTGTTACTGACTGCTTTCCTTGTACCTTCAGGTCTGCCTTTGCTGGGCATGCTGTTCTTCGGTAACCTATTGAAGGAAAGTGGTGTGACCCGTCGTCTGGCTGAGACTGCACGTAACCAGTTAATCGACGTCGTGACTATTCTGCTGGGCTTTACCGTAGGTTGCTCAACTCAGGCTTCAGAGTTCATTACCGTTAACTCACTGCTTATCTTCGGTCTGGGTGCATTGTCATTTGTGATTGCTACCGCTTCTGGTGTGCTGTTTGTGAAGTTCTTCAACCTGTTCCTGAAAGAGGGCAATAAAATCAATCCGTTGATTGGTAATGCTGGTGTATCTGCTGTGCCTGATGCAGCCCGCATTTCTCAGAACGTTGGTCTGGAGTACGACCCATCTAACTACTTGCTTATGCAGGCTATGGGTCCTAACGTAGCTGGTGTGATTGGTTCTGCAGTAGCTGCTGGTGTACTGCTGGGCTTCCTGATTTAAGAATCTATCTTAATCGCTTGATAAAAAAGCGGGGAAAGTTTGATACTTTCTCCGCTTTTCTTTTTACCTTTGTAGTATATACTAAACATTATAAAACCATGAAGAAACTATTCTCAATGTTGGGAGCCTTGATGCTCAGCTTCACCTCCCATGCCGCAACCATTAACAAAATCGATCCACCTTACTGGTATGCAGGACTTCAGCACCACGAACTGCAACTTATGGTTTATGGCCAAGATATCGGCTTCTCACAGGTGAGCACTGACTACCCCGGTGTCATCATTACTAATACCGTCACCCTCGAAAGCCACAACTACCTGCTTGTATATCTTGACATAAAGGATGCAAAACCAGGTAAGATTCAACTCACTTTCACGAAGGAAAAGCAGCAAATTAAACAAGAATACGAGTTGAAAGCACGTTCCAAAAAAGGAGAAGAACATATAGGATTTGATAGCAGTGATGTACTCTATCTCCTAATGCCCGATCGTTTTGCCAATGGAGATGAGAGCATTGACAACATAAAGGGTATGTCGGACTACAAAGTAGATCGCTCAAACCCAAGTGGACGTCATGGGGGTGACATGAAAGGTATAGAACAGCATCTAGACTACTTTACCGAGCTGGGAGTTACTGCCCTCTGGTTTACCCCCGTACTAGAGAACAACATGAGAGGAGGTTCTTATCATGGTTACGCTACCACCGATTATTATAAGGTGGACCCACGTTTCGGTACTAATGAAGAATACCGCCAACTCATTGCTAAAGCCCATCAAAAAGGTCTCAAGGTAGTAATGGACATGATATTCAACCATTGCGGAAGCGAACATATTTGGTTGAAAGATATGCCCTCACGCGACTGGTTCAACCACTCAGACTATCAAGACAATTATGTACAAACCAACTATCGGCTCACCCCTGTGGTGGATCCCTATGCATCCAAGCATGACTATGACCGCATGGCTAACGGATGGTTTGTACGTACCATGCCCGATTTAAACCAGAACAACCCACATGTGATGACCTATCTGCTTCAGACCAGCATCTGGTGGGTGGAATATGCTGATATTGATGGCATCCGCATGGATACCTATCCTTATGCCGACTATCAGGCAATGAGTCAATGGATGAGTATTATAAATAAGGAGTACCCACACTTCAACGTGGTAGGTGAATCATGGGTCACCGAACCAGCATTTACTGCATGGTTCCAGAAAGATTCCAAACTGGCTAAGCCACTTAATAGCAACCTCACCACTGTAATGGATTTCAGTTTCTTCGATAAGGTGAACATCGCAAAGAAAGAGCAGAGTGATGGACAAGGACGTGGTCTCGACCGTATTTATAACAACTTCGTCTACGACTTCCTCTACCCCAACCCATTGTCAGTACTGACATTTATCGAGAACCACGACACTGATCGTTACCTTGAAGAGGGACAAGACTTCGCATCACTGAAGCAGGCAGTAACCATGCTGCTTACAGTACCTCGCATACCTCAATTATACTATGGTACAGAAGTGTTACTGAATGGAGTAAAAAATATCACAGACGGATATGTACGTAAGGACTTCCCTGGTGGATGGAAGGGCGATAAGCAGAATGCCTTCACTGCAGAAGGAAGAACTGTTGCCCAAAACGAGTGCTTCAATTTCTACAAGACTATCCTGCACTGGCGCAAAGGCAATGACATAATCAGCCAGGGTAGCATGACGCATTTCATAGTAGAGAATAGCGTATATGCCTATGCTCGCCAACTGAATGACAAGATTGTGTTTGTGATGCTAAATGGCAGCGATAAAGAAACAACTGCAGATCTCAGTATTTATAAAGAAATTATACAAGGTTATACTTCAGGCAAGGATGTACTAACAGGCAAAACCATTCAATTAGGCAAAGAGCTAAAAATGCAACCTCGCGAGACACTTTTATTAGAATTATGACATAAGTAATCTCATGAGTAAGACATTACTAATCTCATGAGTAAGACATTACTAATTTCTATACTTAGTCATTAGTAATGAAACAGGCGAAACATGGATAAGGAGGGCATGACTGTCGAAGTCGTGCCCTCCTTTCTTATGATGATATGATTAAAAAGGAAAAATCCACCAAAATTTATCCTGTATAGAACTTTGATAATCCAGAAAAAGTAACGAATTTTGCACTCGGTTTAATAGATATTATTAAAAAGAAGCAATTTATATGAAATCAGTGACATTTATTGGGCTACTAACCATCGGATTAGTCATGGGTAGTTGTTCTAACGGCAAAGGCAAGCAGGAGAAAGCTCCTATACGTGTAAAGACAGAAGTATTACAATCAACAAGCAATGGTACAAGTCAATCCTATGTAGGCATTGTAGAAGAGCGAGAAGGAACGGCCGTAAGCTTTACCAGCATGGGTGTAGTACGGCGTATGCTGGTAAACGAAGGACAAGTCGTTAGTCGCGGACAGCTTATAGCCGACATGGATGACACATCAGCACGCAACATGCTTGCTATAGCTGAATCAGGAATGACACAAGCGAATGACGCTCTACAGCGTTATGGGATGCTACACGATAATGGTTCCCTTCCTGAAGTTAAATGGGTTGAAATTCAGACCAAGGTACAGCAAGCAGAATCACAATTGGCTATAGCCAAGAAGAACTTGGCCGACTGCCAACTCGTTGCTCCCGTAAGCGGTATTATCGGGAAAAAGAACGTCAATGTCGGTGAGACCGCCATGCCATCTATGGCTGTGGTTACAATCCTTGATATTAGCAGTGTAAAAGTAAAAATTTCTGTACCAGAAGCTGAAATCAAGAAGATAAACAGCAACACACCATCGATTATTGAAGTTGAAGCTGCCGACAAGCAGGTGAAAGGAGGATTGATTGAAAAAGGCGTACAAGCAGATGCCTTGACACACACCTATGATGTACGCATCCAAGTACCCAATCCCGATCGTAAGTTGTTACCCGGAATGGTTGCAAATGTCACTTTTGGCGAAGGAGGCGATAATGATGCCGCTGTAGAGAGTATTATCACCCTGCCCGTAACCTGTGTGCAGAAAAATGCAGGCGGTGACCTCTTTGTCTGGACTATTGACAACGAGAATGCTGCCCACCGTACAAACGTAACCATAGGTAACACCACAGGCAACCGTGTTATCATCGCTTCTGGCCTCAATGTAGGACAGCGTGTCATCACTGAAGGATATCAGAAGCTTAGCGAAGGGAACATCGTTGTTTATTGAGAAAGTAATTAGCATTAAATAACATGAATAATAAAATGAATTGGCTTCGTTGGCCATTGGAGCATTACTCTATATCCTTACTCATCATAGGGATCCTTTTTGTGATGGGTATCTATGGTATGTATGTCATGCCGAAAGACGAATTTCCACATTCCACCATTCGCCAAGGCGTTGTAGTAGCTGTTTATCCTGGTGCTACTAGCGAGGAAGTTGAGGAACAGGTGGCGCGTCCACTTGAGCGATACTTGTTCACCTATGGCGAAGTAAACCGAATTAAGACCACCACAACATCACAGAATGGTATGTGCATTGTAATGGTGAAGCTGAACGATGATGTGGATAACAAAGATGAGGTATGGTCAAAGATAAAGCATGGACTTAATAATTTCAAATCACAGCTACCTACAGGCGTATTGGCTATCGTAGTAAATGACGACTTCGGCAATACTTCAGCTTTATTAATTGCTATCGAAAGCTCCCAGCGCAGTTATCGCGAGCTGAAACAATACAGTGATGAGTTAGGCGACCGTCTACGTCGAATTCCATCAGTAGCCAATGTAAAGATGTTTGGTGAACAGAAAGAGCAGATCAGCCTGTATGTTGACCATCAGAGGCTGCAAGCCTACGGAATTGGTCAGCAAATGTTATTCAGCCGTCTGCAAGCCCAAGGTGTAACCACCATGAGTGGAAATATTAGTGATGATGATCAAGAGATACCCATTCATGTGGAGGCCATGGAGAACTCAGAGACGGAGATTGCCAACCAAATTATCTTTTCCGACCCTATTACCGACAAGGTGGTCAGAGTGAGGGATGTAGCACGAGTGGTGCGTGAATACGACACACATGCCAGCCGCATTGAGCAAGATGGACACCCCTGCGTGCTGCTCTCTATGGAGATGACTCCTGGCAACAATGTAGTGGAATATGGACGTGAGGTGGATCAAGTACTGAATGACTTCCGCCAGAACGAATTGCCCAACGATGTGAATGTCACCCGAATAGCCGACAAGCCCAAAGTGGTGGCCTTGAGTGTAAGCAATTTCCTGCGCGACCTGCTTATCTCTATGGCTATCATCATCCTTGTAATGATGGTACTGTTCCCTCTTCGCTCGGCAATCGTGGCTGCTACTACCATTCCACTTAGCACCTTCGTATCAGTTGCCATAATGTATCTGATGGGAATTGAACTGAACATTATCACGCTGGCAGCATTGATTGTGGTTCTGGGAATGATTGTAGATAACTCCATTGTGGTCATTGACGGTTATCTGGAGTATCTTGGCAAGGGCTTTAAGCCCATGGATGCTGCCATAGAATCGGCTCGCCAGTATTTCATGCCTATGCTGCTGGCTACAATCTGCATCTGTGCCATCTTCTATCCTTACTTAATAACATTGACAGGCTCATTCCATGATGCACTTGAGGATTTCCCCATTACCATCACTATCAACTTGATGGTATCACTTATATTGGCAGTAACCATCATCCCTTTCTTGGAGACACGCATCATCAAGCCTGGAAAAGTGAGCACAGATGGCAACGCCATCACCAAATGGGTGCAGCGAACGTATGAACGCGTGCTTGACTTCACATTCCGTTGTCCTTGGATCACTATATTTGGCGGCATCGCTATCATTCTGCTATCAACGCTTATCGCACCAACTTTGAAGATACGTCTTTTCCCTTACGCTGACCGCGACCAGTTTGCCGTTGAGATTTTCCTACCTGACGGTAAAGGACTGGCCGAGACCGAAGCTATTGCAGATTCTGTGCGTCACGTCTTAGAACGAGACGAACGAATAACTGGTATTACAAGTTTCATTGGTTGTTCATCACCTCGCTTCATGGATGCCTATGCGCCGCAGATGGCTGGCAACAATTTTGCACAGTTCATTGTCAACACTAAAGGCGATCTGATAACATTGGATTTACTGGCTGAATACCAACCTCAACTTAGTGAAGCGTTCCCTGACGCATACGTTAAATTCAAAAGGTTGGACTATATGCAACCCACCGAATTGGAATACCGCTTTTATGGCGACAATATCGACTCACTGCATGTGGTGGCAGAAAGGTTAATGGAGCACATGCGCCAAATGCCGGAAGTGGAATGGGTACATACCGACTTCTTCCAACCCCACCCCATCATCAGCGTACAGCTCGACCCTGTAACTTCGGCACAGCTTGGTATCACCCGTACAACTGCACAATTAGCACTTAGTGCCACCTCATCTGACCTCCGCGTAGGTCAAATCTGGGAGGGTGATTACGAAGTGCCCATCGTAGTGAAAGACGATGCTGATATGACCTACTCTGATATTGCCAACTTGGGTATTGCATCCCCTATGTCTATGATATCAGCAGGAGTAAACCAGACCAACACTACTATCCCCCTTCGTCAGATAGCTAAGGTTGCACCCAAGTGGAGCGAGAGTAGCATCGTGCACCGTGGCGGAGAACGTTGCATCACAGTTACAGGACACTTTGCACAAGGAGTATTTACTTCACCTATCGAACAAGAGATTGCCCGCATTATGCAGGAAGATATTGAGATACC
>Ga0247611_10004290_pt1 | contig 19922 bp, 18 predicted proteins | sample 177DNAGHGhighgp2_FD_192422 | JGI IMG/M metagenome (GOLD analysis project Ga0247611, IMG submission 192422) | Sheep rumen microbial communities from Palmerston North, Manawatu-Wanganui, New Zealand - 1770 DNA GHGhigh gp2 | ecosystem: Host-associated > Mammals > Digestive system > Stomach > Rumen...
TAAGCGATGTTCTCTACGAGATACTAAAGGACAGGATCGAAGTGCGTGAAGTCGGTGAGATACCTCTCAAGGGTAAGACAAAGGGCGTATTCGTATACGAGGTCACAAAGATCCCCGGAAGAGACTGATCCGGTATGATAAGAGAGATTACAAGAGAAGACATTCCTGAATGTGTTAACGTTATCTGCACAAGTTTCATGACTGTTGCGGAACAGTTTGATATTACCAGGGAAAATGCTCCCGCATTCACAGCCTATGCCACTGATGAAGCAAAGATCGATCACTGGATGAATATTCAGAAGCGTCCTATGTACGGCTATTTTGAGGACGGGAAAATGATCGGTTACTATAATCTCTATCTTCCAAATGAGAAGGAATGCGAGATCGGCAGTCTTTGTGTATTGCCTAACCACAGACACGGCAAGGTAGGAGAGAAGTTATTGACCGATGCCCAGGAGCGGGCAAGGCAGCTCGGATGCAGCAAGATGCTGCTGAGCATAGTTGAGGAGAATGAAGTTCTCCGCAAGTGGTATGAAGATCACGGTTTTATCCATACAGGAACAAGGAAGTATGATTTCTTCCCGTTCACATGCGGATATCTGGAAAAGGATTTATAACTCCTCAGGCTCCTCTGCATTAACGGCGGCTTCAGTTACAGCCTCTTCGTCCATTGCACCGCTCTCGCTTAAGTGATACCCGTCAATAGTAGTATTAGATGCCATTGCACCTGATTCGTAGAAATAGTACCATTTGCCGTTTATCTTTTTCCATCCGGTCTGCATAGCACCGGAAGCTGACATGTAATACCAGGTTCCGTTTACCTTAACCCATCCGGTTGACATGATGCCGTCAGATTTGAAGTAGTACCATACACCGTCAAGTTTCTGCCAGCCTGTTGCCATCGCACCGCTTGAATTGAAGAGGTACCATTTGCCGTCGATCTTCTGCCATCCCGTTACCATGGCACCGTCCGCCTTGAAGTAATACCACTTTCCGTCAACCTTTTTCCAGCCTGTGGTCATGGCACCTGAAGGATCGAGGTAGTACCATACGGATCCTATCTTCTGCCAGCCCGTTGTCATGTATCCGTCAGCATTGAAGTAATACCACTTAGTGTCGATCTTTTTCCAGCAGGATGACGGATAAGTGCCGTCCTCTTCCAGATACATCCATCCGTTGGAATCCTTGACCCACCCTGTCCGGGGCTGGGGAGAAGGAGGGATCGGGATAGTTGATGGAGCAGTCTCCCAGTTCAGTTCATAAAGTGTTCTTATTGCTGACTCCAGTTCAGATCTGGTTACTCTTCCGTGAGGATACAGCTTCGGATCTGCAGATGTTCCGCGGGGCAATAATATCTCCCACTGTATGGTCCACGTAAATGCTCCCCATGCATAATAATCGATATCGAAGAAATCAGAGAATCCGTCAGTCCTGCCATAATCAAAGCCGGTCTTATACTCCATATAAGTCGCAAACCTGTGCAGCATGAATGCCAGATCTTCACGGGTGATATATTCACCCACACCGAAAGTATCGGAACAGATATTGGGATAACCGAAGCAGATCTTATTGGCTTTACCCCACTTAATGGCATTCTCATAGCTTGCTCCCGACGGCACATCAGTAAACCCTGTGCTTCCGCTGTTGACACTCGGGCTTCCTGCAAGCGCATATATTGTCTCTATGGCCATCTCACGTGTGATCATGTCACTTGTGGCAGATAATCCGTCATTCGTATTGATGAAACTGTCAGGAACATTATTTGAACCGCCTGATGTGCTTACGGAAACTGCATCGTCAACGCAGAAGAAGTAGAGCAGTTCATCTCCCAGTTCAGTGCATCCCCCGTAATCGATGCTCCAGGAGTGTCCTATGCATACCGCATATTCAGCCTGACAGTATCCGTCGTTATATGTCTTGATAAGGCGGCTGTTATTGCCGATGTTAAGTGTTGTGAATTCGTTTGTGAATGCCTGCAGAAAATACAACTTCGGATTATTGGACAGATCCAGCGAATCTATCTCATTGCATGCGCAGTCAAGATATGCCAACTCAGGATTATTACTGACATTTAATGTGTCAATGTCATTATAACTGCAGATGAGCTTCTGCAAATGAGGATTATGGCTGACATCTATACTTGTAACATTGTTATTTGCGCAATTATAGTATTCAAGTCCGGGCATGTGACTGACCGATACATTGCCGAGATCCTCATTATCCCATATATCCAGTCTTACCATTTTGGTGTTGTTGGACAGATCGATCGACTGCATGTGATTGCGGAAAGCATCAAGATGAGTCAGATTGGGATTTGGTCTCAAGTCAAGAGAAGAAAGCCTGCACGTGCCGCATGTCAGATGTTCCAGCTCGCTGTTCTGTGACAGATTCAACTGCGACAGCGGATTGGTATTGCATTCCAGGTAAGCCAGATGCGGATTATTTGAGAAATCAAGCGAAGTAATACTGTTGTCCTGACAATATACCCAGACTAATTCATGATTCTCTGTGAAATCAAGCGAAGTGAAGTCATTGTCTGAACACCATATTCCACGGAGATCTTTATTACAGCTGAGATCAACTGATGAGATACTGTTGTTTCTGCACCACAGACCCTGAAGAGATGTGAAATACTCTATTCCCTGCAGTGATCTGACATCCTGCCCCTCACAGTCGATGTTGTATATGCGGCCGATCTCATAGTCACTGAGATAATTGTTGCCGTCAAAGTCATAAGTTCTTGTTGAGATCACCGCTCTGAAGTTCGGGTCAGGGAATGTCGTCTGATTGATCGGAATTCCATCCGGAGCAGCATAAACAGGAATGCTTCCCAAACTCTGAATACATATAGCAGATATAGCGCAGACTGCAATCGATACGGGTAAGTGCTTCATTTATAATGTACCATCCATTAAGTCTATCAGTTGTCAGTGAATCAATAAAAACGGGCAGTACTTATTATAAACTATTCAGGATAACCGTGCTATGCCTGCTGCGGCTTAAGTTCCTTTTTCTTCCTGTTGAGAATTAACAGCACAATATACAGCACGGAGATTACCCCACCGATGGCAATGATGATATAAACAGGAAAAAGGAACTTATATTCATTATAAGAACTGGAATAGTCGGAAATATGACTGTTTAATATGTTATTAACTGATTGGGAATAAATCATCCATATATAAGGCCCAATAGTTCCTATAAGATTTAACAGTAATCCGTCCACATAGATGAAACGCATTTTAAGTGCCCAAATTACGACCAGTTCAGCTACAGAGCATATTATAACCACTATGGGTGAATACATTGAATTAAAAATTTCAAATCTATCTTTTGGAACCCAATTACTGCCTCCGAAAGCATTGAACTCCGGATGATGAGTAACATTTACACATTTTGTCAGGCACAATACTGCGACACCGACTGCAAGGGCAGAGATAACGATCTTTATAATAAATGTTGCCAGATCTTTTGCCAATTCTTTATCATCGTTTGTCATAATACTCTCCAATCTTATTTTAAATACTATACATCTACTTGACAAGTTAGCATAGACTAACTATATTCAAATTATCAATTTATTCCAGAGGTTGGGAACAATGCTTCTTAAGATACTGATCGAGATCTTAATACTTTGGGTCATCTATGCCACTTATATGGCAATGCTCGTATGTAAGCGCGGGCCTGTCGGAGGCATTTTCTTCTATCCGAAGGTCATGCAGGATCGGGTAATCGAACTTGGTCTGATATCAGAGCAGGAGCTGAAAAGAAGAAAGCTGATTGCATATATATCACTCATTGTCTGGATGCTGATCGTTCCGGGTATAATGATAATCTTTGTAAATGGTGCAGGGAGCTGGTGGGATTGCAGCTGGCAGTTATATGTGCTCTTTCTCGGTGCGGAGTTTTTTGACTGGTTATTTATAGATACCCTGTGGGTTGCAGTATCCGATTGGTGGATCATTCCGGGAACGGAAGATCTTAACGATACATGGCACAGCGTTAATGTGAAGAAATTGAAGATGCTTAAACTGATTCCGCTCTCCATACCAGTTGCAGCGGTCATTGGAGGGTTGTATTGGATTATAGGGAGACTGATTGGCTGATATGGATCAGAATAAACAGATAAGAAAATGGCTGATAAAAACCATAGGGAAAAGCGATGCGGAACGTATAACTTCATCACAGGATAAGATATTCGTCGAAAGTGTCTCTTCACTACATGACAGGACAAAGAATCAGGTCAGGACTCTGACTAAGACCATCCTTCCGCGTTTGGCATTATACAAGGCTCTTAAGAGTGATGATCAGCTGAAGGACAGAGCATATGAACTGACACGCAGATACATGATAGAAGTTATCGGCAAACAGAAGCATAAAAGCACAGCAGTAATGGAGAAATTCCCTGGCTTTTACAAAATATACAGTAAGTCTTTTCTGAAGATCATGCGCACTACTGATCTGCAGGTCAGCACGCAGCAGGAAGGCAGAGACTATTACGATATAACCATTACGGACTGCCTCTGGCACAATGCCTGTGTTGAGTTCGGGTGTCCTGAACTATGCAGGGCATTCTGTGAAGTAGATGACATTACATACGGCGGACTGAACAAATTGGGATTTACAAGGACACAGACACTCGGTATGGGCGGGGAGTGCTGTGATTTTCATTTCTATAAAAAGTAATTTCAGGCGGAAAAAACAAAAAGCGCTTGACAGTTAGCCATTGCTAACTTATAGTAGTTAGCGGATGCTAACCTAGAAAGGAATATTGATGTCATCTGAACAGTTGGTAAGGAATTGTGCGCCTACTCTCGCAGGTATCAAGACAGGGAGTCTTTATGCGATTCACGGTGCTGACATCAATGAACTGAAGCAGGATCTTTCTGCTCTGAACAGAGCCTTAAGGATCAAGGGCATCCGTATCATACCGCTTAAAATGTGCAGGGATCTGGCACTGATCTATATTTACAGACCCCAGATGCTAAAAAAGGATCTGTCAGATCCCTGTGCAAAAGAGATCCTGAAGGAATACGGTTATTCTCTCGAAAGTGTGGAAGGAAGCATATACGAACTTATATTAAGGCTCCGTTCACATGAATCATTTCCGCATGAGATAGGATTATTTCTTGGTTATCCGCCCCTCGATGTAAAAGGATTCATCGATAATCCGAATGGCGGATTTGTTATGTCCGGTTACTGGAAAGTATATTCAGATGCAGATAAAGCAAAAGAAAAATTCCGCAGGTACAAGGTTTGCACTCAGGAATATGAGCGTATGTTAATGTCGGGCAGAACTCTTGAACAACTTGTTGTCTGAGAGCTGTTAATAAAATAAAAAGTGAGGTTATCACAATGAATAAAGTAGCGATAGTATATTGGAGCGGAACAGGCAACACTGAGGCAATGGCAAATGCTGTCAGTGACGGAGTCAAGGAAGCCGGAGCTGAAGCAGTATTGTTTGCACCGGGCAGTTTTGATGCATCAAAGGTAGAAGAGTTCAATGCGATCGCATTCGGATGTCCTGCCATGGGCAATGAAGTCTTAGAAGAATCAGAATTTGATCCCATGTTTGAGACCGTGGAATCTGCCCTTGGCGGCAAGAAGATAGCAATCTTCGGATCATACGGGTGGGGTGACGGTCAGTGGATGAGAGACTGGGAGGAAAGATGCAAAAATGCCGGTGCAGTTCTTGCTGCAGATCCTCTGATGATCAACGATGCTCCGGATGATGATGGAATCGCATCATGCAAAGCCTTGGGAGCTGCATTAGCTCAATAATTAAATGAAGCCATAAAAAGTGTTTTTTATTCCATAAGCCATACTTGCTAAGGCTGCCGGACAGAATGGTTCACCTGTCCGGCAGTCTTCTTGTTATCAGCCTTCAGTGATAGCACCCATAGGACAGGTTGCTTCGCATGCACCGCATGATACACAGGTATCAGCATCGATATTGTACTGTGAATCACCCTGGGAAATAGCTCCTACAGGACATCCTTCAGCACATGAACCGCAAGAAACACAAGCATCAGAAATTACATAAGCCATAGAATTTACCTCCTATTCGGTTAGTGCCTTGATTATTTCATTTTGTGACTTATTCAACAAGATGAAAACACTAATATTAACCAATAATACACACAATGTTAAAAACGGCACAAAACTATTGACAAGTTAGCCATTGCTAACTAATATTGTTAGCGGCGACTAACAGACTTGGAGGATTTTATGGAGAACGATTTTCTTAAGATATCCGATCTAAAAAAGAGTTTCGGAACAGGTGAAGCCAGACAGGAAGTATTGCGTGGAATGGATTTCACAGTTAAAAAGGGAGAATTCTGTGTCCTGCTTGGTCCCTCGGGATCCGGCAAATCGACACTGCTGAATATCATCGGAGGAATAGATACTCCTGATTCAGGCTATATTAGTATTAACGGAGATAAGCTTGAAGACATGGATGAGAAGCAGCTTACCATATATAGAAGAAAGCATCTGGGGTATGTATTCCAGATGTATAATCTGATTCCAAATCTCAATGTAAAAGAGAATATCGAAGTTGGAGCATATCTTTCTGATAAACCTCTCGATGTGGAGGAAGTCCTTACCACTCTCGGACTCCAGGATCATAAATATAAATATCCGAATCAGCTGTCAGGCGGACAGCAGCAGCGTGTATCCATAGGAAGAGCCGTTGTCAAAAATCCTGATATCCTTATGTGTGATGAGCCGACAGGTGCGCTTGATTACAAAACATCCAAAGAGATCCTGGCCCTGATCGAAGACTGCAATGCCAAATATGGCACAACGGTCATCATGGTAACTCATAATGAAGCAATCAAATATATGGCGGATCACGTTGTTAAGTTAAGAGACGGTGTTGTTCGTCATAACGATATAAATGAGAGCAAGATTCCTGCCTCTGAACTTGACTGGTAAGGAGGAAGGATGATGCGTAACCCTCTTGTTAAGCGGATCCCGAAGGAACTTGCTTCGGATTGGCATAAATATCTTGTAATAGTTATCTTTATGGTGCTGATGATCGGCGTTATCTCCGGCATGTACGTCGGACATGACAGCATGATAGCAGCGATCGAAAACGGCCGCAAAGAGCTTAATGTTGAGGATGGTTCTTTCGAGTTGTCTGATAAGGCATCTGAAGAACTCCTGGAAGCAATCAGTTCCGGAGAGAAAGCTGATGTAAGACAGTACTTCATTGACGAAGGATTAAGAGAAGCCGACAGGGAAGTAGCCAAAGCTGTAGAAGAAGAACTGCAGAATCAGGTCAGAACCGGCATTGAAGAGGCTGTACGTGCACAGTGCACGGCTTATGGCATCACAGATGAGCAGATGATACAGTCTCAGATCGATTCTGCCATGGAATCGCAGTACGACAGTGCATTGGAAGAAGCAAGGAATTCCGATGAGTTTGCAGAAGCTGTTGCCGATGCATACGAAGAAGCGCACGAAGAGGTTATTACCAGGGTCGATGAGAAGTGGGATGACATCGCTGACCAGTATGGTCTGAACGATGAAGGTTTTACTCCTGTTCATGTTACGATCTATGAGAATTTCTACCGCAATGAATCAGAAGATAATGACAATGACGGCATAGAAGATGCAACGGTCAGGATCTTCAGAAGTGATTCTGAGATCAACAAGGCTTCATTTATCGAAGGGCGTGCACCTGAGACTGATACTGAGATCGCGATCGACAGGATGCATGCAGACAATACCAAAGTCAAAGTCGGTGATGTGATAACTGTCGGCGGAAAAAGATTTGAGGTCGTAGGATTATTATCATATGTTCATTATCTGACTCTGCATGAGAATAACACAGATCTGATGTTTGATGCATTCGGTTTTGATGTTGCAATGGTAACAGGTGATGCTTTCGATAATCTCAGATCCAGACTCCACTACAACTATGCATATAAATATGATAATCATCCTGCAGATAAAGTTGAGAAGGCAGACTATGCGGATAATATGCTTAAGTGTCTTATCACGCAGACACTTGTTAACGATAATGAGATAGATGATTTTCTGCCGGAATACTTAAGGCAGGCAACCAATTTTGCCCCCACAGACCTCGAAAGCGATTCGGCGGGAACGAGCATCATGTGCTACATACTGATCGGCGTAATCGCATTCATCTTTGCGATCACTATAAGCAACACTATCGAGAAAGAAGCATCGGTAATCGGAACTTTGAGGGCTTCAGGATACTCCAAGGAAGAACTGATCGTTCATTATATGTCCATGCCTTTGATCGTAACCATTGTTGGTGCAGTTGCGGGCAATGTTTTGGGATATACCGCTTTCCGCAGTATGGCGATCCATCTTTACTACAACAGTTACAGTTTGCCGGAGTGCGGAATAGAGTGGAGTCCCTTAGCACTCGTTAAGACGACTATTATTCCTCTTTTGCTTATGTTCTTCATCAATCTATTTATAATAGTAAAGAAACTTCAGTTAAGCCCTCTGAAATTCTTAAGGCATGATCTTGCAAAGACTAAGAGATCCAAGGCAAGAAGGATCCCTGCATGGTCTTTCCTAAGAAGGTTCAGGATCAGGATCCTTTTTCAGAATATGCCAAACTATGCAGTACTTATATTTGGCGTCATCTTTATTGAACTGATGCTCTGCTTCGCTTTCGGACTTCCGGATTCACTTAATAATTATGGTGACAGAGCTCCCGAAATGGTGTTTGCGGATTACCAGTATATGCTCATGCGCTATAAGGATGAGGACGGAAATATCATTGAGACGGATGAACCTTCTGCAGAACGGTTCAATTCCACATCACTTCTGTTCCCCAAAAAACGCAGTTCCCTGATTGAAGGAATGGGTTCCGGCGGTGATGAGAGTGTTACGGTATACGGCATAATGAATGACAGTTCTTATGTTCAGCTTCCGAGTGATCTTGCAGCGGGCAGTGTGTATATATCAAGTGCTTTTGAATCGAAGTTCGGATTGAAGCAGGGAGATGTGATAACCCTGCATGAAGAATATGAGAACAAGTCGTATGACTTTAAGGTTGCCGGTGTAACCGATTATGACGGCGGTATCGCTGTATTCATGAATAACGACGGATTCATTGATGTTTTCGATAAGAAGAATGAAGAGTTCACCGGGTATTTCTCACAGGAAGAGATAAACGATATAGATGCTCAGGATATAGCTGTAGTCATAACGACAAAGGATATCACGAAGATCACGACTCAGCTCATGCATTCAATGGGCGGATTCATGAATATCTTCAAATACACAATGGTCGTTCTTGCTGCTGCACTTATTTATCTCCTGGCAAAGATCATAATCGAGCGCAATGAGCACTCGATATCCATGGTCAAGATACTGGGATTTAAGAACAGTGAGATAGGGTCTCTATATATTACACCTACAGCGGTTATCGTAACTGTATTTTCGATCATTAGTTTTGTTATCGGATACTTCCTTATGATATGGATCTTTAGGGCGGTTATGATGCAGATGGACGGTTATTTCGCGTTCTATATGACTCCTCTGTCGATGGTGTTGTCAGTCGTATATTTGCTGATCGGATATGCGTTCGTGTCAGTCATTGATTTCATAAGGATCAAGAGGATTCCGATGGATGTTGCACTGAAGAATGTTGAATAAGAACGAAAGGGGTAGATAAAATGCCTATCGGGGAATCAGGTGAAATGTATCTGACAACGATCCTGCAGCTGTCAAAAAATAATGGCAGAGTGCGTTCTTTGGATATTGCCAATCAAATGGGTTTTTCAAGACCGAGTGTGAGCCGCGCTATAAAGATCTTGAAAGAAGAACACTATATATATGTGAGCGGTATGGGATACATTACCCTCACAGAGACCGGTATGGAAATAGCAAAAAAGATAAATGAGAGGCATATGGTCATCAGGGATTTTCTCATATCAAAAGGTGTTGATAATGAGATTGCGGAGAAAGATGCATGCCGCATAGAACATATAATAAGTGAGGAAAGCATAAAGGCTTTGAAGGATTGTCTTGATTAATGACAGGAATAAAGGAAACTATCCTTATGCCTATATGTTGCAGGTCGATGGAATGCATTGCGCAAACTGCGCCAGACGTGTGGAGAACGCGTAATGTGGGAGATCATTGCAAAGTAACGGGTTGACTTTGCCAAGGTCCATGTGTTATAAATCTTATGGTTAGCCATTGCTAACCAGTGTGTAAATCATAATCCTCCGCAAGTGACAACCGCATCCATATGCTCCTTGCGGGGGACAAACACAAATCTTATAAAGAAGGGAAGTAACGATAATGACAGAATTGATTATCGAGAATGTTTTTGGAAGAGAGATACTGGATTCCAGAGGAAATCCTACAGTTGAAGCAGAGGTAACACTTATTGATGGTACAGTTGCAACAGGAACTGCTCCGAGCGGTGCATCTACAGGAGAGTTTGAAGCACTTGAACTCCGTGACGGAGATAAGTCAAGATATCTTGGCAAAGGAGTTACAAAAGCTGTAGAGAACATCAACACAGTTATCTATGATGCGATCGTTGGAATGAATGCCTTTGATACTTATGCAGTTGATAAGGCAATGATTGATGCTGACGGAACAAAGGACAAGTCCAATCTCGGTGCGAATGCGATCCTTGCAGTATCAATCGCAACAGCACGCGCTGCTGCCAAGGCTCTGGATATCCCTCTGTACAGGTTCCTTGGAGGCTCAAATGCAAACAGACTTCCCGTCCCCATGATGAATATTCTTAACGGCGGTGCTCATGCAGACAGTGCAGTTGATACTCAGGAATTTATGATAATGCCGGTAGGCGCTCCTTCTTTCAAGGAAGGTCTCAGATGGTGTGCTGAAGTATTCCATAGCCTTAAGAAACTCCTTAAGGAAATGGGCGATGTCACAGCAGTAGGTGACGAGGGTGGTTTTGCTCCCAACAGTCTTAAGAGCGATGAGGAAGCTATCGAGAAGATCCTCGAAGCTATAAAGGCAGCAGGTTATGAGCCCGGAAAGGATTTCATGATCGCCATGGATGCGGCTTCATCAGAATGGAAGAGTGAGAAGGGGAAGGGCTTCTACAAGCAGCCTAAATCCGGAAAGGAATTCACATCTGATGAACTGATTGCTCACTGGGAGTCACTTGTAGATAAGTATCCGATCATCTCCATTGAAGATGGTCTTGATGAGGAAGACTGGGAAGGCTGGCAGAGGATGACAGCAAAGATCGGCAAGAAAGTGCAGCTTGTAGGCGATGATCTGTTTGTTACCAATACAGAAAGACTTTCCAAGGGTATTGAACTTGGTGCCGGCAATTCTATCCTCATTAAGCTCAATCAGATCGGTTCTGTATCAGAGACACTTGAGGCTATCAAGATGGCACACAGTGCTGGATATACAGCAGTTACTTCCCACCGTTCAGGTGAGACGGCAGATACGACTATTGCAGACCTTGCAGTAGCTCTTAACACTTGTCAGATCAAGACGGGTGCCCCGAGCCGTTCCGAGCGTGTAGCAAAGTACAACCAGCTTCTCCGCATCGAAGAGATGCTTGGTGATGCAGCTGTTTATCCCGGAATGAAGGCCTTTCATGTAAATAAATAAAAAGTATCTCAAAAGAACATTTGCACAAGGGGCTGTCTCAATTTGTAAAAATGAGACGGCCCATTTGCAAATAAAATGATTGATTATCGGGAGGGTTCATGAAATACAGCGGTCTGCCATCAGCTATGTGGATGATGTTCAGGAGTTCCTTTGAGAAGAATCTTGTATCAGATCTCGGCTTCACTTCAGAAGAAGCAAAGCTGACGCGTCAAAAAGCAAAGGGCAAATATAAAGAGATAATCAGCAAACTTCCTGAATTTGAGAAGGGTGACAGGTTCGTGACCAACGAGGTCAATTGTGCTCTTCTTATTGCTTTTCTCTGCAGCATGCCGAGAAGGCCTGATGTGGAAGAACTTACAAGATTTTATGAAGATGCGATGAAGACATCCGTTACCAAAGCGATGTGCAGGAAGAGCGGAAAGAGCAAATTTTCCGACAAGGATATCGCCTCACAGATCGCAACGGAAAAGTTCAGGGCAGCTGACCGCAATCCTTATTCCTGGAATATGGATTATCTGCCATATGAGGATGGCAGCGGATATGAAGCCAGATTCTACAAATGCGGAATATGCACTTTGATGAAGGAATACGGATTCTTTGATCTTGTTCCTGCCATGTGCCACCTTGATTACACGATGAGCGAACTTGGCGGAGCCTCTGTTTTTGTAAGAGAATACACATTGGCGTCAGGAGGCCCGTACTGCGACTGCGGGTACAAGAAAAAATGCTGAGAAATTATACTAAGGCCGGTCAGAAGCTTCCGTTATTCGGTGTAGGTCCGTTTCTTATTTACGGTATTGCATTACTGACTTTGGCAGGGATACTCATGTCAGGAAATCTCTTAAGTTCGGGCATCATCAGTGGCGCGGCAGCCTGGGTGTTCAGAGGTTTTGGAGTGTTGTTCATTATTGCAGGCTTTATTATCTGGTTTAACGGAGCGCTCCGTTCCGATATGGATAATAATATTGCTGACAACAGGCTTAAGACTGACGGAATATATGCATGGGTCAGAAATCCCATGTATACGGGATGCTGGTTCGCCGTGTTCGGAATAAGTCTTATGTGGCATAATGCATGGCTTCTTGTTCTGTTCCCTGTAGACTGGATCATATTAACTGTTGTACTGAAGAATACCGAGGAAAAATGGCTGATCAGAGTCTATGGTGAGGAATATGCCAAATATAAGATCAGGGTCAACAGATGTATTCCCGTAAAAAGGATCTTCAGAAGATCGGTAAGATATTCTGTTATTCTTGCCCTGTGCAGACTCGTAAGACTTCAGAGGGTAATGGAACTGCCTCCCGAGAAGGCTCGAAAGCTTTTCGCGAAGAAGTATAAGGGAGTAGTGATACCGGTAATGAAAGATAAGGATATTGAGACGGATACAGAGTCTGTCAATGGTTCAACAGTCTTGTGGTACCGCCACAGGAAACCTTGCAGAAGGATCTGTATTTATCTTATCGGCGGAGGGATGCTCAAGTATCCGTCACCGTCTCAGGCAAAGGAAGTTCTTGCCCTTTCAAAGGAGTTGGATATGGATTTTGTATTGCCTTTCTATCCTCTTGTGCATACAGGCAATACGCTTATTGATGTTTATGAGATGATCTATGAGTTGTATAAGAGCCTGCTTCGCAGATATGATGCCGATAATATCAGTTTTCTCGGAGGTTCGAGCGGTGCCAATCTGGCTCTCGGAATGATCTCGTATATTAACGGCAGAGGCGAAGGTCTGCCGATGCCCGGCAAGATCTATGCCGGATCTCCGGGGTCACTCCTAATAAGTGATGAGGAGCGCAGGAAAGCTGACATTCTTGATAAGTCTGATGTCATAATGAGTCAGAAAGCAACTTTGTCCGTGTGGAAGGGAATGACTGCAGGAGAGAAAGTTGCTGATTATATGGAATCACTTCAGCTTGGAAATTACACGGGTCTTAAGGATGTCTATCTGAGCTTTGGCGGTGATGAAGTGTTTACGGCTGCTGCAGACTCCATAAAAGCAAGGCTGGAACAGTATGGAGTGCATGTAACGATGGAGGTTGAAGAAGGCCTGTACCATGCGTATGCTCCCATGCCTCTGGTTGATGATGCAATTCCGGGATATGAGAGAATGAAGGCTTATATCCGGGAATAGAGAATCCTTAATAATTGATGATATAATAGCAATGTGATAATAAGTACATTACAAAGGCTCTCCTGGGAGGCGCTCACATCGCTATGGAAGATAAATCATCTGTTAAGAGCAGCAAGTACAATTCAACTTTAATTGTTGTCATTATCGGCGCTCTCATCGTCATATCAATATTTGTTATTGGAACGATCCACGTGGGAGGTTCAGCCCACAGTGACACTGAGAAGGCAGTACGCTCGGTAAGTAACCTGTATCTTGACGAATTGGCAGGCAGGCGTGAACAGGTTGTTGCGAACAATCTGCAAAGGGAGATCGAGGATCTTCAGGTCGCAGTAGGTCTTCTGACGCCGGATGACCTGTCTGATGCAGAACATCTTCAGGCTTTTCAGGCAAGGATGAAGAAGCTTTACAGGCTTGGGAAATTTGCTTTTGTTGATACTGAAGGAACAATCTATACATCGATGGGTACCCAGGATAATATTGCTGATTACTCTTTCGATCACACGACCATATCATCTCCTGAGATATCTATCCTTAATCTTGAGAGTCTTGATAAGAAAGTCATCATTGCACTTCCTGTTGAAGATATCTCCTTCTGCGGCAAGCAATTCTGCGTCTGCTTTATGGAGATCGACATGGAAGAAATGCTTCAGGGTGTATCAATGTCTTCGGATGAAAAAAATGCTACATTCTGCAATATATACAGCGACGGCGGTATTGCATTGAGCAACACGGTCTTAGGAGGACTTGCTGTTGAAGACAATCTGCTCGAAGCGTTGAGCAATGCTGATTTCGATGAGGGATACTCATATCAGAAAGTCCTTGATGATTTTAAGGATAAGAACAGAGGTTCCGTATCTTTTGAGTATAACGGAATAGAAGAGACACTTGCATATGTTCCCGTTGAAGGAACTGACTGGATGCTGACATACCTGATCAGGGAGAAGGTCATCACCGACCAGATCAGTTCGATCTCAAGCGGAATCATCATAAGAAGCATAATTCAGTCGGTACTTGCTGCAGCCGTTCTTACAGCGATGTTTGTGTTTATAATCATACAGAACAGAAAGAATTCGAGCCTTGCGATAGCGAAGGAGACATCAGAGGCCGAGAACCGTGTTAAGCAGCAAGAGATGGAACACCGCCTTGCACTTCAGTCCCAACTTCTGGAAGAGGAGAAGAAGAGAACACAGCAGGATAACATGATCACGGCTATGTCCGCTGACTATAGAAGCGTGTATTATGTTAATCTCGATAAGGATGAGGGAATCTGTTACAGAGGCGATCCTGATGATAAGGAACAGACAGATGAAGGAGTGCCCTTTACCTACAGTGAACGCTTTAAATGGTATGCAGACAATTCCGTTGCAGAAGAATACCGCGAAGGATTCCTGAAGTTCATCGATCCTGACAACATCCGCAAAGGACTTGCAACCGAACCGATACTTGCTTACAGATATCTTGCCAGACGCGCGGGCAGGGAATACTATGAGATGATCCGTGTTGCAGGTGTAAGGCATATTGCCGAGCGCGGCGGGGATAAAGTAAGAGACATTGGCCTTGGATTTACAGTCATTGATTCAGAGATGAGACAGAACATGGCTCAGCAGATAGCCCTGAAGGATGCTCTGGCATCTGCAGAGCAGGCGAATAAAGCGAAGACTGCATTCCTGTCCAACATGAGCCACGAGATCAGAACACCGATGAATGCGATCATTGGTCTCGATAATATAGCATTGAATGATCCTGATACTCCTGAGAGGACAAGAGATTATCTAACCAAGATCGGAACTTCTGCTGAGCACCTTCTTGCATTAATCAATGACATCCTTGATATGTCCAGGATAGAGTCGGGAAGAATGGTCCTTAAGGATGAGGAATTCTCACTTTCCAAGCTCCTGGAATCGATTAATACCATGTTCAGTGGACAGTGTATGGAGAAGGGTCTGGATTACGGCTGCCATATCCGCGGCGACATTGATGATTACTACATTGGCGACAGCATGAAGCTGAGGCAGGTCCTGATAAACATATTGGGCAATGCCGTCAAGTTTACTACTTCAGGAGGCAATATTAATTTCATTATTGAGAGAACGGCAAGGTTTGACGGAAGGTCAACACTTCAGTTTACTATCAGTGACACGGGTATCGGAATGAGCGAGGAATTCCTGCCTCACATCTTCGATACTTTTGCGCAGGAGGATGCAACCTTTACTAACAAGTACGGATCGTCAGGACTTGGACTTGCCATTACAAAGAATATTGTTGAGATGATGAACGGCAATATCGATGTTGAAAGCGTAAAGGGAGAGGGAACGACTTTCCGCGTAAGCATCACTCTTATGGATTCGGATAAGAAGGAATTATCTGATCATGATTCAAAGACTGTTCCTGATAATATGACAGTCCTGATAATCGATGACGATCCCGTTGCATGTGAGCATGGAAGACTTGTGCTGGAGAAGATAGGTATTGCAGCCGATACGGCATTATCAGGAGAAGAGGGTCTCGAGAAAGTGACCTTGAGACACGGCAGAAGAGAACCTTATAATCTTATCCTGATCGACTGGAAGATGCCGGGGCTCGATGGTGTTGAGACAACGAGAAGGATACGATCCTTAGTCGGCAAGGAATCAGCGATAATAATCCTTACAGCTTATAAGTGGGATGACATCCTTGATGAGGCAGTCAACGCAGGTGTCGACAGCTTCCTTGCTAAGCCCCTCTTCGCAGCCAATATCCTTGAGGAATTTGAGAGCGCATTCAGACGCAAGAATCCCGGAAACGCAGCGAAAGAAAGTGTTGATAAGGATCTTACAGGCAAGAGAGTATTACTTGCCGAAGATGTGGAAGTAAATGCTGATATAATAAGAATGATCCTTCAGACGAGAGGCATTGAGACTGATCTGGCTGCGAACGGCAGGATAGCAGTGGATACATTTACAGAAAGTGAACCCGGTTATTATTATGCGATACTGATGGATATGAGAATGCCGGAGATGGACGGACTTACTGCAACAAAGCTGATCCGCGGTCTTGACCGTGAAGATGCAAAGAACATCCCGATAATCGCGCTGACTGCAAATGCTTTTGATGAGGATGTTCAAAGAAGTCTGCAGTCGGGACTTAATGCACATCTTACGAAGCCGATAAAGCCGGAATTGTTGTTTGAGACTCTGGAATCATATCTGTGAAAGGCGGTTACTGATGACTAATAAAGTTGGATCTTTTTTACAAGACGGCAAACGTACGATCATTGTAGCTGATGATGAGTTTATCAACAGAGAGATACTGTCAGAGATGCTGAAGGATGAGTACGATATCCTTAAGGCAGAAGACGGCCAGCAGGCATTTGAGATAATTAAAAACCACAGCAAGACTCTATCACTTGTCCTGCTCGATCTGATAATGCCTAAGATGGGCGGATTGGAACTGTTGTCTGCGATAAAGAACCAGAGTGAATACTCGGGTATTCCGGTTATCGTATTGACGACTGACCAGGAGTCGGAAGTAATAAGTCTTAATACGGGAGCATCTGATTTTATACCGAAGCCTTATCCCCGCCAGAGTGTTGTTAAGGCAAGGATAAGAAGGGCGATAGAACTGTCGGAAGACAGGAAGATAATAAGCGATACTCAGAATGACGTTATCACGGGACTTTATACAGGAGAGTATTTTTATGAGTATGCAGAGGCATATGACAAATATCATCCGGAAACCGATATGGATGCCGTCATACTGGGGATCAATAATTACACTGTCCTGCTTGAACGTTACGGTAAGGAAAGATGTATACAGCTTCTCTCACTGATCGCAAATGAACTCCGTAAACAGTATCTGAATGAGATCGCCATACTCTGTCACAAAGAGATGGATCTCTTCTTCAACTATTGTCATCACACACCGGATCATGCTGATAAACTACAGAATATCAGCCATTCAATCGACTGCTTTATAAGTGGTGTAAAACTCAAACTTGGAATCTATGAACAGGTCGATAAGAATCTTGAACTGCGGAACAGATTTGTAAGAGCACGTATGGCTTACAATAAGCTCAAGGACAATTATGTTAATGAGGTTGCCGTCTTTGATGATGAGATATTGAAGAAGATTCTCTTTGAAGAACAGCTATGCGGTGAGTTCAAATCAGCAATAAATGAAGAACAGTTTGTTGTATACTTCCAGCCAAAGTTTGACATAACAGGTGACAAGCCTGTCATAGCAGGAGCAGAGGCCCTTATCAGATGGTGTCATCCCGAGCTGGATCTTATCTCTCCCGGATTGTTTATCCCGCTTTTTGAGAGCAACGGCCTGATATATGAACTGGATGATTATGTATGGCATAAGACTGCTGCTGCGATCAAAGAATGGAGAGCAAAGTTTGATAAGAAGATCCCTGTCTCGGTAAACATATCAAGAGCGGAAATGTATGATCCGAATCTTGCCAACAGGCTCATCAATATCGTTGAAGAGAACGGGATCGAGATATCTGATCTTCACCTTGAGATTACGGAATCTGCTTATGTCAGTGATTCGAACATGATAATAGACCGTGTCAGAGATCTGCGCAGCAGGGGATTCTTCATCGAGATGGATGATTTCGGATCGGGGTATTCATCTCTCAACATGATCGGTGAACTGCCGATAGATGCGCTCAAGCTCGATATGCTCTTTATCCGCAGTGCTTTCAAGAATCAAAACATGAAGATGCTCGATATAGTCATCGATATTGCTGATTGTCTTGAGGTGCCTGCGATCGCTGAAGGTGTTGAGACAGAGGAACAATACTTAAAAATGAAAGAAGCAGGATGCGAGCTCATTCAGGGGTATTATTTCTCGAGACCTCTGCCGGGTAATGAATTTGAGAAATATCTTATATAAGGAGAAACGGGTATGGCTACTATAGAAGAACTGAAGGCATATGGTGCAAACACAGAAGAAGCGCTGTCGAGGTTGATGGGTAACGAGTCGTTCTATCTGGCTCTTATACCAAAAGTATTTGAGGACAAGAATTTCGATCTGCTTTCTTCCGGGATCGCCGAAGGGGATCTTGATAAGGCTTTCGATGCCGCACACAGTCTTAAAGGCGTTCTCGGAAATCTTGAACTGACGCCGATACTCCGTCCCATGCTCGAGATCACGGAATTACTCAGGCACAAGGAAAATGCTGACTACGATTCCTATCTTGAAGAAATATTCCGTCAGAAGGCAGCTCTGGAGAAACTGTTCGAATAATCATCAGCCCAATCCGATATCAAGAGCCATCATAAGGACGAATCCCAAAGCAAAACAGATCGTTCCGATGTTGGAATGCTCGCCTTCGCTCATCTCGGGGATGAGTTCTTCAACAACGACATAGATCATTGCTCCGGCTGCAAAACTGAGCAGATAAGGCATGACAGGAACAAGGAGACCTGCTGCCAGTATTACTGCAAGAGCACCGATAGGCTCTACGATGCCTGACAGGACGCCGAACAAAAATGTTTTGCCTTTACTCATTCCTTCTGCACGGAGAGGCATAGATACTATTGCACCCTCAGGGAAATTCTGTATGGCGATACCGATGGCCAGAGCCGTTGCACCTGCAAGAGATATTCCGCTGTTGCCGTATAGCCACCCTGCGTAAATAACCCCTACAGCCATGCCTTCCGGAATGTTATGAAGAGTAACTGCCAGAATGAGTTTGGTAGTGCGCTTCAATCCGCTCCTCGGACCCTCTTCGCTCTTATCCATATGGATGTGAGGTATGAGCTTATCCAGGAGCAGCAAGAACAGCATTCCGACGGAAAATCCTACAGAAGCCGGAAGGAATCCGAGTTTTCCAAGAGAACTGCTCTGTTCCAATGCGGGGAGCAGAAGGCTGAAGAAAGAGGCGGATACCATTACGCCTGATGCAAATCCCGTCAGGGCGCGCTGCATCTTATCGCCGATCGAATCCTTCAGAAAGAAGACGCATCCGGCGCCAAGGCTTGTTCCGATGAACGGTATGAGTATTCCCTGTAAAACAGATAGATAGTCCATAAGTTGATTATAACACTTATTAGTTAGCTCGTGCTAACTAAATGACTAAATTATAAGTATTCCTGAAGTAAATCATTGTAAAAATACACATATTTACCTTTGAGTTAGCGGAGGCTAACATTATATCGGATAAAAATAAGTGAGGGTATAGTGCAATGACATTTGAAGAGAGAGGCAA
>Ga0247611_10004291_pt1 | contig 19920 bp, 9 predicted proteins | sample 177DNAGHGhighgp2_FD_192422 | JGI IMG/M metagenome (GOLD analysis project Ga0247611, IMG submission 192422) | Sheep rumen microbial communities from Palmerston North, Manawatu-Wanganui, New Zealand - 1770 DNA GHGhigh gp2 | ecosystem: Host-associated > Mammals > Digestive system > Stomach > Rumen ...
CGATTCGTGTTCGGTCATCAGAGGAATCGCCTCGTCGAGAACGGCGTCAAGCTCCGGAGTCTGATCGGTCTCCGAGACATTGTACAGGACGCCGACCACCTTCGAGAGGATGCTGCCGCTGAGTTCCAGCGCCGCGATCGTGTTCTCGAATGTAGGGGCCTGGGGATTGGCGACTATGGCGTCTATCTCGGCCTGCTGCTGCTCGATTCCCGCCTTGATCGCCGGGATATAATCGGTCGTCTTGATCTTATCGAACGGGGGGATGCCGTACGGGGTGTCCCATTCCTGGAGGAAGGGATTCTGATGACAAGCTGTAAGGGCTGCTGCCATTATCAAAAGTGCTATCGTTTTTTTCATACTATTCTACCACGAAATCGTCGAGAGAGTTGACGGTTATCTGAATGCTTCCCTGATAGAGGTTGATTACACCGGTGACGGAGATAGTCTTTTCGCCCTTGAGGACGGCGGGGTCAATCTCCACGTCGGCGAACTTGCAGAAGCCGCTGGTGCGGACCTGAACCGAAGTCCCGCCGAGGGTGAAGTACTGGCTTACGCTGTAGGCCGCCTTTTCGACTCCCGGATAGCTGCCGTCGCCCTTGAGCATAGGGTGTCCGAGGGTCACGTGTTTGCCTTCTTCGTCGAGAAGATACTCAGAGCCGCTGGCTACCTCGGCATCGTCCCAGTCACCTGCGAGGAGGTGTTCCTTCATCTTGTTTTCGGACATGGCCCAGGTAGTGATGCCGTGGGTCTTGCCGAACTTTCCGAGGCCGTTGCTGTCCGAAAGAAACACTCGGTTGGTTCCTGACTTCTTATCCTTGGTAGAATCGAGATAGAGGAGGACGAAGGTTTCGCCTGCATACTTGAGGCCCTTGATGGTGACGAGACTTCCTACGAGAGGATGTGTTGCCTGAGTAGCGGTCTTCGGGTCGGGAAGCTGGCTGGCTGAAGTAACGACCTGAGGAGTTACCAGACCTTCTACGTCTCCGCGGAAGATGTGGTCGTTGATAATCATCTGGGACTCGAGATAAGAGGTCTCATAGGTTCCAGACGGGTCGGAGAAGCCTATCTGGGCCATTCCCATTCCGCCGTAATTTCCGGTTTTGTAACCATACATTCCGAGGGTAAGGTCGCGGCAGAGTACAGATACTCTCTGTCCGGGAAGGTAGTCGTTGTAGAGACTGTTCTTTCCGACTTTGATTTCGATACCTCCGGTCTCATCCTGGATGAAGAAACTCTTGTAGAAGTTGCCGGGCTGGTCGGTAGTACTGACTATACCTGAGATGACGATGTCTTCGTTGATGACCATCGGCTTCTCGGGAATGTACTTCGAGACAAGCTGGGCGATAGTGTGAGTAGTAGCCGGAACAGTCCTCTCGTATGCCGGAGGATTGGAATATTTTACGGTAAATACCGGCTGGAACTCTTCCTTCAGAGACTGGCAGGAAACGAGCGCCGCGAGGGCGAATAGTGCAATAACTGTCTTTTTCATATGCTTAGAATCTGAAGTAAATGTTCAACATATAGTTCGCTCCCTGCATGTAGAAGTATTTAGGATCGAACCTGTAGTAACGGTCCTTGCCGACACTGCTGATAAGGCGTGTCTGCTCGTAACCTCCGGTCTTGACATTCCTGTTGTTCAGGATGTTGTTGACGTTGAGGGAGAATCCCAGGTAGTACTTGCGCTGAATTGACCAGCTCTTTCCTGCAGAGGCGTTGAGAAGGAACGCGGGAGCGAACTTCTCCTGGCCTGCGAGATAGTCGATTACGGCAGGGTTGGACTCGCTGCCCCTGGCCGCGAAGGTAGTGCGGTAGAGAGGGTTCATATCGAGGTATGCCCTGTCGAAGTACTGGCCGTTGAGCTCGAAGAACCAGTAGCTGTTGGTACGGTAGTTCAGAGCGAGTTCGCTGGCGAACTGAGGAGTACTCGGGACGTAGTGTTTCTGGTAGTGGTCTACCTTGAAGCTTCCGTCGAGGTTCTCATCGAATACCGGAACTCCGTCCGCGGTGTAGGATACCGGGACATAGACGGGATGCTGCTGCCAGTAGGTGACCTGGTCGTCGCGTACGACTTCTGCGCTGTTGTCTACAGTCTGGACCATGTGGGGGGTCGAGGTGTAGATATACTCGCCGAGGCTGACTACTCCGCTGATGCTGAGGCCCTTCAGAGGGAGAGGGACCTTAACGCCGAGCTCTACGCCCATATGGCGCTGGTCGATGCCGGTCATTGCGAAGTTGGTGAAGCTCTGCTGGGAGTCGTCGTAGAAACTCATCACGTCCGTCTGGTCCATGATCTTCGTGTAGAAGCCGGTAACGCGGGCGCTCACCCACTCCGATGCGATCTGATAGTTCACATCGGCTGAGAGAGTCTTCTGGGTAGTCAGGTTACCAACGATCGTATTTCGGGTACGGGGCGAGATGAAGCTGTTGTTGAAGGTCGGGGCGTCGTTGAAGAAACCGACGTTCGCGCTTACGCGGCTGTTGCCGAAGAGATCATATGCTACGCTGGCTTTAGCTGCGTAGGTAAGGAACTTGGCTTTCTCGGACTTGCCGTAGGAAGTCTGGCCGTTCGAGAGGTTAGTAAGGTCGACCAGAAGGCCGTTGATGTCGGTCGTGTAGATGTGGGATCCGTCGGGATTCGCGCCGGCGAAAAGGCCCTTGCGGACGAGGCCGTCGCGCCAGAAGGCGGTAACGCCGACCTTGGCGCCGAGGTTTGCCGTAAGGGCGCCGAGCTTATAGGAGGCGTTGCCCCACAGGTCAGCGACGCGGACCTGGGCGAGGTAGTCGTAGCCGTACTTGCCACCCTTCTTGATCTTCTCTGCCGTACCGTGAGCGAGATAGTAGTTGAGGTCGTTCTGAAGGAGAGCCTCGTTCGCGGCGAAATCGCGCTCGGCGAAGCTGTCTATATTCAGGAAGTACTGACCTCCGAGAAGATCGTTCATCTTCTTGTAGTTCTCGGTCCTGTTGGCGCGGAGATCTACGCCGCCCTTTACGACGAGGTCCTCGCTGACGCGATACTTCGCGTTAGCGGCGAACTGAAGGTCGTTCTGGTCTACGTGGCGCTCCTCAAGAGCGTACTTGCTGCGGCCGTCGGGGTTGTTGTAGTTGACGTTGTAGAGGCGGTCCCAGTTGAGGTGCTGATAGTTGTTGTACTCGGGTCCTCTGTGGGTCCAGGCGTAGTATGTCCAGTCGTATTTGTCCTGGTTTACGCGGTTGTAGTCCTCATCCTCCATGTAGTAGTAGCTCGGGAGGTTGCGGTAGTAGTCCGGACGGGGATCCATCGCATCGTACCAGTCGAGGGCGGTGTAACCGTTGTAACCGGTCCTCCAGAGGAGGGTGGCATTAGCGGTCAGGGGAATATCCTCGGGAGCGTACTCATACTTCAAGACCGTAACGGGCTCGAAGGTGTGGCGCACGCGGGAGTTGCGGACCTTTCCGTCCTGATAACCCCAGTTGCTATTGTACATATTGTCACCCATGAGGTCGTAGACTTCCTGGGTCGAAGCGTTCTGAGCGCCTCTTTGACCGGGGGTTGCGAAGGTAAAGAGGGTGAGCTTACTGGCGTCGTCCAGCCTCTTAGTAACTCCGAAGTAGTAGGCCAGCGAGCGGTAGTAGACTCCCTCGATCCAGTCGTTTCCACCGACGCGGAGCGAGGCGTTGAATGCGTAGCTCCAGCCGTTGTTCTCGCCGGAAGCATAGGACGCCATCAAACGCATACGGTAGAGGGCGCTGTTGCTAAGGGCGGAGAAGCGCCAGCCGGTACGGACGCTCAGCGGGACGGCATGGATGTCAGTAACGCCGTTGAAGCCGCCGAATCCGGCGTCTGCCGTCTCAAGGCCGATGGTCGTGTCTTTCGAGCGCATGGCCTCGTTCAGGCCGCTCCAGAGCGAGAAGGGAGAATAGCCGGTAATCGCGTCGTTCATCTTCACACCCGCGAGGTAGACGTCCTGAGTTTCGGAATTGTAACCTCTGTTTTTGAAACGGATCGAGCTGAAACCGAAACCGGCGATGTTTGTATAAACGTCGTTCGAGCCCAGAAGGAGGGTCGGGGCATCCGAGTAACCGGAATCTTCCATGTCGAACTCGGCATAGTTGCTCTCGTCTGCCTCCTGGATGCTGGCCGAAGGGGTCAGGGAGACGAAGATGAGGTCCTTGACAAAGCCTTTGTCGACTGTTACGAAGACGGTAAGGTCGGAGAACTCGTCTGCGGTAACCTTGAGCTGGTATACACCGTCTGCAAGGCCCTCTATGAGGAATTGTCCCTCGGAACCGGAAGTAATTTCCGCAAGCTGCCTGCCATCCTGCGAGAGGACCATCTCAGCTCCTGAGACCGGTACCCTGCCCGCACGGCTTACTACCGTACCCTTGATTCCGCCGGTATAGGCCTGGGCGAAAACGAGGACGGAGAAAAGCAACGCAGCTGCAACTGTTAACAGTTTTTTCATTGTGTTATTTCTTGATTACTATATACGTAGGATAGTGGTCTGAGTAGCCTCCGATGAAGGAGCCGCCGGAGAAAGTACGGTACGGAGTTCCCTTGTACTGGCCGGTCTGCTGGGTCATAAAGTCCTTGTGGAACACACGGCCGTAGTAGCGCTTCCTGTTGAGCTTGATAGGCTGAAGCTTGAAACCTCCGTCCGGAGCGTTAAGCAGGTTGTAGTTGACCTGAACGATATCGTAGATGTTCCAGACGCCCTGATATGCGAGCGAGCCGTAGCCGTCTTTAAGAAGCTTGATGAAAGGATCGAAGAAATCTTCCGGAGCAACTTCCTCGGGCTTCTCGCGGCCGCGAAGGAACACTGCCTGGCTGTCGTCGGTAGGGTTGTCGTTCATATCACCCATCACGGCGATCTTGATTCCGGGGTATTTCTGCTCCATCAGGCGGGAGTGATTATAGATAATCTCGGCTCCCCTGCTGCGGAGGTTGCCGCCCTTGCCGCCGATTCGGGAAGGAAGGTGGGCTACGTAGAAGGCGAAGTGTTCCTCGCCGATAAGACCGTGGACCATCAGGATATCACGGGTCTTGAAGTAGCTGGTATCAACGTCCGAGAAATCAATATTCGAATTGAAATCGAAGGGAATCGACTCGCTGTCCAGATACTTGAAGCGCTTGGGGTTGTACAGAAGGCCTACATCGACTCCACGGCGATCCGGGCCGTCGTAGTGGACGATCTGGTAGTTCGCCTCGGCGATCTGGGGATCTGCTACGAGGTCTTCGAGCACAAGCCTGTTCTCGATTTCACTCACTCCGAGAATGGTGTGCCACATCTTGTTGTCGTCTTTCATCGCACGGATGACACGGGCCATATTGTGGACTTTCTTCTCATACTTGTCCTGAGTCCATTTGTTGCCTCCGTCCGGGAGATACTCGTTGTCGTTCTTCGCGGGATCGTCGTAGATGTCGAAGAGGTTCTCCAGGTTGTAGAAGCCGATGATGTGGGTCTGGGCGCTTGCGCTAAACGCAAGAAGGAGAAGCGCCGCGACGGCATAAAGGATTTTTTTCATCATTTGGTTTATTTCCACCAGCTGTCGCCGGTCGATTCAACTTTATTGTAAAGGTCTGCGCCTAATTTAGCCTCGAGATTCGGGAAGAAATCGATGCCCATCACCTCTTCGAGTTCGTCGATAGTCATCGACTGGCCCATAATCTCGGAGTCGGAGTAGTATTCGTGGTTAAAGTAGAAGCCGATTGCGGTATATCCGCCCTGCTTGGCGGTATTACCTACCGTACCTCCCTTCTTGAAGCCCAGCAGGGCCTTGAAGTAACCGACGGGGACAGGGATGTCCTTGCCGTCGTTGTCGTAGGCATAATCGTAGGAGCCCCTTATATCGCAGCCGGTAACGACATAAAGCGTGTCGAACTGGTTCGCCCAAGTACGGACTTTTCCCTCTAGAGTAGCCCAGGCTTTCTGGTTCAACTCGCCCTTCTGCGGGGTCATATTGGTTCCATAGAAGGTCTGCTCGTTGGCGCCGCGGGTCAGGCGGTCCGCCGACGGGAGCTGATGTCCTCTATCATACCCGCCCTTGAAACCGCTGAAGATAACGGGCTGATACTCGCGCGGGACCTTAGGATCGAGGGCCCAGGCATTCGTTCTGGATCCCGAACCCGCCAGGTTGTCATTCAGAGGGTACGCCACCCAAATAGCCAGGCAGGCCCGGGGATCGAGGTAGAACGAGTAATTGCGCTTGGTTGTCCCGCCGTGCTGCATGTCGTGTGTAAAGAAATACAGATCAGGGTCGTTCGTTGCCGGGAGTTCGAGCCACGCTGGGACGGGATCCGGGTTCAGACCCTCGACGGGACGGGGGTTAACCGCCGACTTGCCGCCCTGGGTAAAGGCCAGCGACTTTTTGTCGGCGCCCACGGCCAGGGTAATCGTACAAGTCCTCGACTCCTCCCCATCGTTCGCTTCCCAGGCCATCACGACCTTGCGCGTTCCCGGACGGCCGGCATCGGTAGAGACGTTTGCCCATGGCTCTACGTCCTGCCCGCAATCCAGCGTCAGGGTCCATTCGGCCTTCGCACTTACCACGAGGAACTGGGTTCCTGCGGCATAGCCGACGGGATTATTGGTCAGCGTAATGCTGTTCTCGGAGACGACGGTCCCGCCCTGCTCCTCCTCAGGATCCTGAGGATTGATCAGTTCGCAGGAGACCGTCGCTACGAGGGCAGCGAACACTGCCAGTATGAATTTGCTACTTCTCACAGATTACGAGGATGCTGTTAAGATATACCGCTCCGTCAAGTGCAAGGAGAGCAAATTCCTTTGTCTCACCCGTTACCTTGATTACTCTCGTACACTCTTCCTTGTTTCCAGACTGTACGGAGCCGAAAGAATCCTGGAAGAGATCTGAATGAGCAGTCTTATTATAGTTGTCGTCTTTCTGAGTAGGAAGATTGGGAATAACCGACACCGGGACAGCGTGGACTGTACGGGAAGAGGTCTGCTCCTGGAACCTCAACACGATCCTCTTGACGTTTTTCTCATATACTGGAGATTTGAGATGTGAAGAACGGTTGTTACGGAACTGAGCGTAAGTGATTGTTTTCTTTGTATCGACATTACCCGTCCAGTTTCCAGCCGCGCTTGTAAAGGTCCAGTCTGCATAAACATCGCCGGTAGCCGAACTGGTAGAAAGGGATGCGATAATCTCAGCATTTGTAAGTTCGAAACCGACCTCGTTCTCGCCAACGGTAGCATCAGCCTCTTCTTCCTCCTCTTCGCCTTCATGCTGGTCGGCGCTGAGGGCAAGATCAGTAGTAATGACATTGAAGTAAGAGCTTCCGCTGATACCTACGAAGTAACCGGTGACGTCGACCCATTTGTCGACAAGAGCTTCCTGAACTGAAACGGGGTTCGAGAGGCTGCCTGTACGGGCTGCATCCTTCACCTTGACGTTGTAGTAGTTGCCGCTCTTAGTGAGCTTTCCGGAGAACTTTACATATCCAAAGAGAGTCTCATATGCGTCGAAAGCAGCTGCGTCGAGAGCAGTAACTGCGGGATGGACAACTTCGTTTCCGCTGGAGTTGACTGTAACTTCCGCGTTGACGATCTCTGTTACGCCGTTGTAGACGGATTTCTCGCCTGTAACGGTAACATTATCGCCAAGCTTAACCTTAGCTACTGCTTCCTTATCGAACACATAGCTTATTCCTTCTGCGGTCTTTACAAGGAATCCGGCGGTAGAGACGGCGACAACGACACCCGTTGCGCCAAGCTCCTCGGGAGCAGCCTCCTCAACGGAGTCGATGATGGCGTTGACTACTTCGTGTTGACTCTTGGCGGCATAGTATGCGTACTGGCCTCGGATCACAACGTTGTATCCGTTCTGGACCTTTCCTGCCCACGCAGTCTTGGAAGCGTCCTCTACAGAATAAACGTAAATAGAACCGGTATCGTCTGTAAGATCGAAGCTGAAGTACTTATCATTGAACCCGCTGACCTTTCCGGAAAGGCGATAGTATCCAACGACGTCTGCCTTCTGAATAAACTCAGCCACGGTAGCGTCTGTAGCTTTGTCGGGGTCTCCGCCTTCTGCCGTGGTGTACTCCTCGACTACGGCGTCGACGATTTCATGCTGACTCTTCTGCTCATAGAACTTGTACTTGCCGGTGATGGTGATGGTACCGCCGTTCTTGATGACGTTCTGATACTTGGCCTTAGACTCGGCCTCCATCGAATAGACGTAGATGGCGCCAGTTGCATCAGTAAGATCAAAACTGCAATAAGAGGAATTGAAACCGCTTACGGTTCCGCTGAGGCGGTAGGTCGCATCCGTGCTGGGATTGGCAATAAGATCGGCTACGGTTGTTGTAATAACTCCGTCTCCAAGATCACCAGCCTGGGTAACCTTGACTGTTACCTGATGCTTGATGTCGGCAAAGAGGGTGAGGGTTACGGACCTGTCCTTATCGGTATTGGCAAGGGCGGAAATTTCGACCTCATGGGCCTTTGATGCTCCCTTGATCACATCGCTCTTGGATGTAATGCTCTGACCGTCTACGTTAACGTCGAGCCAATCTGCGGCGTCTTCAACTCCGCGGATGTTCCAGTCAAAGGAAGATTCTACGGTGAAAGAATAGCTTCCGCCTGCCTTCTCGATAGTTACTTCGGGTTTTGCGGATACCTCAAAGGAATCTGAATCAAGGCCGTTTTCAGGGTCGCAGCCTACGAGAGCCGCACCAGCTGCGAAAACTGCCAAAAAGATGTTTTTTAGTTTCATTATGTGTGTTGTTAAGTTATTGTTGTCAATAGCTTCCAAATTTAACAAATATTTCGCTTTTAAGCCACAGGCTTAGCCTTTTTTCCCACAAGATGTAAACAAACAGCCCGGCGGCGAACCGTCGGGCTGTGTAAAAAGTAATTAAGCGATTATTACTGTTTAGTAAAGATCATAGCAAAGTAGAACGGTCTAAGGCCGAAGCGCTCGAAGTCTGAGTAAGCCCATGCTGAATCCCATGTGTACTCGCTGTCCGGTTTGACAGTGCAATTAAACACGAATGCGATAGAGTTGGCGGGAACGACGAGGTCGCCCTTTGCGCTTGCCCAGGTCATTTCCCAAGGATAGGTTCCCTCGGTAAGGCCCTGAACTGTGAGGGTGTTATTGAAAGTAACCTGACCGTTTTCGGTATTGATATTGCAAGGTACTACGCCGTGGGGCAACTGACCGAAGTTGTGGCTGAGATTCATGTCGCCAGTCCCAAGCTTGTTCTTGTCGGCCACGAGGATATAATCCCAATAAGCGCCGTCTGCACCAGCCTGATAGTCGGCAGTGTTGTCTGTAGAACTGAGAACGAGGAGGTTGTCATACTCCTTGTTGACGGAGCTGTTCCACATCCAGCTCTTGTCCTTCACCTCAACGAATGCGTTAGTACCTACTCCACCGAGAACTTTAAGGCTGGAGACCTTGTAAGTACCGGCAAAGAATTCAGGAACTACGTTGTTATTCACGACCTCCTCGATGATGATGTCCTTGATGTAGAACATCATACCTGCGGGTGTTCCAAACTGAGGGATGATAGTCCAGGAGATATTCTCAATATCTGCCTCAGGGGTATATTCTGCAGTGAAGGTTGTCGGAGTATCGGCAGGGAGTTCTCCCCAGAGATCAGTCAGCCATGTGCCTTCATGACTATCCTTCGTAGGATCATCTGCGTGGAGGGAGAATATCACCTTCTGGATAGCGGCTGTTGCGCCCAGAGTAACGGAAAGATTGTATTTCGTACCGGCTTTAAGAGCGACTTTGTGGTCTGCCTGAGGGCAAAGGAAGTTGCAGTTTCCCCATTCACCGGAAGTTGCGCCGGCAAAGGTGAGCCTATAGGTCGACTCATTCTTGTAGACTGCATCGTAGTTGGTGATGTCAACAATACCATAGCCGGTAATCTGACCATAGATGTAATCGAAATTTCCGTCGAAGATGGGCTTCCAGAGATTGTTTGCTGCTGCCTTATAAGCCTCGCTCGGAGTGTAGTCCCACTTATCCTCGGGCTGCTCCTGAGGAGCGTCGCCGTCTTCAGCTACGATGATGTCCTTGATGTAGATGACAGTTCCTGCGGGAGCTCCGCCGAAATCCATCACGAAGTTGATGTTGGAGCAGGAAATACCATAGATGGCAGGGAAATCGATGATAGTAGGAGCATCCTGACTCATCTGGAAGTCGCCTACTTCATGGATAAGAGCGCCTTCGTGTTTGGGGCCGGACTCACCGTAGGTCAGCATCTTGATGAAACCACGAGTAGCCACGCTCGCACCGAAGGTAACCTGAATCCTGTACTGCTTTGTTGCATCAAGAGCGATCTCGTGACCTTCATTGGGGAAGAAGAAGATCTGATTCTGCCAGGGAGAAGTAGTTCCGTTCTCGATAGTGAGTTTGTAAGTAGAGGTCTTCTTCTCGAGGAAAGGAACATCGGTAGTCTCAGTATCAGTCCCGTTCCAGTCGGCACCATTGCAGAAATAGTAGAAATACTTCTCGCCGTCGGCGTCGAAGACAGGCTTCCAGAGGTTGCTGGCAGCGCTGTAATCTGCGCAAGGAGTGTAATCCCATTTATCCTCAGGGCCGGGCTCACCGACTACGGTGACAACACACTTTGCGGTAAATTCGCCAGCCTTGGCAACGATATCCGCAGTTCCTGCAGCAACACCGGTAACAGTACCGCGACCGTCTACTGTTGCGACCTCAGGGTTGGAAGAAGTCCACTCGACTTCGGGTTTGATTGTTGCGTCTTCAGGGTCGTAGGCTACTGTAAGGGCCTTTGTCTCGCCGACTGCGAGGGAATAAGTAGCGGGAGAAACGGAAATGCCTTTGAGAGCGATGTCCGCGGGGACTTCCGGCTTCTCTTCGCAGGAAATGAATGCGACTGCAGCTACTGCCGCAATAGCAATAAACGAAAGAAAATTTTTCATCATAGTGATGGTTATTAGTGGTTGTTTAAGTGTCTAAAGCATCCCAAAGATAGAAATTTTTATGTTCCCAACAAAAAAACAGCCCGGCGGCGAACCGTCGGGCTGAACATTAGCGTAATTCAGAGACTATTCCGCTTTCAATCCAAACAGGATAGCACGGGCGTTGGTAGTTGTTGTAACTACAACAGGGGTCTCCACTGCAAAATCATTTACAATCTCATACTTATCTGCATCAGTCACCGTAAGGGTGAAAGGCGAGTTTCCTGTAGCTCCTGCGTTGGCGACAAGTGCCTGCTGAGCCGCGGAAGCACCATTAATCTGAAAATCAAGAGTAGTATTCTTTCCTGTCCAACCAACTGCATAATACGTAATCTTCTTGGTGCCGGCAGGTATGACAACGGTGAATTCACCCTTCTTGGAAGATGTTCCTATCTTGATTACTTTCACATCGGCTTTTTCATTTACCGTTGCGACATTGTCGTCATAAGCGTTGGTTCCAAGCCTGTAAGTGAGGTCGATGGAATAAGGATCAACCTCCTCACCACCGCCACCGCCTTCACCGCCCTCTCCTTCGGTCACGGTAACAGCGCAAGTTGCGGTTGCAGCCTTATAGAGACCAGATTTCTCCACGGATGCAGTGATTGTGGCAGTTCCTACAGCTTTTGCTGTAACAATACCTTCTGCGGACACAGTAGCCACATTCGTATCGGAAGAAGAGTAGGTGATGGTTGCAGTAGAATTCGTTGTGGCCTTGAGATCGGAAGTAGCGTCCACTGCGAGTGAAAGCGTTTCAGGCATCTTAATTGAAGTCTCAATTGAAGCCACAGTCGTTCCCTTATCTGCCCAAACACCGAGTTGCTGAGTTTCTCTGTAATATGAAGGCCAAACAATAAACTGGGAGAGATTTGCGCCCTCAACTTGACCGGTGACACCTTCCTTAAGCTGAACATATACAGCGATATCACCGCTTGTGTCAGCAACTTTACCATTGCGATCACTGGATGAGAATGCATCTATAACACGGCATACAACGTTGCACTTGACATTAACGAACTTGTCATAGTCGGCCTTGAGTTCGGCAATCGTCTTGGTCTGGCAAGGATATCCCTCAGTCTTGGTCCAAGTAAGAGTCTCGGCGCCGGAAACAATCTTCGTTACCTCGGGAACTCCATTGAACGCCTTCGTAACGGCAACAACTCGTCCTGTAACACTCCAACCAATTCCATGAGAGGTGTCTTTCTCAAGTCCTGTGCCGTACAGAAGAATGCCTCCAGTGAAGTTTTCGCCCTTGCCTTGAGCAAAGACATTGGAGCCTTCTACCTTAGTAAGTTCAATAGGCTTTGTAATGTTGATGATTCGGGTTACCTCAGTGTTGCCGGAGGCAATAATCGCCTTATTGAGTTCCTTAAGGTCGGTGTACTCATAAGCGCCCTGAATAAGGATAGCGGTGAGAACCGGATTCTTTACATTGGCGGTAGTCGTAGCGGTAACCATCCACTTCCTGGGTATTGCGAGCTCGTTGGCCGCGTAGTTGATAGCTACGTGGTTGGCTGCAGGCTCGATGGTGATGCCAGGGCCGTTCTCAGTATAAACGTTTCCGTCGTCTGTGTAAACCTTGAATACATACTCAACCTCAGCGTCCTTCTCGACATACCAGTGAGCTGCACCGGCCTGGTTGTAAGGAACATTGACAAGAGTATCTGCCTCGGTTCTCCACTCGAATTTATAAACAGGATCCTCAGGCTTAACGATCGGGACAATGCAAATGTCCTTGATGTAGAACTTCATTCCGGCAGGGGTGCCGAACTGAGGGATGATGGTCCAAGCGATGTTCGCGATATCAGCAGAAGGAGTGAACTCCTGAGTGAAGGTTGTAGGAGTGTTGGCGGGAATCTCGCCCCACAAGTCAGTCAGCCAATCTCCCTCACGGTTGTCGGCGTCTGCCTTATAGGTGTGGAGAGAGAAGATGCACTTGCTGATGGCAGCGGTGGCGCCGAGTGTAACGCTGAGGTTGTACTTGGTGCCGGCCTTGAGTGCGACAGGGTGATCTGCGAGAGGTGCAAGGAAGTTGCAGCAGCCCCACTCGCCTTCAGTCGCGTCTGTGAACGAGAACTTGTAGGTGGACTCTTTCTTCGCAACGGTCTTGCTTTCGGTGATTTCCTCGACCTGATAGCCGGTGACCTGACCGAAGACATAATCGAAGTTGCCGTCGAAGATAGGCTTCCAGAGGTTGTTCGTAGCAGCGACATACTCTGCGCTAGGAGTGTAATCCCAAGTATCCTCGACTACAGGCTCGCCGCTCTCAATGAGAACAGGCTGGAGGTTGACTGCCTGGCCGGCTCCGTTGTAAGAGCTCTTGTAGGCATAACCGGTGATGACATCGCCGACCTTGAGCTCAAGAGACTCGAAGTTGGCCTTAGCGCCTTCCCAGTCGAGAGTACCGTAAATGTAGAGCTCAACACCGTCCGCATCCTTGATATAGATGTTACCATACTTGTTGGGCTTGGTCTCATCGGTCTTGTCCATAACGATGCTGGTTACAGTACCGCTGACGGTGTAGAATACCGACTTGGTAGCATCGTCTTCGAGAGCGAGGAACTCGGTGAGAGTCTTTGCAGGGTACGCAGCGAGGAGCCATGCGTTCTTTCCCTGAGGAGCGTCATTGTAGCTGCTCTTAGGAGCTGCAAGGCTGACGAAATCGCCTATCTTGAGGCCCTTTTCAGCGATGACATTCTGGCCGGATGCGCCGCCCTTCTCAGGAAGGAGACCGTAGATGTAAGCCTCTCCAGTGCGGTCCTTAATGTAGAAGTTGCCGTACTTGTTGGGCTTGGTGGCGTCGTCCTTATCCATCACGATGTCGGTGATGATACCGCCGATCTGGTAAGCCTTGTTCGGGTCGTCCGGTTTAGTAAGGAATTCGGCGATCGTAAGAACGGTAAGGTCTGCACGGGTAACGACGCAGGTAACGGGATCGAGACCATCGGCAGATGCCGTGATAGTTCCGGTGCCGCCCTCGCCTGCTGCGACGGTGACCTTAACGGTGGTAGATGCATTGCCGGTAGCAGGCTCGAAGCTGAGCCAATCTACGTCTGCGCTGAGTGTCCAAGTGACAATGTTGGAGGTGACGGTCAGATCAAAGACCTCGCCTGAAGCAGATGCCTCATAAGTCTCCTTGTCAATCTTGAGCATAGGAGTAGCGCTCTTCTCGTGGGAGATGTAGTAGGAATTCATTCCCTCGGGAGTTCCGTTGTAGGATCCGCGGGTAGAAGCGATGGTGATGATATCGCCTTCCTGAATTCCTTCCTTGACGAGAAGCTGAACCTTCTGGTTTGCAACATCGGATTCGTAAGCAAGACCGTAGATAAGGATCTCGGCATCGCCGTCGATGTCCTTCATCATGAAGTTGCTGTAGTCGGTGTTGGTGATGCTCTTGACAATACCCTTAAGCTCGTAGTAGATGCTTGCATCTTCTGCCTTCTCAAGGAACTGAGCAACGGTCACCTTCTCCATCTCGCGGACCGCGCTACCCTTCTGGGTAATGGTGCAGGATCCGGAGACGCCGCCGCCAGACAGAGAGAGCTTGACAGTCCTGTCAAAACCTTCGTTCGCAGCGAAGTTTACGACGATTTCGATGGGCTCGGAGCTTCCCTTACCCTTGTCTGCTGCAAGTGTAATACCCTCGATGTTGTCAAGGGAAGTAGCAGCCGACAGAGCTGCGGTCCAGTCGACGGTAGTAAGAACCTTGACGGTAAGCTGTCCGCCTTCGGCTCCAATCTCATAACTGGCTTTGTCGAATGCAATCTGAGCCAGGATCTGCTCGAGCTCTTTGTCTTCGCAGGAGAAGAGAGTCATAGCAGAGGCTACGATTGCCACAAAGAATTTAAAAAATCTTTTCATTGTGTTGGATTATGGGTTAATAATATTAGAAGATATATCTAGCACTGATAATCATCTGCCATGTTGAAGAAGTACTGTTGTAGATGGAGAAGATGTCTGTCAGCTTCTCTGATCCGTTCTTCTGGAACTGGAAGACAGGATTTGCACCTGCAGTATAGACGGCTTTTGCGTTGGTGAGGTCGAGAGGAATCGCATTGCCGTAACCGTCGCCGGCGTTGACTGTCCAGGCATTGCCCCAATGAGGATTGAGGAGGTTTGCGACATTCAGTACGTCGACACCGATCTGGACGGTGTGACGATGCTGGTTGGATCCTGTGTAGAAGTAGAAGTTCTGGTTGAACTTGAGATCAATCCTGTTTACCCAAGGTCCTACGAGAGAGTTGCGCTCTGCGATCTTTCCGGTGTGGGTCCTGAGGTACTTGTCTTTCTGGATGTAGTCCCAGAGGTCCTTTGCCTGATCTGCGCCGGAATAGGTGACTGTTTCGCCATCTTTGAAATCCTTGAAGGTCCAGTCTCCTGCACCCCAGTTGCCGCTTGCATCCTGAAGGTTTGCAAGGGTAGGGATATCGATCAGGGAGTAGTTGTAGGCTCCGTCTCCGTAGACGTTTTTGACGTAGTCAACGCTGCCGCGCATAGTCGGGCCTCCGTAGTAGGAAACAGCGATCTGAGAGCCGAAGTACTTAGCGTAGTCCTTAGTGTAAGTAAGGGTACCGATAACGCGGTGAGGCATTACATAGCTTGCATAACCAAGCTCGGGGTTGTTGGTACCGTACTGGGTGATGAAGGCCTTCCATGCGGAACCGGGCTGGTCGCCGACACCGTCGTTGATGACCTTGCTGTGGGAGTAGGTATAGGAAGCCTTGGCGCTGAGACCGAAGCTGAAGTCCTTCTCCAACTTGGCGGTTACCGAGTAGTAAGAACCAAGCTTAGTGTCGGGATTGTTGATAAGGTATGCGTGCTGGATCTGGCCGTCGTAGAAGCCTTCATAGTAAGGACGGGCCGCGATGCCGGGAACGCTGATAACGCGGGTAGGAGCCTTCAGACCGATGTCGGTAAGGGTTACGACCTCCATATCCTTCTTATACACACCTTCGAGGGAAGCCTTGACATCTCCGGGGAGAACTGCGTCGATAGCGAGGGAGCTCTTCCAGACGGTAGGGTTCTTGAGGTTCTTGTCGAGGAGAGTGATGCTGGAAAGATTCTGTCCTGCAGCAACTGCGCTGAATCCGTCAGGATAGAGCTGACTGAGAATCTTGCCACGGTCGTTGCTGATGGTGGGGATAGCGTCTGCAGCCGAGGTTCCCTGACGGGTAACCGTGGTCTGGAGAACACCTGCGTCACCGGACTGACCGACGATCCAAACGAACGGGATACGGCCGACGAAGATACCGGTACCGCCGCGGACGACGAGCTTACGGTCTCCGAGAACATCCCAGTTGAAACCGATACGAGGAGAGACGGACAGCTGGGTCTTAGGCATATCGACTGTCGTATACTTTCCAGACTCATTGGAGGCGGTAGGAGCGAATGTTGCCTGCTCTACCCTTTCGTTGCGGTTGAAGTCAAGTGAAGGATAGTTCGGGAGCTCGAAACGTACGCCGGCAGTAAGCTTGAAATTATCGCTGATATTCCAGTTGTCCTGGAGATAGAAGGAAAGCTGACCGAAGTTGAAGTGAGGGAACTCCTGTGCGAAGGTAGCGTTGTTACCGTGGGTGATAGCGAACTGCGAAGGGTTATCGAACAGAGTCTTGGCCTGGATCGCATCGTAGATAGCCTGCTCGTTTGCAAACTCGAATACGTATGCGCCTGCGCCCATTCTCTGGAAGCCGTTCTTAGTCTCATCGGCCTCATACTGAACACCTGCGAGCAGGGTCATGGCGCCGAGGGTGTAGGAAAGCTCGTCTGTAACTACGAGGGTAGTAACGTCGCGGAGGTTTCCGTAGGAGAAGGCCTCATAACCGAAGGTAGTGTAGATGTGATCCTTGCCGTCTCCGTTGACATCTTTGACTACGAGGTCTACGAACGGGAAGTAACCGCCTTCAACCGAACGGGGCTCATACTGATGTGAGTAAGTAGCACGGAGAACGTTGTTGAGCTTACCGTCGAGGAAGCGGGAGTTGAGCTCACCTGCTATCGAGCGGAAGTTCTGCTCCTGATAGTAGCGTGCATTCTGGAAGTAGCAGGCGTACATCGAAGTACAGCTGCTGGTAGAGAAACCAGAATTTGCAAATCCGGTGGTCGAAGTCGAAGGCGCGGAAGCGTACTTGCTGTTGACCATGTTGTAACGGATATTGAGTTTGTGGTTCTTGTTGATGTTCCAGTCTACACGGGCGAGAATCTTAAGAGAAGGAATCTCGGTATTGTAGCCTCCGGTAAGACCGGGATCGTAGCTATACTCGTCGCGCAGATACTTCTGGATAGCACCCATCACTATCTCGGAAGGATAGCAGATACCGTCGTTGCCGGTAGTGTATGCCTTTCCGTCTACATCCACGAGCTGTCCTGCGCCATTGAGCTCACGCTGAGAGAGCCTGCGGGTAGGACCGGGAGTGATGCTGTTGTCTGCCTCGACATTGAAGAAGAAGAACAGCTTGTCCTTGATGATAGGGCCGCCGACGGATGCGCCGTACATAAGGTAACGGCTGTCGGTCTTGGTAAGGGGCTCGAAGTCAGCTACTTTGTAGCCCTGCATATCCTGGTTGCGGAAAGAGCCGTAGACGGTTGCGTAGAACTCGTTTGTACCGGACTTGGTAGTAGCGTTGATGCCGCCGCCGGTAAAGCCGCTCTGACGGACGTCGAACGGGGTGATAGCGATAGCTACCTGATCGAGAGCATCCAGGGAAACCGGGCTTCCTCCTGCAGGGAGGTTACTGCCGATACCGAAGGCATTGTTCATTGCAGCACCGTCTACTGTTACATAGGAGTCGCGGTAGGAACCGCCACCGATGTAAGTCTTGGTACCGCTGACGAAGGCCTGAGGAGTCTGCTTGAGAAGGTCGTTCATGCTCCTGCTGACGGTAGGGACCGACATGATCTGCTTGCTGCTGAGCGAAGTAAGTGCGCCAGAGCGATCGGTACTCATGTTGGAAGTCCTGCCATCTGCAGTAACAACAACGCCCTCCAGCGTCATTGACTCTTCTACGAGTTTGGCATTCAGGACGGCGTTATCTGAAAGGGCGACTTCAATTCCAGTGAAAACGAAGTCGTGGTAACCCAGGCAAGATACTGTAACCTTATAAGGGCCACCGGCGGTGATGCTGTTGATCACATAACGTCCGTTCGGGTCGGTAATTGCGTAGAACTCCGATCCTGTAGGTTGATGGACGGCGACGACAGCGGCACCGACAACGGGGCCGAGGTCATCCGTAATTTTACCGCTCATTGAGGAGGTTGTGACCTGTGCGAAGACAGGCGCAGCTAGAAAGAGTGATGCCAAAGACACCACAAGAAGCTTAATTGCTTTTTTCATATACATTAAATATAGAATTAGTTGCCAATTTGGACCCGCTAATATAGCAATAATCCCCGAGTCGACCAAAGGTTTCTTTTAAGATAATATCAACATTTTTTCATACCTTTGCACTCCAACATGTTACACATACGAGGAAAGATTTGACCGCTTGCAACCTCGCAGTAAAAAAAATGCTAAAAAGATGAATTATCTGTTTTCCTCGGAGTCAGTCTCCGAAGGCCACCCGGATAAAGTGGCCGACCAGATCTCGGACGCAATCCTTGATGAATTCCTAAGACAGGACCCTGATGCCAGGGTAGCCTGCGAAACTTTTTGCACTACCGGCCTCGTTATGGTCGGCGGCGAAGTGCGTTCAGACCATGCCTATGTAGACATCCAGCAGACAGTCCGCGATGTCATCCGTAAGATAGGCTACACTAAATCAGAGTACAATTTCGACGCAGATTCGTGCGGGGTAATCTCCACCATCCACGAACAGAGCGCCGATATCAGCCGCGGGGTCGTACGCTCCAAGCCCGAAGAGCAGGGCGCCGGCGACCAGGGAATGATGTTCGGTTACGCCTGCCGTGACACGGAAGACTTCATGCCGATCGCCCCGTCCCTGGCTCACAAACTCCTTCAGGTCCTAGCGGAAATCCGTAAGGAGCCGAATAGCCCGATGCCCTACCTCCGCCCGGACGCTAAATCCCAGTTCACGGTCGAGTTCTCGGGCCGCCACAAACCCCTGCGCGTACATACTATAGTACTAAGCACGCAACACGACGAATTCGCCTCGGACGAGGAGATGCACGCCCGGATCGAGAGCGATGTCAGAAGCATCGTCCTCCCCCGCCTCATCGCTTCGCTGCCCGCAGCCGAAGCCGCTCTGTTCAAGGGCGATTATAAGCTGCTCGTGAACCCGACCGGCAAGTTCGTGATCGGAGGGCCCGCGGGCGATACCGGCCTTACCGGCCGAAAGATAGTCGTGGACACCTACGGCGGACGCGGGGCCCACGGCGGCGGCGCCTTCTCCGGCAAAGACCCTTCGAAGGTAGACCGCAGCGCGGCTTATGCCGCCCGCCATATCGCCAAGAACCTTGTCGCTGCCGGAGTTGCGGACGAGATCCTCGTCCAGATCGCGTATGCGATCGGCGTCGCCGAGCCGGTGAGCATTTTCGTGGACTCTTACAATAGCGCCCATGTCCACCCTTCGGACTGTGAGGGCATCTCCAGCGAGCGCGGCGAGGCTACCGACGCCTACATCGCCTCGAAGATAGGCGAACTGTTCGACCTCCGCCCCGCAGCGATAGTCGAGCGCTTCGGCCTCAAGAACCCGATTTATCTGCCCACGGCCGCATATGGCCACATGGGCCGCAAACCCTACGTGAAGGACGGCATCCAGTTCTTCGGCTGGGAGAAACTCGATATGGTGGATGCGATCAAGAAAGCTTTCAAGCTATGAAACAGCTTATCACCCACTTTACAGACAACGACCTCTACACCTTCACCTGCCAGTACTACGTTCTTAAGACGTACCCGCGCGCGGAAGTAGAGTACTCCTTCATCGACCGCAACAAAACCGTCTACCCGGACGGGTTTGCCGCTCTTCTCCAGGAGCAGGTCGACTACATGAAGAACGTTGTCATTACAGATGAAGAGATCGCCTATATGACC